>Ga0306922_10003762_pt1 | contig 14250 bp, 13 predicted proteins | sample sta12Cox44000082_FD_203758 | JGI IMG/M metagenome (GOLD analysis project Ga0306922, IMG submission 203758) | Lab enrichment of tropical soil microbial communities from Luquillo Experimental Forest, Puerto Rico - statoxic.12C.oxic.44.000.082 (v2)... | ecosystem: Environmental > Terrestrial >... | reverse complement strand
CGAGCATTTTTCGCTTGTCCACCAAACCAACGATGCATCCGGCAAGATCGTATTCGCCGGGGCGATACACGTCCGGCAACTGAGCGGTCTCGCCTCCAATCAAAGCGCATCCTCCTTCCTTGCAGGCCTTTGTGAATCCCGAAATTAGCTGATTGAAAACAAGCGGGTCCAAACGCTTCGCGCCAATATAGTCAAGGAAGAATAAAGGTCTCGCACCCGTGACAGCTATGTCGTTAATGCAATGATTCACGAGGTCCTGCGCAATTGATTCATGTTTACCCAGAGCAATAGCAACCTTGAGCTTAGTGCCAACACCATCGATACTGGAGACCAGAACAGGCTCTTTTAGTCCGCCAAAATCCGCTCGAAACAACCCGCCAAAGCCCCCAATGCGTCCCAGCACTTCCGGGCCAAACGTAGAGCGTACCTTCTCCTGAAGCCCTTTTTTGACCCGATTACCGAGAGCTATGTCGACCCCTGCGGCGGCATATGCCTTTTTCCCCCGGGTTTTCATTTTAACCCCGCGAACAATTCAGGATGAGCGACAGAATCGCTCAATAAGCGTGAACGCGCCTTGCGCCGCTCAATAATGAATTTGTCGAGCTCCGGATCAATCGGTACTGGGTATTGGCCATTAAAGCAGGCCAGACAAAACTCGTTCTTAGACAACCCTGTCGCGCGGACCATCCCTTCCAGGTCGAGATAACCGACAGAATCCACACCCAGGTAGCGAATGATCTCCTCCGGTGTGAATTGGTTTGCCAACAGATTTTTTGGATTCGGGAAGTCGATCCCGTAATAACAAGCAAACTTGTGAGGCGGACAACTGATCCTCAGATGGACTTCCTTTGCGCCCGCTTCTCGTAGATTGCCCACACGCGCCCTGGCTGTCGTCCCGCGGACCACGGAGTCGTCGACCACAACTACCCGCTTACCCGCAACCAGTTCCTTGATCAAATTCAACTTCACCCGAACATTAAAATCGCGAATTAATTGCGTAGGTTGTAGAAATGTCCGGCCAATGTAGTGATTTCGCACAAACGCGGGTTCGTAGGGAATATTCAGCTCGTGACTAAATCCAAGTGCTGCGTAATTCCCTGAATCTGGTACCGGCACCACTATATCAGCCTCGACCGGGTGCAACCTCGCCAGTTCTCGCCCCATGGCTACCCTTACCTTGCTCACGTTGCGGCCACCTATCTGGCTGTCAGGACGCGCAAAATAAACATACTCGAACATGCAAAAGGCTTTGCGCTCTTCCTTAAACGGCCATTCAGACCTGATGCCGTCGTCGTTGATAATGACCACTTCCCCGGGTTCGATTTCTCGTATGAAATCCGCGTGGATAAGATCCAGAGCACAGGTTTCCGAAGACAAGATAAATGCATCATCCAGTTTACCGAGTACCAAGGGTCGAAACCCAAAAGGGTCACGGACGCCGATAATCTCTTGCTCGCCCATCAAAACGAAAGAAAACGCACCCTCCACCTGCCGGAGGGCCGTCAGCACGTTTTTCCGATCCGTGGGGCGAGCCAGCAGATGGAGAATGATCTCGCTGTCGACCGTCGTCTGGAAAATTGATCCGCTCGCTTCCAGTTCCTCCCGCAAAATCGCCGCATTTACCAGGTTTCCGTTGTGTGCAATCGCCAGTTGCCCTCGCCCGCAGTCAACGACCAGCGGCTGAGCGTTCTTAAGCGTGCTTGAGCCGGCCGTCGAATAGCGAACGTGCCCGATCGACCGAGTACCCACTCGCAGCTGCTGCAAGTCTTTTTCCAGAAACACCTGCGATACTAAGCCCATGCCGCGATGAATGTTAAAAGGCTGATTCGGCCCCTCCACAGTCACCATCCCCGCACTTTCTTGACCCCGATGCTGCAAGGCAAAAAGTCCGTAATAAGTCAGGAGTGCGGCATCGGGATGACCGTACACGGCAAAAACGCCGCACTCATGTCGTGGTTTGTGAGATCTATTCACAATTTATCGGGTCGACATGATGTTCTCAATCGAGCAATACCACGTTTCGTAAAGTTCCGCTATTTTCCAGGTCAGGGTTTCTTGTCCATTCGTCACCACAAGATCGGTTCCCCCGACCGCTCCCAGCCATGTCAAAGGAGTATGCGCCGTAGCGCAATGTTTCTCAACGGCGTCTGCGTCTTCTGGACTCACCGAAATGATCGCTCTCGACTGCGTCTCATTAAATAAAAGAAGGTCCATGCGGTCCGTTGGATTGCCTATACGGACCGACGCACCCATTTTTATTTCGCCCGAAATGCAGCACTCCGCCAGCGCGACCCCAATCCCTCCCTCAGAGCAATCATGTGCGCTCTGCACAAAACCATGTTGGATAAGCGAAGCCAGAGTTTGCTGCACCCGAAGCTCGAGTTCGAAATTCAGACGGGGAGGGAGACCTTCTTTCCTGCTATGCACCACCTTGAGATAATGGGTTGCACCCATTTCCTCACCTATTGGTCCAACGAGAAAAATGATGTCGCCTTCATTGCGAAAGTATTGTCGCGTGATCCAATCTTCATTCGCAATAATGCCGACCATTCCAACCGTGGGTGTAGGATCAACGGCGCCGGTCGGATTTTGATTGTATAGACTAACGTTTCCTCCGGTCACGGGAGTATTAAATCTGCGACACGCCTCAGCTAAGCCCTCAACTGCCTCACGAAGTTGCCAGAAAATCTCTGGTCGGTAAGGATTGCCAAAGTTCAGATTGTCGGTAACCGCCAGAGGTGCGGCCCCCGAACAAACGAGATTACGGGCCGCTTCCGCAACAGCTATTCGAGCACCCTCGCGCGGGTCGAGCTTGCAATACAGGCCATTACAATCCGAAGTAACCGCAAGAATCTTATCCGCTTCCCGAACATAAAAAACGCCCGCATCCGATCCCGGCGGAACGATTGTTCCCGCCCGGACCGTGTGGTCGTATTGCCGAAACACCCAGTTCTTCGAGGCGATCGTTGGCTCGGCCAGAAGAACAATCAAACTTCGGTGGGAATCAGATCGAGGGATTCCTTCAATCGGAACTCTTATCGCCGCATGCGAAGACGTCGCTTCTCGCACATAAACGGGCGCATCATTCGCGAGCATATCCGCAGGAATCTCCACTTCGACGGATCCTCCTTCGAGGACCCGCATCATTCCGTCGTCGGTGACTTCGCCGACGAGGGCATAAGGCAAATCCCATTTTTCAAAAATTCTCCGCACCTTCTCTTCATGGCCCCCATGGACGATAATCAGCATTCGCTCCTGCGATTCGCTCAGAAGAATTTCGTAGGGAGTCATCCCGTGTTCCCGCTGGGGCACAAGCGCGACGTCAATTTGCACTCCGGTTCCGCCCCGACTTGCGGTTTCGCAAGTTGAACAAGTCAATCCCGCCGCACCCATATCCTGAATTCCCGCGACAGACCCGCTCGCAAGGAGTTCCAGGCACGCTTCGAGGAGGAGTTTCCCTTTGAAGGGGTCTCCCACCTGAACGGCCGGCCGATCTTGCTTTGATTCGTCAGTTAGATCGCGTGAAGCAAACGCCGCTCCCGCCAACCCGTCTCGTCCCGTTTCCGATCCAACATAGAACACCGGATTCCCAACGCCTTTCGCAGCGCCTCGAACGATCTCTGAATGACGCAAAACGCCTAAACAAAGAACGTTTACGAGCGGATTTCCTTCATATGATTCGTCGAAATAGACCTCGCCACCCAGGGTCGGTATACCGACGCAGTTCCCATAATGCGCAATCCCGGCTACCACGCCGGCAAATAAACGCCGATTGTGCCGGGCTTGAGGTGAATGCCCGCGGATTGGGCCGAATCGAAGCGAGTCGAGGAGCAGAATCGGACGTGCACCCATTGTAAAGATATCGCGAATGATTCCGCCTACTCCCGTTGCCGCCCCTTGGAACGGTTCGATTGCGCTGGGATGATTGTGGCTTTCCATCTTGAACGCCACAGCCCAGCCATTGCCGATGTCGATCACTCCAGCGTTTTCCTCTCCCGCCTTAACCAGAACCTTTGGACCCGTCGTGGGAAACTTCTTAAGTTCGAGCCTGGTGTTCTTGTAGGAGCAATGTTCGCTCCACATAACCGAAAACACCCCGAGTTCAGTCAAATTCGGGGCTCGGTTCAGGGCGCTCTTGATGCGCTCATATTCTTCTTCGGTTAATCCGTGATTTCGAACTATTGCTGCGGTAATTGCGGTAGCCATTTATCGAGCGGCAGCCAATTCAAGGTTCGCGACGAGCGATTCGAAAAGCAATTTTCCGTCTTCGCTGCCAAGACGGCGATCCCAAGCTCGATCCGGATGCGGCATCATTCCCAGCACGTTCCGCTCTTCATTGCAGATACCCGCTATATTTGCCAGCGAACCGTTCGGATTCGATTCCGGAGTCGTATCTCCCGACGCGTTGGTATAACGAAAGACCACCCGATTCTGCGATTCCAGCATTTCCAACGTCCGTGAATCGGCAAAATAAGAACCTTCTCCGTGTGCTATGGGCATCCTCAACAAGCGGTTTTTCTCGAGTTGTGTTGTGAATGGAGTGTCAGTAGTCTCAGTTCGCAGCCAAACCGGTTGGCAAATAAAATGAAGGCGTTGATTTCGAATCAAAGCCCCAGGAAGCAAACCAGCCTCGCACAAAATTTGGAATCCATTGCAAATGCCAATCACCGGCATACCGGCCGCCGTCGCCGAAACGATTGCCTTCATAATCGGTGAAAAGCGCGCAATGGCTCCGCATCGCAGGTAATCGCCATACGAAAATCCACCCGGTAAAACCACAGCATCGAAACCCGAGACAGATGTTTCTTTGTGCCAAAGGTATTCCGCCTCTATACGGCCCACTCCCAAAAGCGCCCTCAAACAGTCCTGATCGCAGTTGGATCCCGGAAATTGGACTACTGCAATCTTCATGCTCACGTGTCGGTCGGGCAAGGATATCGAACCGCGTAATCCTCGATCACAGGATTCGAGAGAAGGTCACGACAGATTTCATCCAATCTCCCTTCGTCCGGTGGAGTCGTGAATTCCAGTTCCAGCAGCTTTCCAACACGCACGTTCTCAACGCTCTGGAGACCGACATCTTTCAAAGCGTTCCGCACCGCAACGCCCTGCGGATCCAACACGCTTTCCTTCGGCATCACGATAACGCGCACCTTCATGGGAGCCCTCACAATCGAGGGTCATTCCTGCTTCGACAAGTGAAAATTCCGCGCATAGATGTTTTGACCTTGAGCATCGACGCAGGACTGGACACGGGACCCCCAATTGATAAACTGCGGCTTATGCCCTTCTTGCGGAAATGGCTCCAATTGAGCATCATCGCCTTAGTGCCAAGCATCTCGGCCCTGGCCGAGGAGCAAAAATCACCAGATAAACCGCTATCTCCCGATGAGCTGAAGAGCGCCGTTTCCATCGACGCGCTAACGGTCCCGACGCCCGGAGAATTCTTCAAGGCAATCGAAAAAGGTGGCAAGCCAAACTGGACCTCTGAATATCGGCCGCCGGTTTCGATTAAATCGACCGATCGGGCCCAAATGGCATTGAATCTTGGCACCCTTATTGCCGATGGTTACATCGCCGTCGAAGCGCAGGATGGTCAGCAAGTGAAGAATATCGGGAAAGATGTCCTGGCCTTGGCCAAAAAGCTCAGCGTCTCTCAGACCGTACTGGCGCGGGGAGCCAGCATCACTCAATTCGCCGAAAACAATGCCTGGGATCAATTAAACGAAGAACTCGAAGCGACCCAGAACGAAGTCAAAAAGGCGTTGGAGGAAAACCGCGATGTCGACCTTATCACACTGGTCAGCGTGGGCGGCTGGATACGAGGCACGGAAGTCGTTACAGGTCTTGTGATGCAAAATTACGACGCGGACAATGCAAAGCTGTTGCGTCAACCCGCCCTTGTAGCTTTCTTAAGGGATAAGTTGACGCGTCTACCTGACAGACTTCAGAAAGATCCGCTGGTGCAAAGGTTAGTCCACGAACTGGACGATATCCAAAAGATGGTCTCTTTCGCGGCCGATCACGTGCCGACCGTCGAAGAGGTTAAGGAACTCAATACAGCTTCGGCGAAATTAACGAAGGAAATCGCCGTTTCAGAATGAATCGTTTAGCTTTAGTCGTCGTTGCCAACTGCCTTTTCGCGATCCAGTGGTGTATCGCGGAAGCTGAAACAGATGAACAAGTCGCAGCTCGTAGCGATGCGATTGACTTTGCCGGCGCTTTCCAGAACGATGGGTTCAAGATCCGCGACGGAACTTATTTTGGCAAGATCTCCAAGGATCATTCCGCAGTCGTTGCTGTCAATCTTTACAATGGCAACGCCTATTGGTTCGCCGCATCAACGGCAGAGAAGGCGGAAAAACTGAAAATTTCTGTTTTCGACGAAGCGGGAATGCCAGTAAGCTATGAACCGTTCCAGTCGGGGACGCGCGCGGCTGCCGGGTTCAGTCCGGAAGCGAGTGGTCTGTACTATGTGAAAGTAGCGCTCGAGGATGGCCCACCGGCTACGTTTTGCTTGATTTACTCCTATAAATGAAATTCTCTCGCCAGCCTCATGGCAACGGATGTGTCGAAGGTAAAGGAAAAAACGGCAGGGCCGACGGTTAAGCAATACTCCATCTTTTTACAGAACAGGGTTGGGGCATTACTTGAGGTCGTTCGTCTTCTCAATGACAACGAAGTGCATGTTCTTGCTCTGAATGCGCAGGATTCGACGGATTCCGCTATCGTAAGGATAGTTGTGAGCGATCCCGACGCTGTTGAAGACCTCTTCGATGTTCACGAGATTGCTTACAGCATCTCTGAGATTCTTGTTGTCGAAATGAACGAAGTTGCAACCGATCTAAGGCGCATGTTGCAGAGCCTTCTGATGGCAGAGGTAAACATTCAGGTTTGCTACCCAATATTGGTTCGTCCTCATGGCCGCTCGGCGATGGCGCTGCACCTTGACGACCATGAATGCGGCTGGTCGGTTCTAACCGGCGAACGCTTTCGAGTTCTCAGTCAGTCGGATCTCTCGCGGTAGCCGAGGCCTTCAGGCCGGTTCCGCGTTCGAGGTTCCGGGTTCGGTCGGCTGGTCGTGGGCGACGACTGCCGGGTAAGGTTTGGGGTTTCCTGTCTGTCTTGAGGCATGACTTCTGACTTCCGTCTTCTGTATTCTGTCTTCTGTATTCTGTCTCCTGTCTTCTGAAACCCAAATCTTCGTTGAATAAGACCGGATGCCATCCGTCGATTATCTCCGGGATGAGAACGACTGTGTTTATCCCTGTCGCATTGGCTGGCCTCTTCCTCGCCAGTTGCGAAGAAAAGCCTCAGTCGGGGGCTCAAACTACCCCCTCCCCGACTTTGACGCCAAACGCTTTTCCATTTGCTGGAGCCGCGCGCGAATCGACAGCGAGCCCCTCACCAACCGCCACGGCTACACCTGAATCGACTCCAAGCCCTCCGGCGTCTGCTCCCCTAAAGTCGCCCGAAGAAACAATGTCCCCTCCGGCACAATCGCCCCCATCCGCTGCAGCCACGCGTGAGTTGACCCCGAGCCCCTCACCATTCACCACGGCGTCACCTGAATCGACTCCAGGCCCTCCGGCATCTGCTCCCCTAAAGTCGCCTGATGAATCAACGCCGCCTCCATCCGCAAGCACCGATCTACGCCCGACATTCAGCAGCCAGTCCGCGAACGAATATGTCCAGAGCTATGATGCATATATCAATGATTTCAAGCTGGCATACCAAGCGATGAGGCAAGGAGATATGACCAAGTACCAGGTAGTGATCCAGCGGGCGCACGAACTGGAAAACAAAGGAGAAAAGCTGGGGGGTGAGCTTAGTCCCGAAGAACAAAGGCTATTTGCGGATTATTTGAATCGAAAGGCCAATGAATTGGCCCAATTCGCCAGCCAGAATCAGTAGCGCGAGAATCTCACGGGCCAAAGCGCTCGTACCGTTCTGGGCAATGCGAAACGGGGCTTCGGTAGGGTCAGATCTCCGAGCTGACCACCGAGAATATCATGTCAAAGCGGAACGAAGCTCTCACCGAGATAATGGCCGCCTCGGAGATCCGGCCATACCGCCCACAAAGCGGTTCGGATGGAAATCACAACAGGCCGAATTCGCCTACTTGCTTGCGAAATTCGGCATGCCTCCTCCGATCATATCGAATCGTCTGAAAGCCATAGACGGCGGCTGATTCGATATTGGGTGCCAGATCATCAACGAATAGCGTCCTTGACGGCGTTACCCCAAACTGCTTCGCCGCAATTTCAAATATTTTGCGGTCCGGTTTTGCGCATTGTACTCGGAACGAATACACGCCGTCGACAAAGTGTCGCAGAACCTGAAAACGCTCCTCCAGGTAAGTAAGATGCAGCTCCGAGGTGTTCGAAAGCAGATAGAGCGGCAACGATTCTTTCAACCTTACAATAAATTCTTCCAACTCTTCATTGGGCGAAAAAATGCTGTTCCAGATCGCCGCGAATTCGTCGGTCCCACCTCGAAAATCGAGGATGCGAATTGCGCTCCGCAGAAACATCTCTCGCGAAACCTGACCGACCTCCAACCGCTCTTTCAAAAGAACGAATTCGTTCCTCGCCTCTTCCGTATCCTTCCCAATCCTTGATCGGATCTGCTGCTCCGCGAGCTGCCAACTAAACGGAACAAGGACATTCCCAATGTCGAAGATGACTGCTTCAATCCTCATCAGGCAAGCTTCATCCGCAAAGCTGGGAACGGAACAATTTCCTTCTCGATCTCTTCGTGCTCGAGCCGGGCGGCTTGCTCAAGGTCACCGTATCCAAAACCGATCCTGTGATCACGGTAGAGGGTTATCGAAACATCCCTGTTAACGCGGATACATTGCTTGATCAGTTCCGGATCCTTTTCGCAAAAGAGCACCGTCTTCCATGAGAAGATGTGCTTCGGCTTATGAAAATCGCTGTTGGCAACAAAGGGGAGCCTCTTCAGCCCGATCGGGTTAAAGAGATCGTCTCGGTTGGCCACCTCCCAGGCATCGAGCAGTGGCGCGTACTGATCGATGTTCTCCCAGAAAAAGAGCGTGTTCTTACCCCAATGGGTTTTAAATTCATGGGGATGAGACGCGATCGCCAATGCTCCCTGGGCGTGAATCTCGCCAATCGTTTGAGTAATGCTGAGACCCGGATCGATCGGTTGTTTGAGATCAACCGCCAGTAGATGCGCGGAGCTTTTTCTTGTCAGGCCGTCCTTGTTAAACTCGAGCCCAGTCATCAGAATCATCCCATATTTCGCCAGGGCTCTTTTCTTTTCACGTTCAATCGTCTGAAAATACTCCTCCACTTGATCCATCGTGAGCACAAGGCCGGTTAGGTTTGTCATTTTCCCGATCAGCTTGGTGTGATCGCAAATGTGATCTGTCACACAAACAACATCGAAAGCCCGCTGTCCGTAAAAGTCTACCAGCTCACGAACGCTCAATTTTCCATCCGAGAAATCTGTGTGCGTGTGCAGGTCGCATAGCAAAACCGATCGATCATTCTTGCTCAGCGACTGCACCGGCGGAGCGTGCGGCACCCTTTTCGGCGGAGTGTTTGCCGGTACAGCGGTTTCCAGAATGAAGCGGGCGATTTGGAGCGAAGCATCCGGTTTACTCAGTTTCGCAATATTGGAGAGCCACTTTCGAAGCTGTTTTTCCCCATTCGCGAACGCACGATCGAGCGCATCAAAGATCGCTTCCGGATTGGGTGCGAGGCAGCCACACTCGTTTTCGACAATCAACCTGGCGTTCCCCTCCTCCTGACCCGGCACAACCTGGCTGATCAAGGGAGGGGTTCTCGCGGCGATGGCCTCCTGCACCGTGGCTCCTCCCGCCTTTGTGATCACCAAATGATTGTGCATTAAAAGTTCCGGCATCCGGTTCGTCCAACCGAGAATCTTGACCGGGTTCGCCGTCGATCCTACCTCGCCTTCGATTTCCTTGCGCAAGGCCGCGTCGCGCCCGACGATGACCGTCAGTTGGATATCGGAACGCTCTCCGAGGCGCCGCACGAGATCCGGGGCCTCTTTCTTGCCGGAATTGATCAAATAGAGCACTCGCCGCAGTCCGGCGCTTCCCTCCTGATATCGATCATCACGCAACTCGGCAAATCGATAGGTGACCGGGAACCCAAAATTGCGGACTTGCTGTTCAGGCACCGACGCATTACGCAAAACAGTCGCCGTGTCTTCATTCGCAACGAGGAAGTAATCGCTCGTGCATCGATACCACACCGAGTTCACCGTTATCGAATCGGTGATCACGGTAATTTGCGAGAAATTCTTTGGCCTCCCGTCGGAATAAACCGCATCTATGACGTAGTTGTAAATCGGATAGGTTGAAACAACGGCGTCCGGCTCAAGCTGAGTAAGAACATCGCTCATCGCGCGCTTCATCTTCGTGAGCATCGCCATGTTCGATTCCACGAATTGCGTTCCGTCGATGACATTGTAAATCTTGCCCCAGACCCGCGGCGTCCGATTAATCGCTGCAATGTAAGCTTTGCGAAAAAAGTCGTTTAATTTACCGTAGCACGAGTCGAAAAGGTCCAGCACTTCGACTCTCGCTTCATCGGCAGCGATGTGCTCAATTGCGTCGCGAATATTGCGCGCCGCCGTATTATGCCCTTCGCCAAAACCAGCAGTGAAGATCAGGATTTTTTTCATCAATCTCGAAAAAATTTACGGCGCCGTTTGCGTTCCCTCATTCGAATTTGCTTAGATACGAACTGGCCAGGCCGCGCCTCAGACCAGTGATGTGTAAGGGTATTAAGATCGCGTTGGGAGCAGCGCCGGTTGGGCGAGGCGGCTTCGCTATAGAATTCTTGAAACGCAAAAACCACCTACTGATGAATGCACGAATACGGAAAAAAACTTGACTCATCTGCGACCCGTTTTGCTTTTTCAAGGATTCTAAAATGTTGAGGTTAAACGATAGAAACGACACCTTCCAGTGAATTTGGAGATCACGAGCCATGGCTACGGTAACCGCAACAAAGCATTTCGCGTCCTTTAGCTACGTCGGGACAACTTGAAGGAGCAAAGATTGGTCGTCTCTAATTTCCGTAAGGCATTTTCTGATCTCTGCGCGTTGAAGATTCCGTTGGTGGCGCTGATCATCTGGTTGAGCCTTGGGTCAACGCATGTCGTTTCCCAGCAATCCGACGAGGAAAAGCGGCTTCGCGATCTTTTCCTGAAGAGTCGCCAGCAAATGGAAATTGTCCCAACTCCCACACCTACGCCCAGACCTACACCGGATCCAGCTCCGTCGCCCGCCAAACAGCCCTTTGTGCCGCCCTCTCCAGAAGCAACCCCACGAAAAGCAATACAGCCAGGCCCGACACCGATACAGACCGCAACAGAAAAACCCGAAGAGAGCGCTGCACCATCCGCCTCAGCCACACAATCACCGACCCCTTCAACGCCCGTCCCCCGGGTGGAGACCCCCTCGGCGACTCCGAAAAAGAAACACCATTGGTTCCCTTTCGGCAAACATGACGAAGGAGGTTCGATCGTTGTTCAAAAATCCGGAGCGGAAGAGGAGAAGGACCTCGTACAAGCCCCAGGCGGCGAAGGCGCCGTCCATTGGCAGTACCTGACGCCTGCGGTTCGAAAAGCAATCGATGACGCGCGCGTTGCCCGCAATCGCTGGAAATATATCATCGTTCACAACAGCGGGACGCGCCAGGGTAACGCCCGCATCTTCGACTACTACCATCGACACGTTCGCAAAATGCCGAATGGACTAGCCTACCATTTCGTGATCGGAAACGGTACATCGTCGGGAAACGGCCAGATTGAAATTGGAAATCGGTGGGATCGTCAACTCAGTGGAGGCCACGTTCACAGCGACTACCTGAACTATATTTCTATCGGCATTTGCCTTGTGGGCGATTTCAATCGCGATTTGCCTACAAAAGCCGAGTACGAAGCTCTGGACGAGTTAATCCGCTATCTCCGGAGAAGGGTCGGAAAGGTAGACGGAAAGTATTCGATCGTTCGTGGTCACAGAGAGATTAATCCCCGCCCGACTGATTGCCCCGGAAATAGATTCCCTCTTACTTGGCTTCATCGATCCTTTCCCGATTAAGGCCGAATCCTGGATTGAACGCGCCGACCTGCCAAGCGTATCGTATGGATCGAGAAGATGCACATAGGAATAACCGGAGCGTCTGGCTTTCTCGGCCAGGAAATCGTTGAACTCGCCCGATTAATGGGGCACCGGGTCATCGGATTTTCGAGAAAACAGCGTGCGCAGACTCACGGCTGCCACGAAATCCGCGCTTTCGGACCCAAAATGGATTTCAGCGATATTCAAGCCGTTGTTCATCTCGCCGGAGAACCGATCTTCGGGGTGTGGACAAAAGAAAAGCGCGAACGGATCCTGCGGAGCAGAGTGGACGGCACCCGCTGGGTGGTTGAAGCAATCAAACGGGCAGTAAGCAAACCGGGAATCCTCGTTAGCGCATCGGGCGCCGGGATCTATGGCAATCGAGGTGAAGAGATCCTCACCGAATCGAGCGCTCCGAACACCTCCGATTTTCTCGCTCAGGTGGCTTCTGCCTGGGAACTGGAAGGAAGGAAAGTCGAAACCGCGGGAACACGGTACGTAGCTTTGAGAATAGCTATGGTCCTTGGGCGCAATGGCGGCGCAATGCCGTTAATCGGAGCCGTTTTTCGCATGGGACTTGGCGGGAATCTTGGAAATGGGAAACAATGGATGCCGTGGATTCACGTCGCCGACATCGCCGGCTTGGTCTTGCATGCAGTGCGCCACAACGACTTGAGTGGGCCTCTGAACGCTGCAGGCCAAATTCCGATCCGAAACGAAGAATTCACAAAGGCCATGGGCGAAGTATTGAGACGGCCCACGTTTTTTGCAGTGCCCGCTTTTGTGTTGAGAACGCTGGCGCGAGAAGAATCCTCTCTTGTTCTCAACAGCCAGCGTGTTGTTCCAGAAGCGGCGCTGAAGACTGGCTATGAATTCAAATATCCCGATATCAGAAGTGCGCTCAAGAATCTTTTGACTGCTTGATGGAACTTTCGGGTAACTACGTCAGGGTAAGACAGCGTCCGCTCTTCGAAATCTGCTTTGTAGGCTCTCAAGTTTTCCCTGTTAAAGCCGATCTAATCCCTTTAACAGCCCGGAAATGAAATATTCCACTCAAGAACTGAACGAAGTGTTGCTCGCAGCAACCCCCACCCAACTTGCCGAGCTAAAGGCTATCAGCGAGGTGTTCAATATCTCGATGAACGAGGTCTGCGGTGAGGTGCTTAAGCTTATCAACGCGAAATTCCCTCTCCCCGAGTTTGTTTTCTCTAAGAATTAGGCTGGTCTGCCGTTCCGGGCAGCAAATCATATCTTTTTGCTCCATATCCCCCTCTCGCTAGTATACGCCAGCTGGCGCCCGGGCTTCTATGAGGATTGACGAATCATAAGTTTCGTCGGCAGTAAGCCGGAGTGGCGCCTTTTCTTTCAGCAAAGACGAACCTGCTTGGCGTCCCTTTTCCTTTATCGGCTGATGCTCTGCTGGAAGGCGTCCGGTCCCTCGGCGCCGGAAGCTTTGTTTCCCGGAACAAGGTGTGTCATCCAGCCTTGGTCTTTTTTGCCTCCCCCGGCTGCAAGGGACTGCAGCCCTCCAGCTCAATAACAGCCATCAAAGTTTTGATCGGGACCTGAAGGGCACCCGGTCCCTCGGCGCCGCGGCGCAATAGAAATGTCCACCGTTCTAAAAATCACGGTACTTCATTGAATTTCTTACTCTTTGGTTCCATTTATGTCGAAAACGCTGTGGATTAGCGTCCAGATCATGCACCCAGAATCAAATCCTGATTTTCAGAGATCAACTTGGCCTAGCGGACCCTCGGGCACCGATAAAAACCGACCCCTCACCAATTGCGAAACCAGGTGGAAACGAACAAAAATCCTCGTAACGATCCTGGAAACCATGCTCTGGATCTCGGCGATCGCCGCCTGGTTTGGCGTTACCCACCTCTATCGATGAATCTATTGTCCTGTCACCGAAATAACGCTGGGGGGTGATTTGCGCCTCTGCCGAAAAGAGCGATCGAGAAGCAAACGAAGGCTACGAAAATCAAAAAGCCGGCAACCCGAACCAGTCGGTTAATGCCAGTTCCCCTCGAGTTGCGTTTTCCAGATTCGAATTCATGTGCACCCAAAGTTGTCAGTTGTTATCAAAATCATGAATTCTTAAATTTTGAACTCAGATTTCCCCAAAA
>Ga0306922_10003755_pt1 | contig 14267 bp, 15 predicted proteins | sample sta12Cox44000082_FD_203758 | JGI IMG/M metagenome (GOLD analysis project Ga0306922, IMG submission 203758) | Lab enrichment of tropical soil microbial communities from Luquillo Experimental Forest, Puerto Rico - statoxic.12C.oxic.44.000.082 (v2)... | ecosystem: Environmental > Terrestrial >... | reverse complement strand
AATCGCGTGATTCGCCCGACGGACCGCGCCGACTCGTCAGTCCGCTATGGGTCGAAACCCGAATTTCAAACTGAGACACTACGCAATGGCTAGGACATCGCTGGCGCGGAGCTCGTAGCGCGTGCCGACGCCGCGAGGCTGCGGGTGGGGATCGTCCGCTATTCCTCCGCGAATCGGCCGCGAGTGTCCGAATAACGGATTATCGCCAATCACGCGACCAGGCTCAGAGAATTTCACGCACATCGTGACTAGTGGTCTAGGCCATCCCAGTGGCAGACGCGTCCGCGGGCATCCCGGCGCGCGATTTTCGCGGATGAATTGCGCGGAGAGGATGTGGGGCGCAAGCCCGCTGGTGGGCGGGCTTTTCAGTTGCCTTTATCTTCCGCCGTGCCGTGATTTTGTCAGACTGTCTCAACCTGAGAATGCCGGGCCTGTCTCAGCTTGAAACTGGGCCTTTGCCTGCTTCCAGCTGCCTGCTCTTTGTTTCCCCGCGCCCTTGGCGTCAGGTTCGCTCTGTTGCCTCTCACTGTCTCTCCTATGTTCGCGTTGAACGCCGTCTTGTTTAGCGGGAAAGGTCTGATTGCACTGCTTGCAAAGCAAGTCATCCGAGTTGACCCTAAGGAGATCGGCGGGCTTATGGACAAAGCCACAATGAGGGCACACCCATGTCGGAACGGAGATGCTGTAGCGGGCTTTTCTCGCCATGGCAGCATATTAGCGTATGGCGAAGAAAAGACGAATCACGGTAACCATCCAGGAGAAGATTGGTGACATTGCCCTGATATGTGGGCAAGCTGTTAACGGACGCAGGATAGTGCATGATACGCCTCACTTTCCCGCCGTTGGCCCAAGATTATGTCAATCTACAGCTCCGGCTGTGCGACGGTGAGACGAGGCTGATCTTGCTTGCACCCGCAATCACGCTCGCTAACTTATGGAAGCGTGAACGTGGTGAAATATTGATCAAAGAACCGCAATTATTCTCACGATTGTAACTTTCCTTGCGACCTGTCCCTCGTACTGTCGCAGCCGCCGGCGGTGCTCAACAGACCATAGAAGATGCGGCTGCGTCAGTTTAAGTTTGGCCCGTTTCAGACACTGTGATTTCGGCCAGGTGGGAGAGCCCAGAGATGGTGAGCGAAAACGACACGAATTGCCGCCTTAGTAGTAAGCCGAATTTGACTGGTTCAAGAATGGATCGAACCAGCCGCGCGAGTGGGAGAAGGAGCGAGAATCAGATGGCGATCCGGTCGGCGGAGCATCTAAGTACATAGAGGTATTTGTGAAAACGAAGTTGTTTGCAGCCTTAGTCGGCGGAATTACATTGATTGCCGCCCTCAGTTTAGTGGTTTCGGCCTCTGCGTTCGCGCAGCCTCGGGTTGAGAAAGCAGTTCCCGCCTACGCAGTAAGTGACGCTGGTCCGCAACTGCCAGCGGGTGCGAAGTTAGTCGGGCGAGTTCAACTGGACGGTCGGCCTGTCACTCATATGTACACTCAGTTGGAGTACGGCCGCATGTATCTGTACATCGCACACGGCCAGTATTCGTTGACGACAGTCGACATCAGTGAGGATCAAAATCCGCAGGTCGTGAATCATACGCCTGGGAATGTCGATCCCGCCCTCTACGAGCACTTTTTTAAAGGCGGATCAGCAGATGTCTCGCCGTCGTGGGAGATCATCACCGGAGTCGACAACCAGGGGGGCAGCGTAAGACGCAGTGTTCTGGAGGTTAGCGATCCCAATGATGCGAATTTGCTGGGAGCCCTCGGTCCGGAGTACTCCAACCTCGCGGATCGCGATCGTCGCTTAGTGTACTTTGCTTCGCCATCGCAATTGCTGGTGATTCAGGACAACCGGTAACTGACAACGACTTCATCGCCAACTAACAATTGCTTCCTCTGAAATAGCTGGAGGCTCCTGCTCCGGCCTTTCCATTGCTATTCTCGTCCGCTTTTGCACCGGGCGATCCCGTCGCGGATAGGATCTTGACTGGGCTGCGAAAAGTTGGCGATGCAGGTCTCACACGGTCGCAAGTCAGTCAGTTATTCGGCCACCATAGATACGCAGCCGACATCAATAGGGCGCTGAACATGCTGGTCCGAAGGGGCGTCGCGGTCAGAGAATTACGCGATACGGACGGAAGGAGCGCGGAAGTCTGGTTTGCGAAAGAAGCGAAAAAAGCGAAACAAGGGGGCGAATCATGAGAGTGCTTGAAGCGGCGCTTGATGCTCTACGGCAATACCAGCAGTCCGCACGGAACGAAGGGTCTGGCGACGTGAGCCGCGCGTGTTTTTGGACTGCGAAAAAAGCAAAAGAAGCCAAAAAAGGTGGGGACAACTTGTGGAAGTGGCTTGCCGCTGCTCAATGTGGCCGTTTCCCCACATCCGCAGTTCGGAAGACCGGAGACAGCCAATTGAGGCATGGAATCGGGTTGCACGGCACAAAGCGAAGTGGGTTCAGTAGCGAGGTTGGTCGCTTACGGACTGTGGCGCATCAGTCAGACGCTGAGGCATTGTCCCTCTGCATAATCGCGAGCTTGGTGTTGATAAAGTCGGCGCAACTCCGAAGCCTTCATCCTGTCTAGAGCTCCCTCCTAGCAAACTGGACTAATATTGCGTCGGTGAAGTCGCGAAGCGCGGTTACGGACAATTCTCGGAAAACCCTCGGACTATACCCCTCGCGCGATTTTCCTTCCCGCCTGCACTGAGTTTGCTTGGTTCCGAATCGTCCGCGAATCCTCGGCGAATTAATTGCTAATCGCTGGAAAATCAATTGCGGAATATTCGCCCGACAAAATATTCAAAATATTGCCGGACATCCGGGCGGTATTATCCTGGCGGACTCTGGCGACGCGTCTCCGGCAATTCAGGCACGGATCAGGCGCGAATCTTGTGCCGGTCCGCAACTGGCGCGCGCGCGGAGGAATTTTATTTGAGAGCGAAGCAGCGGGCTTCGCCAAGACGGGGGTGTATGCACGCGAGACAATCTTTCCAAGTTAAAGTATCGCAGTGTGCAGGGATCGAATTGCACCGTTTTAGCGTTAGCGTCGCTGAATTGCTGAATTACTTGCGCAAGAACGCAAGAGCTGAAATCGAAGGTGGCACGCGTCGTTCCCTTGCCAGCAGTTAGCTCCCACCGAGACGCCCTTTGTCCCCGAATGCTGCGAGTTGCAGGGTTTCGTCGTAAAGTAAGGGAGCGCTGCCGAATGGCCCTGGCGGGGGACCCGTTCCGCAATGGGGCGACCAGGCTTTCTCCCATGTCCACGGTGAGGAACAGCACGATGCTGCGGGGTTCTGTCGTTGCGACATTCCTTTTAGCTGCTGTCGTGGGCTGTGGTTCGGGCGGATCGAACACAGGATCTGCGACTACTCAAAAGCCCTTGCTCAACCGCCTTAGCACCGACACGTTCTCGAATCCGGGAAGCCAACACGCCACCGAAGTCGAGCCCAGCATCGCCGCCTCTGGGGCCAGCATGGTCGCGGTGTTTCAAGTTGGCCGCTCTTTCGACGGCGGCGCGGCCGCTCTTGGATTCGCCACCTCTGCCGGCGGAGGCGCAAGCTGGGGGAACGGGCTCATCAACGGAATTACGGTGTTAGCAGGGGGAACATATCTCGCCGTCAGCGATCCTTCGATCGCGTATGACCAAGCCCATAGCACATGGCTGTTGAGCTCACTAGCTATCTCAGCCAGCAGCGACACAGTTGTCGTAAGCCGCACCACCGACGGGTTGAACTGGGCAGGCCCGATCGTGATCAGCAATAGTCCTGATTCCGACAAGGACTGGATTGCCTGCGACAACACGCAGACCAGTCCGTATTATGGGCACTGCTACGTGGAGTGGGATGATCCCAGCCAGAACGGATTGATTTGGATGAGCACATCCAGCGATGGGGGTGTGACGTGGGGCCCAGCGCAGAACACGGCGGACAGTGCCGGCGGCGTCGGCGGTGTGCCCGCGGTGCAGCCAAACGGCACTGTCATCGTGCCTATCCAGGATGCAACGGGTACGCACGTCGTTGCGTACACGTCGCTCAATGGCGGAGTAAGCTGGACCGCTCCCGTGACCATAGCCAGTATCTCCGATCATCAGGTCGCCGGCGGCCTACGCGACGATGCTCTGCCCATGTCGGCTGTCGACGGCTCCGGAACTGTTTACGTCGTCTGGCAGGACTGTCGTTTCCGTGCCAACTGCGCTTCTAATGACATCGTGATGAGCACATCGGCCGACGGGCTGAGTTGGACAGCACCCGTGCGAATTCCCATCGATTCTGTCGGTAGTACGGTCGATCATTTCCTGCCCGCCATCGCTGCCGATCCAGCGACCGCCGTCTCATCCGCTCATCTCACTCTGGTCTATCACTTCTATCCCACCGCAGCGTGCTTGGAGACCACCTGTTCCCTCGGAGTGGCGTACGTCACTTCGCAGGACGGAGGTGTGAACTGGAGCACACCTGGTACGCTCGCCAGCGGCATGTCCCTCGACTGGCTGGCAAACACCAAGAGCGGGCGTATGGTCGGCGACTATGTGGGTGTGACCTATTCGCTGGGCAAGGCTTATCCCGCCATTGCCGTGGCACGTGCTAATGCCGGCCTGCAACTTGATGAGGCGATCTACACTACGACAGATCCATTAATACAGGCGCAAGCATTAGCCGGAGTTCAGCGCGAACAGCCCCGCCCAGAAGCGCATTCCGATCATCCACCGCGTCGCTTCTACGATCTGGAGCATCGATACCCCGTGAAGTCACCGGATCGGTAGCTACCCTCGTTTTCGGAGCAATCTTGTGCCCGAAATGCCGCATCCGGCTGATCCCGGACAATTCCGAGGCTGCGCCGTTCGAAGTTCCGGAGGGCCTTAACGGGCCAGCCACTTCTACGCGTAGCCGACTACGCGTCAAAGTGACTCCGAACTGCGGGTGGCAAGTCATTTTCCGGTACTAATCCAACAGGTAGGCGATAACTTCAGTATCGCGCGTCAAGCTCACATTCGACGTCAAAGTGCGAATGTTGCAGCCCTAAAAGAAGCCGACGTCCCCGGGATAGGGGCGTGTTCGCTATTAACGGCGGCGCCAACCCGCTGGGAGGTTTCGGGCGGCGGGCCTCCCAATCCTATTGCGGTGTTGGAAGGCCTACCTGGTTCGGGCCCGGGTGGTAGGCCCTAAGTGCTGTATGCGCGCTATTTAGGAAGGCCCGACCTCAATCCCCAGTGAGCGATCGCCTCCGTTTCAAACTGCATCACTCCCGACCGTTTATACATTTGATCGAACGGTAGAGCCCGGAGTAGGATTCCATCGCCCTGCGCCAGGGCTAATGGCATGACTCCATCTGCTGAACAAGAACCCAACAGCGTTAAACAAATCGTGATCGTGGGCGGCGGCTTCGCTGGGCTGCATTGTGCTCGAAAGCTCGCAGCGAATCCGAATGTCCGGGTGACGTTGCTCGACAGGAATAACTATCAGCAATTCCAGCCGCTGCTCTACCAGGTAGCAAGTGCGCTCCTCGCCCCCAGCAACATAGCTTTCAATTTGCGTGTAGCGGCCAAGAAATACCCAAATGTTGACATTCGACTAGCACAGGCCGTCTCGGTCGACCTCAAGTCGCGTACGGTGCAAACAGCAGACGGGCAAGGTTACCAGGGCGATTATTTGGTGTTGGCGGCCGGTTCACAGGCAAACTTCTTCGATACGCCGGGAGCGGAAGAGAACAGCTATCCGCTCTACTCCCTTCGTGATGCCGAGCGGCTGCGCTCGCGAGTGCTGGCCATGGTCGAATCGGGCCAACAGGGACCAAGCGCTGATCGAAAAGGGAGCGTTGAACTTCGTTATTGTTGGAGCAGGCCCGACGGGAACGGAGATGGCCGGCGCCTTCGCCGACGTGGTGCAGGGTTGGAAATACAAAAAGGGCCGTGCCAAGGCGTACAAAGACCTTTCTTTCGAGCGGGCCCAAATTTTCCTCGTCGATGCGGGCCACGCTGTCCTGAGCGCGTTTTCTCCTGTGGCGCAGGCTTACGCAGCCAAGAAGCTTGCCGCGCGAGGAGTGCACGTCCGTCTGGGTACAAGAGTCGCGGAAACGGGGAGCGGACACGTGACGCTCTCGGATGGAACCCGGATTCCAACTCATACCGTTATCTGGGCAGGAGGGCTCAAAGCTTCGTCGTTATCAGGCAACTTGGGAATTCCCAATGGGCATGGGGGACGCATTGATGTTCAAGCCGACCTCACTGTGCCCGGGTTCACCGGCGTTTACGCCCTGGGTGACTTCGCCAATATCGCCGTCGAGGATGGTCGGCCATTGCCCCAGCTTGGTTCTGTGGCAGAACAGACGGGTAAGTGGTGCGCCAAAAATATCCTGCTGGACATGTCGGGAAAACCAAGAGTCGCGTTCCGTTATTTAGATAAAGGCATCATGGCGATGATCGGACGAAACGCGGCTGTCGCCGAAAGTTGGTAAGCACCGCCACGAACTCGAAGGCCCAGTCGCATTTGCGGCGTGGCTCGGAGTGCATGCTGCTTTGCTGGCTTCAACACACGCCAAGGTCGAAGCCTTCATGGAGTGGGCATGGGCGTATTTCGGAGGGCCTCTCGAAGACGTCATTCTCGACCGCCCCGAAGAATTGCAAATCAACTGCAACGACGAGGGGGAGGAAAAGGCGGATTAAGTCCCCCAAAATGAGAACTCCGAATCGCCGATGGCGAGGGAACAGATGCGAAGCAAAGGCGCCGAGCGTGCGGGCCTGCCAATGCTCCGACAAGCCATACTTATTTTTGAACTGAGGCAATTTGGATGGTAAAAGAACTCTCACTCTTCACAGGGACGTTCACGACCCTGCTTGCGATCATCAATCCGCTTGAGGTGCTTCCGGTCTACTTGCAATTGCTGGCGGGTAAGGATGACGCAACGCATCGCGCCGTCGCCAGAAAGGCCTGCGTTTACGCTCTCTTACTCTGTTTCTTCTTCCTGCTGTTCGGGACCCTCATGCTTCGGCTATTCGGTGTGCCACTCGCCATGGTCCGAGTAGTCGGTGGCCTCATTTTGATGAGGATCGGCTTTTCGCTCTTCATGCCGCAAAAGTCAGGAAATTCGGCTTCGTCCGGCGCGGACTCGGCCGACAGGAATATAGCGTTTGTGCCACTCGCCATGCCGCTAATGTTCGGACCCGGCGCCATCGCCACGATCATCGGTATGACCGCGACTATCAAGCGATCACCGACGGAAATGCTTTCCTTCGTCGCCCTCGCGTCCGCAATTGTTGCGACGATGATCGCTACCTATGTCTGCTTGGCCAATGCCCAGCGCCTGACGCGATCGATCGGTCCAATGGGGATCGATGCGGTCACTCGCATTGTCGGTTTCTTCGTTTCTGCGATCGGGGTCGGCCTCGTGTTCAACGGCGTCATCGAAGTCCTCGAAATGCACGGCGTCACGTCGCTGCACTAAAGGCCTGCGAAAGTTGGCTTTCGCTATTTCTTCACGTCTTGATGGACTGACCCCCAAAACTGAGACACGCGCGCTTGCTACACTCCGCAGGGAAAGGAACTGCGGATGTCACCAAAGCGAGTTAACAAATACCCCATAGCATTCCGCCAGATGGCGTTAGAGCGGATGAAGAACTGTGCGAGCGTCTCAGCGCTAGCCGAGGAGTTGGGAGTGCATCGGACGGTGCTCTATCACTGGCAGCGGCAGCTGGAGGCGGGGCACGACGGAACCCCGACTTCGGCCATACGCCAGCTTCGCAAAGAAGTTCGAGATTTGAAGCGGGTGCTGGCAGAGAAGACGCTGGAGGCGGATTTTTTCCAAGGTGCCTTGCAAAAAGTCGAGGCTCGACGCCGGAGCAACACCGACAGTGCGTCGGTGAAGTCGCGAAGCGCGGTTACGGACAATTCTCGGAAAACCCTCGGACTATACCCCTCGCGCGACTTTCCTTCCCGCCTTCACCGAGTTTGCTTGGTTCCGAATCGTCCGCGAACCCTCTGCCGATCGGTTGCGAATCGTCCGCAAATTGGCTAGGAAAATTCGCTGGGACAGCCCAGTGTCGCAGACTACCGGGAAGGTATCGCGCGTGGCTCCTAGCTCAGCGTGGCGCGATTGCTGCGCCGATTATTTGCGAATTGCCTGGAAATTGCGCGCGAATTTATTTTCTCGCGGAGGGCTCTAACGGGCGTCCTGCCCCCACCATTTACTTGCAGCATTCTTCCGAGAGCGACGCGCTGGAGGCGCCGATAGGCGATCGGTGCTCGTTCTATGCAACTAAGCCGATGGAGATCGTACCGGGGGAATTACCGGGGACCCTGTGCAGAAGATCGCAGCATTCCAGCTTCAGTTTGGTTACAGCACAGCTACAGTGCCTTGCAACCTCTTGATGCTTCGTTATTTGCAGTGACGCAGCGGATATAGAACGGAGTCGCGCGCTCGGTGCTGGTGTCACCCTTTAATAGGACTTCTCGCTCACATGGACTTGGTTTCCAGATGGCCGACCATACGCTCAGAACGATGGGCAGCTTCATTGAAGCCTTTTGCTGCTCGTCTTACATTCTTTCCCCAGCACCGCAAGAATTAGCTTGCCTATAAGTTAGATCGCAGTAAGATTGCCACGCTATGAAGAAAGTCTTCGCCGCCTGCCTTTGCTTCTTCACCGCCTCACTAGTCTTCGCACAAAACCACAGCTCCTCGGCGCAGCCGGCCACCACCGCCGCCGCTGCTCAGAAGTCCGGCCCCCTTTCCGCCGACACGCCGGAAACCACCGTCCTGGGGAACGCCTTTATCGCCCCGAAGGATTGGTCGATCCAGGTAAAGGGTCCGGCAACCATCCTTGCTGCACCGGAAGGCGATTCCTGGATCGCTCTGGTTGACGTTCAAGGCGCCACCGCGGAGGAAGCCTTGGCGGCAGCTTGGCGCGCCTACACACCGGATGCGAAGTGGCCCGTGAAGGTCACCCACGACCTGCCCGACCGTGATGGCTGGAGCCGGCGTCGCAACTATGAATACCTGACCTCTCCCAACCAGAAGCGCGGAGTGAATGCACTCGTGCTTTATTCAGGATCGAGTTGGACTGTTGTCATCGAGGATATGTCGGATGCCGTTGCAGAGAAACGCGGCGCTCAGGATGCCCTCGTCTTTGGTCGGTTACTTCCTAAGGGCTACACCCGCGAATCATTTGCCGGTAAAAATGCTAATACTCTCGACCAGGCTCGGATTGCTGAACTCGGGCGCTTCATCACCCAGGGCGAAAAGGTTACCGGAGTGCCCGGCGTCTCCCTCGCTCTCATTCAGGACGGCAAGGTTATTTTCGCCGACGGCTTTGGCGTGAAAGAGCTGGGCTCCTCCGAGAAGCCCGACGGCGACACCCTCTACATCATTGCCTCCAATACCAAAGCGCTCACCACACTTTTCCTGGCCAAGCTTGTTGACGAGCACCGCATGACCTGGGACACGCCAGTCACTACCCTTTTCCCGGAATTTCGCCTGGGCAACGCCGAAACCACCAAGAGTGTCTTGGTGAAGAACCTGATCTGCGCCTGCACTGGCATGCCTCGTCAGGACCTCGAGTGGATCTACGAATACGGAAATATGACGCCCGAGAGCTCTATAGCTCTGCTCGGGACCATGCAGCCCACGTCCAAGTTTGGCGAGCTCTTCCAGTACTCGAATCTCATGGCTGCAGCCGCGGGCTACACCGCCGCCCACATTGTCCACCCGGACATGGAACTTGGAGCCGGTTACGACCGCGGCATGCAGGATTATGTTTTCGATCCGCTTCAGATGAAGGTGACCACTTTCAACTTTGCTACAGCTCTTGCCGGCAATCATGCCACTGCTCATGCGCCCGACATTGACGGCAAACCCGCCAAGGCACTCATGGCGGTCAATTACGCCGTAATTCCCGTGCGTCCGGCTGGCGGCGGTTGGAGCAGCGTGCGCGACACGTCGAAATACGTCTCAATGGAACTCGCTGAAGGCAAGCTTCCCGACGGCAAGACCTACATTTCCAAAGGCCCGTTGCTCGAGCGTCGCGAGCCCCAGGTCTGGATGGGCAAGGACGACTCGTACGGCATGGGGCTGATGGTTAACACGACCTACGGGGTACCGGTGGTTCATCACGGCGGCGACCTCATCGGCTATCACAGCGACATGATCTGGTTGCCGCAGCAGAACGTCGGCGCCGTCATTCTTACCAACGGTGATCCCGGCTGGCTGATTCGCAGCCGCTTCCGGCGCAAGCTGCTGGAAGTCCTCTTCGATGGGAAACCTGAAGCCGACGCCCTCCTCGAATCCGATGCCAAGAGCTTCTTCGCCTCCCTGGCCGCCGAACGCAAACTGCTTATCGTACCCGCCGACGCGAGCGAAAGTGCCAAGCTCGCCCGGCACTATTCCAACGTCTCACTCGGTGAAATCGCGGTGAGCACGTCCGGCCCTGCCACAATCTTTGATTTCGGTGAGTGGAAAAGCGAGATGGCCAGCCGCAAGAATCCCGATGGGACCATTTCGTTCATCACCATCGTGCCCGGCGTCTCAGGCGCTGAGTTCGTCGTCGGCTCCGGCCCGAAGCGAACCTTGATCGTCCGTGACGCGCAACACGAATACATCTTCGAAGAGCATTGAGAAGCAACACAGTCCGCATTTGGACTGGCGCCCACAACTCTAAAATTTGCGGAGGTGCCGGCTACTGCAACCGTGCGTACTCCGCTTTGGCTTGTTGGTAGATGGGAATGTCGGGATCGGCATCCTTCCAAATCGTGAGGAAATCCTGGTACGACTTGCGCGCAGCAGCCTTGTCGCCCATCATTGCCTGCGCACGGCCAAGCTGGAGGTGACACAGCGGCGCCGTAATGAGGTCTTGCAGAATGCCGGGATGGTCAACCATCTTCTGAAACTCAGCAGCGGCCTCGCGTCCCTGGCCGAGCTGGAGATAGGCAAGGCCGCGCAGGTATGCGGGATACAATCTCAAATATCCGAAGGTGGAAAATTCATACCGCAAAGCCGGCTGCAAGATTTCTATAGCTCGCGCCGGTTGGCCCTTGTGCAGTTCAATCGCTGCGCGGATTGTCGGAAGCTCGAAATTCTGCAACAAGGTGTTCCGTGGAAATTCCTGATCGAGCGATTTGGCTATGCTTTCTGCTTCGTCCACGGCTCCTGCGCGGGCAAGAATCACTGCAATCAGGTGCTTGCGGGGGCCGTTCGGCCCCGTCGAGAGTGCCCGCTCGGCGGCTTGCCTTGCCCGAACAGGGTTGCCCGTCTCCGCATAACCCAGCACAGTGTGCACAAGTACCTCGTCAGGCGGGTTCGCGGCAGACCAATGGGAATAGCTTTGCGCTACGGAGTACAAGTTCTGCGCGACCCGGAAGCGGCCATGATAAATCGCGATGTTGCCTGGCTGTAGCAGGGCCCATGCTTTGCCTTCAGGTGTGGCCATTGCCCAGGAGAGCTGCTCTTGCATAGCTGCATTGTCGCCCTGTAGAAAAGCCAGCAGGTATCTCTCCTGTCGCAGCAACAAGTTGTCTATTCCGCGCGCTTTCGCCTCCTCAAATACGACTTTGGCCTCTTCCAGCCGGTTCGTGAAAAGCAACTGCTCCGCAAGGTTGTTATAGGTCGGGATGTTGGGCAGCAGGCGTACCGCCTCGCGAGCTTCCATGGTAGCTTGCTCAAGCTGTCCAAGCGTTGCTAGGCAGGACGGAAGGTTCTGATGCGGGGTTACGTCCGCCGGAAAGGTCTGCTGCCATTGAATATACGTCGCCTTGGCTTTGTCCAACTCCCCTGTTTGGCTGTAATACACTGCTTCGTCGAACCATCGAGATCGCTGGCTCAAGCGTTCTCGGAGAGCAAAGGCCTTAGTCGCGTATGGCATCATCGAGGATGTTTCACCAGAGTCGTAGTAAATCCCCGCAAGGTTCATGTAAGCATTAGCCAAATTCGGGTCCAATTCCACAGCGCGTTTGTATTGAGGAAGTGCGACCGCATCACTCTGTTCGTGTCTTAGGCGCTGGGCTTGGCTGAGCGCCTGCAAGGCTTACAGGGACCAGCTCGTCTCATTCTCCAATGGTGTATTGAATCTTGTTAGAGAATCCTCTGGTTCGCCCAGTTCGCGCCGCAATTGATAGCCTGCGGCTCCAAGCGTTTTCACGATCTGGTTTCGATCGTTAGTCTGCCTCTCCACCTTTGCCATTGTCTTGCCGGAATGGCAGTCCAGCGCGTTGAGAGCGATGTTATAAGCGTTTCCCGTGTTCGCAATGTATGCCGTAACAAACGCCCTGCTGCCGCTGCGCACGCACACCTCGCGCGCCAACTCTGGAGTCAGTTTAGGAGTCTGAGGAGCATATATGTAGGAGATATTGGAAACTTTCATCAGTCTCAAGATATCGATCACCTTATTGGGATAGAGCACCGTAACATAAGGGGACTCTGCAATCTCTCGGAGCAGTGGATAGTCCAGCGCATCATCGATGACGGTATCGCCTGTGTTGTTGACCACATGAGCGAGGACGATGGTGTCCTTTTGCGTTAGCTTGACCGTCCTTCTGGTGCAGTTCTTCCCGTGTCACCACTCGGCCGGCATTCGCCACCAACTCGAGCAGGACGCGTAAGGGATGGTCCTGTAGCTTGATGCGAAGGCCGTTCTTGCGTAGCTCACCCTCGCGCTCTAAAAGCTCGAACGGTCCGAAGCGGAAATTTTGGTCAGTCTGCTGGGGAGGCCCGGCGGCCACTGTCGAAAGCCCTCACACGTACGGCATCATAGCGCGATTTCCAATCTCGAGGTTAGTGGGTTTCTACACCACAGTCATTGTTCGGTTCGCTATACCCGCCAGAAATAGTGTCCAGGGGCCTCGCACATCTCCTTAATTCACTATGGCTTAGCGATTTAGAAAAACATAGAGTATGGGCTGACGCCGGATGAGCATATCCTGATGATGCTTGATCGCGGCGTGGATGAGATCTATGCGCTGGATGTGGAGTACCGCTAGGGTGGAAACCTCACATTCGCGAACCCTGGCTACTCGACTCGCAAGTAGAACAGCAATCGAGCGTTCTCATGCCGGATAAAAGAGCAGCCAGAACTCTGTGGGCGAGGACAAGATTCGCGTAGTGCCCGGCCTGGCAAGCGAAGACCCACGCTGCCGCTAACCCGCCGCCCATCGCCTTATGAGGGTTTCTGCGTTAGGGCCACAGTGAACGGGCCACCCGGAAGTTGGGCACCGCGCGGTCAAGTTGACGAGAAACGACTTACCCGTAGATGTGGCGTCCGGGAGTTGTGTGGAAGTCTCGTTCGGGGAAGTTGAACGGGCTGGTTCCGGTCAGCGAAGGACAGCCCGGGTTTTGCGCGCACAAGGGCCGCCAGCAGCCCCGAATCTCTCAGTCGGAAGAACAAAGTGGTCGGGCTGGCGATCGGGGACCTGGAGCGCCCACATTTATCTCAAGTCGTCGCTCGGTGGCTGTAGTATAGCCCGACATTCAGCAGCCGTGAGCGGCTAGTTAGCCGGCGAAGTTGGCCTTAAGCATGTTGCAGAACAGTTGTCCTTGCTCGATGGCATCGTCGAGCGCCACATGGGTATGAGGCACGGGATCGAACCACTCCGGGGGCATCGACTGCTTGCCGCACGCTCGATATGGTTTGCGCAGCAACGCCATTGCGTAGGTCTTGATATCAATTGCCGAATAGCCGAATGGGTTCTCGCCTGCGAACTCGGTGAGATACCAATAGACGAAAGAAAAATCGAAAGCGGCCGGGTAGCCGACAAATACAGGCCGTCCGCCAAACGCATTGAGCCAGGCAACGTAGCGCTTCAGGGCAACAGCAGGCGATTCGAGATTTTGCCGGCAGGCCGACCATGCCTCCGGCTGTGTGGCCCACCATGCGGCGGTCTTGGGATCCGGGGCCGATGCGAGCAGCGTTTCCAAGTTGGCGGAGAACGTCCCCAGCAGCTCTTTGTCGGCCAGATAGGCTGCTGATCCGATGCTCAGCATAGAATGTTTTCCCGCGACCGGTCCGTCGGTTTCTATATCCGTGCTGACGTAGATCTCACGCAACGGTGATTCGCTCATGGCTTGCGATGACAAATTCGTGCCGACAGTCATGTCCACAAATTTCCCAATGCAAGCGGTTGGACAGACTATCCCTTATTCTCAACTAAAGCAAAGGGAAGGGTAGGTCAAGCTCTTTCTCGTGTAAACCCGTGGCCGATGGACACAAGGCCAAGTGAATCCCCCGCCTCTGTGTCGCCGTGGAAGCGTCTTATCGTTCGCGCCTCGGCGGGGTGTTGTTTGCGATCTGACG
>Ga0306922_10003753_pt1 | contig 14268 bp, 10 predicted proteins | sample sta12Cox44000082_FD_203758 | JGI IMG/M metagenome (GOLD analysis project Ga0306922, IMG submission 203758) | Lab enrichment of tropical soil microbial communities from Luquillo Experimental Forest, Puerto Rico - statoxic.12C.oxic.44.000.082 (v2)... | ecosystem: Environmental > Terrestrial >... | reverse complement strand
GCAAACCATGTTTGGCAGCGGCAGCGAAAGCGCGGTTCAAACCGGGATGGTCCGCGTCCATCGGCAAGCCGTCGCGCATTCGTATGCGAATGCCGCGTGCGCCTGGTGTCGCCGCCCATTTCGCCACCACATCGTCAATCGCGGGATTAGTCGCATCGACCGGCGTCACAACCCGAAACTTGTCCGGATAGGTGTTGTAAACTTCGAGCGCGTAGCTCGGATCGTATTCATAGGCGCTGAACGACGAGACCATGATCGCACCGTCGACGCCGACACTCTTCATCGCAGCGACCATCTCTTCGCCTGTGGCGGAGGCGAGTCCATGCGAGGGACTGGCCCACGGCCGGCCGGGATGATTTCGATCGAAGGGATGAACCTGAACGTCGATGACTGGCATGGCCGTCCTCCTGCTTGTTCGACCAATTGTCCGCCATCGTGACCGGTTTGCACAGAGTGATGAGCGCGGTGACGGGTGGAGCGCGTATGGAGAACATCTAGGCAGAGCCCGAGAACATCGAGGTTCGAACGCCGGCTTCCTCCTTGGTCATCACTTGGCTCGGGACGCCCGAGACAGTCAGACGGTTCGGTTGCTGCCGTCCGCGATGATGATGTGGCCGGTCCCCAAACAGACGGCGGTGACGGCTACCACACCCAAAGTTGCGAGAGACGCAGGGACGCCAACGCCTATCACAGCTTGCCGCTCCAGTGGCGACTACAGCCGATTCATATCACTGGCGGGCGAGGTACATCCTCATTTTTGCTGCCTTGTCTTCGACAGAGTCGCCGGCGATATCCACCAGCGCCTTTTTCACAGTACCGGCGAACGGAACTGGCGCCTTGTAGTCGGTCATCACCGGCGAGCCGGCGTCGGCGCCGACGCAGACACCTGCCGCCAAGCCCAGCGTAGCGGAATAGTCACCGGTAAATCGCCATGACCAACCGGCGCGCCATCGACAAACAGGGTGATGGTCGCCGGCACGCCCCTGCCCTTGGAAACGTCCGCCGCACCTGTCGGCCTGAACTCAAAACTGAAGATGTGATCGCCTTCGCGAAGAGGCCTGTCGGACTGCACCTTGAAGCGCTGGTCGGCGACATAATTGTAACCATAGGTGAGCTTCCCGTCCTGCACGTAAAAGACAAAGCCGCCATCGACGCCGCCCATCGAGAACAGCACACCGTCCGCCCCACCCTTGGGTACGTTGGCGTGGACCGACACCCAATGCGGCACATTGACCAAGCGAGGAGCCGCGTTACTGGGTACGCTTTGAGTGCCGGGATAATAAATGTACTGCTTGCGATCGACCGCGATCTGCGGCCGCTCTTGGGCGAGGCGCTGCACACCTCGGCTATCGATTGGCATTACCTTATACTTGCCGGCCTCGACGTACCACATGCCGATCATCGCAATCAGCCTATCGCGCTCCGTCTCCGCGAGATTGTTGGTTTCTGCAAAATCTTCTTTGAGATTGTAGAGCTCCCACCCCTTGGCATCGAGCTCAATAAGCTTGTCGTAATCGATTGGCGCCCCGAAGGTCAGACCCGACTCGGCAAACGAGGGACCGGGCCATGGGCACACGGCCCGCCATCCGTCGTGGTAAAGGGAGCGATGACCAAACATCTCGAAGTACTGCGTGACATGCAACGACGGCGCATCAGCGTTGTCGAATGATGACTTCAAGCTAAAGCCTTCCAATGGCGACTGGGTGACGCCGCGGATTTGCGCGGGGGGTTCGATACCGAGCGCATCCAGCACGGTCGGAACCAAATCGATCGCATGGCAATATTGTGTACGAATCTCGCCCTTGGCCTTGATGCCCTTTGGCCAAATGATTATGAACGGATCGGAGGTGCCGCCGCGGTAGGTTTCGCGCTTCCAGCGACGGAACGGCGTGTTGCCGGCGTGCGTCCAGCCCCACGGATAATGATTGAAGTACTTCGGTCCGCCCAGATCGTCTATTGCAGCCAAGTTCTGCTGCAGGTCGTCCGGCACATTGTTAAAGAATTTGCCTTCATTTACCGAGCCGTTGGGGCCGCCTTCGGCGCTCGCGCCATTGTCCGAGACCACCATGATCAAGGTATTGTCGTACTCGCCCATCTCCTTGAGAAAAGCGATTAGCTCGCCGATATAGTGGTCGGTATGCTCGAGATAGCCGGCGAATACCTCCATCATTCGTGCATAGAGCCGCCGCTCGTCCGCCGACAGCTTGTTCCAGTCCTGCACGTCAGGGTCATGGTGCGACAAGTTTGTATTTGCCGGCAGGATGCCAATTTCCTTTTGCTTTGCAAACACCTGCTCGCGATAGGCATCCCAACCGGCGTCAAACTTGCCCTTGTATTTGTCGGCCCATTCCTTTGGAACATGATGCGGCGCATGCATGGCGCCGGTACAAAAATACATAAAGAACGGCTTGTTGGGCGCAACTTGCTTGGCATCGGCGATCATTGCCTTGGCCTTGCTGACGAGATCGGGCGTCAGGTGGTAGCCCTCCTCCGGCGTCTTTTCCGGCTCGGTCTGGCTGTTGTCACGGACAAGTTCCGGGTAGTATTGGTGCGTATCTCCACCAAGAAACCCGTAATAACGCTCAAAGCCACGGCCTAACGGCCAGCGGTCGTAAGGGCCGGCCGCAGAGGTCTGTTCGGCCGGCGTCAGATGCCATTTGCCGATCGCATAGGTGTTGTAACCATTCTGCAACAGGATCTCCGATAGCATCCCATTCTCGAAGGGGATATTGCCGTTGCCACCCGGGTACCCGGTGGAACCTTCGGTGATGCAGGACATGCCGTTCGAGTGATGATTGCGTCCCGTTAGAAAACAGGAGCGCGACGGCGAGCACAGTGCAGTCGTGTGCATATTATTGTAGAGCAGCCCGTCAGCGGCGAGCGCGTTCAAATTAGGTGTATTGACGGGACTACCGTAGCAACCGAGTGTCCGAAGCCGGTGTCGTCCAAAATAATAAACAATACGTTTGGCGCACCATCACGCGCGCGGTTCGGCATAGGCCATGCCGGCTGCGACACATCAAAGGTTCGCCCAATTACGCCGGAAAACGCTTGTCCGAGTTTGTATTCCTTAAGCGGCATTTGGGTCTCGATACGAACTTTGTTGCTGCGGGTGTCGCCGCAGCCTCGACGCGACATCGTGGGTTACTCCGGTTGAGCGGTGGAGACAAGGCGATGCGGGCGTCGTGATTGGTGTGACCGTCCGCGACAAAAGAGGGGCTGCCTCCGAGAAACGCCTCGCCGTATCGGGGGTCGGGCCAATGCCGCCATTCCGGGCCACCGTGGAAAGCGATCGTTCGCGCCATCGCCTTTCCCGTCTCAGCTGTTCTTTCAAGTACTGTCGGCCTGAGCGCGATCCGGCAAACCTCGCGCCGGGCTGACTTGGCGGCATGTCAGCCAGCACTAGAAAGAAGGGTTCCGTCGATAAGAAGGTCGTCCTCTAGCCACCATCAGCCCGGTCCGAACGCGGCACCTGTCGGGCGCGACCCGTGCGTGGGGAATGAACGAACCGTAAGCTGCTTGCCTGGGTTGTGTCGGGCTGGTTGTTGGGGCGAGATAAAACGGGCGGCAGGGTCGCGTCGCGAACTGGCCCCTCTCGCGGAGGAGGAGGGCAAGCCATTGGAGGATTGGGGGCATCCTGCTGCGCGAGTGGGGTTATCGCCGCGGCCTCTGCCCTTACACTGTCAGCGAAGAAATGCCAACCAAAGCCGACGCCCCCGCCGAGGAGCACGGCAACAACTGCGCCTAGCCCGCAGGTTCTCAGTTCCGATGCGTACATAGCCGGTGGCTCGCGGTTTGCTTACAGGAAGTGGCGCCGAAATGCGACATCCGCATTACTGAAGCCCGCGAGCTAATCCAAGTCACGACCTCACCGCGGCTCGAACTGGCTCGTGTCGAACTGGGCGTGCTCGTGGTCGCCCCTCTCGGCACGTCGATCGAATTTTCGATCGCGCCACTGCGAATCATGATCGCCATGGCTTAACCCGGGCGGCTTCTTTCCGCACAGCCTTGCTCCTCGCCGTGTCCGGTCAAGCCAGGGGGCGTGCCACCGCGATGCCAGCTCTCCTTTCCCCCGGAGCTGCTGAACTCCCGTGCCGAGCCTGCGCCGCTGGGGCGAGGCGCGCCGGAAACGTTCCTCGCTACCCTTGAAGCGCTGTAACTTGATTGGTGCGACGCGTCGGAATTAGATCCGCTGGCACTCCCATCACCTCCAGTGTTGACTCGCGCGAAAGCCGGAGGAGTAATCGCGATCGCGATTACTGCTGTTGCAATCGATGCGGTGGCGGCGATTTGGCGCATTCCTGTCGTTCGCTTACCGTGTCGCTTTACGCCTGAGCCAGCACCAGGGATAGACATCAATCCCTCGATTCGACCGGTTTGCCGTAGACCAAAGATGCCAAGGGCTGGTCATATTTCTCGGTCCGAGGTTGCTATAACCTTCGCAATGTTTACCGATCGTAAAAGATTGCTCTAATGCGGGTAATCTTTAGTGGAGGCAATTGGAATTCATGGCGAGTATTCCGCCTTGGAACGCGGGCGCGACCTCAAGGTCAAAAGATCCGGCGCGGTCATATGCGTGCCCTTTTGGCGGGCTTCGGTTGCGCGGCTTCGAACGAACGGACACGCTGTCAGCACAAATCCCTCAGCAGCAATGCCGCTGGAACGACTCGCAGCAAAAAATGACATCCGGGCTAGAGTGACCGGCATCCGGAGCATTATGCGAAAACGAATTAAAGCAAAAGGTATCCGTCTGGAACTCGAGTGATCCAGATTGCGCAGTCAGTTTTCAAGTGACCGCTGCCCGAGACCTGATTTTCTGCAGCTCTACCGCTCGGCGCCAACGACAGGGCTCAAGGTCAGGAAACCGCGCGGACATCGGATGGGGCCCAGCGTCAGCGACGCATCGCCGCGGAGATGTTAATCCGGGATTAACAAATTCCGTTTAACAATCAGTTCACGGCAAATCAAAGATAGGCGCGGGACGGAGGGAAGTCATGCGGAGTGACTTTGAGCGCTGGCTGCGAAGCGCTACTGAACGGTTTTGGCGAGACGAGCGCGGCATCGGCGCGATAATGGTGGCGCTGAGCCTTACGATCTTGGTCGGCTTTGCCGGGCTCGGTGTCGAAACCGGATTGTGGTACTCGATCAAGCGGCAGAACCAGTCCGCCGCCGACGCCGCCGCGCTCTCTGCCGCCTATGAGATCCTGGCAGGAAACACGAGTGTGACTACTAACCTCACTCCGGCGGCTACCAGGGCCGCGACACAGAATGGTTACACCGGAAACACTCCGGTGGTCACCTACCCCTATAGCGACTCGATCGTCACCAACGCCGTCAAGGTCACACTGGACAAACCTCAGCCAACTTTGCTCGCCGGGCTGTTCCTGCCCAGTGTCACGATCGAGACCAAGGCCGTCGCTCGCGTTTTTCCTGCCGCGCCCGGCTGTATCCTGACCTTAAGCACCACCGGTGAAGACGTCGAGGTCAGTGGTTCGTCCACGCTCAGCGCTCCCGACTGTTCGGTGATGGCGGCGTCGACCGATAATTGCGCGATCAATGATCACGATGCAGGCGGCGATATAACGGCGAAATATTTGGTCACCGCCGGCCAGGTGTCTTACGGCACCGGCTGCACCACCGTCAATCCGACCAATCCACCGTCGAATATGAGCGCGGGCATCTTGACGGGGGTACCGAGCCAACAATTCAGCGACCCTTACGCCGCGTCGTCGGGCACCACCTATTTCACCAACTCCTGCCAAACCACGGCCGGCTACCTCAGCCACGCTTTTCTGACCTGCAATATGCCGGCGGCGACGACGCCCCCTTGCCTGACATCCCCCGCTCAAAACTCGGGCACCACGGAGGCTGGAGGTGTGCGGTTCTGTGGCGGGTTGTCGATCAAAAAAGCGACCGTCGACCTGGTCCCCAGCGGCGGAATTGGGGCCATTACGATAACGGACAATGGAAACAATTACTCGTCGACACCTGCAGTAAGCTTTAGCGGAGGCGGCGGATCGGGAGCGACGGCTACAGTAACCATGAGCGGGAACGGCAAAACAGTATCGGCCATCACGCTCACCAGTCCGGGATCGGGCTATACATCAGCACCTACCATCACGTTCAATGGAGGCTCGCCGGCGAGGGCCGCCGCGGCCACGGCCACTGTATCGAACGGCGTCATTTGGATCACCGACGGCGATCTGACCCTTGATTCGAATGGAGTCCTGGAGTGCACGACCTGCAACACCAGCACCGGCGCAGGGGTCACGATCATCTTCACGGCCGGGCCTGCGAACAAAATCGGCGCCCCGACGATGCAGAGCAATCCGACGATCGACAATCTGAGCGCACCCACTTCGGGAACCTATGCCGGCTTGCTGATGGTGCAGGATACGGTGTCCGGCGCCACTTATACGACCACCGCCCAATTCCAGGGGACACCCGGGCAGACCCTGAATGGCCTGGTATACACACCGCACTCGAATTTGACTTTCCAAGGGAACCCGAGCGTCACGAACAGCTGCCTGCTCGTGGTCGCAAACCAACTAACGATGCAAGGAAATTCGAGCCTCGCGACGGGAGGATGCCCGAACAGCTTCCCGCTGCCACAGTACCAGAACGTCGCTCTCGCCAGCTGAGGTCACTGATGAAACGGAAACAACAGCACGCGCAACTGCCCATCCGGCGAACCGCCCGAGGCTTTTTTGGCCGCGACGGAACCGCCCTCGTCGAATTTGCCCTCGCGGCACCAATCCTTGTCACAGTCGTGTTGGGGATCGCCGATTTCGGCATGATGGCTGCACAGACCGCCGCACTTGAAGGAGCGACGCGCGTCGGCGCCGAATATGCGAGGAATAATGCGACATGCCAGGCGGACGTTACGGGTACAAGTTGCATCAGCGGCATCGAGACCGCCATGACGAGCTCGGGGAACTTTAGCCCGCCGATAACATTTCCCAGCAGTCCTTCGGCGAGCTGCGAATGCGATGACGGAACCTCGATCACTTGCGGCACGACTTGTGTCGGAGCCGGGAAGACCCCCAACCGCGTGTTGGTCACGGTCACCGCTAGCCAGACCTTCAACCCGATCTTGCCCTGGCCAGGAATTCCAACGTCGCTGACCGCAAGCACGGAGTTGCGCATCCAGTGAGACTGAGCAGACCACTCAGGCGCGGCAAGGAGGAAGGTTCGGCGGCGATCGAGGCCGCTGTCGTCCTGCTGGTTCTGCCGCTGTTCCTGATCGGCAGCGTCGAGTTTGGACGCGCCCTCTGGATGGGCCACACGATGCTGCTCGCCGTTGAGGAGGCCGGCCGCTATGCGATGGTCTACGGCGCTTCCCCGAGCTTGCTCACCTCGGCAAGCTGTCCCAATGTCGCAACCGTGTCGCTCGCAAACTGTGCCGTCGCCAAGGCAAATGCCTATTTGGCGGATTATGGCGGTACTGGTGTCAACGTTACCTCCAGCGCAGCCACGTCGACTTTGACGATCCAAGCCACCTACACGTTCAACTTTATAGACCCAATTTTGTTGCCCTTTGGGCCCATCACCCTGAGCAACCAGGTCACCGTCCCGACTATTTAATGTAACTGAGATCCCGGCTGGAAATATGTGGCCGACCACGCCAGTGTTGCAGTGTGGCGCTGGCGAGCATTAAGAGCTCGCCCCGCCGAAACCCGCGAAGGCGGGGTGGTGACCGAGGCATCGTCCGGGCACAACTTTTCGGCCTCATCGATCCGCGCGATCAACAAGTCGCCCGACGCGCACTACTAGAGGTACCCTGGAGCTGGGGTCATCGTCGGTCAGATGGTACTGGTGGCGGCGGCGTCCACGAGGATGACTGTGGGCCTTCTGGCCGCAGACGCGACCCGCAGGCCAGGCCGTCGGCTCATCCGCTCTGCTGCCTCCAGTTTATCGAGACGACAGCTCTCCAACGTCGCCCTGCAGCCGCGGCAGCTGACGCATTGTCAGGTCGAGCAGCTTGGCCCCGCAGGGTGAGCCTGCATTCGCCGCCATGCTCACTGTTGCTCGCTTTCAGCCTGACCAATACTTTTAGCACGGTCGCCGGCAAGCTCTAGGAGGGTTGTTGCGCCGCTCGTTGGCTCTCAGTGGGTTAGTAGCAGCGCGACCGCCCGACCGCGCCAAACAGGATCCGCATTGACCGAAGCGAGGGCGTTGCGCAGGAAGTGTATGTAGCAGATTTACCGGCGCGCCTGCAGCAAGACCTCGCGCGTAGCCTTGAGTCCGGAATGGTCGTCGCTGACAAACTGATCCGAGCAACGGCGGGTTTCCACCCCGAAAGAAAATCGATCGGGTCGCGGGTTGGCGAATTCGACCGCCGGGATGCCGTTGCGGTGCATCTCCGCGTACTTCCCCCTCGAACGCCATCCTCAGAAGCAGGCGCGTATCCGGTGGTCATCGCAATCACAGGCGCTGCGAGCTATGCAGCGGATCTGGGGGTCAGGACACTCGATGTCCTGTCGCGCGACATCGCAGTCCAGCGATGTGGGGCCGCATCGCAGTGTTGCCCGCATTGCCTCGACGTCTTGAAGCGATGCGACCACGTCCTGGATCAAGTGCCTGTGATCCGCGGTAGTCAGCCTGACCGCCTAATTAACCGGCCTTTCCGGTGCCGCCGCGCAATACGGTGACACCCTCGGCGGCGGCTCCGGGCTTAGGCAGCAGCTGGCTGACTTCGCTGTCGAGGGTGAACGTACCCTGCTGCTGCGCGTCCTCAGTGAGGGCATCCGTGGTTGATTTTTCGCTCTGGTTGGAGGCAAGGCTGCGAAGGGTGAGCGACAGCTTGCCGATCTCAGCCGCAACCGCGATCATCTCGCTCTGCTTCGGCGTCACCTCGAGTGTCGCGGTATGAGCGACTAGGGCTTCGCCGGTCTTGCTGTCCAGCTTCTGGTCAATCCCGATCACGCGCACGTCCTGCAATACTGTCTCTGCAGCATCATGCGAGCCGTCTCCATGGCCTGTTAGCCGGTGGGTAATCAGGATGTCGACTTGGTCGCCGGGAAAGACAAAGCCCGAAATGCCGGAGGTGGCGGTGACTGGCACGGATATGGCGCGCATGCCAGGACGGAGCACCGCTGCAAGGAAGCCGCGGCTGCCCGGTGAGACGATCTTGGCGTCGTTGATCGGCTCGCCCGCCGCGATCGGATCGCGCGCAACCCACCCGGCAAAGCTCTCCGGGGTCCGGGTCCCGGCCCCGGTCCCGTTCAGGATATAGTTCTTATCAATCCCGCCTTCGGGCCAGACCTGCCAGGAGAAATCCTGAGGCTTTAGAATCTGTCCGCGGGTGATCGGACCCTTGGCTACGAGCACGAACTTTTGCGGCGCCGCGGGCCGGGCAAGCGCCTGGGCCTCGGCGGTATTCTTCTGCGCGAGGAAGGATCGAACCAACATGGCGGTGCCGCCGGCGAGAGTGAGGGCGACGAGGAAAAGGACCAGAGTGCGTGCGCGCATTGCCTGCTACCAGCTGAGTGAAAGCGTATCCTGGCGCAGTATTTCTTAAAAATACTTTAATCATGCTGACCGCAGTCGAATGTTTGGCGACAAGGCGCGTGGGTTGCTCGGAATACCCGACACTAAAACTTGTACGGCCTGACGCTGACGTCTAATCGACGCCTCGGGAACGCCCAACGCTCAGCGTTCTGCGCCGTATCGAGGCTCGGCAATCTACCCAGGTCGGCTCCAGCGGCGGTGGCGTTGGTTTCTGCCCGCCGCCGGTACAGTCAGCGTGCGGGAATATTGACCGCTTTTGGAATTATCTCAACCCCGACGGCGCGCTGGCCAGTCTCGGTCGGCTCGCACGACGGCTTGGGATCACGGACCTCCCGCGACCGCCCCGCCACCAGCTGCTCCGCCGCCACCTGAGTCGCCACCGCCACCGCCGCCACCGCCGAACGGCTGGGCCGTCGGCGCCGGCGGCGGCTTGACCCGGTCGGTCAGGTAGCGCTGGACGGCGGCGGCAGCGGGCTGGGCGTCAGCCCCGCTGAACGGGCGACCGCTCGCTAGATCGGCCGGGCTCGCAACCATCAGGCCGAGATTGGTCGCATTGGCGCAGCCGTAATTGCTGGTGAATGCGTTGGTGAAGTCGTAACTCAGCGACTCGCTCCAATTCGGACAGGTCGGCAGGGTCACGGCGTAGCGGCCAACGGAGACAACCGCGCGATTGGCTGGCACCGCGTCGAGGGCCAGTGTTTGAGTAACGATGCCGTAGCGCAACAGCTCGGCCGAGATCGCGGCGGCGCGCTGCGCGGCAAGACCCGGCGGGCCGGCGGCCGCGACCGCGACGCGATCGGCCGGTCGGATGGTGCCGCTGAGCACCCACCCGTCGATTTTGCGAAGTTCGCTCGGGGTCAGGTGGGCAGACCCGGCCGCGAAAGCGAGCTCGCGCCGGCTCTCGGCGCCGTCGACCCGCAATGTGTTTGGGGCCTCGCTCTTGCTGTATTCGGCGGCGCACGCCGCGAGCCCGAGCGTCAGCGGCAGAACGACGAGGTGCAGATGGTTCTTCATGACGTTCCTCCTCAATCGAGCCGGAAGCCGCCAGGCCCGATCAGACCTCGGCCGCCGGCATTGAGCGGGCCCGGCCCGGGTCCGGGCGGCCCCTGGCGGAATTTGTTGCTGAGGAGCACCCGCTGCGCATCATTCGGAAAGCGCAAGCCGTCGGTCGGCGCGGCAAGGCGCGTCTGCGACGGCTGCACGAGATAGGGGGTGACGATGACGACAAGGTCGGTCTCGCCACGCTGAAAGCGGTCCGAGCGAAACAGCGCGCCGAGGACCGGGACGTCGCCGATCCACGGAACCTTGGAGACAAGCTGCTGGGAGGTTTGCTGCAGCAGCCCGGCCAGAGCGAAAGTTTCGCCGCTGCCGAGCTCGATCGAGGTTTCGGCACGGCGCACGGTCAGGGCGGGGATCGTGACGCTGGCCGTCGCCGTCAGCGGCACCGACACCGCGCCGACGGTAGACAGCTGGCTGACCTCAGGCCGGACGCGAAGGTTGAGGTGCTGCGCGTCGATGACCGTCGGGGTGAAGGCGAGGCTGACCCCGAAGCTCTTGAATTCGACCGTGATCGTCGGGAAACCCCCGGTGGCGGCCGAGGATCCGTTTATCGGCACCGGGAATTCGCCGCCGGCGAGGAAGCTCGCGGTCTGACCGGACATCGCCGTCAGGTTCGGCTCGGCCAAGTCGGTAATGAATCCCTCCTGCGTGAGGGCGTCGATCGTGGCCCTCACCGCTTCCCCGCCAAGATGCCCGACACGGAGGGTGTTTGTGAGTTCACCCATAATTGTCACGGGGTTGTTGGTCATGAAACTCAGTTCCGACCCGATCTTCTGCCAATTGACCCCGATATCGTTCAATTTGTTAACTTGCACCTCGGCGATCCGCACCTGCAGATTGACCTGGTTTGGGGTGGCGACGGTCATACGGTTGATGACCTGTGAGCCCTTGGCCTCGCCGGCGACCGAGGCGGCAAGCGCGCGTACCTTGTCCGCCTTCCCAGCGTCCGACACGACGCCGCTCAGGACGAGGTTGCCGTCGACCGAAGCGGCCGAGACCTGCTCGCCCGGCGCCAGCTGTTGCAACGAGGAGCGCAGCCGGGAGATGTCGTGCTCGACGAGGATCGACGCATTCATCAGCACGCTGTCGCTCGCGTCGACGGCATAGATCACGGTCTCGCCCGGCGCCTTGGCGCTTATATAGACGAGGGTCGGCGATTTGACCTGAACGTCGGCGATCTCGGGGTTGGCGACAAAGACGGTGGCCGCCGGCCCGGAGAGGCGCACCAAGGTGCCCTTATTGACCTCGAGCGTGATCCGCCCGCCATTGGCCGGGATCTGGGCGCCGCCGCGCGGCGCAGCGGCGGGCGAGGACGGGTCGGCGGCTTGGGATGTCGCGGCGAACGCCAGGATCATCATCGATCCGGCGACACCAAAGAGCGTCAGAAAGCGCATCGCAGACCTCGAGACGCATTACGATGATCTAGGTTAACATGACTTGCCGTTTCCGCGCAATAGGGTGGTGAGATCCGCGCAAAGGTTTCCCGCGCCCGTGGCGACAAGCCCCTCGGCCGGCTCGCCCGCATCCACCATCGCGCCGAGCATCTGGATCAGATCGATGACCAGGTCCGGCTTCAGCGCGAGAATCTTACAGCCCTCACGGTCTAACCGCGCGGCCTGTGGCGGTGAAGATCAAATCCGCCAATCCGGCAAATTGCGCGCAGCCTCCTGCACCGAAGCGATCACGTCACGATCATCGAGCAGCTCAGCATCGATCTTTTTCAGCCGTGCTTCCCCCCGCCGCGGAGTGTACGGCCGTTCGGCGTAACGCTGTCGAACTTCGATGCCACACAGTCGGTGAAAACCGCCAAATACATCTCGCTCTGCCTTAGCCCCAACCGCCGCGATCACGGGCAGATTCCGCGATCGCGCTAACTTTTCTAAGTCGCTGATATACAATATAATTTTTTGACTGTATATGATGCCAAAAAGTCGATCGCCCTTCGGCCCTTCGCATACGTGGTCTCATGTATTGCCCCGGCGCACCAATAGCGCTTGGATCCGGCAGGCGAATTGCCAAGGCGATACGAGTTGTTCGCCGCGGATCGGGTGACCTTGAAGATTGCCAGGACAGCAAACCGAGACAGCAAGATCACACGCATCTGGAGAATGCGCCTTAAAACGGGAAAAATGCGACGATCTGAGGTTCACCCATTGCTGCTGTTCATCCACTCTGTGACGAGCGCCCTGATCGCGGCGGCGCCGACTGACTCATGGGCGGCGTCGCCACGGCTGCCTAACTGGACCTGATGATCCGCTCCTGCCCGAGAGGCCTGTAGGGCACCATGCTAATGATGTCCGCCGGGCTTTATGCGATCGTCCAGAGCCTGGGGCAGACGCGCGAAGGCGCCCCTCATAGCCGACTAAAAAGCGGTCATTCGTTGCCTGAAGCCACGACACCCCAGACTGCGCCTATTTCAGCGCTGGCGCTGGCAGCTCAAAGGGCAGAGGTCTATCGTCGTCCATGACGGGCTGCCGCTCCTCGGAGCCGAGGATCACCGCATGAACGTAGCCGCGTGGCTACAGTGTTTGGGCCTGGGGCGCTATGAACCGCTGTTTCGCGACAACCAGATCGATTGGCAGGTGCTGCCGAAGCTGACGTCGGAGGATCTTAAGGAGATCGGCGTTGTCGCGATCGGCCACCGCCGCAAGCTGCTCGATGCCATTGCCGCGCTCGGCGCTGCGGCGCCAACCGCCGCGGTGACGACGGCAGCCCGTGATGCATCGATGCCAGCCGATGCCGAATGCCGACAGCTGACGGTGATGTTCTGCAATCTCGTCGGCTCGACCGCGTTCTCGACGCGTTTTGACCCGGAAGATTTGCGGGAGCTGATCGGCGCCTATCACCGCGTGGTCACCGAGGTGGTCACCGGGTTCGATGGCTTTGTCGCCAAGTATATGGGCGACGGCGTTCTCGTCTATTTCGGCTACCCGCGAGCCCATGAGGACGACGACGAGCGCTCAGTCCGGGCCCGATTGGGGTCGGTCGACGCTGTAGGTCGCCTAGAAGTTGCATCCGCCAAGCTCCAAGCGCGCGTCGGGAGCGCCACCGGTTTGGTGGTCGTCGGCGATCTGATGGGCGAGGGCTCGGCGCAGGAACAATCGGTCGTCGGCGAGACGCCTAATCTCGCGGCGCGACTGCAAGCGCTCGCTACACCGGCCAGTGTGGTGATTGCCGACAGCACACGGCGGCAGATTGGCGAGTTGTTCGATTTCGAGGACCTCGGACTGCAACACCTTGCCGGCTTCGCCGATCAGCAACGCGCCTGGCGGGTCTTAGGTGAAAGCGACAAGGTAAGTCGGTTCGAGGCCCTGCGCTCCGAGGCGACTCCGCTCGTCGGGCGCGACGAGGAAGTCGAGCTACTCTTGCGCCGTTGGGAGCAGGCGAAGTTGGGCGAAGGGCGGGTGGTGCTGATTTCGGGCGAGCCCGGTATCGGCAAGTCACGGCTGCCGAGTCGGCCCGGGGAGTTTCACCCCGAGCCGCTCACAGATCCGGACGTGATACTCTCGCATCATCCGGCTCGTGCCACCGAGCGAAGACCGCCGCCTTCCGTCGAGAATTGGAGCTCCTCCTGCCAGTTGGCTCACTCCCAACGTCGGTGACCTGCCCCCTTCGCTCCACGGGCATTACCCCGCTTCCTCGCTATTACGGAGCAGTCCGCCCCTGTCCGCCGCATCGGTACTTTCGGCCTCGCAGGTT
>Ga0306922_10003752_pt1 | contig 14270 bp, 16 predicted proteins | sample sta12Cox44000082_FD_203758 | JGI IMG/M metagenome (GOLD analysis project Ga0306922, IMG submission 203758) | Lab enrichment of tropical soil microbial communities from Luquillo Experimental Forest, Puerto Rico - statoxic.12C.oxic.44.000.082 (v2)... | ecosystem: Environmental > Terrestrial >... | reverse complement strand
GAATAACTGCTTGGACGGCAGTTGGTTCATTGCCACACACTGTCTCCGTGAGCAAGCAACACCTTGGATTCACCAGGAGCACAGAGATGAACACATGTACCTCAGAAGCAGTGACCATGCACATGCCGTTAATCAACGAGATCGCACCCGATTTCACAGCCGAGACCACGCAGGGCACCATCCGTTTTCATGAGTGGATCGGGGATAGCTGGGCGGTCCTGTTTTCCCACCCAAAAGACTTCACGCCAGTGTGCACCACCGAACTGGGAACGATGGCCGCGCTACATCCCGAGTTCGCCAAGCGAAACACCAAGATCATCGCGTTGAGCGTAGATCCCGTGAGCGAACATGGACGATGGGTGCCCGATATCGAAGAGACACAGGGGTGCCGAGTGAATTATCCCATCATCGGCGACCCACGCCTCGAAGTTGCCAAGATGTACGGGATGCTGCCGGCTGACAGCGGTAACAGCAGCGAAGGCCGCACTGCAGCGAACAATGCAACTGTGCGCACCGTGTTTGTGATCGGCCCGGACAAAAAGATCAAGCTGCAGTTGAGCTATCCCATGACCACCGGGCGCAACTTCGACGAGATCCTGCGCGTGCTTGATTCACTGCAGCTCACCGCTAGACATCAGGTTTCCACGCCTGCCAACTGGAAGCCAGGTGACGACGTGATTATTGGCGGCTCAGTCTCGGACGAGGAAGCGCAGAAAAAGTATCCCGAAGGCTGGAAGGCGATTAAGCCTTATTTACGGGTTGTGTCACAACCAAAGTGAAAGTTCCGACTAAGCCCCAACGCTGTCGGGGCTTAGTCGATGGAGCTGGAGTTCAGAGTTAAGGAGGTAACCATGTTGCACGAAATCGATACGGTCATCATAGGAGGTGGTCAGGCAGGACTCGCGATCAGCTACTATCTGCGCCAGGAAGATCGCGTACATGTCGTACTGGAGCGAGCGCCAGCGGTGGCTCATGCGTGGCGCAATCAGCGCTGGGACTCGTTCACCCTGGTGACCCCGAACTTCCAGGTACGGATGCCCGGCGCAGAGTACGAAGGCAATGACCCTTACGGATTCATGTCGCTGGCTCAAGTTATCGAATATTTCGACGATTATGTGGAGCGCTTTCACTTGCCTGTCCATTGCGGAGTCGAGGTGTTCAGCGTAGAGCAGATGGGTCCCAGCTATCTGGTGCGCACTAGCGAAGGGAATTACATGGCCGACAACGTGGTGATCGCGATCGGCCTTTACCAGTCACCCAAGATCCCAAGCTACAGCGCGGAAATTCCCGGGGCCATCCTGCAGATGCACTCGATGCACTACCGGAATCCTGCAACCCTTCCGCAGGGTGCGGTGCTGGTTGTGGGCACCGGTCAATCCGGCGCGCAGATTGCGCAGGAACTTTATCAGAGTGGACGGAAGGTATATCTCTCGATCGGCAGCGCAGGGCGTGTTCCTCGACGCTATCGCGGCAAGGACATCAATGATTGGTTCACCCTAATGGGGATGTTCGACACGAGGGTCGAAGAGCTGAAATCGCCTAAAGAGAAGTTCCACGCGCACCCGCAGATTTCTGGCAAGAATGGCGGCCAGAGCCTGAATCTGCACAAGTTCGCGCGCGATGGTGTCGTGCTGTTGGGACACGTGCGCGCGGCTCGTGACGGGCACGTCATACTCGCGCCTGACCTGAAGGGGACGCTCGCAAAAGTCGACCAGTTCGAGATCGATGCGCTCAAGAAGATCGACGACTACATCGCTCGCACGGGCCTGACCGCTCCTGCCGAAAGTGTCCCTAAGCTACACGACGGGTACGCACAGGAGGTGCGTACCGACCTCGATCTGCAAGGCTCGGGCATAAGTACGATCATCTGGGCGACCGGATACAACTTTGATTTCAGCCTGGTGAAACTGCCGGTCGTTGACGCGGATGGATACCCGATTCAGAAGCGTGGAGTCACAGCGTACCCCGGGTTGTATTTCCTGGGACTGCCGTGGTTGCACAGCCGAAGGTCCGGAATTCTGTTCGGCGTTGGAGACGATGCTGCTTATATCGCATCTCACATTACCGCACGTGACTCGGAGCTTGCCTTGGCCTGTGCGGCATTGTGAAACCCCGTTAGTGCGATCAAGCGAGGCGGTTGCAGAAGCAATTTGCGTCTCGTGGTCACATAATCTGCCCTACGCGGCGGCGGATCTTGGAAGGAACAGTTGGAACAATAACTTTAAGCGAGGGCTTAACTGCAGTTCGTCGCTCTGTTCGTCCAGACATCGGCGAGGATCGCTCGCCGTCCTTAGCTGGTAACGCAAATACGATAGCCGCATCAGCCACACCGCGTGCTTGAGATCTGCTTCGCCTCGGACTTGAAACGTGATCCAGCCGGAATTCGGAACCCAGGGATCTTCCTCAGCGAGACCTTCCGTCAGAAGGGCATCGCGAACCGAACGTGGAAACGGGATGTCAACGGTTCCGCCGGTGTGGATGTGGCCTATTTCCGCTGCGTTGAAGCGAAACTCACTGCCTCCAAACCGGTGAGAGTGAGTTGATACTCCCGCCCACGAAGACAACTCCTGTTCGAGTTTCTCGAGATGTTTCATTTCCGAACCTTGTTTGATGCCCATTCGATGCCTGGGCGTGAGGGCTCGAATCGGGCTTAAATTAATAGCGACGGCGAATCCTCGCCCTGCCCGACCACAGGAGATGATCCAATGCGATTCGAAGAATTCTCGTTTGGCTCCATACGTATCGATGGAGTGAGCTACGATCACGACATCGTGATCGACCGCGGTGAGGTGCGGAAGCGAAAGAAGAAGGCCTCTAAGAAGTTCCGTGAGGCTTTCGGGCACACTCCGTTGTCGCTCAAGGAATCGATACCATGGAAGTGTCGTCGCCTCATAGTCGGCACCGGCACAGGCGCATTGCCGGTGATGAAGGAAGTACAGACAGAGGCCAAGCGTCGCAAGGTTGAACTGGTGATTGTGCCGACAGCCGAAGCGATCGAAAAGCTCAAGCAACGGACTGACGGAACGAACGCCATCCTGCACGTGACCTGTTGAGCAGGTCGCGGTGATGCGGCGAAACTTCATATTGCGACAGATTGGCTGGCATTTAAGGCTTCGGTTTTGCAATCCAATACCGAGGCCCCGGACCAGATCGGGCGGCCCGGTCGCCAGGATTCGCGAGTTGACATCGATCCAGCGAGAGACACCCACACCCTATGCATTGTGTAAGTCCGGCCTTTAGGCGTTCAAGTTCGTCAATTCGCTCGTTAATGCGCTTAGTCCAAGTTCCGGACAGCTTGGCCCAATCCGAGCGTTCCGGAACATGGTGGCCCGGCAACTTGGACAACTCCGTCGCAATCTCTTCCAAGGACAGCCCGACCTTCTGGGCGAACACAATGAATGCGACACGGCGGAGAACAGCACGTGGATAGCGCCGATGCCCTATCCCTGACCGCTCAGACCTAATAAGGCCTTTCTCCTCATAGAAGCGAAGCGCCGACGAAGCCACTCCGCTTCGGCGCGAGATTTCCGAGATCGGAAGCAACTTGCCCATTTAGTCCCTAGTGCTTCCTCCTAAAAACTTTTTTGAATCTCAAGTTCACTTTAACTTGCATCTTGAGATGTGTCAATTCAACGACGGCGAGTTCAGAGGAGTTTCATGGCAATTGAATCAATGGAAACGAACAAGGGGCGGGAACTAACCGCTTGGAAGGGCGTCCGAGTAGCGGTGACGGGAGGAACTTCAGGGCTCGGGTTGGCTCTGGTTCGCATGCTGCTCGACCTTCAAGCACGAGTGGCCTTCATAGCCCGCAACCGAGACAGGGTGGAACGCCTAGTGCGCGAAAGAGCAGACGCTCGCGGGATCACAGGAGATGTGTCGGAAAAGGGCGATATCTATTCGATCGCGATCCAAATACTGGGAGAGCTTGGGGGACTGGATGTACTCATCAACAACGCATCGAGCCTTGGTCCGGTTCCTCTCGCACCTCTCGCAGACACGAACTGCGAAGATTTTGAGCTCGCGCTTCAAACCAATGTACTGGGACCGTTTCGATTAACAAAAGCGTTGCTGGGAGCCTTGGCAGCATCCGCCCGCGAGGGAGGCCGTCCACTGGTTGTGAACGTATCCAGCGACGCCGCTATCAACGCTTATCCCAACTGGGGCGCTTATGGAGCGAGTAAGGCGGCGCTCCATCACCTGAGCGGAATCTGGAATGCAGAACTGGCGTCGCAAGGAATCCAGGTCATTTCCTGGGATCCGGGTGATATGGACACTCCATTACATGCAGTTGCCGTGCCGGACGCCGAACCAACTATGCTCAAGCGCCCGGAGGACGCAGCCAGAGAGCTGATCGCGAAGATCGCAGACCATGTTTTGCCCGTAACAGAGGCCAGTCAATGATCCCTGCCAGTGTTCCGACCCAGCGACCTCCAGACGCAAGACTCCTAGTAGTCCATTCAGGAGGCCGAATCAAAGATGTGCTCAGAGCCAGCTTCCCGACGCTACTCCGCTCGGGTGACATCGTTGTCGCAAACGACGCAGCAACGTTGCCGGCTAGTATTTCTGGAGTTCATCAACGCACGGGCCGATCCATCGAGGTGAGGTTGGCCGGCAGCGAGTCGGTATTCCACGAAGATGTACGGCGGTTCTCAGCTGTCGTCTTCGGCGATGGGAACTACCGCACGCCTACTGAGCTTCGGCCCAGCCCACCCGAACTTCGTCCTGGCGATACGCTTCAACTGGGACCTCTGACTGCAACGGTCCTTCGATTACTCGACCACCCGCGATTTGTAATGATTCGTTTTGAAGGTCCTAGCGCGAGCATTTGGGAAGGTCTGGCTCACCACGGTCGCCCCATTCAGTATTCCCATATTTCAACTCCTCTCGCGGTTTGGGACACGTGGACACCAATCGCCGGTCTGCCGGTTGCATTTGAGCCACCGTCGGCAGGCTTCGCCCTGGACTGGTGCACACTGGACGCCATTCATCGGCGCGGCGTCCGCTTTGCGACCATTACCCATGCTGCTGGAATCTCGTCGACGGGAGACGTGGAACTAGATGCACGTCTTCCGTTCGACGAGCCCTATCGAATAACCGAATCCGCTGCGCGATCGATCCGCCGCGCCCGGGCAACCGGCGGACGCCTGATTGCCATCGGCACAACGGTAGTGAGGGCCTTGGAACATGCAGTCTCCATTCATGGATCGCTGCGGGAAACGACCGACGTGGCGACCAATAGAATTAGCACCGACACGGAGTTGTGCGTAGTCGATGCAATCCTATCCGGCACGCATGAACCGGGGACCAGCCACCACCAACTCGTAAGCGCGTTTGTGGATCAACGAACGTTGGCCAAAATGGACCAAATCTTGCAGCAGCATGCTTATCGAACCCACGAGTTTGGGGATTCTGTCTTCGTTGAGAAATCAAGGGGTCGCGCAGCGGAAAAGGAGCCCGTTGGATTTGTGACGGGATATCGTCATGATGACGTGTTAACGAAAGCCATTTCGGTGTAAGCTGGCGCAGTCTGACTGGGCAAAGCTGTTAATGAGTCTTGTTCGCAATTTCCCATCGTTCGCTGTGGCATTTCTGGTATCGGGTGCGCTCGCTCCTGGCTTGTCACTGAGGGCATTTTCATGCGACTAGGCGACACGATCGACGACCACTGCTCACGGTGCAAGAGGACCACGGATCACGCCATCGTGGCGGTGGCGGGCGACGACGTGGTGAAGGTGGTTTGCCGTACCTGCAATGCGGAACACAAGTACCGCCACAACAAGACCGGCAAAAAGGAAATGACGGCAGAACAGGCGTTTCAAAAGGTTTTGGCTAGTGTGACAGGGCAGATGGGCGAGCCATCAGCCGAAGATGCTAAGAAGAAAAAGAAATAAAAGCAGTTGAATTCGAGACCTCTGGATCGCTTCATCCTTACCCCTTCTATATTGCACCGATGCGTGGTGTGCCTGAGCTAGCAGATTCTCCTGCCGCCGCGGTAACGCATGTCGTTTAACTTTCAGGACGCACCAACAACTTTAGGCTGTCAAGTGACGCCCGAGTCTCGCCACCGCTGATGTCAGGGCGAACGCTGAGCTCAAGCCCGGTGGCTGAGGGAAGGTCTACCTTGTATTCTTCGCATTCGTCCTCAGTGACCGGTGGACTGAAGTTCCACTGCTGCCGGACGACATCTTTCCAGTCGGACGTTCCCTGCGGCAGCCATCGCAGCACAAACTCCTGAGTCCTGGCGAACTCTTTTTCTTTGAAAACCAACCGAATGACCCGAATTGTCTGCGGGTGGTCGAAAAGCAGGCGAATGGTCTGAATGCCAGGCTCACCGGCCCGCCATCCACCCTGCACATCTTTCAGCAAGGCCCCCTCGACGGGGTAACCTTCAGCCTCTGAACTGACTTCGACCCGAGCTGCTTGCTCCAGGTCCAGCCAGTCACGCGCGGGCACGGCGCTGCTGTTGCCAATTGGCGAAACCGTGTTTTTCGCATGTTGTCTCACACAAGCTGCTTCAACGATCCACCGCTGTCATTAAGCCTGCTTCTACAGCGTTCTGCTGTTAGATGCGATTTCGGCCGATGTGGCTTTTTATGTGAGCATTGAGTCGAGCAAGATTGAATTGTTGATCCTGCCAACAGCCGAAGCGATCGAAAAGCTCAACCGACAGCCCGATGGAACGAACGCGATGCTGCACGTGACCTCTTAAACAGGAAGCAGCGCCTTGGTGAAAACCCTTTCTCCGTCGCGTAGAATCTCTAGCGGGGTGTGAATGCATGGAAAGCAAGGAGTATGTAAACCCGTTCATAGACGTTCATAGGAAAGCTGAAGCTCTCAAGAGACAGGCCCGCGAAGAGCGGGACAGAGACGAGGAGCTTCGCGAGGAAAAATTGAAGGCGGCCGCTCGCGCCCTCGATGCAAGCGCCAAGTAGTTCGCTCAGTTTGATATCGCTTTGGAGCGGGGCCCCTTGTGTTCGGTCCGTCCCGGCTTTCGACTTATGGCGCTACGAGACTGGGCTTACCCCTGCCGAGCCAACCGAACGATTTCGACCAAGACTTCTCTTGACTCCGCTGGGGTGACAACTTCCCGCAGGAATGCGATCCGGGTTCCACGCACTCCATCCTTGGTTTTCAGGCGCAGGTGGAAGCCCAGACGATCGACCGAAGTCATCTCGGCATCCTGTGCCTCAACGTCAGCAAACCGCTTCGCGAGCAGAATGAGCGCATCCTTATGGTCGGCATTTATGTGATGCATGATGTCGATCTTGTGGTCAATCAGAGGATCTGGACGGGCTTGGGAATACTCCGAGGCCGCAACCCATCCCATAACGCCAAAGCCTCCGACGAAGTAGATGTCCACGACATTCATCCGATAAAACATGAAGTCATCAAAATCGATCCAGTGCTTGCTGTCTGAGTAACTCGCCAGGTAGAGCGAACGCGCTTCCGCTAAATCGGACTCCGGGATGCGGACAACATTGCCGATCAACGTGACTCTGGCCGCGCCAAGTGGGTTGCCGCCGGCGTCGGGCTCCGTTACGAAGAGGCTTGCGCGCGGGTCCGCTTGCAGATTTTGGGTATGCATGGCCATCGTACTGATAAGAAAGATAGGGCGGCCCTCTTTGTCCAACGCATAAGGCATCAGCGAGCCGAAGGGGAACCCGGGTTGTTTACGCGAATGGGTGGAGAGTGTGGCGATGCGACACGAGTGCATCAGCGTGCGTGCTCGCTCGGCAAACGACGGCTCGGGAACAACGGACTGGCCACCCATCGAGCCACTGGCGTGTTTCCCTGGGACGGAGGACATGTGACTACGGGTTCGCCTTCTTTTTTGCGGCCCAACGCGCCTTCATTAGTGCCGACAATCTCTTTCTTGCGGCAGCACTCATTGCAGGACGAGCCTTAGACTTTTTGGAAGTCTTTCCCTTCCACTTCGCCCAACGCTGCTTCATAGCTTCCGAAATCCTCTTACGGGCCGCTACGCTCATGTGGGGGCGGGCATGACCAGCGGCACCGACACCTTCAAGAGCAGCGATAGCTCGGTCAATGCGGGTGCGCTGTTCCTTGAGAGCATCCACTACGTTTGTTAAGTCCATCTCATCCTTCCCTCAGGGGGATTCGCAGTGAGTTTAACAAACATAATCCGCGATGGTCCTACAAGTCCCAAGCATTACACTACGACCGAAAGAGACCCATCCGCATGCGTATAGACGCGAGGTTCTAGGCATCCGCGAGGTGTCAGCGCTGTGAATTGAGTCCTTGGCGAGCGCTCAACGCTTGAGCGCGGCACGGGACCGCAGGAATCTGATTCGATATCGCGTCCTTACTGCAACCTGGTTTGTTCGGGCTACACTGGGATGTGAGAAAACTCATTGTTGTCGCCATCGCGCTCGTGGCACTGCTGCTCGTCTTCTTTGTCGCACGGTCAGCGACCCCCGTTGTGGACCTAGCGCCTGCTGTCACCTCCCTAGGACAAGCCACTCCCATCACTGTTCACGTTCGCGATCCGCGTGGCATTCGCAGGCTGCAAGCGTTCGTCGAGCAGAATGGTGCCCGGTACCCAGTCTTCGAGATTGCGCAGCCGTCAAAGTTACCCGAGAGTGCGTGGAGCTTCACGGCTGGCGTCAAGACTAGCCCGCAACTACAGGAGGGCAAAGCGAGGTTGATTGTCGAAGCCACTTCGAACGATCTGCTTCGAAAGATTGGTCGTGCTGAACGCGACGTGACTGTGGTTACACAACCGCCGAGCCTCAGCGTTGATTCCGAGCAGCACTACCTGTATCTCGGCATGGCAGACCTGGCCACGTTCAGTGTCTCGGGGAGCTGGACAGAAGCGGGAGTGCGCGTTGGAGATCAGAAGTTTCGCGCATGGCCGATGCCCGGCGGCAAGCCGGGTCTGTTTTCACTCTATGCCTTCGCCTGGAACATGCCCACCGATACCGTGCCGCTGGTCTATGCCACGAACGGTGGAGGAAATGACGTAACCAGCCCTCTGGTAGTCGTTTTTCCGAAGAAAGAGCAGCCGAAATACACGGTCCATGATCTCCAGGTGAGCGACGCCTTCCTGCAGAAGGTAATTAACGAACTCGACCCGAACGGAACCGGTGATCCGATTACCCGCTTCGTGAAGGTCAACAGCGAGATGCGACGCGCCAACAACAAGACGCTATCCGACCTGCGGCTCAAGACCGCCGATAGGTTTCTATGGTCGCGGCCGTTCATCCGCCAGCCTCACTCGCAAGCTGAGGCGAACTTTGCCGATATGCGCAATTACATCTATCAAGGCCAGAAGATCGATCAGCAGGTTCATCTGGGATACGACCTGGCGGTTACGCAGCACGTCGGCGTGGAAGCGTCAAACGACGGCACGGTCGTTTATGCGGCTCCTCTGGGGATTTACGGCAACTGTATCGTCGTCGACCACGGCTACGGACTACAGACGATCTATGGCCATCTCAGCCGAATTGATGTGCATGAAGGCGATACGGTGAAGCAAGGCCAGGTGATGGGCCTTAGCGGCCAAACCGGGATGGCTGGGGGCGACCACATTCATTTCGCGATGCAGCTCGACGGCGTTCAGATCGATCCAAAGGAATGGTGGGACACACACTGGATTAAGGATCACATCGCGAGGCGTGTGGAACTTCCCGGGTTCAACTCGTCGAGCAGAGCGAATCCGTCGCCTACTCACGGATCCATGGCGAAAAAGGTTCGTGGCTCTGTCAAGACTTCCCGTGATTTACTCGCTTCGTTGACTGGTGGAGGGTAATAGCCTCAAGGATTATTTCGTATGCGACCTTCGCGCATTCGCATTTTGATCACACTCTTGCTGCTGTTGGTGTTCGTCGGCTGGGCGATCCCAGCGGCCGCTAATTTCGCCATTGAGTACAACTGGTGGAAGGAAATCGGACAAGTCCCAACCTGGTTCGGCATCCTGTGGTACCGCACTATCCCGGTGACTCTGGGTACGCTCGTGGCCTTCCTGTCGTTGTACCTGGCTCACGCCCGCGGACTGCACTTCGCCGGCGTTCGTCCACGGGATGTCGGCCTGTATTCCCGTCTGATTGCAGTCGGGCTGGCTCTGGTAGCTCTGATATTCGCGTCAGCCTCGATTGACTACTGGACAGTCATGCGGTTTTTCGGGTCGCGAGGGCTTGGCGCATCACATGATGCCTGGAAGGATCCTGTTTTCTCTCATCCCCTGCCGTTTTACCTGTTCGACCTGCCCTTCTACTCAGATCTGCTCGGCTTTGTATTCGCGTTAGCCATTCTTTCCGCATTGGTTTTCTGGGCAACAGCTCGTGGGTGGCAGTTGATCGACCACTTCCGATTCAGTCAGCTGCGGGGCGAGCTGCGGATGAACACAATTGATCTTGGCCGCCTGCTACTGCCCGGCGCCGCACGCGCCGGATTCGTTCGTGTAATCGCCGTGATTTTGCTGCTTGGATTTGCCGCCTGGGTTTTTCTCGGCAACTACGAGCTTCTGTATTCGTCTCACCCCTTCATGACGGGCGCCGATTACGTGGATGAAAGAATTGCGCTCCCCCTGCGCTGGCTGCTGATCCTCGCCTCTTTAGCGGCGGTGCCGCTTGTTTGGAAGGCGAGATTCAGAAAGGCGATCTTCCTCGTCGTAGGGTTTTTCATCCTGCAATTGGCTGTGCCGGCCATCGTGCATGCCGTCTATGTGCGGCCCAATGAGATTTCCATTGAGCGGCCGTACATCGAGCGGCACATTAATGCGACGGTTGCGGCGTTCGGCCTGAATCGGAACGCAAGTGAACACCCTTTCACCGTTTCTGGCCAGGCGGCAGTTGACCCAGTGCAGGACGCTACCCTGCTCCAGAATGTTCGTCTCTGGGACATGCAGGCGTTTAATGCAACCATCACGCAGATTCAGGCCCTGCGCCCGTACTACGCCTTCCCCGAAACCGACGTTGACCGCTACTTCATCAATGGCCGCATCAAACAAGTGCTTTTGTCCCCGCGCGAACTCGACGTCACACAGTTATCGGCTGAAGCGAGCCAGAGCTGGATCAATCCGCATTTCATCTACACGCACGGTATTGGCGCAGTCGTAGCAGAGGTCAACAAGATCACACCCGACGGACTCCCAGTCCTGCTCATTGAGAACGCTCCTCCTGAGATCAAATCACCCGGCTTCCAACTGACCCGTCCGGAGATTTACTTCGGCGAGAAGACGCAAGATCCGGTCTTTGTCCATACGGCCCGCGAAGAGTTCGACTATCCCTCGGGCGACCAGAACAAGTACACGACATACCAGGGCACGGGCGGGTTCCCGGTCGGTTCTCCGCTGCTCAAAGCTGCCGCGGCAATCTCGCAGGGCGAGGCCGGCATTATCTTCACGGGGTACCTCACCGGCCAGAGCCGGATGATGATCTATCGCAACGTGCAAGCCAGATTGAAACACCTGGCCGGGTTCCTGCACTGGGACCAGGACCCTTACCTCGTCATCACCGATGATGGCCGACTGGTATGGATGGTGGATGGCTATACAACTTCTCTCTCTCATCCTTATTCGCAAGCATTTCCTGTGGCCGGACTCGACGAAGGTGCAAACTACATTCGCAACTCGGTAAAAGCCACAGTAGATGCCTACACCGGGAAAATGACGTTGTTCGTATTCGATCCGAGCGACCCTTTTATCCAGGCATACGAGAGACTGTTCCCAACGCTGTTCCGACCTGCATCAGAAATGCCGGCTGACCTGCGCCGTCATGCCCGCTATCCCGAGGCGATATTTCGCACGCAAGCAGAGGCGTACCGCACCTTCCATATGCGCGACCCCCAGGTTTTCTATAACAAGGAAGATCTTTGGGAGATTGCGCGCAACGTGTACGGCCAATCCGGACAACCTGAACCGGTAAAGCCCACCTACGTCGTAGCTACCTTGCCTGGAGAGAAAGAGCCTGAGTTTCTGCTGATCCTTCCTTTTACTCCTCGGGGCAAAGACAATTTAATCGGTTGGATGGCCGCCCGATGCGACGGCGACCAGCTGGGGAGCCTGATCTTCTACCAGTTGCCAAAGCAGCAACTCATGTACGGTCCCATGCAGATCGAATCGCGCATAGATCAGGATCAGAATATTTCCAAAGACCTCACATTGTGGAACCAGCAAGGCTCGCACGTGTTGCGTGGAAATATTATCGCTCTTCCTGTAACAGGTGGATTTCTTTACGTCGAATCAATTTACATTCAAGCCACAGAAGCCCGCATGCCACAGCTCAAGAAGGTGGTTCTGGCTATGGGCGACCGGCTGATCTATCGGGACACCTTCGACGAGGCGCTGGCCGAGCTAATGGGAGAGCAGCCGCCGGTTCGACCGACAGCCACGACGGTTGCCAGTACCCCGACTCCCCCTCAAGGTTCAGGCGGGAACATACCGGCGCTGGCGGAGCGCCTCCGCCGTCTTCGGGATGAAGCTGAGCAACTAGCCCGGGAGTTGGAAGCACTGGAAAAAGAGGCAATCAAGAAATAGACAGGCTCAAATCAGGAAGTTCGCAGGAAACAGTTTCATCTGCAATTTAGATCAAGTGAGGCAGATCGATGATAGCTCGAATCTGGCATGGAAAGACAAAGGCAAGCGATGCAGAGCCATACCTGCAATATCTCTTCAAGTCCGGAATTCCCGCTTACCGGGCGACGAGTGGCAATCAAGGGGCGTGGGTTCTTCGCCGTATCGACAATGACGTAGCGCACTTCATCACGCTGTCCTTTTGGGAGTCACGAGAAGCAATTGCCGCTTTTGCAGGTGCCGATATCGAGGTCGCCAAATATTATCCGGAGGACGAGAAATACCTGCTCGAATTTGAGCCCACCGTGACGCACTACGAGTTGTTCCAGTGATACTGCTGTTGAAGTCAGTCGGAGCAAAGATGGAATGTCAGTCGGGCGGTGTTGGGTTGTCTTGCAACGACTCACGGTCATCAATGTGGGTCACAGGTCGAGAATCTAGACTAGCTAGCTGGTTCCCCACGCCAGTTGGGAAAGGGGTTACGTGAAGAATCCTTAAACGCAAGAATGAAGTGCCGCACTCGCGGGCGACGCTCCAGTAACGTTGTGAGAAGTCGTTCGAGTTCGTTTTCGGCGGAGTCGTACCATTCAGGCGGAATTTGATCGACGAGAGGCCAAAGCGAACTCTCCGGAAAGCACTCGATGCGACTCAGCCAGGGCTCGAAGCTCTCCCATCCTGTGACATCGATATAGACATCATTACGGCCAAAGACGCCGCGCAGTGGTGCATCGGGGAAGCTCCATTCTCCCGCGTTGAAACAGTATCCCTGGTCAATGAAGCTGGCGGTGAACTTGCGCTCGCCGCGTCGTTTCCAGAAAGCAGCCTGGCGGCCGTCTGCATTGCACGTCCACTTATCGAAGGCCAATATTCCTGCAAAAGTGGACAAATTCTTGACTCGTCCAGTCATGGCCTCTGGCAGGTAGTCATACAATTTATCGGCTGCCATTCCAAAAGTCAGTAGTAAGCTTCTGATCCTTGTCCACGGCCTCTGTTGCGATGATCTGCAGTGGTTTCGCCAGGGACACGACCATGGACGCGCGCTATCCCGCAACCTGGGATACACGGCCGTATATCTGCACTACAACTCGGGGAGACATGTCTCCCATAATGGACGGGAGTTTGCTGCCTTGATCGATTCTTTGGTGCAGGAATGGCCGGTCACAATAACAGAGTTGGCAATTGTCGGACATAGTATGGGAGGTCTGGTGGCACGCAGCGCCTATCACTATGGCTGCAGTGCCAACCACAGGTGGCCGCAGTATCTGCGCAAACTGATCTTCTTGGGAACGCCCCATCACGGAACACCTCTCGAGCGTTGGGGCAACCTTATCAATGTTGGTCTAGACTTAAGCCCTTATACGACCGCGTTTGCCAGACTTGGCAAAATCCGCAGCGCCGGGATTACCGATCTTCGCTACGGGAACCTGCTCGATGAAGATTGGAAAGGCTCGGACCGCTTCGCCCACACGCGAGACACGCGCCTGCCATTGCAACTTCCAGGCGAAGTAAGCTGCCACGCGCTTGCAGCCTTAAGATCCGACCGGTCGACTGCAGTGACAGACGCGCTCGGCGACGGAGTCGTTCCGGTAAGCAGCGCCTTAGGCCGGCATGAAGATCCAGCAAGAACACTGGCATTCCCGACCAACCGTCAAGCAGTTGTCACTGGCATAAATCACTTCGATCTATTAAGTGATGCAGCCGTGCACCAGCAAATCCGGTCCTGGCTTGCCGGTCGCGG
>Ga0306922_10003751_pt1 | contig 14270 bp, 5 predicted proteins | sample sta12Cox44000082_FD_203758 | JGI IMG/M metagenome (GOLD analysis project Ga0306922, IMG submission 203758) | Lab enrichment of tropical soil microbial communities from Luquillo Experimental Forest, Puerto Rico - statoxic.12C.oxic.44.000.082 (v2)... | ecosystem: Environmental > Terrestrial > Soil... | reverse complement strand
AATCGTGGATCTGGCGGCAGGCCCGTCGGGGTCCGCGGACCCACCCATAGGAACGATCTTCAGATCCGTGCGCCAGTGGTACTGCTGGCTTCCGAAGGTAACCATAGTCACCGATCCGGCGAAATAGACTTCCTTTTTGGCTTTTGCATCTTGAAAGACGACGTGCACTGGGTGCGGAGTCTCTTGATCCTTGTTGATCACCATGAGAGACCACTGTCCATCCGGGCGCAGAACGGCGTAGGAAGTGACCAGAACGTGCCCAGCGGCATCGCGGATGTCGGTTGTGCTCGGGAAAATCCGATGTTCGCCACTGCCCGGCTGGACCCATTCTAGGTTGATCATTTGTCCGGCAAAGAACTGTGAGGTGGGCTGCTGAATTTCATAGTCTTGGTTCATGGTGAACATGCCGAAGGTGCCCGGCGAGGTAGCATGACAACCGAGAGATTCCCCAAGGGGAATGTAATGGAAATAATACACAGCGTTTCCGCCTGCCTCGAGGAATGCGCCCACGTAGTCAGACCACCACAGTGCAGCAAACGTATCTACAAAAGATTCGTCGGAGCCGGCGGCAATGTTGGACTCGGTGATAAACATCGGAACGCCAACAGGCAAGCCGTCGTCGCGCCAGACTTCCAGAATATGGCGGACGAGATTCGCTTCTTCATACAAGTCGCTCCACTGCAGCAAGCAGGGCTGGAAGGGGTAGTGCTCGAAGGAAACGAAAGAGAGGTCGCTGATGCGGCCGTGCGATTTCAGGTAGTCGAAAAAACGTGCCATCCACGAAGTTCTGCCTTGTGCATCGGGCCAGACTTCGATGTCTTTGTTAACCCCCTCAAAAATCGGGCCTCCTAATTTGAGTTTGGGATCGAGCCGATGGAGCGCGGTTGCCCATTCGAGGTAGAACGCGCCGTAGTCTTCCGGAAGAGTGTGTTTTCCATCGGGCTCTTCGCCCATTTCCACATAGGAGATGGGATAACCGCGTTTTTCAAGGTAAGCGATCTCGGCAACGGCGTTTTCGGGATTGTCGTAGATCATGGCCACAGGAACCATCGCAGGGAGCCCGCGCGTGATGCCGCTGGTATAGAAAAGATCGAAGCCGACGTGATCACGCCGGTCGTTGATGACGGAGCCTTCATGCCATGGGTCGACGGAGGAACAGATGGTGTTGCTTTGCGCACGATCGGCCGTGTGGCGGACAACGTCGTGGAAGGCTCCGTCCGGCGTAAGCGTCCCGATGTAGAGCTCGCGGATAGCGTAGCCGAGACAATTGCGGCGATCTCCCGAACCGTGAGTGTCACAGGTATTCGACGACTCTGTCATCCAGATGCGAATAAACCGTGCGGGCATCGGAGCACGTGAAAGTTGGATCGTCGTCGGGCCGCCGGTGCCGTTGGTTATGGCGCCGCCCGGGAAAGTGACCCACGCACCTCTGGTCGGTTCGCGAAGCGCGTCCACGCCGGTCCAATACTGGACTTGGTAACGGCGCGCGTAAGGGTCTGTCCAATCGATGCGAATCGCGTTGACATCTTGAGGCTTCGCTAGATCGACAACGACCCATTGCGGATGCAGGCTTTCCTCTTCACCTGTAAATGGCTTGCTGAGGTATGGATTGCTTTTCCAGTAGGTGTCGGTGTCGCCGTCTGTGAGGCGGGAATAACCCGTGCCATCCGGGCGAGAGAAGCCCTGGTGCGGAAGCGGATAACCGAATGAGTGACGGATGAAGTCCGTGGGCGTTGAGTCGCCGACAAAATAACCCTTGTCGTCAGACTCGGTCCACTTGCCCTTTGGGTTCCAATGCCAAGCTTCGACGTAAAGCTCCGTGTTCTGCCGGTAGGTGACCGTTTGCCAACCGGCTGAGAGAATTCGTTTAATCATGGGCTCGGTGAAGATCTTGTCGGTGGCTGCAAGAGGAATGCGGTCGACGGCGCCGCCGAGAGCCTCGGTAGGACGAAATGTGTTCGTCACGCGATCTGGCGTGATATCTACGCGGATGGTTTGCGTCCTGGCGTGTGGTGCAAATATGCTGCCGGCTATGAACGCGAGCAAAAAAGGGACGACGCGGATCACTTTGGTCATGTCGAATGCTGGAAAGGAAGACCGAGCTTCATGGATCTCATCGTAGCCTGCAAATATTCTCTGATCTCTAACAGCAAAACTCATGAAACTCTCCCGCCGATGGAAGAACATTGAAGTAACAGATAGAGCCGGAACTGCACGCGCGCACGTCTTCCGTATGCGAAAGCGGCAGCGTGTGTCGCGCCGCCGCTTTCGAGTTGTGATCGTTAATTGGAAACTCTAGAAGTACAGTTTCAACCCCAACTGCACTTCGCGCGTTGATGTAGCCAGGAAGGTGATCTGGCCAAAGGTACCGTCGCCGAACAAGGTGTCGGGTCCAGCGAAATTAGGATGGTTGAACACGTTGAACGCCTCAAAGCGAAATTCCAAGCGCATACCTTCGCGGAAGCGCGACATCGGAAATTCTTTGAACAGCGACATATTGACGTTCTTGTTTCCCGGCTGGCGGATGTGGGAATCTGTCCTCGGGGCGTTGCCAAAAGAAAAGTCGTCCGGCTGAGACACCACGCTGGCTCCGCCGTCCGGACAAGGCGCAACTTCGCACCCGTTGGCGAAGTAATTTGTGATCATGCTGTTCGTAGAAGTGTGGTTGACCTGCAATGGACCGCTCAAACTCGGTCTTTGTCCGAACGTTGGAATAGGCACCGGCGAAGCCAGTGCCAAAATGATGGGTCGTCCGGCGGCAAAACGCCAAATGCCATTCCATTGCCAGCCGCCAACGAAGGCGTTCAAGACGGGGTTCATGTCCGAGCCGAAGCGTTTTCCCCGGCCAACGGGAAGAGCATAGACATAGCTGAACTGCAGGACTTGAGGGATGTCGAAGGTGGACACAGCTCGTTCGGCTCGCAGATTATAGGGATCCTGCACGGCAATGGTGTTGCCTTGTAGACCGCCACCGAGCCAGGAGATGCTGTCGTCCGTAGCCGAGGCGTTGTCGATCGATTTGGAAACCGTGTAAGTGACCAGGAACTGCAGGTCGCTCGAGAAAAATTTCTCCACGCGGAACTGCGCCGCCTGGTAGATTGAATTCGCAATGGGAGGCGAATCACCTTGGAAATTGGTGAACTGCGGATAGGGCAGCAGTAGTTGGTATGCAGGAACTGTAGTGCCGGACAGCGGACTCAATGGATCGGTGATGTATCCGTAAAACGGGTTCGCCACCTGGTTGTTGGCCAAATTGTTGCCAATATCAGCCGGGCTCAACCCGTTCACCGCCGACAGAGGCAACAGGTCATTCTCGCGGAAGCCGCCCAGGTACAAATGCGTTCCCTTCTTGCCGATATAGTCCGCTTGAGCGACCATTTTCCATGGCAGCTCCTTTTGCAGGCCGAAACTCCAAGCCTGCTCGTAAGGTACATTGTGGCTGACGGCCTTAATCGGTCCTACGCCGGCGAACCCTACATCGTTCAGTGCTCCCAGTGAGTTGCCGGGCGGCAGCTTGGGACCAGTACCTGGGAATGGGTCGTTGAGACGAGCGCCCGGCAGAACGGTTTGATTGTCGAACGAGGGAATCCACTGGGTCTGTTGATCGAAGCCCTGATAGCCCCAGGGTCCTGTGCCTGCCGCTCCGGAACGTGGCTGAGAATAATAAATTCCGTAGCCGCCACGAACCACCAGCCCAGGCCTAAACTCATAGGCGAAGCCGAAGCGCGGTTGAAACGCCCCGTAGAAGATATTGTAGTTAGAGCGGTTGCTGGGGCTCGCGAAAACCTCGCCTCCCTTGAGGTTGAGTGGCGGCGCTCCCGGAAGCACAGCCGGATCCGCCGCGAGCGTGTAGGTGAGATTGGGATTGAGCCAGTTCATGCGGTTGTAACGCTCCGTGCGGGGTAGGGACACTTCGTAGCGAAGGCCGATGTTGAGAGTGAGTTTCGGCCTGAGTCTCAGATTGTCCTGGACGAATCCGGCCCATTGAAAATTCGTAGTGGCAACATTGTTGGGAACCTCGTAGGGATTGTTAACCTCTGCCGGTTGCGGTGTGGTCATGCGGCCGATACCAATCAAAAAGCTCGCCATTCCATCGCCGCCATTGCCAGATTGTGGACTGTCGGCCGTTGCGCTCGTGTTGAAGCTGAACTGCCCGGCTGGCCAGCCTGGCTGTGTAAAGTTGATTTGGTGCACACGCCATTCCGCGCCGAACTTGAGATCGTGCTTCCCGCGAATCCAGTTGAGGCTGCCAGCCGTAGTGTAGGTTTGTTGTCCCTCTTTGATGATGCTGAAAGTCTGGGTCCCTATGCTGTTGCCGGCCGCCCTCGTATATCCGCTGATTCGGATGGCCGGGTACTGCTTGAAGCCGGAAACGTCCATGTAAGCCGGAAAGCCGAGGTCGGTGACGGGATCAATATTCGGGAAATCGCCGGAAATACCTGCCTCATCAACGTGGCCGCGGGTGAAGCCGAAGGAGAGGCTCAGGGTGAGCGTCGGGCGAAATGTCTGGGTATAATTGAGCGCCACCAAATAGTCGTGTTCTGTAACTGGACCTCCCGTGCAGGGATCTGCGACATTGCCAAAGCAGTTGAAGCTGTGGCCGTTGTCACGGCGCTCGGCGTACTTGCCGCTCAATAGCTTGCTTTCACTGAAGCGATGATCAATTTTAATGTCAAATTGATTTTGTGAGTCCTGGTTGGTGCCATTGGCGAACCAGTCGGTGCTCAGGTCCCCACGCGAGGCAATCGGCTGGTTTGGCATTGGGAACAGGGCCATCAATTTGGAGGCTACAGGATCAATTAGATTCCCAGGCGCGCCGGGATTTCTGACCTGGACGGGGGTGCCGTTTAGCGCCGGGTTTCCCGGGCTCGCGTACGTGGCCAGATTATTGAAAGGGATGAATGTCGTGCGAATCGTGTTTCCTGGCGTGCTTCCACTGGCAACTGAATAGGGATCCCAAAGCTGCGCGCTAGGGTCGGAGCAGGCTCCCGAGCTATCGAATGTGGCACCGCCGAGGGTACACAACTCTCCAAAATCGCCTTTTCGCATGGCGTCAGTCGGGACACCAGCGGTACCCGAAGCAAAGTTTCTTACTCGCAACCCCTCGTAATCAAAGAAGAAGAAGGTCTTGTTCTTAATGATTGGACCGCCGACGGTGCCGCCGAAGTCATTGCGGCGGAGCGGCGAGCGCGGGCTGCCGCTGGCATTGGCGAACCAATCGTTCGCGTCCAACTTTTCGTTACGCAAAAACTCGTAAAGCGTGCCGTGAAACTCGTTGGTACCCGAACGCGTTATGACATTCACCACCGTTGCTCCGGTGAATCCGAATTCGGCGCTGAAATTGGACTGCTGTACTTTGAACTCTTCCACAGCATCCACGGAGGGAATATAGGTGGGCGCCAAGATGCCGCTGTTCTGCTCGAAGTTGGTGCTGGAGACGCCATCGAGCAGAATATCGGCCGTGGCGTTGCGGCTGCCGTTGGAAATAAAGTTGTTAGCCATGCAGCCTTGGCAGTCGGTGTCCACCTCGGTGATGCCAGGCGCGAGGAAAGCCAGATCAAGCACGCTACGGCTGACCAGCGGGAGGTCATTGACGAATCGTCGGTTAACTACCTGGCCGGTCACGGCATCCTCGGTCTGGAGCAGCACAGTACTCGCTTCGACGGCTACTGTTTCCGCGGACATTCCGATTTGTAGCTGAAAATTGACGGCAAGGTTCTGATTCACGTCCAGCTGGACTCCTTCCTTGCGCTGGGACTGAAAATTTGCCGCTTCGACGGAAAGGTTGTATGAACCAGGAGGAATCCGGCTCAACAGGAAGCGGCCTTCCCCGTCGGTGGTTGCTGTGTAGGCGAACCCTTTCTGCGCGTCGGTGAGCGTAACCTTCGCTGAGGGGATAACAGCCCCCGAAGGGTCGGTGACCGTTCCGGTGACCGAAGCGGTGTAAAGCTGCGCTCGCGAAGATGGCAGGAAGAGAAACAAGACAGCAAACGCTGCAATCCAATGGAGTTTTATACAAGTGGCGCTGGATTTGAGTAGCTTGCTGCGCTTTAAGTCAGACTTGCAAGAAAAACCGAGCTTGAATTGATCCATAATGACCTCCCCTGAAGCAAATTCCGAAGGCATCAAGGAGCAGTTTCTAGTCAACTTTCCGAGCTTGAAAGTACAAAAACACCCCGTATTCCATCTTTTTGAATCGATTTAATCGTTTTGTCAAGCGAAATTTCCTAGATCCGCCTGATTCGAAGGACGGGCATACGCCTGCGATCCACGCTCGGAGTTGAAACGGCCCACTTATTTTGAACTTTGCCTTGCGCCGGGCTCGAGGATCTTGTGGTATTGCTTCAATTTCAGATTCGAGAGTCGTTGTATCGTTCCGCTGGGCCATCGGATTTCCGCATAAATCGAGGAGAAGCCAGGAATATGACCGAGTCCCACGACGACTCGCTTGTCGTGTGACGACAGATAGCTGGCTCCCCCGCTAATCCAGCGAACCATTTTTCGCTCTCCCACTTCCACGGTGATTCTCGCACCTATCGCATCGCGATTGCTCTTGGTCCCCTGAAGATCAAAGCCGATCCAGGAGTTATCTTGTCCCGCGTTGTTGTGAAGCAGCACGGGTCTTTCATCCAGGCGCGTGAAAACCACATCCACGCTACCGTCATTATCGATGTCACCGGTAGCAAGGCCTCTAGCACTTTCGCCGGAGCGGAAGGCAGCACCGGCTTGCTCCCTCATATTCGTGAAGATTCCCCTATTGTCGTTGCGGAGCAGTAGCGGAGGCTCTTTGTACTTCACATGGGCGCGGGTGGCCTCAATTGCCCGGTTAATGTGCCCATCGGCGATCACCAAATCCAAATTTCCATCATTGTCGTAGTCGATGAAATGAATTCCCCAGCCTACATACGATTTTGTGAATTCCGCCAATCGTGAAGCGATCGCCCGGTCCTCGAACAAGACGGATGGGGTGCTCACAAAAAGAGAAAAGTATTCGTCGTTGAAGTTAGTGACCGCAAAATCCGGCTTGCCATCTCCGTTGAGATCTCCGGCATCCACACCCATGCCCGCCTTGGCGACACCATCCGAACTGTAGGCAACCTCGGCGTCCATCGCCACGTCTCGGAACGTGTCATTCTTCTGATTAATGAGCAGTAGGTTGGGTGAGGCGTCGCGGGCCACAAACAAATCGGTCCAGCCGTCATCATCTACGTCGACGGCGACCACGCCCAGCGCCCGGCCAACCAGCTTCCCCAATCCGGATTGCTCGCTCACGTCCGTGAAGGTGCCATCGCCATTGTTGTGATAAAGGGTGAGCGGCATTCCCCGATATGCCTTCTGCTCACAATAAGACCGCATGCCATTAACTTCACATTTTTTCGGGGCGTCAAAGGAAAAGTCAACGTAGTTGGTAACCACAAGATCCAAATAACCGTCCCGGTCGAAGTCAAACCATGCGGCGCTTGCAGCCCACTTTCCGGCATTCTTGACTGCGGCGCGCTCGGAAACGTCAGTGAACGTTCCATTCCCGTTGTTGTGAAACAGAGCGCTGAAAGGGAATCCCGTGACGTATAGGTCAGGAAAGCCGTCGTTATCAAAGTCTCCTACGGCAACCCCCATTCCGTAGAAGCGCATGCGGTCCACTCCGGCCTTGCCGGCGACGTCCTCAAATTTGCCGTTTCCCAGATTGTGGTACAGCGCGTTGTGAACGGGTGACGAGCTCTTGCCGTGAGGAGTCTCCCCTCCGTTCACAAAGAAGAGGTCTTGCAACCCGTCGCTGTCGAAGTCCAGGAACGCAACGCCGCCGCTCATGGTCTCAATCAAAAAGCGATCCTGCGACTCCCCGTTGAACTGCCGCCACGCGATTCCGGCCCCTTCAGTGATATCGCTAAAGATTTCCTGTCCTGAGGAAGAGGATTGGGCTTGAGGGTACTGAAAAAAGATTGCTGAAGTGGATGAAAGCAGCACCGTTAGAGCGAAAAGAAGTCGAATACTTTGCAGAACTGGGCGCTCGCGATTAGACGGATTAATTATTGGAAGAAGGATCCTGAGAAGCTTCGCGCGCACGTCGCATTTCCTTTTCTTTCAGCTCTTCGTAGAGAGCCGCTTGCTTGGCAGCTTCTACACTTTGGCCGACCCGGCGATAAGCGCGCGACAAGGCAAAGTGTATCTTGGCGCTTTCAGGATCCAGTGCCGCAGCTTTCTCGAGGTGTGGCAGAGCCATTAGTGCCTGGTCTCGACGCAACGCGAGCTCCCCAAGCTGATAATGCGCCTCAACGAGAGAGGGATCTCGCGCTACCACCGAATCAAGAAGCCGTGCGGCTCTAGCTTCAGCGCCGTTGTCACCAGTTTCGGCATCCTTCAGCAGCAATTGAGCCAGTTCCAGTTCAAGGCGTGCTTTTTCTGGGAAACGTACAATGGCGGTCTCGAGGGTTGTCTTCGCTTGATCGGCCATTCCTGCACCAGTCTGAGCTCTGGCGAGACCGATGGTGGCATCAGGGTTCGCAGCACCGAGCTGCAGGGCTTGGGTAAAGGAGTCGACGGCGTCGCTAAATTGAGTAGCCTGCAGCTCAACCTGTCCCTTCAGGAGAAACGCGGAGGAAGAATCAGGGAATGCGTTCGCGGTTCGTTTAGCGAGCTCGAGAGCTGGAACAAGTCGCCCTTCGGCCAGCAAAATCGTCCCTAGATCCAAATAATTCCTCTCGTTCTGGGGGTCGAGTTTCACCGCTTCCTGAAATGCTCGGACGGCATCCTGATAATGCTGTTGCTGCTGGCTGCACCAACCGAGCAGGTTATAAATCTCGCTTGTTTGATAGCCGGAGGAAAGGAGCCGCACCAGGGTGCTCTGAGCTTGTGCAAATCGTTTGGCGTGATATTGCACAAGTGCGAGGCTGTAGCCGACCTTCCCCTGGTCTGGAAAACTACCCTGGATTGCAGTGAGCATCTTCTCCGCGGTCGGGTAATCTGCGGCGTCGTCGGCGATCTGGCTTCCAAGAAAAACTGAGGGCACATCCTCCAACTTGTTTAGCCAACTTCGTGCTTTCTTTTCTTCGCCTACGTGGTAATAAGATCTGGCGAGAGCCGCGATCGATTCCGGCCGGGCGATCGTGAGATTCGGGACCGACGCCAGTGCTTTTGCCGCGGCGGGATAATCTTTCAAATTCTCTGAGACCATCCCGAACAGCAGCAGCCCCTGTTCATCGTCGGGCTTCTGCTTCAAGAGGGTCTCCAGGTTTTGCTTGGCCTCCGGAAAGCGGTGCAGCTGCCAAAGATTCGCTGCCAAGTACCGTCGTGCAGTCTCATCCCCAGGGTTTAGTTTTAAAGCTTCCTTGAAAAGGGAGGAAGACTCCTCAAGCTTCTTCTCCATAGCCAGGACAGTGCCCAGGCTCGTCAGAAGTTCTGCGCTTGGAGGTGCGAGTTCTACAGCCTGCCGTAACTCGGCTTCCGCTGATTCAAGTTTTCCCATTTGGGCGAATTGCAGTCCCGCCTCCAAATGAGCCTGAGCTTCCGCACTCTGTCTTGAGCTTTGCGCATCGCTATTTGCACAAGCAAACGAGTACGCTAGGAGGAGAAACGTGAACAGACGAGACTGATTGACAACGCGGCGCAAAATGCATCAGACTCCGACGGAAAGGCAATAGGTGCAGGCCTTCCATGTGGAACAGACCCGCATCACTATTCTCTTCCGCCCGGTAGAGTTTTGGCAGCCCGATTCACGATCTTGATTTCGCACAACGGAACGACAGACTGTGGGCCACCAGTGCTAACGACCCAAAGAGTACCTCCGTTGTGGCTCAGAGCCAAGAGGAGCGGAGGTAAGCGTTGCCGTGCCGAGAGATAAGCGGATACAAAATCGCCCCGTCGCTCGAGATCGTGCAACTTGATCTTGTCACCCTTCGCTGCCCGCATCTTCCGGCTCCGGTAAAACCACGACCCTTAATATCCTCGGCAAACTGCCAGTGCAAAGGACCACAGGGGCAGACAACTCTTCCCCCGTCAGTGGGACCTGCATTGCATTGAATAGACCCACGGTCGAAGCAGAAGAGATCGAAACTATATTGGCTGTTGCCAAAAAGCGATACTACGTTCCCTATGGCTTTGCTGGCAGGGTCTGGTTTACGCGTTTCCGAAGCTCTGGGTCTGGAACTGAGCAGGCATTTGTCAGCCGATTGCACAATAATTTATGTTCGCCAGCAACGGAGTAAGAGGGGGAGCGGTACATGCTGATGAAGAGTACATGCTGATGAAGAGCTAGCGAGGGTCCCAGCCTAAGTCTATATGAGAGCGGGAATTAGAAGTGGTCGGGGCGAGTGGAACCACACGAAGAAAAATCTAAGCTGTTGAATTGGCTTGAGTTCCCTGTGCTGCCCTCTCACTAATTGCGCTACGATTTGCGCTACGGCGGTTCTCCGGTGGCGACGGGTCAGACTAGCTGGCGTCTGAGCGCCGGAATAGTCCATGCCGATACCCGTTCGAATCGTCGCGTAGAATGTAACGAATTTTGCTCGAAGTGGATTGAAGCAGCTGTCGTCAGCGACAATTCCGTACGCTGTTCCCAGCAAAAAACTCAAGGATGCCTTCGGCGTGCTCCGACCGGAATTCATCCATGTAACAATGTTACCCGCCCTCGCCGTATCTTGTTGATTTTGAAGTCGGCAGACTTTTGTCGAACGACAGGAGTTTTTTCGCGAACTACAACAGCTTATTTCTCGCTTTTGCGGTGGGAATATTCCAGGCGCAGCCCCCAGTCGCGATCGTCCAGGAAATCGGGTAGTTGGATAATTCCTGTGGAAGAGGATTCCACATTTCCGTTTTCTGTGTCACGCCATGTCCCGAGTCGGGGATCAAACCACTGCGCACGATGCGAACTCAGGGGAAGCGCAGCCCGAATCTGGCTTCGCGGGCAGCCCTTTTCAAAGTACACGAGAAAGATTTTCTTGTCCGGCGTGCGTGCGGCATACGCCCAGCCTTCGTAGCCCAGAGTAACGTGCGTCTTGTTGGGCGAGACCAGATTCGCGTTAGGTACGAGTTCTTGAAACCTTCTGCCTATAGAGAACACGAACGTTCTCAAGTATTGCATCTGAGCGCCCGAGCGCCACTGGAATGCGTCCCACATTTTGACGGGTGAAGCAGGTTCAATGTCTGCGCCCCAAATACCTTCAGCGCCATAGACATGCCCCGCGAGTCCTCCAGAGAGAAAACTTCCATACATCGCCGATCGCACATATTGATCATCTTTATCTGTACCGCCCTCTGCGCCGTACTGATAGCCGCCATTGCCCAGACCGAACACATCCTTGTACCCGGCATAGTATGGTTCTCCATTGAACGCCGGCTTAGGATTCGGAGAGTAAAAGATCTCGGTCAGGTACCAATACCAGTCGTGCTCCCGCTCGTTCCCCATTTGGTGCAGAGTGACCCACGAGTCTTCACGGAAGTTCACTAAGGTGGACGGATTGGAATTCGCGGTAAGGAGTTGGCCATAGGGCAGCGGCCCAAACTTCCTCATGACCAACTGAACTGCGGCATTATATTCGCTTGCAGGGATTGTGTCCTCATCGATGTCGAAATGGATCGGGCTGAAGATGGTGTTATTAGCCTGATAACGGGACCAAACGTATTGGACATAACGAGAGTACGATTCCGGCCAGGAATAATATTTTCTCCAAGCTTGCCCAGTGTTTCGTCGTGCTACTTCAATGATCGGAATGAAGACCTGTTTGTTCAGATAATCAATCTTGCGATCCAAATAGTGGAAGTATGCAGGGTTGAGACGATCCATATCAGGGAAGACGTCTTCATACCCAGGAACTCTGCCGGGAAAAAGAAATGGGCGCCCTCCTTCATTTTCCATGTTCTTGGCGCTTTTGGTGCCGTACTCCGTCCACGCCGATCGAATGCATGTTCGCTCCGGCTTGTCCACGAACACCTCCACCGGATAATCGTCCGTGGCCCATGCCGGAAATGCGGCGATGATCAGGATCACGTTGTAGCCTTGAGCCTTCCGGTAGCGAAGGTAATCCTTGAAACCAGCTTCAGGCCCCAGCGGACGCTCCTTATCATCGTCGTACCAGCGAAAGCGGTTGGTCCCAGCGGAATACCAGGTGTCGCCGACAATAAAAAATGGCGTTCCGTCCGCTTGCTCGATACCGTGATGATTGGTGGTGGCCCGAAGCAAGCCTCTTCGGAGCGGATTCGCTCGCTTCTCTTCCTCGCTCCAGTCAATCGCCCGAAACTTTCCACGTAAGCCGGACAGACCCGGGTCGGGTGGGTTCGAACCGCTTTGCCATGTCCATTCACCCGCTGTCGGAGCGAGAAGGCGAACGCGGAATGTCCGTTGACCATCCCAGAACCCAAACACTCTCTTCTGAAAGCCCGGTCCTGCAAGATCTACCCAGAATGTGACCTGAACGTAAGGGTTATCCCAGTCGCGAGTGGCTGTGAACGTCAATTCCTTCTTCTCCCACACATGCAAAACGGGCGAGGACAATGCCGAAGCTGGTCCAGCGAAGAGGAAGGCAACCATCGACCAGCAAACGCAGACAACCAAAAACATCGAGAGAGTTCTTCCCGCTTCACGGTGTTCGGACACGTCAGTAAACTCGTGCATCGTCAGCCCTCCACGCGTATTTAACAGAACTCTTACTCGATAGTTCGACTCCTGGCAATCTCGGTTTTCACAAGGTGGAAGAAAGGCAGGAATTGGCTTTCATTGGTGAATCCGATATCCTCACACACAAGTGATAAAGGTTGCTTTCCATGAAAGCGTGTCCTTCTCGGCAGTGTTTATTGGTCTTCATCGCAGCATTCTTGTTTCTTGGCCGAGCCTCCGCCCAATTCATTGATGATTTCAGTGGCCCGTCTGTCCAGACGGATCCCGACGGCATCAAGGGTTGGATGTTTCGCGCAGGTGACGGAACCGCCACCATGGACTTCCGTCAAGGAGGGGATGGCTACGCCTCGATTTTTGTGGATGGAACCACAGACAAGCGTGGCATCTGGTGGGCGCTGATTGAGCGCAAGGTCTCTGACAAGATGGATTTGAGTCTGATGCAGAAGCCGGGAAATGAATTTCGCATCGAAGCCCGGATCCGCGTAAGCCATGCGCCCCGCCGCGTAAATCTGCAAGTTGCAACCCAACGGAGCACCGATGACGATGCCAACCTCATGGAATATGACATTGCGGACACGACGAACTGGCACGTCATCAGCATGACCACGCACGGTTTTGACGCCCGGCCGGGAGATACAGTGTTCGGGCACATGGCTTTGATGGATTGGGGCTTGGAAAAGTACCGCGTGGACGTCGACTACATCAAGGTGGACATCGTGAATCCAGCCACTGTCGGTCCCGACAAAGGCGACCCGATTCCCTATCATCCACCCACAGCCAATCCGGCGAGCTTTGCACAGGATGTGAAGGTAGCCCACGACAGCATGATTGACCTTGTCGATACAGCGGTAAATGAAAACGACTGGTCAGTTCAGGACAAGGCGAAGGGAAGGATCAATTTGCTGACCGTGGATGAAACTCACGACGTGATTCTACGTTGGGATTTGAGTGCCTTTGCGGGAAAGAAGGTGGCGGATCACGGTTTGCTAGAGCTGACAACCTATTCGCTACAACGCAAAACGGAGTACGTGAAGGATTTTGGATTGATCCGAGTGATCGAGATTCTAGGAGGTGATCCGAATTGGGACCAAACCACAGTGACCACCGACAGCTTTTGCCACTATGATCGACTCGATCGGGTGCTAAACACTCAGATGATTATTGACTGGCCTGTTACACCGGTAGAAGGCGGAAAAACCTATCTGACGATCTCCAAGACAGTGTTGCAGCGAATGATCGACGGAACAACTCATGGCATTGCCATCAAGGCACTAGGAGCTATCAACGCTTCCTTTTATTCCATGGAAGACGAAGCAGGGAAATACAGCGCGCGTCTCCACTTCAATCTGCAAAAGTGAAGCTAGAGATGATGTCGAGGAATGTAAAAAAAGTGAAAATCGGGTTTATCGGCGTCAAAATCCTGCTCGTGTCCCGATGGCCGCTCATTCGTCCTGCTCCATTGTCATGACAGTGCGCCGATGCACTTGTAACACATTTTTCCTCCTTGCTCGGAGGTTCCTTTTGTCCATAAGTGAACGGCCGCAAGATAGGTTGCTGCACGCTCGTAAGCACATGCCCAAGAGTGCGAGAAAGACGTCGCGAGCGAGGTTCACAAAAATGGCTCATTCTTCGACTCCCCCTCGAGTTGTCCGCATAAGTT
>Ga0306922_10003747_pt1 | contig 14275 bp, 9 predicted proteins | sample sta12Cox44000082_FD_203758 | JGI IMG/M metagenome (GOLD analysis project Ga0306922, IMG submission 203758) | Lab enrichment of tropical soil microbial communities from Luquillo Experimental Forest, Puerto Rico - statoxic.12C.oxic.44.000.082 (v2)... | ecosystem: Environmental > Terrestrial > Soil... | reverse complement strand
CTTCCGGCACTCCGGCCTTGCGCAGACCAGCAAAGAAAGTGGCTTCGTGCAACTCTCGGATCGCCGGCACCCCCCAATTACCGGCCCTCATCGCGGCAATGCTGGTATAGGCCTTGCCACCCAACAGCCTGCGGGCCTCGGCAAGTTCGGTGCCACCACGGTCCAAATCGCCGTTGAGTGCGTAGGCGGAGGCGAGCCAGACGTGCGGCCAAGGTGATCCCGGATTTCCGATGCGTGCCCTCTCCAACCATACGATTGCCTCTTCGGTGCGCGATTGCAGCAGATGCACCTTGCCAATCACCAGATAGCGGTTGAAAACGTACGGATCCCGCGGGCCAAGGCGGATCGCTTGCTCCTCTAATGGGATTGCCTCGTCTATCGATCCCGTTAGGAGCTTGCACTCGCCGAGAGCGAACAGTGCGCCCGGTGAGTTGCGATTGGAGGCTATCACCATCTCGAGTTCAGGAATGGCCTCGTCGCACCGTCCCTCCGCCCGCAGCAGTTGGGCTTTGACTGAATGCGCCGGGGTGCTGCGGGGCGATTCTGCCAAGGCTTGGCCGATCAGATCTGCCGCCCTTCTCAGATCGGCAGCGCGGGTGTGGGTCATCCCTGCCAGCACGCGGCCCGTGAGTGCAAACGCCAACAGGCTCTGCGCCTCAACCGACTGGGGGTCGAGCGCCAACGCATGCTCGAACAGGTCGACGGCTCTGGCAAGACCGTCGCGCGTGGCCCCCTCGTTTGCTGCGGCGCGTCCCCGAAGAATGTAGTCCAGCACGTCGGGATGTTCGGTGGGCCGGGAGGCCTCCGCAGTAACCAATTCTGAGTTGAGCGCCATCGCAATCTGGCGGGTGATCTCGTTCTGCAAGGCGAATAGGTCGCCTGTGTCGCGGTCGAAGCGCTCCGCCCACAGGTGCGTGTCGGTCGCGGCGTCGATAAGCTGGGCGCTGATACGGACCTGGTTACCCGACCGGCGGACGCTTCCTTCAAGCACATAGCGCACCCCCAGCTCCCGGCCGATCTGCTTCGCGTTGACCGGCTTGTCCTTATAAGTGAACGCCGTGTTGCGCGAGATCACGAGCATGTGCGAGATCCGGGACAGATCGGTGGTCAGATCCTCGGTGACACCGTCGGCAAAATATTGTTGCTCCGGGTCGTTGCTGATATTTGCAAACGACAGCATGACAATTGATAAACGCGGTGCGACCGCAGGCTCCGTTATGGATGAGGCGGTCTGAGCGCTTTCCGACGCCGTGCCGACTGGCGCGGGCGGCGTCGGAGAGGATCTCGTCGCCGGCCAGAACCACCAGGCGATGACAATCATGACGAGCGCCGCTCCGGTAGCCATCGCCATTACCGCATGGGCGGTACGTCGACGCCGCGGCGCCGGAGCGGGTATGCTGGCTGCCGGCAATTCGGCGACTACTTCAGGGCGCAACGCAAAGACCCGCACCGACCGCACAATGTTTTTGACGCTCTGCTCCCCCCTGTCCTCGAACGGGTAAGGCAGCTTGTCTCGGATCTGGTCTCGCACTACTCGCGAGACACAAATGCCACCCGGCTCGGCCAACGCCTCCAGACGCGCGGCTATGTTGACCCCGTCGCCATAGATGTCATCCTCTTCCGCGATCACGTCGCCGAGGTTGACCCCGATGCGGAAGGTGATGCGCCTATCCTCGGCCGTTTTCGCATTGCGGTCAGCCATCGCACGCTGGACTTCGGTGGCGCATCGGACTGCATCCACCACGCTCGCAAATTCCGCCAGCATGCCGTCGCCGGTGTGCTTCACGATCCGGCCATGGTGTTCCTTGATTTTTGGATCGACCAACTCGCGAAGATGGGCCCTGAGCCGTTCGTGCGTACCCTCCTCGTCCGCCCCCATCAGCCGCGAGTAGCCCGCCACATCGGCGGCGAGGATAGCGGCGAGACGGCGGGTGGCGGTCGTGACGGCCATTGCTCAGGTGGCAACAATTCGCGCGCGCCGAATCTAGCCTATCTCGAGCGTGAACGCGCCAATTTCATGCGGGCGACGGCGAACCGTCAGTGTCGGTTATTCCTCCGGCATACCGGCCTTGCGCAGCCCCGCGAAATAGGTGGCTTCGTACAGGGCCCGAATCCTCGGCACCCCGCGCCATGCGCCAGCGCCAGGAAAGGCCTTAAGGCGGGAGATGCTCGAAAAAAGACCCCCAGCTTCCAGCCTGCGGGCTTCGGCGAGTTCGGCGGCTGCGCGTTCGATTTCGCCTCTGAGAGCATAGGCGGCGGCAAGGCGGCTGTGGTAAAACGGTTGGGCGGGCACAGCACTGCGCGCTTTTTCGAGCCAGACGATCGCCTCGTCGATGCGCGATTGCAGCAGATGCACGGTTCCAATCCAGTAGTAGCAGTGGCAGATACCGGGGTCGCGAGGGCTAAGGCGGATGGCCTGCTCGGCGAGCGGGATTACTTCCTCTATCGACCCGGCGTAAAGCCTGCACTGGGCGAGATTCGTTAATGCGCCCACCAGGTTGCGATCCAATGCGAGCGCCGCCTCGTATTCGGGAATGGCCTCCTCCCATCGCTGCTGAGCGCGTAGCAGGTGGCCTTTGACAAAATGCGCGAGCGCATAGAGCGGCGACGCCGCCAAGGCTTGATCGATCAGCATTTCCGCGCGTGCTAGGTCGGACGGCGCCGAGTTGGTCATTCCATTGGACACGCGGTTCTCGAGCGAGTGTGCCAATCGGCTCTTTGCCTCGACGGATTGCGGATCGAGCGCCAATGCCCGCTCGAACAAATTTATTGCCTCCCTGTAGATGTCAGGCGTCCGGGGCTTCAATAATGCCGCGCGCCCCCGGAGGATGTGGTCGAGTGCGTCGGGGTGCTCCGCCGGCCGGGAGGCCTCCGCGGCGATCAGCTCGACCCCGAGCGCGTTTGCAAGCCGGCTAACGATCTCGTCTTGCAGAGCGAAGAGATCTTCTGTGTCACGGTCGAGCCGCTCCGCCCAGAGATGCGAATCGGTCGCGGCGTCGATCAGCTGCGCAGTAACGCGGAGTTGATTGCCGGACCGCCTGACGCTGCCTTCGAGTACATAGCGCACGCCGAGCTCGCGGGCGATCTGCTTGGTATCGATGGGCTTGTTCCGGTAGGTGAAAGCGGTATTGCGCGAGATCACGAACATATTCGCGAGCCGCGACAGATCGGTCGTTAGGTCCTCGGTTATCCCGTCCGCGAAATACTGCTGCTCCCGGTCGTCGCTAAGGTTCGTAAAGGGCAGGACGACGATCGACAGGCGCGGCGCAGCGTCAGACGCTGAAACAGAAGAGGCGGGGGACGCATTTGCGGTCAGCACGGTAGCCATGCCCTCAGGGTGCCACTCGTAGACCCGCACCGGTCGCGCGATGTTCTTGACTCTCTGCTCGCCCATGTCCTCGAAGAGGAAAGACAACCGGTCGCCGACATGGTCGCGGACCGTACCCGAGACGCAGATGCCGCCGGGCGCCGCCAACCCCTCCAGCCGCACCGCGATGTTGACGCCGTCGCCATAAATGTCGTCGCCGTCGGCGATCACGTCGCCGAGATTGACGCCGATGCGAAACCGCAGGCGACGCTCCTCGGCCAAATCCAGATCGCGGTCGGCCATCGCGCGCTGGATTTCGCCGGCACAGCGCACCGCGTCGACCACGCTGGCGAATTCCGCCAGCACGCCGTCGCCGGTGGTCTTGACGATCCGGCCGCGATGCTCGCGGATCTTCGGGTCGACCAGTTCGCGCAGATGTGCCTTGAAGCGTTCGTGCGTGCCTTCCTCATCGGCGCCCATCAGGCGCGAATAGCCCACCACATCCGCGGCGAGAATCGCGGCGAGACGGCGGGTGGCGGTCGTGGTGGTCATTCCTCCGGCATTCCGGCCTTGCGCAACCCGGCGAAATTGGTGGCTTCGAACAGTGCGCGAATCTTCGGGACCAGAAGTAACCGACGGCCTTCAAACGGGCGAGGCTTGAGAAGCGATCGTCGGCACTCAGCCTGCGGGCTTCGGCGAGTTCCGCGGATGCGCGTTCGGTCTCGCCGGCGAGGGCGTAGGCGGAAGCGATCTGGGCGCGGATGCCTGGGTGAGCCGGCAAGGCGCCGCGCGCTTTTTCGAGCCAAACGATCGCCTCGTCCGTGCGCGACTGCAGCAGATGCACCAGCCCGATTTGTTGATACCAATATCCCAGGTTCGATCGCGGGGGCTGAGCCGGATGGCTTGCTCGACGAGCGGGATCGTGTCGTCTATCGACCCGGTGAAGAGCTTGCACTGGGCCAAGGCGTAGATTGCGAACACGTAGTTGCGATTGAACGCGAGCACCGTCTCGTACTCGGGAGTAGCCTCCGCGAATCGACGCTGGGCGCGCAGCACCTGAGCTCGGGCGAAACGCGCGAGATAGCTTTGCGGAGACGCGGCCGAGGCTCTTCCTGCCAAGTCTTCTGCGCGCGACATGTCAGCCGCAGCTGTGTCGGTCATATTATCCATAACGCGGCCCGCGAGAAAGGTAGCCAACAAACTCTGCGCCTCGACAGACCGCGGATCGAGCGCCAGCGCGCGCTCGAACGATTGAACCATCTCTCTGTAGGTGTCAGGTGTCCGGGATGCCAGTGATGCCGAACGCCCCCGGAGAATGTAGTCGAATGCGTCCGGGTGTTGGATTGGCCGAGCGACCTCCGCGGAGTTCAGAACCACGTGTAAGGGCGATCCGGCTCGTGACCAAGTCTTGCACGGCGAAAAGATCAGTCGTATCGCCATCGAACCGCTCGGCCCACAGATGCGCGTCGGTTTCGGCATCGATCAGCTGCGCGGTGATGCGGATCTGATTGCCCGATCGCCGGACGCTACCTTCCAGCACATAGCGCACGCCCAGCTCGCGGCCGATTTGCTTGGTATTGATCGGCTTGTTGCGATAGCTGAACGCGGTGTTGCGCGAGATCACGAACATGTCCGCGATCCGCGACAGATCGGTCGTCAGATCCTCGGTGATCCCATCCGCGAAATACTGCTGCTCGGGATCGTCCGATAGGTTCGCGAAGGGCAGGACGACGATGGACAGGCGTGGCGCAACGAGCGGCTGCGAGATCGAGGTGGCGGCCGGAGTCGCGGGCATCGGCGTTGCAGACGCGGTCGCTTGATCCGTCGGCTTCCCTGCTCGGAAGAGGAACATCGGCGTTGGCCAAAACCACCACGCAACGCAAACGACGACGAGCACAGCCGCAACCACCGTGCCGATGACGGTCCGGGCGCGCCCCGACCGTCGCGTTGGGGATCCGGGAGGCAACTGAGTAGCGGCGCCTTCGGGTCGCAAGGAATAGGCTCGGACGGGTCGCGCGATATTTTTGACGCTCTGCTCTCCCATATCTTCGAATCTGTAAGGCAGCCGGTCGCCGATATGGTCGCGGACCGTGCCCGAGACGCAGATGCCGCCAGGTGCGGCCAACCCCTCCAGCCTTGCCGCGATGTTGACGCCGTCGCCGTAAATGTCGCCGCCATCGACGATCACGTCGCCGAGATTGACCCCGATGCGCAACCTGATGCGCCGCTCCTCGCGCTCCTCAGATTCGCGGTCGACCATCCCGCGCTGCACTTCCACTGCGCAACGCACCGCATCCACAACACTCGGAAATTCCGCGAGCAGGCCGTCGCCGGTATTTTTGACAGTACGGCCACGGTGCTCAACTATCTTCGGATCGACCAGCTCGCGCAGATGCGCTCTGAGCCGTTCGTGCGTGCCTTCCTCATCGGCACCCATCAGCCGCGAATAGCCCACCACATCAGCGGCTAGGATGGCGGCGAGACGGCGAGTGGCGGTCGTGGTGGCCATGGCTCGGGCGGCGCAATTCCCGCGCCGAATTTAACCTACTTCGAGCGGAGGCGCGCTAATTCATTTAACCGGCATTGTGAGGCCGATCGAAACTTGAAGTATCTACACGAAGCGACGCAGCTGATCCCAAAACTGCGCCTGCTGTCTTCTTGGGCAATAGCGTCATTAGGGCAACGCCTTCCCACTAACCGTGAAGAGATGAACTGCTTCGTCCGTGGAGTCGGCGATCCGGTTGCCGCTGCAGGTCTCGCTTTAGCCGGTTGGGGGCTCCGGAGTTCGATCGAGCCGTTCAGCGACGCGCACGATTAACGCAAGCATCGCCGACATCCGTTCTTCCTGCACACTAAAACGCCGCTCAATGGCGTCGAGCCGGGTGGTCACCGCTACTTCCAAAGCCGTGACGCGGCTCTCTAAGGCGGAAAAGCGGCTCTCCATTGCGGTAAACCGATGCTGCAGGTCGCGGACTTCTGCAGTCAGCGTCAGAATACGCGCACCGAGTAGGTCCAGATTGATTTTTTCTTCGCTCATCAGTCACTGCCTACTCAAGGGATTGATCTTCGTACGGCAACCCGGTGGAATCAAGCTCGCTCACTCCGGGCGATGGCGTTAGTGAGCGACGTCGCGAGGCTTCGAAGATCACGGCGATCGGGACTCATCCGGTTTACCGCAATGTTGTAAGGCAGGCGCGGGCGGCGGCGTCGAGGATCGCATCGGTGTCGATGCCGTAGGCGCGGTAGAGGTCGGGGATGTCGCCGGACTGGCCAAAGCGGTCGACACCGAGCGGGACAATCGTATTGCCGGCGACTGCACCGAGCCACGACAACGTCGCCGGGTGGAAGTCGCCGACGGTGACGAGGGCCGCACCCGGCCGCAGCCGCGCCAGCAGCCGTTCGGCGATGCTGCTCTCGCCGTGGGTTCGTGCCGCCCGCCAATCGCGGTGCAGCCGATCGGGCGAAGTGATCGCCAACAGGCCGACGCCCGGGATGTCCTCGGCTATCGCCTGATGGGCGGCCAGCGCCTCGGGCGCAACGGCACCGCAATAGGCGATCGCGAGCTCGGCGTCTGGGCCGGGCTCACGGAGCCAATACGCGCCGGCGACGGTCGCCTCAGCCAGGTCCGGGTCGATTACTCGCCGCGGCTGCTCGATCGGCCTCGTCGACAGCCGGAAATAGACCGACTCCCCGGTCTCGCGCTGGATCTCCTCGAACGCCCAGCGCAGCAGGACCGCGAGCTCGTCGGCATAGGCGGGCTCGAAAGCGGTGAGCCCCGGTTGCGCCATCCCCGTCAGGGGCTCGCCGACAGACTGGTGCGCCCCGCCTTCGGGCGCCAAGGTGATCCCGGATGGGGTCGCCACCAGGATAAACCGCGCATCCTGGTAGCAGGCATAATTCAGCGCATCCAGCCCGCGCTTGATGAACGGGTCGTAGAGCGTGCCGATCGGCAACAGCCGTGTGCCGAACAGCGGTCCGGCGAGGCCGAGGGCGGCGAGCTGCAGGAACAGATTGCTCTCGGCGATGCCAAGCTCGATGTGCTGACCCAGCGGCGACATCGCCCAGCGTTGCGCCGAGACGACGTGTTCCTCGCGAAAGGTGTCGGCGCGCTCGGCGCGGTCGAAGATCCCGCGGCGGTTGACCCAGGGCCCGAGATTGGTCGAGACCGTGACGTCGGGCGAAGTCGTCACGATGTGTGCGGCGAATGCCGCATCGCTCGCGCCAATGTCGCCCAGGATTCTGCCAAAGGCTTCCTGGGTCGACTGCCTGGTGCCGCGGGGGACCGGCAGGCTGGGTGGCACAGCCACGGCAGCGGCATCGTGGCCGCGCGGGCCCGATCCGGCGAGCGGCACCGTTGCGAGAAATTCGGCGAGCCGCTCGGCCGGCAGGTCGAGCCCGGCGAAGGGCTCCCATTCGGCGCCGTCGGGTACTGCCATGCTGCGCCGGAAGGAGGCCATCTGGTCGAGGTTCATCAACCCGGCGTGGTTGTCCTTGTGCCCGGCGAACGGGAGGCCATAGCCTTTGATCGTGTAGGCGATGAAGCAGGTCGGCCGGTCGTCCTCGACGGCGTGAAAGGCGGTTAGGACCGAAGCCATGTCGTGGCCGGCGAGGTTGGTCATCAGCCGCTGCAACGCCGCGTCATCATGGTCGTCGAGGATCACGCTGATCCCTGGATAGCGGTTGAGGTCGCGGTGGAGATGCTCGCGCCAGCCCTCGCCACCCTTATAGACCAGCGCCGAATAGAGCGAGTTCGGGCAGGCATCGATCCACTCGCGCAAATTATGTCCGTCGGGATGGGTGAAGGCCGCCTCCAACAGCCGCCCGTATTTCAGGGTGACAACCCGCCAGCCCATCATTTCGAACAGCGCGTCGATGCGGCCAAACAGACGATCGGAGACGACCGCATCGAGGCTCTGGCGGTTGTAGTCGATGACCCACCAGAGGTTGCGCACGTCGTGCTTCCAGCCTTCGAGCAAGGCCTCGAAGATGTTGCCCTCGTCGAGTTCGGCATCACCGGCCAGCGCGATCATGCGGCCGGGCGGGCCGTCGGTCGGCACCAGCCGCTTGAGCCGCAGGTAATCCTGGGCGAGCGAGGCGAACAGCGTCATGCCGACGCCGAGCCCGACCGACCCGGTCGAGAAATCGACGGTCTCCCCGTCCTTGCTGCGCGACGGGTAGGATTGGGCGCCGCCGAACCCGCGAAACCGCTCGAGCTTGTCGCGCGTCTGCTGCCCGAGCAGGTACTGAATCGCGTGAAAGACCGGCGAGGCATGCGGCTTGACCGCGACGCGGTCCTGCGGACGCAGCACGTCGAAATAGAGTGCGGTCATCAAGGTCGCCACCGAGGCGCTCGACGCCTGGTGCCCGCCGACCTTGAGCCCGTCGCGGTTCGGCCTCAGGTGGTTGGCGTTGTGGATCATCCAGGTCGACAGCCACAGCACCTTGCGCTCGACCGCCGTCAGGCATTCGAGCTTGTCGTTCGTCGCCGCCCGAGGCTTTCGGGCGCGCCCGCCTTCGAGGGTGCGCAGCATCACTAAGTTCCCGTTTGGCAACTCCCGCTTGGCACTCACAGCTTACTCGATTCTTGCCGAGAAATCGCAGCCAACCGGCGAACAGGGTGATTTACTTCCCTGTTCGGCCGATTTGTTTCTCTGTTCGGCCGCCTAGGGAATTTGTTGCTTAACGATTTGATTTGGCGTCGATCGCACCGGCGATTTTGGGGCGGAAACCGAGATTTTCGCAGTTTTTTCCCGTACAGCAGGGAAGGGGAGGCCAGACGCGGGAGGAATGTTTGACCGGGCTGTGGCGGATGCTTACATAGATGGAGGTGGGGCCGAGCCCGGAGCGTCAGCGACATGGCCGAGAGCATGAGCGAGATCGAGGAGCGTTCCATCGTCCTTACCGAAAACGCGGCGCGCCGCATAGCCGTCTTGAGGACCCAGGAGCAGGCCGAGAGCGCGTTTCTGCGGATCGCCGTTTCGGGCGGCGGCTGCTCCGGGTTCCAATACGGATTTACCTTCGACGCTCAGCGCAACGAGGACGATTTCGTGTTCGAGCGGGACGGCGTCAGCGTCGTCGTCGATGATGTCTCACTCGGCCTGTTGAACGGTGCCGAGATCGATTTTGTCGAAGACCTGATGGGCGCGTCTTTCCAGGTTCGCAATCCGAACGCCGCCTCGTCCTGCGGCTGCGGCAATTCCTTCTCGATCGGCTGACTTGCCCCACCCGTCCGCGGCCGTGAAGATCGCCAGCTGGAACGTCAATTCGGTCAAGGCGCGGCTGCCGCATCTGCTCGCCTTTCTCGAAGAGGCGCAGCCCGACGTGTTGTGCCTGCAGGAGACCAAATGTCCGGCGGCCGATTTCCCGACCCTCGAAGCCAAGGGGCTCGGCTACCATGTCGAGACGATCGGGCAGCGCGCTTATAACGGGGTGGCGCTATTGTCGAAGCGACCGGCCGAGGAACTCGTTTGCGGGCTGCCCGGCAATGAGGACGACGACCAGCCGCGCTATATCGAAGCTTCTTTCGGCGAGGTCCGCGTCGCTTCGATCTATTTGCCCAACGGCAACCCGGTCGGGACCGACAAGTTCACCTACAAGCTCGCCTGGATGGAGCGGCTGGTCGACCATGCTCGCGAGCTGTTGCGCCGCGAGATCCCGTTTGTGCTTGCCGGCGACTACAATATCTGCCCGACCGACGATGATGTTTATGACCCCGTGGCGTTTCGCGATGACGCGCTGTGCCGGCTCGAGGCGCGGTCGCGGTTCCGCGCCCTCGTCTATCTCGGGCTGACAGACGCTTATCACGTGTTCCACCGCGAACCGCACCGCTACACCTTTTGGGACTATCAAGCCGGCCGCTGGCATCGCGACGAGGGATTGCGGATCGATCACCTATTGCTGTCGCCGCACGCGGCCGATCGGGTCGCGGCGTGCGACATCGACAAGAAGCCGCGAGCCAAGGAACGCGCCTCGGACCATACGCCGATCTGGTGCGAGCTGGCGGTTTAGGTCGCTAGGCCGACGGGCTCTCCGCTGCGGCGGCGAGAGCGTCTTCTCCCTCCGGGAACTGTACCACCGGAACGATGATCAGGGCGCGATCGCAAGGGCCGAGCTCCGCGAAATCCCCGGCGATCGCAAAGCCGCCCTGACGCGATGCGGCAAGCAGGATCGCATCCCGCGGCACAACTGGCGGGCCGTCCTCGGCGACAACGACCTCGCTCACCGCAAATTCTCGCCCGGCGAACGCAACGCGACCGCGCGAACCAGGCAAATGAGAGAGGCCGACAAAGGCGGGAGCCGCGAGCGCCGCGGCCGAGTAGGTGGTCTCGAACTCGAAGTGCCGGGCGATCGACGCGGCGAAGCTTGCTTCGGCTATGCGCAGCACGATCGGCATGGTCGGATTGCGGGCACGAGCGCCGAGCGCGATCTCCAAATTCAGGGTATCGACGTTGGTCACCGCGATCAGGCCGTGCGCAGCACGGAGATTGCACAGATCGAGTGTCGCGTCGCGGCTGGCATCCCCGGTCAGCAAGTCGAAGCGCTGCTCGCGCGCCCTTTCGACGATGGCCGTATCGGGAGAGATCTCGACGACGACCAGATGCTTGCCGAGAGCGAGGAGCAGATCGATCACCTCGCTGCCGATGCTGCCGGCACCGCAAACGACGATATGTCCGCGCCGATGCACCGGGCGCAGGCCTTGCATCCTGACCCAGTGCACCCGCGTCAGCAACGAGGCCCCGAAAGCGATGAAGAGGCCGGTGATGATGGTGCCCGCCAGCATCAGCGCCATAGCGGAGACGATTTCGGCGGGGTGACTGCGATCGGGGGTCAGATCGCCGTAGCCGGTCGTCGTCATCGTCGCGACCACGAAGTAAACAGCGTCGAGCCAACCGCCTTTGAAGACCGCGTGAAAGTACCAGGTGCCCAGGACCAGAACGATGAGCGCCGCCAGCGCGAGGCGGACTAGGATCGGGTTGAGCCGAGGCGACTGGCGGCGCCCGCGATGCAACAGCGAGCTCAGCCTTCTGCCGAGAGCCGGGTGGCCCCGTGTGGCCGGCCGGCGAGGCGCGCTGCTCTGCAGCCCGGCGACGTCGCCATACACGACCATCTCTGCCTGGCCGGCGAGGATCGTGTCGCGGGCGAACTCGGTCTTGCCATCAACCGCAAGAACCCGCACTCCGAGCGTCCGCTCGGCGCCCGCGACGGTCTCGCCGCCGACGCCGCAGCTTGCGGCGGTTCGTGTCGCAAAACCGGTCAGCGGACCGTCCGGCTCGGGGAACTGCAACCCTCAGAAGCACGAGGGGTCGACCCCCGCGGCCGCATAAGTCGCTGCCGAATGCCACGCCAGCGACAGCGCGGAGCAGTTCGGAAGGTTCTGTTCGATCTTGTGCGCCAAGGTTCGGTTGAACCGCCGCAAGACGATGCGAATTCGCGGGTTGGCATCTCGCGCCAAGAGCGCCGCGTGCAGGTTGAGCTGATCATCCGGCGACAGAGCGAGGATCGTAACCGCGTGCCGCACACCGGCTCGATCGAGCGCTTCGGAGCTGTCTGGGCGCGGTGCGGTGATATGGACGGCTCCGATACCCTCTACAGCGCGGGTAAAGTCGGGATCCCGGCGCCACAACACGACGACGCGGTGGCCCGGCAGAGAGCACAGCTCTTGCGCCGTGCCGAGAGCAATCGCACCACCACCGACGACGATCATCAGGGGATCGTCCGGCTCGGCCACGGCAGACCCCTCAGCCCTCCGGATCGGGAGGATAGGCGTGCTGGACCCCGGCGGGGTCTTCGACGATCCACCCGCCTGCCTCCCCTCCCGCGGAAACCGCATAAAAACCAATCGGCACCTTTCCGTAGCCGCCGGGAATATCGAGAACATAGGTTGGCTGGCAGAGGCCGGAGATATGGCCGCGGAGCGAGCGCACGAGACGTTGGCCAGCCGCGATGCCGGTACGGAAATGCGCAGTGCCTCGGGCGAGATCGGCATGATGAAGGTAGTAGGGCTTGACCCGCATCGCGACGAGACCGCGAAACAGGGCTTCCAGAACGGCCGCATCGTCGTTGACGCCGCGCAGCAGGACGGTCTGCGACAAGAGCGGGATGCCGGCGCGGCTGAGCCGGGTCAGCGCCTCTCGCCCTCGCGGGGTCAATTCACGCGGGTGGTTGGCCTGCACCACCACATAGACTGCCTTTTCCGCCGCGAGCGCCTGAACCAGTGCTGGTGTCACGCGGCGGGGGTCGATCACCGGAACGCGCGTGTGAAAGCGGATCACCGCCACATGGGGTATTTGGTCGAGGGTGCGCACGATGTCGGCGAGGCGGCGCGGCGCCAATATGAAGGGATCGCCGCCGGTGACGATCACCTCCCAGATCTCCGGTCGCTGGCGAATGTAGTCAAAGGCGCGTTCGAGCGCCGATCGGTCCAGCATCGCTGGTCTCTTGCCGACCACCTCGCGACGAAAGCAAAAACGGCAATAAATCGGGCAAAGCAAGGTAGGCTTCAGCAGGACCCGGTCGGGATAGCGATGGACGATCCCGGGCACCGGTGACCAGCGTGCGTCGCCAATCGGATCGGCGCGCTCTTCGTCGGCAAACTCGAGTTCCGCACCGCTCGGCACGAACTGTGCGGCGATAGGATCGGCGGGGTTAGCCACATCGATCAGCGCCGCCACATCCGTGGTGAGAGCGACGGCAAATTCTTTGGCCACCCGCCTGATCTCCTCGGTCCGGCCTGCCTCGACCAGTCCCGCGGAGACGAGATCTTGCGCGCGAAGCGTTCGGTTCGGCGACATCAGGTTGCCGCCAGCCGGTCATAAGCCGCCCTCAGCCGATCCCGATCGCGCGTCACATCCGCCTCGCGCTCGCGCTGCTCCTCGACGACCTCTGCCTTGGCCTTTGCCAGGAAGTTGGGGTTGGCCAGCTTGACGGCGATCTTGGTCAACTCCGCATCGAGCCTGCTGATTTCCCTACCCAGCCGCGCCTTTTCCACCGCGAGATCCACCACGTCACCGAGGCGCAGGACCAAGGTGGCACCGTCGACGATCGCCTGGACTCCACCCCCCGGCACCCCCGTCACCGGCTCAAACCCGTCAACCCGGGCAAGGCGCATGAAATGTTCCCGATGCCGCCCGACTCTCTCTGTTGCAAGCGGCTCCGCGTCCTTGATAAGGAGCGGGATTCTGACTGCCGGCGGGACATTCATTTCGGCGCGCAATGCGCGGAGCGCCGAGATCCCCCGAACAACCCATTCCATTTCGGCTGAGGCGGCGGCATCGGTAAAGTCGGCCGGGTAGTCCGGCCACGACGCTGTCAGCAGCAGCCCAGCCTCAGGGCCTGCCAGGTTCTCCCACACCTCTTCGGTCACGAACGGCATGATTGGGTGCAGCAGGTGGACGACCCGACCAAGAACCCAAGCGGTCGTGGCTTGAGTTTCCGCCCGCGCCGCTGCATCGTCGCTCTGCAGAATTGGCTTTGTGAACTCGAGATACCAGTCGCAAAAGGTCCCCCATACGAACTGGTATACGCGGTTCGATGCTTCGTCGAAACGGTAGGTGTCGAGAGCGGCTGTGACCGCGGCCGCGCAATCGGCGATGGCGCCAGCGATCCAACGGTTGACGGTGAGCCGGCACTGTGCCGGATTGAACTCGGTCACAAGTGCGCATCCGTTCATCTCCGCATAGCGCGCGGCGTTCCACAGCTTGGTGACAAAGTTGCGGTACCCCTCGACCCGGCTCTCGGCGAGCTTGATGTCGCGGCCGGGCGCGGCTAGCGCAGCCAGCGTGAAACGCAGGGCATCGCACCCATATTGGTCGATCAGCTCCAGCGGATCGATGATGTTGCCGCGCGACTTCGACATCTTCTGCCCTTGCCCGTCGCGCACCAACGCATGGATGTAGACGGTGCGGAACGGGACGTCGCGCATGAAATGCAGTCCCATCATCATCATCCGGGCCACCCAGAAGAAGATGA
>Ga0306922_10003746_pt1 | contig 14279 bp, 13 predicted proteins | sample sta12Cox44000082_FD_203758 | JGI IMG/M metagenome (GOLD analysis project Ga0306922, IMG submission 203758) | Lab enrichment of tropical soil microbial communities from Luquillo Experimental Forest, Puerto Rico - statoxic.12C.oxic.44.000.082 (v2)... | ecosystem: Environmental > Terrestrial >... | reverse complement strand
GCCCCATCTTGAGCCCCTGCCCCGCGACCGGATGGATGACATGCGCGGCATCGCCCACGAGCGCGAGGCGATCGGCGATGAACGCGCGCGCCACCGAAAGACCGAGCGGATGGACGCGGCGCGGGCCGACCGCCGCGATCTCGCCGAGCTGGAGGCCAAAGCGCCGTTCGAGCTCGGCGTGAAATTCCGCGTCGGGCAGCGCGACGATGCGCGCCGCCTCCTGCGCCTCTTCGGTCCACACGATCGACGAGCGGTGGCCCCCGGCGGCATCGCGTGTCAGCGGCAGGATCGCGAACGGCCCGGCGGGGAGAAAATGCTCCTCGGCGCGCCCGTGATGGTCGCGCTCGTGGGCGACGGTGGTGACGATGGCGGACTGGCCGTAGCTCCAGCCGTGGCTGGCGATGCCCGCATGCTCGCGGATCGCCGAATGCGCGCCGTCGGCAGCGACCACGAGCCGCGCGGCGAGCGCATCGCCGTTGGACAGACGCACATGGGCGCGATCGGTGGCGCGGTCGGTCGCAAACTTAAGATCCGTGACCGCCGCGGGCCGCAGCGTGACGCCTTCGTCCTTCGCCTTCGCCGCCAGCGCCGCCAGCAACGGTCCATTCTCGACCATGTGGGCGAACGGCTCGCCCGGCTCCACGTCGCCATCGAAGCTGAGAAAGACCGGCCGCACGACGTCGGCGAGACGGCTGTCGGTCACCACCATATCGAGGATGGGCTGCGCCTCGATGGTCTGCCAAACGCCGATGGTCTCGAACAGGCGGCGCGCCGCGGCGACGATGGCGGACGCACGCCCATCTTTCGCCGTGCCCGCCAGCGCCGGGTCGGCGACTGTGACCGAGAACGACGGCGCGAGGCCTTGGCGCAGCGCAATCGCCAGCGCGAGACCGGCAAAGCCCGCGCCGCCGATCAGCACGTCGATTCTTTGCGCGTCCCGGGACGATGAAACCATGGGCCGGCTCCTGCCGCGACTATAGCATTGTCATGTCCCGCCTCAGCGGATGATGATGGGCCTCGAGCCGAAAAGGTTTGCAATGTCGTCTGCCGTCCAAGACCTCCTCGCCATCCTCGACCTCGAGCGACTTGAGCTGAATTTGTTCCGTGGCCGCTCGCCGCAGGTGGGCTGGCAGCGCGTGTTCGGCGGACAGGTGATCGGCCAAGCGCTGGTCGCCGCCTGCCGCACCGTCGACGTGGCGGGCCGGCCGCCGCACTCGCTGCACGCCTATTTCCTGCTCCCCGGCGACCCCAAGGTGCCGATCATCTACGAGGTCGACCGCATCCGCGACGGCAAGAGCTTCACCACGCGGCGCGTGGTCGCGATCCAGCACGGACAGGCGATTTACACCATGGCGGTGTCGTTTCACCGCGACGAGCCCGGCATGAGCCACCAGGCCAAGATGCCGCAGGTGGCGAAGCCAGAGGATCTACCGAACGAAGCCCACATCAAGGAGCGCGTGCTGCCGCTGATGCCGGATCCGGTGCGGCGCTACTACGAGCGCGAGCGGCCGATCGAATGGCGGCCGGTGGAGCTCGACCGTTACCTCGGCAAGAAAATCGAAGATGGCCGCTTCCATGTCTGGATCCGTGCGACGGCGCGGCTGCCGGATGAGCCCGCGATCCATCAATGCGTGCTCGCCTACGCGTCCGACATGTTGCTGCTCGACTCGGCGCTGATCCCCCATGGGCGCACCGTGTTCGAGCAGACGCTGATGGCCGCGAGCCTCGACCACGCGCTCTGGTTTCACCGCCCGTTTCGCGCCGACGACTGGCTGCTCTACGCCCACGACAGCCCCAATCTCTCGGGCTCCCGCGGCTTCTCTCGCGGTCTCATCTTCGCGCGCGACGGAACGCTGGTTGCGTCGGTGGCCCAGGAGGGGCTGCTGCGCGAGCGCAAGGTCCTGCGCTAAAGGTCAGCCATCCTGATCTGTCCCGCGTTCAGTGCTTGGGCGGCCGTGAACCGCGAACTAATCGCTTAATTTTTGGCCACAACGCCGATATTGTGAGCAGGCGCTCATGGGGGACGAATTCATGAAACTGGTCATCGCCATCATCAAGCCGTTCAAGCTCGAGGACGTGCGCGACGCGTTGGTCGCGCTCGGCGTGCAGGGCATGACCGCGAGCGAGGTCACGGGCTACGGCCGCCAGAAGGGACACACCGAAATCTACCGCGGCGCCGAATACGCCGTAAACTTCCTGCCGAAGATCCGCATCGAGGTGGCGGTGCCGTCCGATCGCGTGGCAGCCGTGGTCGAAGCCATCATCGCGTCCGCCAAGACCGGCCAGATCGGTGACGGCAAGATCTTCGTCACCACGATCGATCAAGCGGTGCGCATCAGGACCGGCGAGACCGACGTGGACGCCTTGTAAGCGCTGAAGCATCCAGGGGGACAGCATGACGAGACACAGCGGTCGCATGGCGTGCGGCATTGCCGCCACGCTGAGCTTGATCTTCGCCGCGGCGCCCGCGCTGGCGCAGGACGCAACAGCGAAGATCGACGGGGCCGATACCGCCTGGATGATCTCGGCGACCGCGCTCGTGCTGATGATGACGATCCCGGGCCTGGCGCTGTTCTATTGCGGAATGGTGCGCAAGAAGAACGTGCTCGCCACCATGGCGCAAAGCGTCGCCTGCACCGCCCTGTGCTCGCTGTTGTGGTTCGCCGTCGGCTACAGCTTGAGCTTCACCGGTGATGCGCCCGCGCTCGGAACATTCGAGCGGCTGTTCCTGCGCGGCATCGGCATGGAGGCGACGAGCGCGTTCGCGCCGACCATCCCGGAACTCGTATACGTGGTCTATCAGATGGCGTTTGCGATCTTCACCGTCGCGCTGATCGCGGGCGCGATCGCGGACCGCATGCGGTTCTCCGCGTTCTTGTGGTTCGTCGCCGGGTGGCTCATCTTCGTCTACGTGCCCATCGCGCATTGGGTCTGGGGCGGCGGCTTTCTCGCCGGCATCGGCGTTCTCGATTTTGCCGGCGGCACCGTCGTCCACCTCAACGCGGGCATTGCCGGTCTGGTCGCGGCTTACGTGCTCGGCAAGCGCCACGGCTACGGCACGGACAATTTCGCACCCCACGACCTGTCGCTGGCCGTGATCGGCACGGGCCTGCTCTGGGTCGGCTGGCTCGGCTTCAACGGCGGCTCGGCGCTCGGCGCCAATGCGCGCGCCGCCTTTGCGATCACGGCCACGCATCTTGCGGCCTCGACCGGGGCGCTGACCTGGATGTTCCTGGAATGGTGGAGGCGCGGAAAACCCTCGGTGGTCGGCCTGATCACGGGCGCCATCGCCGGCCTCGGCGCCATCACGCCGGCGTCGGGCTTCGTGCTGCCCTGGCACGGCGTCGTCATCGGCCTGATCGCGGGCGCGATCTGCTTCTGGGCCTGCACGTGGCTCAAGCTGCGGATCGGATATGACGATTCGCTCGACGTATTCGGCGTCCACGGCATCGGCGGCGCGACCGGCACGTTGCTCACGGGTGTGTTCGCGGTGGCGGCGCTGTCCGCTAGTCCGGATGCGCCGGAGGGGTCGCCGGGACAGCTGGAGGGCAACGCCAGACAGGTGCTGATCCAGCTCTACGCCGTCGGCGCAGTCCTCATCTGGTCCGGCGCGCTGACCTACGTTCTGCTCAAGGCAATCGATTTCCTCCTGCCGCTGCGGGTGAGCCAGCAGCACGAGATCGAAGGTCTCGATCTGACCCAGCACGGGGAAGCGCTGAAATAGGCGCCGGCCGTTCGGGCACAGTTCGTGAGTGACGCGGGGCTGCGTTCGAACCGCCGGCCTCGAATGTCCTCCAGGGGGTGCGGGCCTCAATGCCCAGGGCATGGGCATACGACCCCTCGGTACTCTGACTAAAAATTAGGCAGACCTGAGCGGGGTTTGTGCGGCGCTTGACAAAAGGTCGCACCGAGCCTGGGGCCGCCCTGCAAACGCGTCTTGTTTCCAGGCACTTACGGCCGATGAAGCGAACTGGCACGCCGCTTGATTCGTGGCAGGGGCCTTGCCGGGCGAAGCGCGACTTCGCGCGTCAACGCACAAGCGAGACTGCCCACAACCCTGCACCCGCAGGGGAGGGGCCCAAGCGGGGGTTAACCCATGAAAATCGTCATGGCCATCATCAAGCCTTTCAAGCTCGACGAGGTCCGCGACGCTCTTACCGGGATCGGCGTGCACGGGATGACCGTGACCGAGGTCAAGGGCTACGGGCGTCAGAAGGGCCACACGGAAATTTATCGCGGCGCCGAGTATGCGGTGAGTTTCTTGCCGAAAATCAAGATCGAAGTGGCGGTCGCAACCGACCAGGTCGACAAGACGATCGACACCATCACTTCAGCCGCCAAGACCGGTCAGATCGGGGACGGAAAAATCTTCGTCCTCTCGATCGACACCGCCGTGCGCATCCGCACCGGCGAGACCGACACCGCAGCACTCTGAACCCGCACTCAAACGTCTAGCGACAGGAGTTAGACCCATGACGTTCAAGAAACCAACCCGTGCGGGACTTCTGGCTCTCGCATTGGGGGTTCTCTTCGCTCTCTTCCTGAGCATGTCGGTCATCGACCACTCGTACGCCGAGGAGGCAGCGGCTGCGCCGGCCGCGGAGGCGGGGCCGCCCGCCTGCGCCGGCAACCCCGATCCGAAATTGGCGGTGCTCGAAAAGTGCACGCCCAATTCCGGCGACACCGCCTGGATGCTCACCTCGATGGCGCTGGTCCTGATGATGACGATTCCGGGGCTGGGCCTGTTCTACGGCGGCATGGTCCGCAAGAAGAACGTGGGCGACACCGTGATGACGAGCTTCGCCATCACCTGTCTCATCAGTATTCTCTGGCTGATCTTCACCTACAGCCTGGCATTCCGATCGGGAACCCCGTTCATCGGAGGCCTCGACCGCGCCTTCCTGCAAGGCATCGTGAGCGACATCTCCAAGGGCATCGGCAATCCCAATCCGCTGGCGCCGACGATCCCGGAGACCGTGTATCTGTGCTTCCAGTTGACCTTCGCCATCATCACCCCGGCGCTGATCGCGGGCGCGTTCGCCGAGCGCATGAAGTTCTCGGCGATGCTGTGGTTCATCGGCCTGTGGGCGATCTTCGTCTATTCGCCGATTGCGCACTGGGTCTGGGGGCCGGACGGATTCCTCGCCTCCGGAAACTCGGACGCGTGGGTCAAGGTTCTCGACTTCGCCGGCGGCACGGTCGTGCACATCAATTCCGGCGTGGCGGGGCTGATGGCGTGCCTCCTCCTCGGCAAGCGCAAGGACACCGGCCCGAACCACAACATGGTGCTCACCTTCATCGGCGCCTCGCTGTTGTGGGTCGGCTGGTTCGGCTTCAACGCCGGCTCGGCCGTGAGCGCGGGCATGCAGGCCGGCATGGCCATGACGGTAACACACATGGCGACGGCGTCAGCCGCATTCACCTGGATGCTGGTCGAGTGGATGATGCGGGGCAAGCCGACCGTCGTCGGCATCTGCACCGGCGCCGTTGCCGGCCTTGTGGCCATTACCCCGGCGTCGGGCTTCGTCGGCCCGCTCGGCTCGCTGTGCATCGGCATCGCCGCCGGCATTCTCTGCTACTGGGGCTGCACCGGCTTGAAGCACATGCTGGGCTACGATGACGCGCTCGACGCCTTCGGCGTGCACGCCGTCGGCGGCGCCGTCGGCGCGTTGCTCACCGGCGTGTTCGCGGTCGAGCAATACGGCGGCACCGCCGGCCTGATCGAAGGCAACGCGATGCAGGTGGTCAACCAGATCGAGGGCATCGTCATCGTCTTCGTCTACGACGCCATCGTGTCGCTGATCATCCTCAAGATCGTCGACATCTTCATCGGACTGCGCGTCAGCGATGAGGTGGAGCGCGAGGGTCTCGATCTCGCGCTGCACGGCGAGACCGTTCACTGACCAGATACGGTTAGGGCGGAGACCCGGCACCGCCCTTGCCGTCGGGGGGTCCCAGCGCAAGCTGGGGCCCCTCACTTTTTGGCCCTCCATCGCCCCGCATGACGCGACCGATGGTTAATCGCGCCTTAACCTCGCCGCACCTATGGTAGGACATCCCTGGTGCGGCGGGTGCTGGCGCCGCTTTGTCGATGTTCATGACCGCCGCGGAACGCGTCTCTCCCCCCTCGCCCGTCCGGGCCGACGTTGGCCGCTCGCCCTTCGTGCGGCTGCGCGAGCTTTTGAGCGACATCGAGCCCGGCAAACCCCCGATCAGCCTGGCGGTGGGCGAGCCGCAGCATGGCGTGCCGGCATTCGTCGCGCGCGTCATCGCCGCCCACATCGACGAGTTCGGCCGCTATCCCATGAACCGGGGCCTCGACGACTTTTGCCAGGCGGCCGCCGGCTGGCTCGGCCGGCGCTTCGCGCTGCCGCGCCCGATCGATCCGGGGAGTGAAATCCTGGTGCTCAACGGTTCGCGCGAGGGGCTGTTTCTCGCCGCTATCGCGGCGGCACGCTGGGTCAGCGGCCGTCGCGGCCGCCCGGCGATGCTGATTCCCAATCCCTTCTACGCCGCCTATGCCGCGGGCGCAGTGGCGGCGAATTGCGAGCCGGTCTATCTGCCGGCGACCGCCGCTACCGGTTTTCTTCCCGATCTCGACGCGCTCTCCGAAGAGCTGCTCGCGCGCACGGTTGCTTTCTTCATCGCCTCGCCTGCCAACCCGCAGGGCGCGGTCGCCGACCTCGCTTATCTCACACGCGTGGTCGCTCTCGCCCGGCGGTTCGGTTTCCTGGTGTTCAGCGACGAATGCTATTCCGAAATCTACACCCGGCGCGCGCCCGCGGGCATGCTCGAAGCGGCGGGTCCCGATTTTGCCAACGTGATCGAATTCCAGTCGCTGTCCAAGCGCTCGAACCTGCCGGGGCTGCGCATCGGCTTTGCCGCCGGCGACCGACAATTCCTTGCGCGCTTCTTGGAGCTGCGCAACGTCTCGGCGCCGCAAGTGCCGATGCCGGCGCAGCGCGTGGCCATCGCCGCCTATGGCGACGAGGCGCATGTGGAAGAAAATCGGCGGCTCTACGCGCAAAAATTCGATCTCGCCGACCAGATCATCGGCGACCGTTACGGTTACCGGCGGCCGGCCGGCGGATTCTTTCTGTGGCTCGACGTCTCGGCGCAGGGCGGCGACGAAGCGGTGGCGCTGCGGCTGTGGCGCGAGGCGGGACTGCGCGTGGTGCCGGGCCGCTATCTCGCGCGCGACCAGGCCGACGGCTCCAATCCCGGGCTCGGCTACATTCGCGTCGCCATGGTGCAGGACCAGGACACAACGGCACAGGCGCTCCACCGCCTCGTCGCGGTGTTGGGCTGAGGGACATCATGGCGGCCATCGACCGCGGACTCGACAGTCTGAGCTTTCTTTCCGACACCGTGCGCGAAGCGTTGCGGCGCCGCCTGCGCGAGCTTGGCGGGCTTGCTCTGATCGTGCTCGCGACGCTCGTTGCGCTCGCGCTCGCGACCTGGTCGGTGCAGGACCCTTCGCTCAGCCATGCGACGAATGCGCCCGTGCGCAACATTCTCGGCGTGCCCGGCGCCATTGTCGCCGACCTGTTGACGCAGCTTTTCGGCGTGGCCGCGCTCGCGTTCATCCTGCCGATCGCGATTTGGGGCTGGCGGCTCGTCACCCACCGCCCGATGCAGCGCGAGCGCGTGCGCCTGCTGTTCTGGGTGCTCGGCGTGCTCTTGACCGCCGGCTGCGCGGCCGCGCTGCCGCGCAGCACCGCCTGGCCGCTTCCGGTCGGGCTCGGCGGCGTGATCGGAGACTGGATGCTGCGGCTGCCGGCGCTCGTCGCCGGCGGAACACTCGCCGGGCCGGTGCGCGTCGCGATCGCGCTCGCGGCGGGCGCGGGGATGCTGCTGTGCTTCGCGGTCGCCACGGGCTTTGGATGGCGCTCCGATGACGGCGACGCGGAGGGTCCTCTCGAAGAGGACGACGCGCGCGGATCGATCTCGCTCGGCTTTATCACCCACGGCTTTCTCAGCCTCAAAGCGCGGCTCGCGCGGGCGCTGAGGCGCCGCCCCTCGGCGCGCGCGCCGGCGCAGCGCGAGGCACCGCCGCAAGGCCGGATCGAGCCGCGTTTCGATGCGGGCGCGCGTGCCACGCTGCAGCCACCGATCGCTCCGGAGGCGGACGACGAGGAGGCCGCGAGCCCGCAAGCGGCGCGCAAGCCACGCGCAACGCCGCGCCCGCCGCGACGGTCGAGCGGCGGCTATGTGCTACCCTCGCTCGAATTCCTCGCCGCGCCGAAAGCGATCGGGCGCGCCGTGCTGAGCGCCGACGCGCTGCAGACGAACGCCACCGCGCTCGAAGGCGTGCTCTCCGACTTCGGCGTGCGCGGCGAGATCATCAATGCCCGACCGGGTCCAGTGGTCACGCTTTACGAGCTCGAGCCTGCGCCCGGCATCAAATCCTCGCGCGTGATCGGGCTCGCCGACGACATTGCCCGCTCCATGAGCGCGCTCTCGGCGCGCGTCGCCGTGGTCGCAGGACGCAACGTCATCGGCATCGAGCTGCCGAACCCGACACGCGAGAAGGTCTATCTGCGCGAGCAGCTCGCCAGCCGCGACTATATCGACAGCAGTGCCAAATTGCCGCTCTGCCTCGGCAAGACCATCGGCGGCGAACCCGTGATCGTCGATCTCGCGCGCATGCCGCACCTGTTGATCGCCGGCACCACCGGCTCCGGCAAATCGGTCGCCATCAACACCATGATCTTGAGCCTGCTCTACCGGCTGCGGCCGGAGCAGTGCCGGCTGATCATGGTCGACCCGAAAATGCTCGAGCTCTCGGTCTACGACGGCATCCCGCACCTGCTCACTCCTGTAGTCACCGATCCGAAGAAGGCCGTGGTCGCGCTCAAATGGGCGGTGCGCGAGATGGAAGAGCGCTACAAGAAGATGTCGAAGCTCGGCGTGCGCAACATCGACGGCTACAATGCGCGCGTGGCCGAGGCGAAGGCGAAGGGCGAGAAGCTCACCCGCACCGTCCACACCGGTTACGACAAGCAGAGCGGCGAGGCGATCTACGAGAACGAGGAGCTCGATCTCGAGCCGTTGCCCTTCGTCGTCGTCATCGTGGACGAGATGGCGGACCTGATGATGGTTGCCGGCAAGGACATCGAGGGCGCGGTACAGCGCCTCGCCCAGATGGCGCGCGCGGCCGGCCTGCACGTGATCCTGGCCACGCAGCGGCCGTCGGTCGACGTCATCACCGGCACGATCAAGGCCAATTTTCCGACCCGCATCTCATTCCAGGTCACCTCCAAGATCGACAGCCGCACCATTTTGGGCGAGCAGGGTGCCGAGCAGCTGCTCGGCCAGGGCGACATGCTCTACATGGCCGGCGGCGGACGCATCAGCCGCGTGCATGGACCGTTTTGCTCGGACGAGGAGGTCGAGAAGGTCGTCCGCCATCTCAAATCGCAAGGCACGCCGCAATACCTCGAAGCCGTCACCGCGGCAGACGACGAGGACGAGGACGGCGAAGCGGTGTTCGACGCCACCGGCATGGGCCAGCCCGAGGGCGGCGACCTCTACCAGCAGGCGGTGCAGGTCGTCATGCGCGACCGCAAAGCCTCCACCAGCTACATCCAGCGCCGGTTGCAGATCGGCTACAACCGGGCGGCTTCGCTTATGGAGCGCATGGAGAAGGAAGGCGTGGTCGGCCAGGCCAACCACGCCGGGAAGCGCGAAATTCTCGTCGGCGAAGAGGACGCCGAGCGTTATTGAGAATCCCGTGAGCCGCTGTTAAGGGCTTTTTGCCAAAATTCGTCGTCTTCTCGCCACACGGGGCGGCTACCGACCGGAGGGGACGCTGGAGAGGGGACCATGGCTGGCATGGGCCGGGGACTGTTGGTTGGGGCGGCACTGGGCATGGTCGCGCTGACTTCGGCGGCAAGCGCCGAGACCATTCCGCTGCCGACGCCCGCACCGCTTCCCAAGGAAGGGGCTCCTGCTTCGACTAGACCCACGGCCGCGCAAGGCGGCGGCTCCGGACTGGCGGCCGGCTTCAAATCGCTATTCCATCTGGACCGGGAGCCCGAGGCGCCCGCGACGCCGCCATCGCCCACCACCGGCTTTAATTCCACGCAGCGCGCGCAGGTCGACAAGGTCAGCGCCTATCTTTCGGGCATCCAGCAATTGGTCGGCGACTTCGTCCAGGTCGGTCCCGACGGCAGCCGCGTCAGAGGCGAGTTCTACATCCAGAAGCCCGGCAGGGTCCGCTTCGACTACGAGCCGCCGAGCCGAATCGAGATCATCGCCGATGGCCAGTCGGTGGTGGTGCGCGACCGCAAGCTCGCCACGCAGGATCTTTATCCGCTCTCGCAGACGCCGCTGCGCTTTCTTCTCTCCGATCGTATCGATCTCCTGAAGGAGACGAACGTGGTGGGCGTGCGTGCCGACGATACGTTCGTGTCCATCACCATCGAAGAGACGCAACCACTCGTGGGCACCAGCCGGCTGATGATGATGGTCGGCGCCAAGGACTTCAAGTTGAAGCAGTGGACGATCACCGACCCGCAGGGCTACGACACCACGGTGGCGGTGTCCAATCTGGACAACAGCAAGCGGCCCGATCCCAGCATGTTCAAGATCGACTATACCCGCTACGTCCAATAAGCAGATATCAGTAGTCAGTCATCAGCGATCAGCCGGCGGCGCTTGATCTTCGGGCGAACGATCGCCAGTTGTGAAGCCAGGCTGTACGCCTTACTCATGGCCTTCTGATCACTGATTACTGACCACCGATATCTGAACCTGATGCGGCTGACGATTACGACCTGGAACATCAATTCGGTGCGGCTGCGCATCGACGGCGTCGCGAAGTTCGTGAAGGCGGTTCGGCCCGACGTACTCTGCCTGCAGGAAACCAAGTGTCCCGACGACAGGTTTCCGCTCAAGCGTTTCAAGCGTCTCGGCTACGAGCACGTGGCGCTCAATGGACAGAAGGGCTATCACGGCGTCGTCGTGCTCTCGCGCCTGCCGTTCGAAACCTTCAACATCCAGTCGTTTTGCGGCAAGACCGACTGCCGGCACGTCTCGGCCGTGCTCGGCGAGCGCGCGGGCCTGCGCGATCCGATCACGCTGCATAATCTCTACGTGCCGGCTGGCGGCGACGTGCCCGATCCGGCGGTCAATCCCAAATTCGCGCACAAACTCGCCTTTCTCGACGAGATGCGAGCGTCCGCGGCGTTGCGCTGTCAGAACTCGAACCGCATGATCCTGCTCGGCGATCTCAACGTCGCGCCGCTCGAGCACGACGTCTGGAGCCACAAGCAGATGTTGCGGGTGGTGTCGCACACGCCGATCGAATGCGAGAAGCTCGTGGCCACGCAGAAGGACGGCGGCTGGGTCGATGCCATGCGCATGCTGGTCCCGGAACCGACCAAGCTCTACACCTGGTGGAGCTACCGCTCGCCCGATTGGAAAACGGCGGACAAAGGCCGCCGGCTCGATCACATCTGGGTCGCGCCCGCGCTCGCCGACCGCGTCATCGACATGCGGGTGCTCAAGCAGTGGCGCGGCGCCGCGCGGCCGTCCGATCACGTCCCGGTGACGGCAACGCTCGAAGTGTAGCGCGAGCGGCGTGCGATCACTCGGGCTCGTGCGCGTCGAGGAAGGCGCGCACATTGACGATTTCGCGCGTCGCCTGATCGAGCCGGCCCGCCAGGATCTCGCGCAGCTTGCGCGCCGCATCCGGAAAGCTGTCCAACATCCTGATGAAAAGCGGCCGCGGAATGCTCAGCACGGTCGCGGGCTCGAGCGCCTTGGCGGTCGCCGGACGCCTGGTCTCGGCGAACAGCGCGACCTCGCCCAGAAGCGCGCACGGACCGACCGTGAGATCCTTGCCGTCTTCCGACGACGACAGGTGGAATCGACCCGCCTGGACCACGAAACCGCCCTCCGCCTCGTCGCCGGCGTTGAACAGCACCTCCCCGCCATCGACGTGGCGGGTCTCCGCGCCGATCGCCAAAATGCGCAATGCCGGCCGCCCCAAGAGACCGAGCGTCGGCACGCGTTCGAGGAAAGCGATGTCGTCGTCGATGGCCATGGGGGGCGGCGTTACGGCACCAATTTGTAACCGCCCGCTTCGGTGACCAGGATGGCAGGGCTGGCGGCGTCCTTCTCGACCTTCTGCCGCAGCCGATAGATGTGCGTCTCGAGGGTGTGGGTGGTGACGCCGGAATTATAGCCCCAGACCTCCTGCAACAGCGTCTCGCGCGAGACCGGACGTTGGCCGGCGCGATAGAGATATCGCAGGATCGCGGTCTCCTTCTCCGTGAGCCGCACCTTGTTGCCCTTGGGATTGAGCAGGATCTTCGAGCTCGGCCGGAACGTATAGGGGCCGATGGTGAACACGGCGTCCTCGCTGGCCTCGTGCTGGCGCAGCTGCGCGCGGATGCGCGCGAGCAGCACGGCGAAGCGAAACGGCTTGGTCACGTAGTCGTTGGCGCCAGACTCGAGCCCGAGAATGGTGTCGGAATCGGTGTTGTGTCCGGTCAACATGATGATGGGCGCCTTGAAGCCGTTCTTGCGCAGGATGCGCACGGCTTCCCGCCCGTCGACGTCGGGAAGCCCGACATCCATGATCACAAGATCGATCTGCCCGGCCTTGGCGGTCTGCACCCCCTTGGTGCCATTGTCGACCGCGATCGATTCGAATTCCTCGTGCAGCGCGAGCTGCTCGACCAGCGCCTCGCGCAGTTCGGAGTCGTCGTCCACGATCAGGATTTTGCGGGTATTCGTCATTCCTCGGCCCCAGGATCGGCATCACCCCGGAACGGCGCTCGCGCGAAATAGAGCATTCGGGGGTAAAAGAGCAAGCCGGTTTGCCACTTCTACGCTAGGTTCATGGGTTCGGATGCGAAGGTTTGTTCCATGCGCCGCCGCGTTTTTTCTCTGATCCGCGTGCGGGCGCGGCCGGGCAGCCCGACCCGGGGCATCCTGCTCGCCGGGCCGCTCGCGCTGCCGGTCGTGCTCGGCCGAGGGGGCATCCGCGCCAACAAGTTCGAGGGCGACGGCGCGACCCCGCGCGGGCGATTTCGGCCTATCCGCCTGTGGTGGCGGGCCGATCGCCATTGGCACCCGCCGACCTTGCTGCCTGCGCGCCGCATCACCCCCGACCTCGCATGGTGCGAAGATACCACCGACCGCCGGTACAACCGCCCCTTCCGACGCGCTCCCCGCGACGGCGGCGACCGCCTCTGGCGAGAGGACCACCTCTACGATTTCATCGTCGAGATCGACCACAACACCCGCCCCCGGGTGGCGGGCCGGGGCAGCGCGGTCTTCGTGCACGTGGCGCGGCCCAACCGGTCGCCGACGGCGGGATGCGTGGCGCTCGCGGCGAACCGCCTCCAACGTTTGCTGGCGGTGCTGGGACCGAGCACGCGAATCGCAATTCAATATTAGGCCTGGGTTTCGCCGCGCGCCGCCCGTTCGCCGAAAATCGCGGTGCCGATCCGCACATGGGTGGCGCCGAACTCGATGGCGAGCGGGAAATCCGCGCTCATGCCCATGGACAACAGCGAGAGGCCGTTGCGTCGCGCGATCTTGGCGGTCAGGGCAAAATGCGGCGCCGGCGGTTCATGGGCCGGCGGAAGGCACATGAGCCCCGCAATGGTGAGGCCGTAGCGCTCGCGGCACGCCTTGAGGAACGCATCGGTCTCCTCCGGCAGCACGCCGGCCTTTTGCGGCTCGGCGCCGGTATTGACCTCGACGAACAGCGTGGGCGTGCGTCCCTGTCGGGCGATTTCCTTGGCCAGCGCCTCGGCGAGGCTCGGCCGATCGACCGAATGGATCGCGTCGAACAGCGCAACCGCCTCCTTCGCCTTGTTCGACTGCAGCGAGCCCACGAGATGAAGCTCGATGCCGTCATGGTGTTGTTTGAGCGCCGGCCATTTCGCCTTCGCCTCCTGCACGCGATTCTCGCCGAACACGCGTTGGCTGGCGGCGATCACAGGCTCGATCGCATCCGCGCCGAACGTCTTGGAAATCGCGACCAGCGTCACCGAGGTGGGATCGCGCCGGGCCTCGGCGCAGGCGCGCGCGATCTGATCGCGAACCTTGGCCAGAGGCGTTTCGAGCACATGCGTGGCGCCGCTCATCTTGCGATCCTAGCACGATTGGGCGCTTGACCGTGCAGCGCCGCAAGCCAGCTCATTGGGCATCGTGGAAGATGACCCCCAGCGTGTGGCGGCGGCCCGATCGCAGACGGCTCACGCCATGGCGCATGTTGACGCGGTAAATGCCGCGCGTGCCTTGCACCGGTCGATGATGCA
>Ga0306922_10003744_pt1 | contig 14283 bp, 11 predicted proteins | sample sta12Cox44000082_FD_203758 | JGI IMG/M metagenome (GOLD analysis project Ga0306922, IMG submission 203758) | Lab enrichment of tropical soil microbial communities from Luquillo Experimental Forest, Puerto Rico - statoxic.12C.oxic.44.000.082 (v2)... | ecosystem: Environmental > Terrestrial >... | reverse complement strand
AACCGCAGCCTCAATGGATCACCATCCCGAGAGTCCAATCGATGATCGCGGCAGTGACACGTCGAAATCTCGTTCGAGCGGCGGGAATATCCGCAGGGCTGGACGCCTTGGGGGCGGGTACGTCCGTAGTCACCTAGTGCTTCCGCGCGGCAGCCGATGCGCCGACCGACGGCCGCGTGATGGGGAGGATCTGCCGCATATATTCGGCGAGCGCTTGGCAAAAGCTCTCGGCATACGGCGGCATGGGGCGCCGTTTTTCCCACTGGATGGCATATCGCTCTCGAAGCGGCCTGCGACGATGAGTTATGCGCACGATTCTCAACGTATGGCGATCCGTTCGCAGCAGCGAGGGAATGATCGCTACCCCTTGGCGGGCCTCGGCAAGCGCGAGCAAGGTGTGCGGCGCGCGGCTCTCGAGCACAATATTGGGCTCGACGTCCGCGAGACGGCAAGCTGCGTTGAACAATCTGCGAACCGAATAACCCGAGTCCAGCAGCAATAACGGATAAGACGCCAGGCGGCCGATATCGATCATGCCGGCATGGCCAAGCTCGATCGACGGAGTGCAGGCGGCCAAGACTTCATCTGCTGGCAACACCAGGCTCTCGAAACGTCGATCGCCTGGATCGTGTCTGATGCCAACGTGAACCTCGCCACGCTCCAGCATGGCAGTCTGGTCTCGACCAAGGGCCTCGGTCAGTTTCACGTGCACGTTGGGAAAGCGCTCAGCGTATCGGGGCAGGAACGCCGACAAGACGCTTTCGATCGTATGCGGCGGGGCGGCAATCTTCAGCACGCCCCTGTCGCCACGGCGGAGTAGTTCGACCCGTTCGCCGAGCGACTCGATATGGCCCACTACGCCGCGGCAATCGCCGAGGAACTGCTCGCCTTGTGCAGTCAGCACTAGGCGGCGTCCAACGCGGTCAAAGAGTCTCAGCCCCAGCTCTTGCTGGAGATCGCTGATTTGTCGCGATAGGGCGGGCTGCCCGACGCCCAGGCGCAACGCTGCTTTCGACACCGTGCCCAGCTCGGCCACGGCGACAAAGGTGCGCAGGCGCCTCAAGTCCATGCCTTGCAACCTATGCCAGATCGGCATGAAATACTAGAATAATTATGCATTGGACATCAGGCTGATCAACGGCATATCTTGCCTGAGCGCTGGTCGACGATTGTAGCCAGGGTCCCGAGCGCGATGCCGGCGAGGATTGACCGCTGGAACTCCAGCTTTCACGCGAAGTTGAGCTTGATTGGGAGTCAAACTCGATCACCGGCCGAGCGATGTCGGGCTCGTGGACGAAGACGGCCGTCAGTGGCGCGATCGATTTTCGGTCGTCGAACTGCCCTCGCGCCAATGTGTGGAGGCTCCCATGAGCTGCTGCGATGAAACCACCGCCCGCGTCCCCGCCACCGACGTGTCGCGGCGCTCGCTGTTCAAGGGCGCGGCGCTGGTTGCAGGCGTCATTCCGGCGGCGCGGCCCAGCGCCGCCGAGGCGCAGGGCAAGCAGATCAAGCTCGCCTATTGCAGCCAGCTGCTGTGCGGCGTGCCCTACGAGGTCGCGCGCTCCGGCGGACACTTCAAGGCCCACGGGCTCGACGTGCAGCTCGTCTATACCCGCGGCGGCAACGCCGCCATGCAGGCGCTGGTCGGCGGCGCGGTCGATTACGCCGCTACCGCGCTCGACGTTGCCGTTCAGGCCTACGCCAATGTCGGAGCGGACATCCGCCGCTTTGCCGTCACCGGGCGCTTGCCCCTGTTTGCCGTCGTCACCGCACCCAATACCGCGAGCCAGATTCAATCGATCAAGGATCTGGAAGGACGAACGGTCGGCATCTCCGCGCTCGGGAATGCCGATCATGCGCTCACGCTTTATCTGCTCAAGCAGACTGGCGGCGACGCCCAGAAGGTCAAGTTCGCGACTATGGGCGTCAATTTGCTGGAAGCGTTGCGCCAGGGGCAGATCGACGTAGGGGTCGTGCAGGAGCCGGCGCTGACGCTGTTGCGGCGCGCGGGCGCGCGCGTGTTGGTGAACGCCATGGACCTCGAAGACGCCAAGCACCACCTTGGCGGGTCGTTTGAATTCATGGGCGTGGCGGTGCGCACCAAGGAGATCGAAGGGCGCCGGCCGGAAATGGTGGCGCTGGCCGCGGCATTGGCGGATGCGCTCAAGGCGCTGCGCGCGATGACCGGCGATCAGTTGAGCGCGGCTCTCCCCAAGGAGATGACCACCGGGCTCGACCTCAAGGAGCTCGGTGAGATCATCGCGCGTCATCGCGACTCGCTGTACCCCGAAACGGTGACCATCGACCTCGACGCGGCCAAGCGCGTCGAGCAGAGCCTGATCGCCGCAGGCCTCATCAAGCCCGGCGCGAGCATGTCCGGGCTGCACGACACTTCGATCGTCGGGGGTTGAATCCTGCGCGTCCGTGATCTGACGATTTCCTATGGCGGAGAGCCGGTCCTCGAGGGAGCGAGCCTCGCCGTGGGCGACGGCAGCTTCGTGAGCCTGGTCGGGCCTTCGGGCTCGGGCAAGTCGAGCCTGTTGCGTGCCGTGATCGGGCTGCAGCAGCCGCTCTCGGGGACCGTCGAGACCGACCTTGCGCGCGCGCAGGTGGGAATCCTTTTCCAGGACGATGCCCTGCTGCCGTGGAAGACGGCGCGCGACAATGTCGCCCTCGGTCTCACCTTCAACGGCATGGAGCGCAGGAAGGCGCTCGCCGAGGCGGACGCCTGGCTCGAGCGGCTCGATCTCGCGGGCTTCGGCGATCGCTTTCCCCGTCACCTGAGCGGCGGCCAGCGCAAGCGCGTGGCGCTGGCGCAGGTGCTGGCGATGAAGCCACGGCTCCTGCTGATGGACGAGCCGTTCGCCTCGCTCGACGCGATCGTGCGCGCCCGCGTGGTGAAAGACCTGGTGGCGCTGGTCGAGCGCGAGAACATCAGCGTTCTGCTGGTGACCCACGATCTCGAGGAGGCGCTCACCCTCTCCGACGAAGTCTATCTGCTGTCGCAGGGGCCGCGCGCGCACATCACCGAGCATTACCCGGTGCCGATTCCGCGCCCGCGCGATCCCGTCCTTTCGCGCACGCATCCCGCCTTCGCCCCGCTCTACGAGCGGCTGTGGGCCGATCTCTCGCGCGAAGTCGATCATCGGGCGGAGGCGGCATGAGACGTCTCGACCCCCGCTACGCCTGGCTGCGCCAGCTCGCCGCCTTCGCCGTCGTGCTGGCGGTGTGGGAAGCGGCCGGCCGCGCCGGCATGCTCAATCCGCTCTATGCGCCGAGTCCGAGCCGGGTTGGCGCCGCGCTCATCGATCTGTTCTCGGACGGCCGCATCTGGCCGCATCTCGAAGCCACCTTCAGCGCCGCGCTCGGCGGTCTCGCGCTCGGCATCGTCGTCGGCATTGCGCTCGGTGTGGTGGCCGCGCTCGTTCCGTTCATCGCCGAGCTGCTCGAGCCCGTGATGACCGTGCTCAACGCCATCCCGCGCGTGATCCTCGCGCCGCTGTTCGTGATTTGGCTCGGCATCGGACTAGCCTCCAAGGTCGCGCTTTCCTTCATTCTCGTCGCGGTGCTGATCTTCTTCACCGTGTTCACCGGAATCAGGCAGGTGGACCGCAGGCTGGTCGAGCGCGTCGTCACGCTGGGCGGCGACCGCTGGGCGCTCGTTCGGCACGTCTATCTGCCGTCGGTCGCGTCCTGGGTGCTCGGCAATCTCAAGATCGCGGTCGGTTTTGCCTTCACCGGCGCTTGCGTGGGAGAGTTCGTGGCCGCGACCGAGGGCCTCGGCTATCTGCTGTCGTTTGCGCAGAGCACCTACAACGCCGCGCTGATGTTCGCGCTGATTCTGCTGATCCTGGCGGTGGTGCTGGTGATCTTCGGCCTGGCGGGGCGGCTGGAAAAGCATCTCCTGCGCTGGAACTGAGCGCAAGCGGGCTCGCGCGCACCGGGGAGCTTGACGATAGCAGTAATGTCGGCGTGAATCGAACGCTGGGACGCGCGTTCGTGAGACTAGGGCGTTAATCTAAGCTGCGTGCGGCAGGAGGGCGAAGATGCGCATCTTGAAAGTTGTTGCGGGCGCGGCGGCCGCGCTCGCGCTCGGCGCGCTCGCGGCGCGCGCTCAGCCGCTCACCGTGGTCGAGGTCAACGCCCCCGCCGTCAACTGCGTGTTCCACCCGGCCTGCACCATCACTGTGAGCGACAGCGTCGGGTTTATTCCGTTGCCCTATCTCGCCGCGCCCAACACCGCGTTTCTGCAGTCGCGCACCTTCAGCGGCGCCGCCGGCACCCCCGCTGCCGGCAAAGCCGGCTACATGTACCGCATCAGCCTCACGCAAGCGGCGGGCAGCGCCGATTGCCTGGGCGGGCTGGTTCTCAATTTCGGCCCGGCGCTCAAGCTTCCTTACGCGCCCAACAAGGTGGCCGACGTGTTCGTGATCACCTCCGGCGGCCTCGGCTCGATCGGGTTGAAGTCGGCGGAACGATTCGGCGAGGTGATCGTGTTCGAGCTCGCCAGACCGTTGTGCCTCGACGGCGGGCCGAACCTCGCCAACACGACCTTCTTCTTCGGGCTCGCCGCCGACACGCCGTCGATGACGACCGCGGCGCAGATCTTCAGCAGCGGAAACCCGCCCCTCTATAGCGTGGATGCGCGCGTGCCGAGCCATTGAGGTGGCGGTGGGAAAGCGCAGTTCACCCCACGGACGGAATGGCGGGCATCGAATGTGTCAGGCCGCAAGCGCTGCTGTCGTCATCAAGAGCCGGCAGCGGCGCGGGAATGACCGCGGATAGATGCTACGACGTGCGCTAGCTGCACCCCGTGGTACTTCCGCAGGTGTCGCATTTGAGGCAGGTGCCGTTGCGAACGAGCGTGAAGTTGCCGCATTCGCCGCAGGCCTCGCCGTCGTAGCCCTTGGCCCTAGCTTCGGCGCGCTTCTCCGCCGCCATCGCGCGCGCGCTCGCCCGCGCGTCGGCAACCTCGCCGCGCGCGACGGCAAGCTGGTGCTGCTCGAGCTGCTCGGCGGGCGAGAGCTTCTGCTCGATCTCGGCCTTGAGCGCGGCGGTGCCTTCGGCGCGCGCCTCGCGGGTGCCGAAGGCCGTGACCTTGCCGCCGCCGGGCGCGCCCCGCGCGCCACCCTCCCCGCCGATGGGGGAGGGTGAACGCGCCTCAGGCGCCGCACCACCCGCCAAAACCGAAAGCTTGTCCGTGCGCGAGCGCGTGAGCCCCTTGGAGACGTATTTCGCCGCCGCGGGCTTGCCTTCCTCCACGCCCTTGCCGAGCGCGTCGAAGCCGCCTTCGTTGGGATCGACATGGGCGAGGTCGAAGCGCTCGAGATAGCTCACGGCGAGTTCGCGGAAGACGTAATCGAGGATCGAGGTCGCGTATTTGATCGAGTCGTTGCCCTGCACCGGGCCGGAGGGCTCGAAGCGCGTGAAGGTGAAGGCGTCGACGTATTCCTCGAGCGGCACGCCGTATTGCAGCCCGAGCGAGACCGCGATCGCGAAGTTGTTGAGCAGCGAGCGCAGCGCCGCGCCCTCCTTGTGCATGTCGATGAAGATTTCGCCCAGCCGCCCGTCGTCGTACTCGCCGGTGCGCAGATAGACCTTGTGGCCGCCGACCACCGCCTTCTGGGTATAGCCCTTGCGGCGGTCCGGCATGCGCTCGCGCTCGCGCATCACCACGATGCGCTCGACCACCTTCTCCACCACCTTCTCCGCGAGCGCGGAGGCGCGCGCGGCGGCCGGCTTCTCGATGAAGGCCTCGACGATGTCGTCCTCGTCGTCCTCATCCGCGATCAATTGCGACTGCAGCGGTTGCGAGAGCTTGGAGCCATCGCGGTAGAGCGCGTTGGCCTTGAGCGCGAGCTTCCAGGAGAGCAGATACGCGGCCTTGCAGTCCTCGACCGTGGCGTCGTTGGGCATGTTGATGGTCTTGGAGATCGCCCCGGTGATGAAGGGCTGCGCCGCCGCCATCATGCGGATGTGGCTCTCGACCGAGAGGTAGCGCTTGCCGTTGCGCCCGCAGGGATTGGCGCAGTCGAACACCGGATAGTGCTCGGCCTTGAGATGCGGAGCGCCCTCGATGGTCATCGCGCCGCAGACGTGCACGTTGGCGGCCTCGATCTCGCGCTTGGTGAAGCCGAGCGCGGAGAGAAGATCGAAACGCGGATCGGCGAGCTTCTCCGGCGCGATGCCGAGCTTGGCCACGAACTCCTCGCCCAGCGTCCACTTGTTGAAGGCGAACTTGATGTCGAAGGCGTTGCGCAGCGCCTTCTCCGCCTTCTCGATCGCCTCCTGCGTGAAGCCCTTCTGCTTGAGCGTGGTGGGGTTGATGCCGGGCGCGTCGGCGAGGCTGCCATGGCCGACGGCGTAGGCCTCGATCTCGGCGATCTCTTCCTGCGAATAGCCGAGCACGCGCAACGCCTCCGGCACCGCGCGGTTGATGATCTTGAAGTAGCCGCCGCCGGCGAGCTTCTTGAACTTGACCAGCGCGAAGTCGGGCTCGATGCCGGTGGTGTCGCAGTCCATCACCAGGCCGATGGTGCCGGTGGGCGCGATCACCGAGACTTGGGCATTGCGATAGCCGTGCTGCTCGCCGAGCGCGAGCGCGCGATCCCAGGCGCGCTCGGCATGCTCGATCATGCGCGGGTCGGGGCAGGCCTTGTGGTCGAGCGGCACCGGTGGCGTCGCCACCTTCTCATAGCCGGTGCGCTCGCCGTGGGCGGCGCGGCGGTGGTTGCGAATGACGCGCAGCATGTGCTCGCGGTTCTTCTTGTAGCCGGGGAAGGCGCCGAGCAGCCCCGCCATCTCGGCCGAGGTGGCGTAGCTGACGCCGGTCAGGATGGCGGTGAGCGCGCCCGCGATCTGGCGGCCGGCGTCGGAATCGTAGGAGAGGCCCGACGACATCAACAGGCCGCCGAGGTTGGCGTAGCCCAGGCCCAGCGTGCGGAACTCGAAGGAGAGCAGCGCGATCTCGCGCGAGGGGAATTGCGCCATCAGCACCGAGATTTCGAGCACGATGGTCCACAGCCGCACCGCGTGCTCGTAGCCCTCGAGGTCGAACTGCTGCGTCGCCGCGTTGCGGAACGCCAGCAGGTTCATGGAGGCGAGGTTGCACGCGGTGTCGTCGAGGAACATGTATTCCGAGCACGGATTGCTGGCGCGGATCGGCCCCGAGGCCGGGCAGGTGTGCCAGTCGTTCACCGTGGTGTGGTACTGCAGGCCGGGATCGGCGCAGGCCCAGGCGGCGTAGCCGATCTTCTCCCACAGCGCGCGCGCCTTGATCGTCTTGGCGATCTTGCCCGGTTTGGTGCGCCAGAACAGATCCCAATCGCCGTCGGCCTCGACCGCCTTGAGGAACTCGTCGGTGACGCGCACCGAGTTGTTGGAGTTCTGCCCCGAGACGGTGAGATAGGCGTCCGAATCCCAGTCGGTGTCGTAGACCGGGAACTCGATGTCGGTGTAGCCCTGCTTGGCGAACTGGATCACACGCTTGATGAAATTGTCGGGCACGTGGTTCTTGCGCGCGGCCTTGATCTCCCGCCGCAGCACCGGGTTCTTGTCCGGATCGAAGCAGTCGTCGCCCGAGCCTTCGCAGTTCACGCACGCTTTGAGGATCGCGCGCAGGTGCTTCTGGTTGATCTTGGAGCCGGTGACGAGGTTCGCCACCTTCTGCTCCTCGATCACCTTCCAATCGATGAATTGCTCGACGTCGGGGTGATCGGTGTCGACGATCACCATCTTGGCGGCGCGGCGCGTGGTGCCGCCCGACTTGATGGCGCCCGCCGCGCGATCGCCGATCTTGAGGAAGCTCATCAGGCCGGAGGATTTGCCGCCGCCCGCCAGCCGTTCGCCCTCCCCGCGCAGGCGCGAGAAATTCGAGCCGGTCCCCGAGCCGTATTTGAACAGGCGCGCCTCGCGCACCCACAGATCCATGATCCCGCCTTCGTTGACGAGATCGTCGGCGATCGACTGGATGAAGCAGGCGTGCGGCTGCGGATGCTCGTAGGCGGACTTCGACTTGACGAGCTTGCCGGTCTTGAAGTCGACGTAGAAATGCCCCTGGCTCGGTCCGTCGATGCCGTAGGCCCAGTAGAGGCCGGTGTTGAACCATTGCGGCGAGTTCGGCGCCGCCATCTGCATGGCCAGCATGTAGACGAGCTCGTCGAAGAAGGCGCGCGCGTCCGCTTCCGAATCGAAATAGCCGCCCTTCCAGCCCCAATAGGTCCAGGTGCCGGCGAGCCGCTCGAACACCTGCTTGGAGGAGTGTTCGCCGGTGCTGCGCTCCTTCTCCGGCAGCGCCGCCAACGCCGCCTCGTCGGCGCTCGAGCGCCACAGCCAGGACGGAACGGTCTCTTCCTCGACCTTCTTCAGCCGCGCGGGCACCCCCGCCTTGCGGAAGTATTTTTGCGCCAGCACGTCGGCGGCGACCTGCGACCAGAACGCAGGCACCTCGACGCCATCGGCACGGAACACCACCGAGCCGTCGGGATTGCGGATCTCGCTTTCGGTCAGGCGAAACGCGATGTCCGCATAGGGGGACTGTCCTTCCTTGGTGTATCGCCGCGCAATTCGCATCATCCGCCCCTTCGTCGTTGGCGCGGCGGCCCGGCGGACCGCCGACACGTGACCCGTCACGCGGCCCCGGCCTCCCGGCCGCGCTCGGACTGGCTCGTTACTCTCGTCTCTATTTAACGCCTTCCCCGTGGTCCTGGCGGACCCGGGTTTGGTTATTGCGGCGCGTTCCGGCGGCTCGCCTTAAGGCAAACGAAGAGCCTCTCTCCGGCGCCGTTGCGGCAAGCGGAGCGGTTACGCAGACCCTTTCAGGAGAGCGCCCGGCGGGACTTCGAACCACTCGCGCCGAACCTTTTCAAGCTAGGACAGCACCTATCGTTCGTCAAGGCTTAGTATGCCCCCGTAAACAAACTGCTAAATGTGGTGCCGGGCTGTGAAATTCGGGGGCGACTCAGGTGCGGTGCAGCAAGTATCGGATATCGGCGGCGGATTCGGAAGGGTTCCATTCACAGCCCGGTCACGCCGCTGTCACGGAATTGATGTCAAGCGAGAAATTATCAGCGCGGCGCTCCGTGAAGGTCGGCCCGGCGATGCGCCAGCCGCGTCCGCGGGTGCGGCGAGCGGGCGATGGCCGCCCGCCGAATGCGCCGGCTCGCCGCGTCTGCGCGCGAATTTCCGGTCATTCGCGGCACCGATTCTTCCAGCCTTGATCGAACGGCGAGCGAACCTCGCCGCGCGTCGCTTTGATTCGCCGCGCGCGCGGGATTTCGAGCGGGCGGTGAAACCATTCTGCGGGTGGCTCCGTATCTGCGCTCGGGAGGAGCCTTGCGCCTCCGCAACCGCTGAACACGCCATCACCCGCTGGAGGACTGCCATGACGCACCGAGCTCGCTCGTTCACCGCCGCCGCCGCGCTGCTCGCATTTACGCTCGCTGGAGGCAGCGCGCTTGCCCAGACGCGAACGCTCTATGATCGGCTTGGCGGCTATCCCGCCATTTCCGCGGTGGTCGACGACTTCGTGAAGAACGTCGCGGCCGACAAGCGCATCAACAAATTCTTCGCCAACGCCAATATCGATCGGCTCAAGGCGCGCCTGGTCGAGCAAATCTGCCAGGGAACCGGGGGCCCCTGCGTCTATACCGGCCGCGACATGAAGTCGGTGCATGCCGGCATGGGCATCAGGGGCAAGGACTTCGACGCGCTGGTGCAGGACCTCGCCAAGAGCCTCAACAAGTTCAAAGTACCGGCGAGGGAACAAAAGCAATTGGTTGCGATCCTGGCGCCCATGAAGAAGGACATCGTCACGCGCTGACGCCTCAGGCAGGGGGTAGGGTGGGCAAAGGCGCGAAATATGGTTCCCGCCTTCGTGTACGGCAGCTGAGCGGCGTTGCCCACCCTACGATGCTTGCACACCGGCCATTGCGAGCTCCACGGCGCCTCACTTCAAAACCAGGTCGACCTGCAGGATCTCGTTAAAGGCGACGGCGGAGTGGTCGATGCCGTTGCCGGCCGACTGGCCGTCGCCGCTCACCGTATAGAAGCGATTGCCGACCGCGCCGACCGCGAGCCCGTGGCGCGGATGCGGCATGGACGGCAGCACCTGCCAGCGATTGAGCGCCGGGTCGTAGGCTTCCACCGCCTTGAAGGCGGCGAGGAAGCGCTGGTCCTGGCCTTCGCCGCCGGCGACCAGAATGTTGTTGTTGTAGACCCCAGCGCCGATGGCGCTGCGCGCCGTCGGCATGCGCGCGCGCGGCGTCCACAGATCGTTGGCGGGATCGTACATCTCCACCAGATCGACGTTGTTGCTGGCGCTGGAGATGAAGGCCGCGCCGACGCGGCCGCCGATCGCATAGACCTTGTCGCCGACGCCGGCGGTCACATGGTGATTGCGCGCGAGCAGGAGCGGGCGCACGGTTTTCCAAGTGTTCGCCGCGGGGTCGTATTCCTCGACCGTCGCCACCACGTTGTGCGGACGCGCCGGATGGATGCCGTTCTCGTTCACGCCGGGGAGCGAGTTGGCGCCGCCAGTGACGTAGATCTTGCCGTTGGCGACGCCGGCGGAGGCTGCGCCACGCCGCGTCGGCATGGGTGCGAGCTCTTTCCATTCATCGGCGGCGGGATCGTATTCCCAGGCGTTGTTGACCGCGTTCCAGCCGGGGGGACCCGAGTCCGGATAGGTAAAGCCCCCGAACGCGTAGATCTTGTTGTTCAAGGTTGCGAACGCGACGTGGTGGGAGGCAAGCCGCATCGGCCGCTTCTTGGTCCATTGATTGGACGCCGGATCGTATTCGTAAACCATCGCCTTCGGCTTCCAGCCGGGCGCAAGGCCGGCGAAGACGTAGACCTTGCCGCCGGCGGTTGCGCCGAGCACCTCCTCCGACGCATCCGGGAACGGCGCCCCTTGGAACCAGGGATTGGCGGCGCTCGGCGCTGCCGGAGCGGGAGCCTGGGCGAACGCCGCGGGCGCAAGCCAGATGGCTGCGATGAGCGCGCCGCCCAAGTGCCACAGGCGCATTGACGTCATTTTCACCTCCCATGGATCTTTGATTGCGAAGCTTGCTTCGTGTTGTCGCGCGGGGCAGGGGGCCAAGCATAGGCGGGCGATTGCAGTGGGCGCAACTCGGCCCCCGCGCGCGCATCGCGCCGGCGTCCGGCACGGGGCATCGATCTTCTGGAGCAACAGCGCACGCAAGCGAGTTGCCGGGTGGACTTCGTGCGGCGGTGATGGCATGAACGCGCCGCCCATCCCGGTCTTGGGTCACGAGCCGATGAAAACGTTTTTTCTGCGCTTCTTCACCTGGTGGAACGGGGCGACCTTCGGCACGTTGCTGTGGACCTCGCTCTACGGCGAGCTCGTGGGCGAGGATGAGTTCGGCAATCGCTATTACCGCACCAGGGGCGGCAAGATCGATCCGACGCTCGGCTACGAGCGGCGCTGGGTGATCTACAACGGCACCGCCGAAGCCTCGATCGTGCCGCCGTCCTGGCATGGCTGGCTGCACCACACGGTCGACACCCCGCCGACGCAGGAACAGGTCACGCCGCGGCCGTGGTGGAAGCCGCACCGGCCCAATCTCACCGGCACGCCCGGCGCCCACCGCCCGATCGGCTCGACGCTCGCGCAGGGCCGCAGACCGAAGGCGACCGGGGACTACAGGCCCTGGACGCCAGGCCGCTAGCCGGGGTCCCGACCCCCGAACGGCCCTTTCCCCGCCGTATTCTCGGTGTTAACCGGCAAGCCTGCCCGCCCGTGTCCGAGCACCGCCCGATGGCCCGATTGCTTCGCATCGCCTGCTTCATCGCCGCGCCGATCACGGCAGGGGCGATGCTCGGCGTGGTGCCTGCGGCGGCGCAGTTCTTCAACCCGTTCGAAGCGCTTTTTGGGCAGCCGCCGCGTCCACCCTCGAGCGTGCCCAGCGGCCGCCCGCAGCAGGCCTATCCGCAGTATCCGGACCAGCGCTACCCCGACCAGCGTTACCCCGACCAACGCTATCCGGAGCAGCAGCAGTATCCGGATCAGCCCTATCCGGGGCAGGCGCGGCAGGCCCCGCCCGGAGGCGTGCAATCGCAGCCATTGCCTCCGCCCGAGGGCGCCGCCGCGGCGGTCGATCCGCCCGGCCAGCGCCAGCCGCGCGGCACGCCCGCCGATACCTCGCCGCAGCCTGGCGATGAGGTCATCGCCGAGCCGCCGTCGCAGAAGATCGCCAACAAGTCTGCCATGTTCTCCGGCCTCGACAAGATCACCGGCCGCATCATCGCCTTCGATGCCGCCATCGGCGAGACCGTGCAGTTCGGTGCGCTGCAGGTGACGCCGCGGGTCTGCTACACCCGCCCGCCGACCGAGACCTCCAACACCGACGCCTTCATCGAGGTCGACGAGGTGACGTTGCAGGGCGACGTCAAGCGCATCTTCACCGGTTGGATGTTCGCGGCGAGCCCGGGCCTGCACGCGGTCGAGCACCCGATCTACGACGTCTGGCTCACCGACTGCAAAAATCCGGTGGTCGCCGCGACCGCGCCGACCGTGCCGGAGCCGCCACCCGCGGCGGCCGCACCTGCGGCGAAGCCGCCCGCGGCCACGCCGCCGCGGCGAAGCAGCCAGCAGGCGGCGCCGCAGCTTGCGACCGAGCCCGCCGCCCCCCGGCGCTGATTTCCTTCACGCGCGCGAGGACCGATCCGTCGTCAACTGGGCGAGCGCCTGCGCGCCCGTGACCGGACGCTTGGTGTCGAGCGCGGCGAAGTCGCCCTCGCCCGCGAGCGCTGCTTCCAGCAGTCTGTGATATTGCCGCCGCGGCACCTCGATCGCGCCGAAGCTGCGCAGGTGATCGGTCACGAACTGCGTGTCGAGCAGCTTGAATCCGCCGGCCTTGAGGCGGGCGACGAGGTGCACGAGCGCGACCTTGGAAGCGTCGCGCGCGCGGTGGAACATGCTTTCGCCGAAGAACGCGCGGCCGAGCGTGACGCCGTAAAGGCCGCCGACGAGGGCTTCGCCCTCGTAGACTTCGAGGCTGTGGCAATGGCGGCGCTCGTAGAGCTTGCGATAGAGCACACGGATGCGCGTATTGATCCAGGTGCGCGGGCGGCCGGGGCGGGGTTCGGCGCAGCCTTCGAGCACCGCGTCGAAGTCGCGGTTGACGGTGACGGTGAAACGGTCGGAGCGCACGGTGCGGGCGAGGCGGCTCGGCATGTGAAAGCGCTCGAGCGGGATGACGCCGCGCATCTCCGGCTCGAGCCAATAGAGCGCCGGATCCTCCGCGCTCTCCGCCATGGGAAAGATGCCGCAGGCATAGGCCTTGAGCAGGACCTCCGGCGTGATCTCGATGAACGTGGTTTCGCGGTTGGCCATGCTTTGCTTCCGGCGGCCGGATGAGTCCCGAAGATAAGGTGCGCTAACGTGCCACGGGAGAGGTTCGCGTGCCAACCGCATTCGCGGCGAAACTCGGCGTCGAAATCCTGATCGGCGATGTCGAGAAGGCAACCGTCGCGGACAGGGGTTGCGCCGCGACCGCGCCTGCCCGTGATGCCCGCTATCCCTCCATCCCGCCGCGGGCCAAGAACTCCTCGAGCCAGCGAATGTGGTAGTCGCCGTCGATCACGTCCTTTTCGCGCACCAGCGCGCGGAACAGCGGCAAGGTGGTCTCGATGCCGTCGATGACGAATTCGTCGAGCGCGCGCTTGAGCCGCATCAGGCATTCGCCGCGGGTCTTGCCGTGCACGATGAGCTTGCCGACGAGCGAATCGTAATAGGGCGGGATCGAGTAGCCGTGATAGACGGCGGAATCGACGCGCACGCCCAATCCGCCCGGCGGGTGATAGTGCACGATCTTGCCCGGCGAAGGCCGGAACGAGACCGGGTTTTCCGCATTGATACGGCACTCGATGGCATGGCCGTTGAACTTCACGTCGCGCTGGGAGAATTCGAAATCGCCGCCGGCGGCGACGCGAATCTGTTCGAGCACGAGATCGATGTCGGTGATCATCTCGGTCACGGGATGCTCGACCTGGATGCGCGTGTTCATCTCGATGAAATAAAACTTGCCGTCCTCGTACAGGAACTCGACCGTGCCGACGCCGAGATATTCGAGTTCGCGCATCGCCTTAGCGACGGTTTCGCCGATGGCGCCGCGCGCGGCCGCGTTGAGCGCGGCGCAGGGGCCCTCCTCCCAGATCTTCTGATAGCGGCGCTGCAGCGAGCAGTCGCGCTCGCCCAGATGGATGGCGCGGCCGTGGCCGTCGCCCAGCACCTGGATTTCGACGTGGCGCGGGTGCGCGAGA
>Ga0306922_10003743_pt1 | contig 14285 bp, 13 predicted proteins | sample sta12Cox44000082_FD_203758 | JGI IMG/M metagenome (GOLD analysis project Ga0306922, IMG submission 203758) | Lab enrichment of tropical soil microbial communities from Luquillo Experimental Forest, Puerto Rico - statoxic.12C.oxic.44.000.082 (v2)... | ecosystem: Environmental > Terrestrial >... | reverse complement strand
CCCTTGCGTTCGCGACGAGCCTTTCGATAAGCGATTGAAATTCCACGCAAAGAATAGCGCTCAAGGCGCGGAGGCCAGCGATTACCTCATTTGCTGGCGGTATCTTTGACACTCGCGGCATCTTTGTCGCTCGCCGTCGCTTTGGCGCTCGCGGCGGCTTTGGCGCTCGCGGTGGCTTTGGCGTGCGCGGTGTCTTTGGCGCGCGCGCTGCCTTCGGTCGGTGTCGTCACAGCCTGGCGGTCGCGAACCGCAATCAATTCAGCCTGGATTTTGGCACGCTCCTTCGGATCCAGTGCGGCGTTGTCGCGATTGGGCGGCAGGTCGTTTACCGGGAGGTAGGCCCCGGCCTCCTTGGGCCTTGGCGGCGCGTCTGCAGGCACGCCCACGCCGGGCATATCGGCGATCGAGCTGGAGCAGCCGGGCAGCGCCAGCGCGCACGCAAACAGCGCCCCGGCAGCAAGCGTCCATCTTCGTCGATCTACCGGCATGTCGCTCGCAGAATCCTGTTGGGTAGCAGGTTGCAGCCGCCTTGAACGGCCGAGCCTCAGGTAACAGATTTGCACGGATAGGGCTGCAATGTGACGGAACCAAGAAGTTTGTCGCACTGCAACACAGTCTGCGCCCGGGATTGATTGCGCCCGTGATCTCCCGCGGTGACGAATATGAAACGAGGCGTTAGTGTTCTTCTTATGGATGACGTGACGGTCGAAACCCAAACGAAAAAGTTCGACGCCGAAGCCTTCGCGATGAATGTCGCGCGCGCAATGGAGAGCGGCGGCAAGGCGCTTGCGGCCTATTTGAAGCCACGCGAAAGCGGTGAGGTCAAGGATCAGCCGACCGAACTCGCCGAGGTGATCAAGACGTTGACCACGGTCGCGGAATATTGGCTAAGCGACAACAACCGTTCCTCGGACCTGCAAACCAAAATCGCCAAGGGTTATCTCGATCTTTGGGGATCAGCGATGCGGCGCCTGGCCGGCGAAGAGGCGACGCCGGCGATTGCGCCCTCGCCCCGCGACAAACGCTTTGCCGATCCGGAGTGGAAGTCGAACCAGTTCTTCGACTTCGTGATGCAGGCTTATCTCCTGACCACGCAGTGGGCGCAGGACCTCGTCCGCGACGCGGAGGGCATCGATCCGCACACCCGAAAGAAAGCGGAATTCTACGTCAATCAGATCGCCAACGCACTGGCACCGTCGAATTTCGTGTTCACCAATCCCGAAGTCTTGCGCCAGACAGTGGAGCAAAACGGCACCAATCTGGCGCGCGGCATGCAGATGCTGGCGGAGGACGTGGAGGCGGGCAAGGGCGTCCTCAAGATCCGACAGTCGGACCCTGCGAACCTCGAACTCGGCGTCAACATAGCGATCACGCCGGGCAAGGTGATCTACCAGAACGACCTAATGCAATTGATCCAGTACGAGCCGACGACCGAGAAGGTGCTGCGGACGCCGCTTTTGATCGTGCCGCCCTGGATCAACAAGTTCTACATCCTCGATCTCAGGCCGGAGAAATCATTCATCAAGTGGTGCCTCGATCAGGGTATCACCGTATTCGTGATCTCCTGGGTCAATCCCGACAAGACATTGGGATCAAAGACCTGGTTTGATTACATGAAGGAAGGTCCATTGGCCGCGATGGACGTTATCGAAAAAGCGACCGGAGAGATGAAGGTCCACACGCTCGGCTATTGCGTCGGTGGAACGATGCTCGCGACCACGCTGGCCTGGCTTGCCGAGCAACGACGCCCGCGCGTGACGTCGGCAACGTTCCTCGCGGCGCAAGTCGATTTCAGCCATGCAGGCGACCTGCTCGTATTCGTCGACGAGGGACAGATTTCGGCGCTGGAACGCGACATGCAGGAATCCGGCGTGCTGGAAGGCTCCAGGATGGCGATGGCCTTCAACCTGCTGCGCTCGAACGATCTGATCTGGTCTTACGTCGTCAGCAACTATTTGAAGGGACAACCACCCACCGCGTTTGACCTGTTGCACTGGAACTCCGATGCAACGCGGATGCCTGCGGCGAACCATTCCTACTATTTGCGCAATTGCTATCTCGAGAACCGGCTGTCGACGGGCACCATGGTGCTGGACAACACCCTGCTCGACCTCTCCAAGGTCAAGGTGCCCGTCTACAATCTCGCGACCCGCGAGGACCACATCGCGCCTGCAGATTCCGTGCTTTACGGCTCGCAGTTTTTTGGCGGCCCGGTGAAATATGTGTTGTCCGGGTCAGGCCATATTGCCGGTGTGGTCAATCCGCCTTCGTCCGCAAAATACCAATACTGGACCAACGACAACGTCCGCGACATCTCGCTCCCCGACTGGATCAAGGGCGCGCAGGAACACAAGGGATCATGGTGGCCGAATTGGCGCGAGTGGCTGGGCGCGATCGATCCGGAGGAAGTGCCGGCCCGCAGCGTGGGCAGCGATGCGATGCCGCCGATCGAGGATGCGCCGGGTTCTTATGTCCGCGTGCGCGCGTAGCGCGCGACCCGGCTCTCGGCTATAAGATTCGCTCCCGCAGGCTTTTTGCGAATCGAGCAAGGGGGAAGCGATGACGCCCGGATTATTGACGCCCGAGTTGTTCTGGCTGACGTTGACCGTGATTTTGACGGGGCTGTTGTGGGTCCCCTACATCCTCAACCGCTGCCAGGTGCGCGGCATGGGCGGGGCGATGGCCAATCCCACGCCCGGTGCCAAGCCGCACGCGCCCTGGGCCACGCGGCTGATGTTCGCGCACGATAATGCGGTCGAGAACCTCATCGTGTTCGCTCCGCTGGTACTGATCCTCAACGAAATCGACTATTCGACGAAATGGACCGTCTACGCCAGCGCGGTCTATTTCTGGGCCCGTCTTGCTCACGTGTTCGTCTACACGCTGGGCCTGCCGGTGTTCCGCACGCTTGCCTTCACCGTCGGTTTTTTGGCTCAAGCGGTGCTGGCACTGGCGATCTTCAAGCTGGTCTAACCGCCCGTATCGCTCTTGCGGACGACGAGATGCAGCATGATTGCGGGCGTCTTGTCGAAGCTCTGGATTTCGCTGGTGTCTGACGTGAGCGACTGCCACGGGCCCGCCGCAGCGTATGCGCCCGCGAGCCACTCCGGCGAGGGATAATTGTAATAGCGGCCGAGACTGTCGCGGCCGCCGTCGCCCTCCCCGATCTTGAAGCTTGCGTAGAACACGCCGTCGCCTCGCAGCGCGCGCCGGATGCGCTTGAGGATGCCGGTCAGTTCGTCGCGCGGCACGTGCAACAGGCACGCGCTGGCCCAGACGCCGTCATACGCTTCCTGCTTATCAAGTTGGTCGAATCGCATGGCATCGACCCTCTGGCCGAGACGTCGTGATGCGATCTCGGCCATTTCAGGCGAGCCGTCGGTGGCGCGGACCTTGAAACCATCGGCCAGCATGACGGCTGAATGATTTCCGGCGCCGCAGCCAAGCTCGAGGATCGAGCCACCTGGCGGGAGCAGCGCCAAAAATCCCTTCAGCCGCGTGGATGGTGCTTTCGCCCAGCCCGCATACGCTTCCGCGTTGCGTCGATAAAACTGCAGCGTCTCGTCATCCACGGGCGCAGGTCCTTCAGGCGTCGGCGAGGCCCAGCATCAGCCGCATGTTCTGCACCGCCGCTCCCGAAGCGCCCTTGCCCAAATTGTCGAGACGCGCAACCAGCACCGCCTGATGATGCTTGTCGCTGGCAAAGACATAAAGCTCGAGCATGTTGGTCTCGTTGAGCGCCTCGGGCTCGAGCCGCCCGGTCTTCTTAGCCTCGTTTTCGAGCGGCATGACCGAGACGTATTTGCTCCCGGCGTAGCGCTTCGCCAGCGCAGCCTGGAGGTCGGACCCCGAGGGCTTGGCGGGCAGGGTATCGAGTTGCAAGGGCACCGAGACGAGCATGCCCTGACGGTAGTTACCGACCGACGGCACGAAAATAGGCCGGCGCGTGAGCCTGGAGTAGAACTGCATCTCCGGGATGTGCTTGTGCTCAAAGCCGAGGCCATAGAGCTCGAAGGACGGCGCGCTACCGTCCTCAAAACTGGCAATCATTGACTTTCCGCCGCCCGAGTAACCACTGACTGCGTTGACGGTGACAGGATAGTTGGCCGGCAACAGACCGGCATCGACAAGCGGCCGCAGCAGCGCGATCGCGCCGGTCGGGTAGCAGCCGGGATTTGAGACTTTCCGTGCGGAGCGGATCTTGTCGGCCTGATCCGGCGCGAGCTCGGGAAAGCCGTAAGTCCAGTCGCTGGCCGTGCGGAAAGCCGTGGACGCGTCAAGGATCCTGGGAGCTGATGCTCCCATGCTGTCGATCAGGGCAACCGTGTCCCTGGCGGCAGCATCCGGCAGGCAGAGGATCACGAGGTCCACCTCCTCCATCAGCGCGCGCTTGGCGCCTGCATCCTTGCGCTTGTCGTCGGCAATGTTCTTCACCACCACGTCGTTCTGCAATTGAAGACGTTCGTTGATGCCCAGGCCTGTCGTGCCCGATGCGCCGTCGACGAATACGGCGGGCCTTGTCGCGGCACCGATCGTCCGCGGTTGCTGAGTGTCGGAAAGCGTCATTGCACGCTCCTTTCGAGCCTGTTCGTTTCTTCAGCAAATGCCGGCGATCTCGCTTGCCGCATGAGGCCTGCGATTTGTTGCGAACCGGCGTCGGCCTGCATGGCCAACGCCTCCGCCACCGCCACCGCCGCGATGTCGGCCGCGGATTTATGCTGGTTGAGCTTGAAACTGCCTTCAACCTCTTCAACCGTCATCACAAGACCCACGATTGCCTTCTTCATCCCATCGAGCCGCCCCGCCGCCATTTTTGCCGACGTCCAGGGCTTTTTGGGCAAGAGCCCGGCCTCGAATTTGGCGCTCAACGCATCGATCTGCAACGCAAGTTCGTCGTCCGACAACGTGCGCACCGTGCCCGTCAAATGCACCGCCTGGTAAAGCCAGGTCGGAACCTGATCCGACGATACATACCAGTCGGCCGAGACATAGGCATCCGGACCCGTGACCGCGAGGAGCCAAGGCGGTCCGCCGGAGAGTTTTGCCAGCGGGTTGTGGCGGGCAACATGAAACGCGGCCTGCGGCGTGCCATCGCAGGTGTAGCTCAGGTAAAACGGGACCAAGGACGCGACGGGTTTCTGGCCAGCCCAGGCGCAGACGAGCCCAAATCCGCGCGTTTGCGCAAACGCGAGGCTCGCGGCCCGGTCAGGCCTGAATGGCGGTGGCGTGTACATGTCAAACTCCTGCATGATCGAGGAGCCGTCAGACCAAACCGCGTATCTTTTCAGGGGGGAGATGCCGCGGGAAGCTGGTCCAGCGGCAGGGCGATGATCTCAGTCGCAAACGACCGCCCGTACCGCGAGGGTGCGGCGGCGGCGGGCGTTAAAAATGGTCGCGGCGTTGATCATGGGCGCGGCTATAAGGCCGCGCCCATCGGACGTCAAGAAGAACCCTTCAGAGGATCGGACTCCAAGGCGACGGCACAACCCGGTAGCCGCTGCCGTCCTTCTCGATATTGCCGAGACCGGGGAACGGATAATGGAAGCCCTGCACCTGCAGTTTCTCGGCGACCAGCATGTCGTAGACCCGTCGGCGGGTCTTTTCGGCGACGTCGCCGTCCTGGTCGAAGAAGGCATGCCATTGCGGATTGGTTGCGAACAGGTACGGGTTGTTGGTCACGTCCGACTGGATGAAAACTTTGGCCGAGCCCGAGGAGAGCACATAGGAGGTGTGACCGGGCGTATGGCCGATGGTATCGACTGCGAGCAGACCCGGCGCGACTTCCTTGTTCCACTCGTAAGGCGTGACCTTCTTCTTCAGCGCCGCTTCGAAGATATTGCGGTTGTTCTTGAACAGACCGATCATACGCTCGCCGCTCGCGCGACTCATCTCGCCGTCGTCCATCCAGAATTTCCATTCGGCCGCCGGCACCAGGACCTCGGCATTCGGAAAGGCGGGCGTGCCCTCGGCGGTCAATAGCCCATTCACGTGATCGGTATGGAAATGCGAGATGACGACCGTATCGACCGCCTTGGGGTCGAAGCCGGCGGCCGCCAAATTGTCGGCGAACAGCCCGACCTTGCCCTTGGTGTTGGCCTTGGCGAGCGCGCCATTGCCGGTGTCGATCACGACCACCTTGTCGCCAATGTTGAGCACGAGCGGCGCAAAATAGATGCTCACCTTGTCCTTCGGCATGAACGCCTTCTCGAGCGCCGCGTTGACCTCGTCCTTCTTGGCGTTCACGACAAAGCTGTCGCCGAGGGGAAACGTGTTGACTCCGTCCGACACAACCGTGACCAGGACGTCGCCGACCTTGTAGCGATAGAAGCTCGGCGCCTGCTTGTCGGCGACAGGCGCGGCGGCCTCGACCGCACCGGAAGTGAGAAGTGGCGCTGCCGCAATCGCACCGGCGCCAACGAGCGCGTCACGTCGTGATATTTGCATGCTGGGTTCCTCCGAGAGAGACGATGATTGGCGACCGGTCTGCCTGCCGCCGGTCTTGCGGCGCGAATTTTATCAGCCTTTTGACGCCATGCGAAAAGCCGCTTTGCCGGTCCTCACGCCTGAGCTAACCCCCGCAACTCATTCTTATTCCGGCTAAACCGCGCGCCAGATCCATTCGGTGACGAGTGCAATCACGTCGCCGAACAGCAAGAGCGCTGCTGCCCAGACGAAGGCAGAGACGAAATTGGCGATCTGGAATTGGAGGTACGGCATTTCGAAGATGCCGGCCGCAAGCGGCACCGAGGCGCGAAGCGGACCGAAGAAGCGGCCAATGAAGATCGAGGGGACGCCCCAACGTCGCACGAAGGCCTCCCCACGCGGCAGGATTTCAGGATAGCGCGACAGCGGCCACATCTGCGCGACATGCTCCTTGTAGCGATAGCCGAACCAGTAGGAGAGCCAGTCGCCGAGTGCGGCTCCAATCGAGCCGGCAATCCAGATTGGCCAAAAATTCATCCCGCTCGCGCCGATCAGCGCGCCGATCGCGACCAATGCGCCCCAGGCCGGTATCAAAAGCGAAATGAAGGCAAGCGATTCACCGAACGCCAGCACCAGCACAATCGGCGAGGCCCAAGCCTGATGGTCGCGCACGAAGTTGGCCAACGCGCGCGCAAAATCTTCCATTGTCCAGAAATGCCCTTCCCGCCCCGATGGCTGCAAGCATTGGCTGCATAGTCTAAAAATAGAGCTAAGCCACCCCCTTTTGCGTGACTTCAGATCACAAAGCCGGGGGCTGGTTGGTGCCGGCCATCGCCACATTTTTAGGTCCATCCATGGCATAGTCAGAGAAATCGATTCGCACGCGCCATAGCCGCGCAATATATGAAAAGATATGCCTAAACCCTTGAAATCTACCGCAAAAGCCAAAGCCAACGATCTGTTTGCCACCGCCGAGCCGAAAGGCCGCGGCGGGCTTAAGGTCGCGTCCCGCTCGTCGAGCGGGGAAGCCGGCTATACCGCCCGCGACATCGAAGTGCTGGAGGGGCTGGAGCCGGTGCGGCGCCGGCCAGGCATGTATATTGGCGGCACTGACGAAAAGGCGCTTCACCATCTGTTTGCGGAAGTCATCGACAACTCGATGGACGAGGCGCTGGCGGGGCACGCTACCTTCATCGAGGTGGAAGTTGGCACTGACGGGTTTCTCACCGTGACCGACAACGGCCGCGGCATCCCGATCGATCCCCATCCGAAATTTCCGAAGAAATCCGCGCTCGAAGTGATCATGTGCACGCTGCATGCCGGCGGCAAATTCGACTCCACGGTCTACGAAACCTCGGGCGGCCTGCACGGCGTCGGCGTTTCCGTCGTGAATGCCCTGTCTTCCCGGCTGGAGGTAGAAGTCGCGCGCGGCCAAAAGCTCTACCGCATGGCGTTCGAGCGCGGCCATCCGAAGGGCAAGCTCGAGGATCTCGGCAAGGTCAACAACCGCAGGGGGACAAAAGTCCGCTTCAAGCCGGACGCGGAGATCTTCGGGTCCAAGGCTACGTTCAAGCCGCAGCGTCTGTTCAAGATGGCACGGTCGAAAGCGTATCTGTTCGGTGGCGTCGAAATCCGCTGGCACTGCGCTCCGGAGCTGCTGAAGGGCGTTGAGGACGTACCCGCCGAAGCCAGCTTTCATTTTCCGGGCGGGTTGAAGGACTATCTCGCCGCCGCAATCCATGCCGACACGCTTGTCCACCCCGATGTATTCTCCGGCAAATCCGGCCGTGTCGGCGGTCATGGCGGCTGCGAGTGGGCGGTTGCGTGGACGGCCGATGCCGACGGCTTCCTGTCCTCTTACTGCAACACGATTCCGACTCAGGACGGCGGCACCCATGAATCGGGCATGCGCAGTGCGCTGTTGCGTGGCTTGAAGGATCACGCCGAACGCGTCGGTCAGGGCAAGCGCGCCGCAGGCGTCACCTCCGAGGACGTCATGGAAGGTGCTGCCGTGATGCTGTCGGTGTTCGTGCGCGAGCCGGAGTTTCAGGGTCAGACCAAGGATCGGCTCGCAACAGCCGAAGCCCAGCGCATTGTCGAACAGGCGGTCAAGGACCCCTTCGATCACTGGCTCTCAGCCAATCCCGTGCAGGCGAACAAGCTTCTGGAATTCGTGGTGGAGCGCGCCGAGGAGCGTATCCGCCGCCGTCAGGAAAAGGAAATTGCACGCAAGACGGCAACCAAGAAGGCCCGCCTCCCCGGCAAGCTCACCGATTGCACCAACACTGCAGCCGAAGGCGCGGAGCTCTTCATTGTCGAAGGCGACTCGGCCGGCGGGACGGCCAAACAGGCGCGCGACCGCGAAACTCAGGCGATTCTTCCGTTGCGTGGCAAGATTCTCAACGTCGCCTCAGCGGGCAAGGACAAGCTGATGGCGAACGCGCAGCTCGCCGATCTCGTGCAGGCGATCGGTTGCGGCACGCTGGCACATTACCGCGAAGAGGACCTGCGCTACTCGCGCATCATCATCATGACGGACGCCGATGTCGACGGTGCCCATATTGCCTCGCTCTTGATCACTTTCTTCTACCGGCAGATGCCGCGTCTGATCGATGAAGGTCATCTCTATCTTGCGGTGCCGCCGCTCTACAAACTCACTCACGGCAGCAAGACCGTCTACGCCCGCAACGATGCCGATAAGGCAAGCAAACTCAAAACCGAGTTCCACGCCAACGCCAACGTGGAGGTCAGCCGCTTCAAGGGTCTTGGCGAAATGATGCCGGGACAGCTCAAGGAAACCACCATGGATCCGGCCCGGCGCACGCTGTTGCGCGTGGTGCTGCTGGCCGACGACCGCGAGGGCACGGCTGATTCGGTCGAGCGATTGATGGGCACCAAAGCGGAAGCGCGCTTCGCCTTCATCTCAGAGAAGGCGGAATTCACCAGCGACGAACTTCTGGACGTTTAGGCGGCGGCAACCATTTGGCCAAGCGGCGCAAGGGCACCCTCGTGCCAAAGCCGGTTCTCGGCGCCGGGCGATACGCCCCGTATCGAGCGCCAAACGGCCACCAATTGCAGCAGGCCGTGTAAGTCACGAGATTAAAGCAGCGCGGCATCAGCCCTCCGCCCGCCGCGCTTCTCCTCCTGTTGCCCTTCCTGGATACCCACCCTGGACATTGTTTGGCTGGCATCGGTGTCGATCGACAGATACGGTTGTTCCGGACTCGCAGTTTTGGAGGGTGTGGCGCCACGGAGAAACTGAGATGCGCAGAGCCCTTTTGATCACCGGCCTCGCAGCGCTCGCCCTCGGCCTGCTCTGGATCGGCCAGGGCACGGGTGCCATTGCCTGGCCGAGCACCAGTTTCATGATCAATCAGATCCAGTGGGCGGGATATGGCGCCGCACTTTCGGCCGTCGGACTGATTCTGATCTGGCAAAGCCAACGCTGACGAAAGGAAAAGAGAAATGAAGACGCGCTTGTTCGATCTGGGCGGCAGGGTCGCAATCGTGACGGGCGGCAATGGCGGTATTGGGCTCGGGCTTGCGCGCGGGCTGGCCGATGCCGGAGCCAACATCGCGATCGTCGGTCGCAATGAAACGAAGTCGAAAGCGGCTGTGGACGACCTCGCCGCGCGAGGCGTCAAAGCCGCCTCTGTTGTCGCCGATGTTACCGACAAGGAAGCGGTGGCTCGCATGGTGGAGCGCGTGACGACGGAATTCGGCCGGATCGATATCCTCGTCAACAACGCCGGCATCAATGTCAGGAAGCCCCCGCACGCGCTCGCAATCGAGGAATGGGAGAGCGTCATCGACACCAACCTCACCAGCGCGTTTCTCTGCTCGAAAGCGGTCTATCCGGCAATGAAGGCTGCCAAGGGCGGCAAGATCATCAATATCGGTTCGATGATGTCGATTTTTGGCGCGAGCTTCACGCCGGCCTATGCGGCAAGCAAAGGCGGCATCGTGCAATTCACGCGAGCCTGTGCCTGCGCCTGGGCCACCGACAACATACAGGCGAACGCGATCCTGCCGGGCTGGATCGACACCGACCTGACCGAACGCGCCCGCGCAGAGGTCTCCGGCCTCAATGAGCGGGTGCTTGCGCGGACGCCCGCGGCGCGATGGGGAACCATCGACGATTTCGCCGGGATCGCGGTGTTTCTGAGCTCAGCCGCCTCCGACTTCGTCACCGGCGCAGCGATTCCCGTCGATGGCGGCTTTTCGGTCATGGGCTGATGCGCGCCGGTCGATGACGACCTCGCCAACAAAACAAAGGCCCCGCAACCGACGGAGCCTTCAAGTTTGGGAGAGTCCAGAAGCAATCTGCACTTCGCATCGCCAAGCGCACGCAGAGCTTACCGCGATTCCGTGCATCGGGACGAAGCGGAATAGTTTATCCACATGCCTCAGTGCCAATTTCCCCGTACGAGTTGCTCATCCGCAACAAAACCTCGTCAATTGTTGCTGCGATTTGCCGTCCGAAAGGTCTTGATCTCCGACACGCTGCCGTCGCGATAGGTCAATTCCACCGACATAAATTGTGTTGTCGGAGCGAGTTTCATGTAGAGCGGCGCGCCGTATGGAATCGCGCTCGGATCCTTCAGGTCGCAGGGCGGCATCTTCAGCACTCTGTCGGGCACCGCGGTGTCGATACCGATTTTCACCTCGCGGATCGCACAACGATACGAAACAAGGTGCGTGTAATAGACGAGAAGCCCGTTGAATTCGCCGAACGACAGCCAGCTTGTCGCGGTCATGTCGAGAATCTTGCGCTGGTCGCGGATGAGAGCTGCATCCGGGTCGAACTTGATCGGAAATGGTCCCTGCATCTCGCCTGAAGCATCCACGTAGCGAATCTCGATCGTCGAAGCCGGCGCATCGGGCGGCAACTCGATCGACGGGTTGGGCATGCGCTTGCGCGTCCGCGAATCCAGCGTGTCGAGGAACCCGGTCTCGCGGAACTCGCCGCCCTCGCCCATGCGCCAGGAAATGCCAAGCGTGGGATCGGCGATCGAGAAGGTCACGGTCCAGCCGCCATTGTGGCGCGAGAACGCGGCGATCGGCGCGTTCAGCGAATCACTCTGTGGCGCGACCCGCGGGACCGAGACCGGCGGCAACGCCGCCAACTTCTTCGGAGCGTCAGCCGGTTTGGCCGCATCCGCCTGTGCTCTCGCAGCCCCGTTCAGGAAGACGTCGTCGACCATCTGGTCGGAGTAGGCCGGAATCTGCTTGTGGCCGATGCTCTCGGCCATCTCACTGACCTGGCGGCGGGTGTGCTGGGCAACTTCAACGAGGTTCTCGCCCGGTTGCAGCAACTCCTTTGAAAAAGTGCGAGTGAAGACGGAATTCGGACTGTTGTCGTCGTTCGAGAGGCGGTCGAGCGCGGTTTGCTTGTAACCTGCCGAAAAGATCGAGAATACGCCCTCCGGCAATTGCACCATCGGCGCCAATCCTCCGCCGCCGGCGACAGCGCGGGTACCTTGCCGCTCGAAGGGATTGTTGCGGCAGGCATCGAAAACGAGAATCGAGGTTCGCACCTTCCTGTTCTGCAACCGCTCGACGATGCGGTCGGCAAGCACGGAGGCGTCACGTACAAGTTCCTCCTGGCCCTCAGTTGCCGCCGGCACATCCGTCGGCAGCAGGTAGTTCTGACCTGCAATCTCGAACCCGTGGCCGGCGAAAAAGAAGAAGGCTGTGTCGCCGGCCTCAACCGCGCTGTCGAACGCAAGCAACGTCTGGCTGAACTGCTGCCGGTTGAGATTTTCCGCTACCATCACATTAAACCCGAGCTGTTTCAGCGTGTCGCCCATGGTGCGGGCATCGTTGACCGCCTTCTGCAGCTTCGGCACGTTCTTGTAGTCGTTGTTGCCGATCACGAGCGCGACGCGTTTCTCCGCAAAGGCCGGCGACATGAAGGCCGCAGCCCAGAGACAAACCGAGGCGAGTTTTACCAGCCAGCCCTGCTTCATCGAAAATGCCCCTGCGCCCAAGTTGAATGTGCCTTCTATAGTCGGTGCGGTCGATTACGCGGTTCACATGCCTTTTCGCTGTTCCAAGCCGGTATTTGTGTAAAAACATTAGGCTTTTTCGGTGCTTCCCGTGCCTGCTCCATTGACTTTAGGCGATTCCACCCTATGTTCCGCATCGACGCGGCCCGGTATCGAAACGCGATTCCGTCAGGCCGACGCTAGTCAGCGTAGGTCAGAGCCCCCAGCTTTTTGAAAGCACGCCGTTTCGGGGCCGAGCGCGACAGCCTTGATTTCCCTCGATTCCGGACGGCGGTTTCGACGAGAGGCCCAACCAGAGGCTCAATGTCTTTTTCCGATCTCGGTCTATCCGAAAAGGTGCTCGCCGCGGTAGCGGCCACCGGTTACACCAAGCCTACCCCCATTCAGGAACAGGCGATTCCCCACGTTCTAGCCCGCCGCGACGTTCTCGGCATTGCCCAGACCGGCACCGGCAAGACGGCGGCCTTCGTGCTCCCGATGCTGACTCTGCTCGAGAAGGGCCGAGCCCGGGCGCGAATGCCCCGCACACTCATTCTGGAGCCGACACGCGAACTGGCCGCGCAGGTGAAGGAGAGCTTTGACCGCTATGGGGCCGGCCAGAAACTCAACGTCGCGCTCTTGATCGGCGGCGTCTCGTTTGGCGATCAAGACTCGAAATTGACCCGCGGCGTCGACGTTCTGATTGCAACTCCCGGTCGCCTGCTCGACCACACCGAACGCGGCGGCCTTTTGCTCACCGGAGTCGAGCTGCTTGTCATCGACGAAGCCGATCGCATGCTGGACATGGGCTTCATTCCCGACATCGAACGCATCTGCAAGCTGGTGCCGTTCATGCGACAAACCCTGTTCTTCACCGCGACGATGCCTCCGGAAATTCGACGCGTGACGGAAACGTTCCTCCACAATCCGGTGAAGGTCGAGGTGTCGAGGCCGGCAACCGCCGCCGTAACCGTGGCACAGTCGCAGGTTCCCGCGGGCCGCGAGCCGCACGAGAAACGCGAGCTGCTGCGCCGCTTGTTGCGCGGCGCGAAGGACTTGAAGAACGCCATCATCTTCTGCAACCGCAAGCGCGATGTCGCCGTATTGCACAAGTCGCTGCAGAAGCACGGGTTCAGCGTCGCTGCCCTGCACGGCGACATGGACCAGCCCGCACGGATGGCCGCGCTCGATCAATTCCGCAGGGGCGAGTTGCCGCTATTGGTCGCTTCCGACGTCGCAGCACGCGGCCTTGATATTCCGGAGGTAAGCCACGTCTTCAATTTTGACGTCCCTCATCATCCCGACGATTACGTTCATCGCATCGGCCGCACCGGCCGCGCGGGACGTGCGGGAACGGCGATTTCGATCGTCACGCCGCTCGATCAGAAGTCGATCGCCGCAATCGAGAAGCTGATAGGTCAGGATATTCCCCGCGCCGAGGGCGACTTCACGATCGGCGCCGATACATCCGACGATGGCGACCACCGGCGCGAGCAGCGCTCGCGCGAGGGCCCGCGCCGCGGACGCAAACCGCAGCGCGAGGCACGCCACGGTGCCGGCAATCGTCACCATGGCACGTCGACGCAGTCGTCTGCGTCACGACATGCGCCGCGCAATGAATCGCGTCGCGCGCCCCGCGAGACGGAGGCAGAGCCAGCCGATCATTCGCATTTGCCGGCATTCCTCTTGCGGCCGGTTCGCGATCGCGTCTAGCGCGGCTTTCGCTTTGACGTGCCTGATTGCAGCTCGTCGTTCGCAATGCAGGCGCTTCAATCGGCAACATGCTTGCACTGCGGAACCCGTTTACCGGTCATTCATTCTCCTCCACTAACGTTCCCCCCGATAATTAGCGTTATTGCTGCGGCAGGCGGCCCG
>Ga0306922_10003741_pt1 | contig 14286 bp, 12 predicted proteins | sample sta12Cox44000082_FD_203758 | JGI IMG/M metagenome (GOLD analysis project Ga0306922, IMG submission 203758) | Lab enrichment of tropical soil microbial communities from Luquillo Experimental Forest, Puerto Rico - statoxic.12C.oxic.44.000.082 (v2)... | ecosystem: Environmental > Terrestrial >... | reverse complement strand
AAGAGGGTAGGTCGGCACCACACCCGCGTTGCTCACTGCGTACGTTCTCAACAAAGCAGTTATCTGAGATTTCGACTGCAATTTTCTGGGAAAGCCGCCGTTATTGCGAAAGTCAGGCTAACGTCAATCGCTCGCATACTGCGAGCGTAAAGACGTGAACTTTGAGCACTTCCTACGCCAAGGGATTGAAGACGCGAATAAGCCAGAAAGTGCACATTGCCACCAAAGCGGATGCTGGGATGGTGAAGATCCACGCCCAAACGATACGAGTGGCGACTCCCCAACGCACCGCGGATAAGCGATGAGTGCTACCAACGCCCACGATCGCGCCAGTAATGGTATGAGTGGTGCTGACGGGAATGCCGGCTAGAGCTGTGCCGAAGAGCGTGATGGCGCCGGCGGTTTCGGCGCAGAAGCCGCCGACGGGTTTTAGCTTGGTGATTTTCGATCCCATCGTGTGAACAATCCGCCAGCCGCCGAGATACGTGCCGAGAGCGATGGCGGCGTGGGCGGCAAGAATGATTGGCCAGTGCCAGTTTCCCCAGTTCGCAGTGAAGTCAGTCTTTGACATGACACCAGCCGTGTACAGCGCACCGGCGACGATGCCCATCGTTTTTTGGGCGTCATTGCCGCCGTGACCAAGGCTGTAGGCGGCCGCCGAAAGGAGCTGAAGCCGACGGAAGAGTTTGTCCACCTGGCGAGGAGATTTGCGTTGAAAGATCCAAGAGACGGCGACCATCAGGCCGAAGCCGAGAAGGAACCCCATTAAGGGTGCCACCACGATGAAGATAAGCGTCATCGTCCAGCCTGAAGTGATGATGACCTGGGGGGCGGAATACCATCCGTGGAGTGCGGCGGCGCGAGCCAAGGCGGCCCCGCCATAGCCACCGATGAGGGCATGGGACGATGAAGTTGGAAGGCCCCACAGCCAGGTAAGAATGTCCCACAGGATTGCACCGATCAGTCCGGCGAGCACCACATATTGGGTGACGATGTCGAGCTGGATCATCCCTTTGCCAATGGTCTTGGCTACTGCCGTTCCGAGGAAAAAAGCGGCGAGGAAATTGAACGCTGCTGCCCATGCCACGGCAAGGCGCGGAGATAACACACGCGTAGACACTACGGTGGCGATGCTGTTCGCGGCATCGTGAAAACCGTTGAAAAAATCGAACAGAAGCGCGGTGATAACCGTAATGACCAGCAACACCGAACCGGTGCTCATGGCCTTGAATTTCCTCTGGTTGGGCGGATGAGCGGCACAGGGTTATCCTCAGGCACTCTTCAGGACGATCGTTTCCAGAACGTCAGCCACGTCTTCGGCCTTATCGCTGGCCTCCTCGAGAGCTTCTAAGAGCTCTTTCAGCTTGATGAGAGTAATTGGCTCGTAATCACCATCAAACAGGCGTCCAATTGCCTCGCGGCTGACTTTGTCGGCCTCGTTCTCAAGGCGGTTCACCTCGACGCAGTGCTTCAGGACGTGACTGTCCTTACCCAGTAGAGTGACTGCAGTCGACAACTCCTCGGCTTGCTTGAGAATAATGCGCGCCAGAGTCGTGGCGGAAGGGGAAGGCTGAGTGATCTTGTAATTCAGGAGGCGGTCGGCGGCCGCAAAAATAAAGTCGAGGACATCATCCAGAGAAGAAGCGAGCAAGTGGATGTCCTCTCGGTCAAAGGGGGTAATGAATGTTTGGTTCAACTTGATCAAGATGTTGTGGGTCATCTCATCGCCGCGATGCTCAATCGCGGTGATGTGAGCCACGGCTGTGGGCAATTGCTCATAGTGGTAGTCATCGAGCAGATCGGATAGAGCGCGTGCACCCTCTACCAGATTATTGGCAATTTCGGCAAAAAGATCGAGAAACTTGGTTTCTCGCGGTATCAGCCGAATCATGAAACGTCTCTTCCGGTCAGGGTTCTCTGCCAGTCCTGTACGCGGCCGAATATTACGGCAAAATGAATGAACGATGAACAAGAAACTATGCCATCCAGCGACCGCACGGTCAATTGGTGTGTGTTCCGGAAAGAGGAGTCGGAGGCGAGTGCAGCCTCCGCACGAATGAAATGGCGCTAGTGCCCGGGTGCCGCATTTGCAGCCTCGGCTCAAGTTAGTGCGAGTGCGAGAAGTTGAGACTTATGCTCTTGACTGAAATTGTTTAGCAACAGCGCCGACGAATATCTCAAGGTGCATCACCGCGGACGAACAGAGGCCGATGTTACGGTGTGGGGAGACACTTCCGGCTACACTTACACCTTCACGCGTCAGCCCAATGACACAACCGACATTGACGTCGTGGTCGTGCGCGAGGGCAAGAATCTCAAAGGATGGGTGCTCGGCTTCGTGCTGAGAACCATCGGCCGACCCGTTTTGGAAACGGCGTTCCAGAACAGCGTCAAAGCCATCGAAGCCCGAGAGTACGGAGTCAGAGCAGCGAAAATCGCATAGATTCACCCATGGGGTCCCACAGCGACCGGCAACCAAGAAACAACTCGGAACAGACGGAGGCCAATGACCGTCACGCCCTCTTCAAAAGTGCGTCGCTAAGAGGGTATATTCCTGACGCTGCAGGTATATGCGTTCTCGCGCTGAGGCCTTTGCAGCGAAACCTTTCGTCAGGCGTGTGAATGGCTATCGCCAGGTAATGTCTCCGGTGTAGCCTTCGTTGTTGCCGCGATTGCCATTGTCGATCTGAACTATAGCTACTCCGTTGTTGGAGTTAGGATCGGAGGCCAGGGACTGCTTACCGTGCCCGTCAACCCCATTAAAGCGAAAGTTCGCAGGATTGCGGGGTAACGGCTGGTTACAGTCCAGACGACGCCACTGCGCTGGGTTGCCGGAATCGGTAATCAAGCGACCTTGATCGCCCCTGATCTGCACCTCAGCACGGCCCTGCACTACGACCTCAAAGGTGCATTTACCGCTGCTGCCGCCGCCGGAGACGCAAGCATTGATGTATTGTGGTGCCGCGTTCCCGTAATTGCCCCAGCGACCCTGGTTTCCCGAATTGCCGTTGTTGCCACTCCAGCCATTATTGTTCCAGCCGCCCTGGTTGTTGCCCCAGCCTACGTTGTTATTCCAGTTTCCGTTGTTGTTCGCCCAATTGTTATCCCGGTCATGATCACGACGCCCTGTGTCCCAAACCTGATTGTTGCTCAAATTGCCGTTGCCACCCGTCCAGGTGATGTCGCCGGTGTAGCCTTCATTGTTGCCGCGATTGCCGTTATCAATTTGAATCACGGCCACGCCATTGTTCGAATTGGGGTCCGCTGCAAGGCTCTGACGTCCATGACCATCAACACCGGAAAACTTGAATCCCGTGGGGTTGTAGGGCAGCGGCGCATTGCAATCCAGCCGTCGCCAGGTCGCAGGGTTCCCAGACTCTGTTACCACCCTTCCCTGGTTGCCGCGGATCTGCACTTGCGCGCGGCCCTGCACCACAACCTCAAAGGTGCACTTGCCCCCACCATTTCCGTTACCGTTCCCGGAGACGCGGGCATTGATCATCTGCGTCTGCGCTACGGCAGGCGTCTGCGCAAGCGCCCACAACGCTCCCGCACCAACGATTGCAACTCTAGTCATCCAACTCATATGCAACTCCTTGCCCCGAGTGGCAATACACTCGGTTCGCTTTTTCACCGACTGACTTCGTTCTCCCCATGCTCGAATAGACGCGGCAAACGAGATTTTTTGTTTTAATTTGCTAGCGGTTGGAAAACGCGCTTAGCTCGTGACGGAGTGGCGGGATAGAAAGGTCGTGCTCGTTAGCGTGTCTGAGTCAAAAAGACAACCGAAAAACGAGGTTGAGTGCTCAGCTGTTCTACTCTCAGCTGTTGTACAGGAGCAACTAGATGTTTTAAACCCCCGGTCAAGGAGTCTGGTGAAATGACGACTTCACAGCGGTAATCTACAGCCGCGGCCTACCGGGATTTCACCAGTAATCGCGATTCGATGGCTCTCTGGAATCGCATGCCGCTATTGTCTACACGGCCGTTCCGCTTCCAACCCGACCACGCTAGGGTCTGACTTGGGCCGGCAATGCTACAATCCGGCGCATGGCTGGAAAAGCTAACGAAGCGAAAGCCCTCGTAATCATCAGGAAGACGTGGATTGACGAAGCAAGTATGAGTAACATCTTGGAACAGGAACATCCCCATGCCATGCCATCCGATGTGAAGTTCCAGGCAGTTCGGGTGACCGAATACACCTTGGTAGATACCTGGTTTCTAGAACTGGAGTTTTACCCCAAGTTTTTGAATGGAGACCTGACCGCTAAGCTCCTCGTCCCGAAACAAGAAGTTCTGGCAGTTCTCCAGACGGAGAGGCCCGAGCACCTGGCCGGGTTCATGGTGCCCCAGGTTCGCGCCCCGCTGTCGGGCACTAACCTGGGATAAGATCCACCGCCGGCGTGGCGAGTGTCGAGGTGACAATCCCTGCGCAAGAATGAAGTCATGAAACTTCTTCTGATCGACCTTCGCTCCTTTCGCTGGCAGGCGTAACCTTCGCTTGACAGTGCCGGATCGTGCGATGTAGCTTACGTTTGATTTACGCAAGTTGCACTGGCAGTATGGTTGGTAGCTCGGCCACACTTTTGCCCCGCCGAAAGTAGCCTCCTCGTCAGAGCTGCACTACCCCTTAAACCGAGTTGATCTTTCCAACTAAAGACACCAAAGCCCCACTCAGTCCTGTCTTAGCGAATACAACAGACCGATGGTTTCAAGATGCCTCGGCGAAGAGTGAAGGAGACAAGTATGAAAATCGTAGCAATCGGCGGTACCGGCCTGATCGGATCAAAGCTCGTCAACAAACTTCGCGAGCACGGACACGAAGCAGTAGCGGCGGCACCCAACACCGGGGTCAACACTGTCACGGGAGAGGGGCTGGCCGAAGTGCTGAAAGGTGCCTCCGTTGTGGTTGACGTATCAAACTCTCCTGACTGGGACGATGCGGCAGTGCTGAAGTTCTTCGAAACATCAACTCGTAACCTTCTCACCCATGGAGCGGCCGCCGGGGTACGGCATCACGTCGCGTTGTCAGTAGTGGGAACCGAGCGGCTCTCCGAAAGCGGTTACTTCCGGGCGAAGATTGCGCAGGAGAAATTGATCAGAGAATCTTCAATCCCCTACACGATCGTGCATGCGACACAGTTCTTCGAGTTCCTCAAGGGCCTTGCTGACATTTCCATGGTCGGCGACAAGGTGCATTTGCCACATGTGCTTTTCCAGCCCATGTCTGCCGACGATGTGGCGACTGGCGTAGCCAGGATCGCGGTAAGCCCGCCGCTGAACGGCATCGTCGAGATTGCAGGCCCGGAACAATTTCGCGTGGATGAACTAGTCCGCCGCCGCTTGGCCTCGCTCAAAGATCCCCGCGAAGTCATCGCTGATCCAAACGCGCGTTACGATGGAGCGAAAATCAGCGAGAAAACACTGCTTCCGGGCAATAACCCACGACTCGGAGAAACCCGTTTCGAAGCCTGGCTGACTCAATCCGCAGGACAAACTCCGGGTGCGCATCCTCAACCCGCAGGCGTCGCTGTGACGACTAAGGAAAAAGAGAGTCATAAAAAAGCCGGCTGATATTACCGCCGCGCCCGCCAAGATTGGCTGCATGCCCAACAGGAACTGGTGTGGCAATACGCGTATCAGCGCGGTACGGGCTAATACACACGACGTATTGAAATGGCCTCGATCAAGTGAAAGGTTGGTTTATGACGTTCAGCAAAGTAATTCTGGTGCTGGTATGTCTTATGTCCGGCACGCTGGTCGCACAGGAGGCTAAGGTAACGCAGCTCATGTCGAAAGACCTGACCGAGTTTCCGGGCAAAGAAGGAGTGATGATCAGTGTGGAGTATCCGCCCGGCAGTTCGGACCCAGTACATCGCCACTACGCACATGCATTTGTTTATGTACTGGAAGGCTCGATCGTAATGCAGGTGAGAGGCGGGAAGGAAATGACTCTGGCACCTGGTCAGACTTTTTATGAGAGTCCCGATGATGTTCACGTCATTGGGCGTAACGCAAGCAAAACACAACCGGCAAAGTTCGTCGTGTTCCTGGTAAAGGACAAAGGCGCTCCGATACTGGTGCCAGCTAACTAAAACAGAAAGCTGCCCGGTCTCCCACCCTTATGGCGATAGGGTGGGATGCCGATTGTTTTTCTCTGACCACCGACTACTAGCCACTACTTCTGCGCCGGCACAAAATCCTCCATCACCGCCTTACGCATCAGGTCCGGAGGCAACAATCCCTGCGCCAGAATGAAGTCATGAAACTTCTTCTGATCGAACTTCACTCCTTTCGCTGATAGCGCCTTCTCCGTGTCCTCGCGCAGCGCGATCAGCTTGGTATAGCCATAGAAGTAGCTGTTAGCCTGGCCAGGAGAGCGATAGGTGTAGCGCTCCACTTCTTCCTGCGCCAGCGCATGCGACAGCCCGACCTCCTCCTCCAACACGCGATATGCTTCGCCCGTCGTTACCTTCCCCGCCTGCAGCTCCGGGTCGAGAAACGCTCGCGCCGCGCGTTGCAAGCGCATTTGCAGCGAGATGAGCTGGCCCTCCGGCGGCATGTATGGCTTCATCAGGTACTCGGCATACAGGCCCCATCCTTCAACGTTGGTGCTGTTGAACGCATACCGCACGCGCGCCAGCGACACGCCATGCTCCAACATCGAGTCGAACTGCAACTCGTGGCCCGGGCGCGCTTCATGCGCCGTCAGCGTCCACGCCGCCGCGTCGAAGGTAAAATCGTCATACTTCTCCGTTGCCTTCTGCCCCGCCCCTGCTGGGATATTCAGCGGCAGCACGAAGACTCCTTTCTCTCCGGTGTTGTGCAGAAACGGAGGCGGCTCCATGTGCGGAGCCGGCTGCTGCGCCGTCTCCGCCGCCGTGGCAATGCGAATCTGCGCCGGCCTGTCGGGCAGGCTCACAAGCTGCTGTTCCCTGATGATCTTTTCGATCTGCTTCAGCCGGTTCTCATAAAACGGCAGGATGGCGTCTCCCACCAGTTGCTGTTTCTTCAGCTCCTTGATTACGTCGCGGTAGTCGCTCGACGGCAGTTTGCGGTCTTTCGCAACCTGCCTCGCGACGGTCTTCATCTCACCCTGAATCTCGATGAACGCATCGTGCGCCATCGTCGCCAACTGCTGCGGCGGAATATCGATCCCATAGTTCTCCATGTCGAGTGCGTACTCCTCCGGAGGCAGCCGGAAATCCACTCGTGCCTTGGGCAGCACATTCGCCCGCACCCACGCGTCGTAATCCAGCAGCTGTTTCTTCAGCGTTTCGTACGGCTCTTCCCAGCCCGTCAGGCTGTACTTCTTCAGCAGCACCGGAATACCCTCGAGATAGGCGGAGTTGCGCGCCATCTCGGTCTCCATCTCCACCTTCGCGGGATACAGAATCCCTGGCTTCGCCATCTGTTCCGTGATTCGCTGCTTCAAAATCTCCGTGATCTCGGTGTATCCCGGTTCCAACCCCGCATATTCCTTGATGCGCATCACCGCCCCCGGCCGCCGCTCATTGGGTGTTTGTGGATCGAGCAGCGTTCGCACGCCGTTGAACACCAACCCGCTCGCATTGATGAACGGAACATTGTGAGCTCGCTGAAAATCCTGCCGCCTGAAAGTGAGCTGCGTCCGGGTGATCATGATCTGCAGATCTTCTGCGACTTCTTTCTGCTGCTTTTCCGCTGCCGCTGCCTTCAGCTTCGCCAGAACCGCTTCCGCCTGCGCACGCTCTTTGTCTTCATCCGCCAGCGTAGGCTGCGCGACCTTCGTATCGAACTGCGCCAGCCCTTGCTGCGTCCCAAACTCCGGATGGTGCTCAAACGCGACATCCAGCAGCATTTTGGCGTAGCCATTGCTGATCTCAACCCACCCCGGAATCGCGGCCGTATTGGAAGTCGCTTGCGTCGGCTGATTCTGCCCCCTAATCGCCATGCTCACCACCAGCCATGCGAGAAACAAACCTGTGCAACCAATCACTACCCCTCCTAAGAGACCGGATTTCGAATGGAACAAATCTATGCAGCCTTCAATCGTGAGGTGCATCTGTTCGTGAGGATCAACACCCACTGCTCGTGGCAGCTATCTTAAAGCATGGCCACGGGCGGGCCCACAATTCCCCCGCCGCGGTGGGTTGGCAGTTGTGAGTCTGATCGCAACCTGAAACTTGAAACTCGAAACTGGAAACTGATTTACTACCTCCATGCCCGCCGAGCACTTCGACGTCATCATTATCGGAGCCGGCCTCTCCGGCATCGGAGCCGGCTATCGCCTGCAGACGCAATGTCCCGGCAAGCGCTACGTTATCCTCGAAGCTCGCGGCGCGATCGGCGGCACCTGGGACCTCTTCCGCTACCCCGGCATCCGCTCCGACTCCGACATGTACACCCTCGGCTACCCGTTCCGCCCATGGGCATCCTCGAACGCCATCGCCGACGGCGCCTCCATCCTGCAATACCTTCGCGACACCGCACACGAGTTCGGGATTGACGGTCGCATTCGCTTTCATCATCGCGTGCTCTCCGCTTCATGGTCTTCCGACGACTCGCTGTGGTATCTCGACGTCCAATCCGGCGAAAACTGCGCGCCCGTCAGCTTCACCTGCGATTTTCTCTACGGATGCACCGGCTACTATCGTTACGATTCCGGATACCAACCCGACTACAGCGGCCTGTCGAGTTACCGCGGCCGCTTCGTTCATCCGCAGCACTGGCCTGACGACCTCGATTACTCCGGCAAACACGTTGCCGTCGTCGGCAGCGGAGCCACCGCCATCACCATCGTCCCGGCCATGGCAAGAACCGCCGCACATGTAACCATGTTGCAGCGCTCACCCAGCTACATTCTGTCGCTGCCCACCAACGATCTCATCGCACGCGCCCTGCGCCGCGTCCTGCCGCACCGCACTGCTCACGCCATCGTCCGCTCGAAAAACATTCTGCTGACGCTCGGCATCTTTCAGCTTAGCCGCCGCTCGCCCAAGCTCACCAAGCGCGTTTTCCGCTCCGCCGCCGTGCGCCATTTGCCCAGAGGCTACGAGATCGACCGGCACTTCAAGCCGCGCTATGAACCTTGGGACCAGCGTCTCTGCATCGCGCCCGATGCCGACTTCTACCGCGCCATCGCCTCCGGACGCGCTTCCGTGATCACCGACGAAATCGATACCTTCACGGAATCTGGCATTCGCGTGAAATCGGGCCAGCAACTCGACGCCGATATCGTCGTCTCTGCAACTGGGTTGCAGATGCTCGCCCTCGGGGGCGTCCAGCTCATCGTTGACGGCAAGCCTGTCGATCAGGCACATTCTTTCGTTTACAAGGGCGCGATGCTCAGCAACGTTCCCAACTTCGCCTTCTGCGTGGGATACACTAACGCCTCCTGGGGACTCCGCGCCGACCTCGCGTCCACCTTCGTCTGCCGCCTGCTGAATCACATGGACCGCCATCGCTACCGCACCTGTCTACCCGCCTGCGATACCGCGTCCCTCGACAGCAAACCCCTGCTCGATCTCACCTCGGGCTACATCACGCGCGCGGCCCCCAGCCTGCCCAAGCAGTCCAGTACCAAGCCGTGGTTCATTCCGCAGAACTATCTACTCGACGTCTTCTTGATGAAGATGCGCGGCATCGACGACGGCATCCTGCAATTCGGTACGTAAGTGGGTGCCCTATCTTGAGCCTTTAGTTGGCCTGAACGTAGCGGAGCCAGCTGGCACTCCACCACGAGTGTCATCCTGAGGGGAGGCATTGGCCGCTGTGGCCGACGCCGCCGGAGTCGAGGAATAGTCTGGGTTGGCCTGTCACTATTGAGCAGAAGGGGACCGGACGACGGTTCGTACGCTTCGCGGGACGACAGAAGAGAGCCTCGTGCGTCAGCGCTGGGTAGCTCGTGAAGGAAACCCTGGCCGGTTTTCAACAGCGGGTACAGGATCGGGAGGGCGTGAGCCCCAGCGACAAAGATTGCGCTAACCGCCACTCCTTTCCCATTTCAACACCGCACCACTCGCAACCGGTTGTATTTCCCAACCCTCCCGTGCACAATCCAACTGCGAGCCCCATGGAAACCCAATTCCACACGCCGACGAAACACGACGCTGAAGAACTCGCCCGCGTACTCGTCGAGAAGTTTCCCGCCATCGACTCTGTTCTTCTCTGCGGATCCGTCGCCCGCGGTGACGCTAACCAATGGAGCGACATCGACCTGATGATCACCACTTCGAACCCGAAGCTGACGCGCGCGCATCTGCGTGAGGCGCTCGGCGATCGCACCGACCGCGTTTCCCTTATCTTCTACCGCACCGCCGACTTCGAAAAGGAATACAAAAAGCGCGGCCTCTTCGTCGCTCACCTGATCAGAGAGGGCATTCCGCTTTACGACAAGCTTGGCCTTCTGCGCCAGGTCCTCAGCGAGCCCTTCGTCCCAAACGCCGACATATCCGCGGAAATCGCGCACTTCCGCTCCAAGCTCGCACCCTACAAATTTCCGGAGCGCTACAACAACAACTTCCTTTTCTGCCTCTCGCACCTGTACTCCATCGGCAAGGCAATCGTCATCCTCGCTTTGGCCAGGCGCGGCATCCTCGAATTCAACCGCGAGACCGCCTTTCGCCGCTTTGCTACCATGAATCCCGATCTAGCCGGACAAATCGACAAGGTGACTCGCCTGCGCCCTTTTTACAGTCTCGTCAGCGGCCGCGCACCCGAGCCGCTTCCCTTCTCCTACCACACTGCTGCCGCGCAGATGACCGAAGCGGTCAACGCGATCGAATCCCTTGCGGAGCGTGCCACATGTCCCTAGACGCCGTCATCGCACCCACCTTGTTCGACAGTATCAACGACTACTCCCGGGCCATCGTCCGCGATAAGGGGATCCCCGACGATCCGCCGCTCACCTTCTGCGATAACTTCTATCTCCAGTTTTTCCAGAATCGCCTCGGCCACGAAATCACCGGCTATGGCAAGCAGTCGAAAGAATCCGCGGTTCGGCTTCGCGACGAAGTCACCGGAAAAGAAAGTCAGGTCGTCCTGCTGCTCATCACCTCGTTCGAACGCTATTGCGACGTTCGCTACGACGTCTTCTCCGAGACCTATGGCGGAGAAGGCACCGAGGCGACCGGCATTTTCCTCGATTATCTTCAGTTACTGCTCGAGCGCATTTCGGCCTGGGCTGCCGCCGAAAAGCTCGCAGTCATCCAGCAGAGCTCGGACTCGTCTCTTACGGAACTCAAGGCAGCGTTAAAGGCGATCTGACCATGGACGACAACACCCGCAAAGAAATCGTCCGCGAACTTGAGCTCGATTACGAGAAGACCACCAAAGCTATCGAGAGCGTTGTCAGCAGCAGTTTCACGATTCGCGGATGGGGAATGACTCTGATCGCCGCGCTCATCGGTCTCAGTTTCCAGAACAAGCTTTGGCCGCTCTCTGCTCTAGCCGTCGTCGTCATTCTCCTGCTCGCACTCGTCGATGGCTATCACTCTTGGCTTTACGCCAAGGTGTTGCAACACGCCAACAACATCGAAACCATCCTGCGCTACTACTATGCCTTCCTTGCGCGTGGCGACGTCGATCCTCAGGCGAAGCGCGACTTCGAGGTCAAGATCGAATCACACCGCTTCGGCCGCTATTCGGAAATCAACAAGAAGTTCTCGCTCGCCGACCTGCGCGAAGCGCGCCCGCGCCTGGTCCTCGTCTTGCTCTACGGCACGCTCTTGGCGTGCGCTGTCGCCTCCGGCATCCTCATTTACTCTGCCTCAAAGAAAGCCGCCGCTTCTACCACGAATCTTGATTGCACCCCGGTCGCTGCCGGCGCCAACGTCTACGTCTGCAAACCGAAATAGATACGATCGCTACTAATCCGAAAGCCTTAGCCTGAAGGGCAACATTTGTGTGAGCCGTGGGCGTCAGCCCGCGGACAGGAGCAAGTTAGATCCCCGAGCCGTCCCGCTCAGCGGGACGGCGACACAAACACGCGAGGTCGTAAGTCCGAGGGCGAATAATTTGGGTTCATCGCGCCGCATTGGCTTTCCTCTCTATCCACCATCCCGCCTCAATCACAGCGTCACGTTACGCACGTCCTATCGCGCCACGCTCACATCACTATCTTGCCCCCGAACAGAAGGGGGGAGATTTGTCTCTACCCGCTAACGGGACCGCATGCCAACACCAAAGTTACGGCAGCTCTTGCCATCGGTCCACCGCCCGGCATATCTTCAAGCTGCAATGTTATCCACTAAGTCCTTACTCCCGAATATGCTCCGTATAACTCTCACGCGCTCTATATTTTGCATGGCATTTCGAATGTATCTCATTGGTTCCAAGGAAACGCGGAGAAAGGGGGTTACCACCCAACAAGACCTCACATCGTGTCATCCTGAGCGAAGCGACCCCGCCCTAGCGGTGGAGCGCAGTCGAAGGACCCCGTTTGCGGTACTGACCTTTGGTGTGTTCGTAATCCTAACCAGAGTCTTCGGCTTTTCCCAGCAAGCCATTACCGACCCTACCAACCTCCAGAGCGGCAGCGTCGAGAACATGCAGAACTTCACCATCGAGAAGCTCTACATGACCCGCACCATCGGCGGCTCGACCTGGTCGCCTGACGGAAAACAGATCGCCTTCGTTTCCAACATCAGCGGCCGCAACAACCTTTGGCTGCTATCTTCGACCGGTGGCTGGCCATCGCAACTCACTAGCAGCGAGCAGCGCCAGGTTTCCCCTGCCTGGTCGCCCGACGGCAACTGGATCGCCTATGCCTCTGACACGGACGGCAACGAGCAATGGGACGTCTTCCTGGTCTCGCCGAAGTCCGGCGAGGTCTTGAACCTTACCGCCACCAAAGAAATCTCTGAGGAATCGCCCGTCTGGTCGCCCGACGGCAAGCAGGTCGCCTACACAGCCAAGCCCAAGTCGGCCGCGAGCTACGAGATCGACGTGATGGATGTTTACTCGCGCCACGTAAAGCACATCACCCAGAACACGCCCAACGGTCGTAGCAACTTCGCTCCGATCTTCTCCCGCGACGGCAAGTTCATCGTCTTCACCCAATCCGACCCCGGCGGCAAAGACTCCAACGTCTTCGTCGCCGAACTGGCAAACGGCACTACTACCAAGCTCACGCAGCATGACGGCGAGCAAACTTTTGGCGCGGCTGACATCTCCCCCGATGGCAAGACCATCCTCATCACCTCAAATGCCCGTAACGGGTACGACAATGTGGGACTCCTCGACATGGCCACCAAAAAAATTGAGTGGCTGACCGACGACCAATGGGAGATCCATGCTGGCGCTTTCTCGCCTGACGGCGCGACAGTCACTTGGGCGGCAAATGTCGATGGCAACACCAATCTGTATCTCTACGACCTTGGTGTGCACAAAGCCGAAATGCTGCCGCTCGGCGCCGGCGTTAACAGTTTCGCCGGCAACCGCTGGCCTTACTCGCGCGATGGATCGAAGCTGCTCTACAACCACAATGGTCCGACCGCTCCGAACGACGTCTGGACATATGACTTAAAGAGCAAGTCGTCGCAGCAGATCACGCACTCGCTGATGGCGGGCATCCGCAGCACCGACATGGTCGAGCCTTATCTCGTGCACTTCCCCAGTCGTGACGGCAAGTGGACCATCTCGGCCTTCGCCTACGTTCCCGACAACATCACCCGCAGCGGCAAGTTCCCCGCCATCGTGTGGATTCACGGCGGCCCGACCGGTCAGTACGTCAACTCGTTCAATCGCGCCGTGCAATATCTCGTAAATCAAGGCTACCTGGTCATCGCTCCGAACTTCCGCGGCTCAACCGGCTATGGCAAGGAGTTTATGCGCGCCAACTATCACGACGAGGGAGGCGGCGACTTGGCCGATGTTGTCGACGCCGCCCAATGGATCGCCAAGAGCGGCTTCGTTGATCCCAAGAAGCTGGTCTCGATGGGCGGCAGCTACGGCGGCTACCTGACGATGATGGCGGTCACCAAGTATTCCGATATGTGGGGAGCGGGAGTCGCCATAGTTCCCTACACCAACTGGTTCACCGAATTGGCAACCGAAGATCCAGCGATCCGCGCCTACGATATTTCGATCATGGGAGACCCGGTCGACAATAAAGCGCTCTACGAAGACCGCTCACCGATCAATTTCATCGATCGCATTAAGGCGCCTATCCTGTTGATCGCGGGAGGCAATGATGTGCGCGATCCGCGCGGCGAATCCGAGCAGCTCGCAGCGGCTATCAAGAAGAATGGCGGCTTCGTTCAGATTAAGATCTACGAGAACGAGGGCCACCAGTTCTCGCGCATC
>Ga0306922_10003736_pt1 | contig 14298 bp, 13 predicted proteins | sample sta12Cox44000082_FD_203758 | JGI IMG/M metagenome (GOLD analysis project Ga0306922, IMG submission 203758) | Lab enrichment of tropical soil microbial communities from Luquillo Experimental Forest, Puerto Rico - statoxic.12C.oxic.44.000.082 (v2)... | ecosystem: Environmental > Terrestrial >... | reverse complement strand
GCCGTCGTTGCCGCCATCTTCAGGCTCGGTGCTGCTGACCGCGGTGTGCGTCGCCGCCGGAGCGGTTCTGGTGACCATGCCCGCGGGAGACGGGTACACGGCGGTTTGGGCCGGCGGGGTGAAGGTACCGCCGTACTGGTCCGGAGTGCCGCTTGCGCCGCCTGCGCGCCAGAGCACGACCGCAAGCAGGGTGAACCCGAGCAGGACGAGCAGTGTCAGCCAGGTATTTTTTCGGATACTTTCCATGATGGAAAGATAACACGAACATAACTTCGAAATCAAAGTTCTGACAGGCTGTCCGAAACAGAGGAGCTGCGCTCGGAGGTATCCGGCCGCCGCATCGCGAACCCGGCGGGCCGCGCGGGCCAGCAGGGCCGGCGCTGCCGCGCCCCTGACCTCGGAACCGGCCGCAGCGCCGGACCGCGGGGCTGGGGCTGGGTTTGCGCGGATCTCCTCCTCGTGGTGACTGCCCCGTCAGGGCCGGACGGGACACCCAGCTTCGTGATCCCCGGATCACGCTCACCTGGCGTGCGCCTTTGTGGCCGGGCCGGACGGCTGGCAGCAGCCGAGCAGGCGCTGCGCCCGCTCGCTCGTGCGGCCGTCGAGCTCCCCGAACGTGATGCTGGGCGGCCCGCCGGTGTGCCGGATCACCCCGGGCCCGGCGATCTCGGCGAAGGTGAACGCAGCCCCGCCCATCACGTGGTCGTCCCCGACCGCCCGGGCCAGCGTCTCCTCGTTCTCGACCCCGTTCTGCAGCGACACCACCGCCGTATCTACACCCACCAGCGGCGCCAGGCCACTGACGCCTGCCCCTACGACGACGATCTGCATCGACCCTCCAGCTGAGCTCAACCGGGTCCGGCATCAATGCCGGCAAGTTACCAGAGCCAGCCCGGTGACGTGACGGGCAGCGGCACGGGGCCGCGACACCGCGCTGGATGCCGGGCACAAGCGGGACGACGGCGGCATTGGATAAACACGGAATCTGGTCTACTACAGGATGACGCTTGAACTTCTTGAGAAGCACGGCATACGAGAATTCGCCAAAGCCGGCTATGGGGATCAGCTGACGCAGGCGCACCGGGAGAAAGCTGACATTACAACCTGCATGAATCAAGGGGTTTACGACGAGTGCCTCCAGATCGTGACCTTTGCCTGCTGGCCCGCGTGTATGGTCAGTCGCGGATATAGGCGAACAGGGCAGGATTGCCCTATGCCGAATCGGAAAGGCAGTTTTACATAGGGTTATTCACGTGAGGCGTCTATTCGGTAACAAAATGCGGGTCATTCAGTTGCAGGTATCTTTATCTACGTACTGCTATCACCCGGGCTCGAACGAACCCGGTTCGGAGAAGCCCTGGATCGATTCGATCTTTGCGTAGTTCTCCGCGATCCTCTCGGGTGTCAGATGTGGATCGTAGAAGCCAGGTCCCATGACGATAGCGATGCGTTGGATTGCTCCGGCTTCCACGTGGTAGATGCGGCTCGTATCCGAACAACCATCGCTTGCCAGCCAGACGATCGCTGGCGCAACAGCCTCAACCGGCGCGGCAGCTTTTCCATCTGCTTCAGACACGCGGGATCCCGCGGCGGGGTGCATCCTCGTGTACCCGACCGGGGAAATGGTGTTCACGAGAATGCCATGCTCAGCACCTTCAACTGCAAGAATGCGCATCAAACCGACTACTGCGCTCTTGGCCGCCGCATAGGTCGCTTGGCCACGCATTCCGAACAGGCCCACGACTGACGTTGTGAGGACGATCTTCCCGTACCGCTGTGCGACCATATGCGGCCAGGCAGCCTTCACCGTGTTAACCGGCCCGCCGAGGTGCACGCGCCAATAGCGATCGAAATCCTCAAGGGTGGCGTCCTCGAATAGCTGGCTTCCGCAGATGCCAGCGTTGTTCACGAGAAGGTCTATTCTCCCAAAATGCTCAATGGTCTTCGCTATGAGGGCACTGCCACCTTCAGGGGTGGAAACATCGCTGTCATCCGCGATGGCCTCGCCTCCACGTGACCGAATGAGGTCGGCCACGTGCTCCGCTATTGTAGAGTCCTTCCCGAACCCCGATACGTCGGTCCCCAAGTCGTTCACCACAACTCGGGCGCCGCGTTCGGCGAGAAGTTCGACGTATGCCCGTCCCAGCCCGCGGCCTGCCCCAGTCACAACCACGACCTTTCCATCCAACGAAATTCGTTCAGTCATCTCGCTATGCTCTTTCGCGCACTGGCGGGCGCACCGCGCTCGGGCGCCGATGTTGGACCCGTGTGGGCCTATGAACCTGCGGATGAGAGTTCCGGTGCACCGGGGTGGACATGACGGCTCAGAAAGCCGCAGGCCAGCACTATACCGGCTCCAGGATCTGCTAACGATACTGGTCGAGAGCGGGCGACGGGAATCGAACCCGCATGACCAGCTTGAAGGCTGGTAACACACTTTGGTCTGCCACGCCAGTTTGCGGCTGTGACCAGGAGATACGGCATCTCGATTCCATGGCGCTGCCTTTTGGGTAGAAAATTGAAAACCGCTACCGCCCGGAATCTGTGGAGGCTGGTGCAGCGCAATCCGTTCCGTGCACCCTAATGCCGGACACCAGGTGGCCCGTCACGTCGGGTGTATCGGTGCGCTGTCGTTACCCAGAGTGCATGACCATCATGAAGAGTGACTGCCAGACGGTCAGCGTTGCTGACGGTTCGACTGCCCTGCCGACTCCGTACGCCTACCTTTAGGTCGCCACGTTCGGCCGCCCGTAGCCAGTGCCGAGACGATCGGGCCGTCCGGAAGGAATACAACTCGTTGCCCAGGATCCCCCAGATGCCCACGGTCAGCGTCGTCGGCGGGTCGATCGGTGGCCTGACCGCGGCACTGGTGCTCCGCGACGTGGGCTGCGACGTCCGCGTCTTCGAGCGCTCGCCCGCTGCCCTCGCGGCGCGCGGCGCCGGGATCGCCGCGCTGGACATCACGCTGAAGTACCTCGTCAAGCGCGGCGGCCTGCAAGCCGAAGACGTGTGCTCGAGCACCAACTGGATCCGCTTCCTCAACCGTGACGGCAGCGTCCAGCACGAGCAGCCACACCAGTACCGGTTCTCATCCTGGACCACCATCTACCGGTCTCTGCTCGGCCTGTTCGGCACCGACCAGTACCAGATGGGTGCTGAGGTCACCGACTTCGATCAGTGCGATGACCGCGTTGGCATGACGCTCGCGACCGGCCGGCGGGTCGAGGCGGACCTGCTCGTCTGCGCGGATGGCGTCGGCTCGATCGGCCGCGCGCGGCTCCAGCCCACGGCCCAGCTGTGCTATTCGGGCTACGTGGCCTGGCGTGGCACTTTGCCTGAGAGCGAAGTGTCGTCGGCCACGCACGCGCTGCTCCGCGACGCCCTCACCTATCAGGTGCTGCCTGGCAGCCACATCCTCGCTTACCCGATTCCCGGTCTGGATGGCTCCATGCGGCGCGGGGATCGCCTGATCAACCTGGTCTGGTACCGCAACGTCGCCGCGGGTGCCGCGCTCGATGAGCTCATGACCGGCCGCGACGGCGTGCTGCGGCCAGTCTCGCTGCCTCCTGGTGCGGCTGCAGAGCGGGCGCTATCAGGCATGCGGCAGGCTGCCGTGAGGCTGCTGGCGCCTCCGCTGGCCGAGGTGGCGACGCGCATATCCGAGCCGTTCGTCCAGGTCATTTACGACATCGAGGTATCCGCCATGGCGTTCGGGCGCATCTGTCTGATCGGCGACGCGGCCTTCGCAGTACGCCCGCACGCGGCCGCCGGGACCGCGAAGGCGGCCGCCGACGGGTGGGCCCTCGCCGAGGAGCTCACGGCGGCGGGCGGGAACGTCCCCGCCGCCCTCGCGGCCTGGGAGCGGCGGCAGCTCGTGCTCGGCAAAAACCTGCTGGCCCGCTGCCGCGCGATCGGCGACAGCTCGCAGTTCCTGGGCACGTTCCGCCCGGGAGACCCGCGGCTCACCTTCGGGCTCTACCGCCCCGGCGATTAGCTCAGCGGTGGTGCGCCGCCAGGTGGGCCCCGAGCACGTCGTAGCCGAAGTCGGCGTCCGGGTCGCGCCAGACCGAATGCGCGTGGTTCGCGCGCCGCTGGGTGTTGTCGTACTCGATCAGCAGCCGCGGGCCCTGCAGCCGGTAATACAGCGGCTGGCCCGGCCCGGTCGGCCCAGCCCATGCAAAGTGCACGCCGTCGAGCGCGGCATCGCCGACGTAGGAAGGCGACAGCCTGTCCGGCACCCGGCCCAGGTAGGTGGCCAGCAGCGCGCGCAGCAGGTCCCGCTGCCCGGCGTCCAGGTCCCGGGCCGGCAGGCCCTTCGGCGCGCCGGTCAGCGTCAGCGCGAGCCGCCGGTAGTCCGCGTCGTCGTAGCCGGAGGCCCGCTCGCCAAGGGCGTCCATCCGGGCGATCCGGTCGACGAGCTCCGGCTCGGTGAACGGCCGGCGCCACAGCTCGCGCAGGTACATCATCCGGTCCCCGTCCGCGATCCGGGACCGGTTGCCCCCCACGATGTCCGCCGGTGCCCGGCCCAGCAGGACCGCCCGGGCGCCCTGGCCCGGGTCGAGCGAGCGGACCAGCACGCGGGCCAGGTCCTCGGGCCCGCCCAGCGGGCGCAGCGGTGCCGGGCCCAGCAGCGGCGAGACCGCAGGGTCGGCCCCCAGGAAGCACGGGGTCACCGCGCGGACCAGACCGTCGTCGATGAGGTAGTTGAGCGAGATGTGGTGCCCGCCGAACCGCCACCCCCACGGCCCAGTGCCGCCCGGCGCACCGAACACCCGCAGGTAGTACAGCCCCGGATCGCGTCCCCGCTCCCGGCCCCAGTTCACGTTCCAGCTCTCGACCTGATCGAGCACGTTGTCCAGCCCGATGATCGTGGCCACCGTCACGTACCCGGCGGTGGACAGCCCGGTGGCGACCAGCCGCAGGGCCAGCCGCTGCTGCGCGGGCCGCTGGGCGCCCAGGGTCAGGCCGCCGTGGTCAGTGGGGGTGTAGTACCAGAGCCTGCGTTCCGCGTCCGCCTCGGCGTCCGGGCTGGGCGCCCCGCCGGTGGCGACCGCCCGCTGGGCCGGGTCGAGCGCCTTGAGCCAGTCCGCCGCCGCCGCGGCCATCCGCGCCGCGACCTCCCGGGCCGCGGCATCCCTGTCGGCGGCTTCCCGCGTCGAGTTCACAGTTTCCTTCCCGCCGGATCAGCGCCGAGCTGGCTCAGGCCGTAGCACCACGGCCCGTTCGGGATCATTGATCTTTTCTTTTCCCGAACGATCCGTGGTATCACCCGCCCGGCCACGCCCTAGCCCACCAGGGCGACGGCGCGGGTCGGGCCGCCGTGCGCGCCCCGGAGCTTGAGCGGGAACCCGACGAAGGTAAACCGGGTGTTCACCACCTCGTCCAGGTGAGCGAGGTTCTCGTAGTGCGTGATGTGTTCCCGGCGGCACATCATGTGGACCGGGTAGCTGGTACTGGCCGGGTTGTCCGGGGTCGGGCTGTCCACGCCGAACGTCTTCACCCGCCGGCGCACGATCCATTCCGCGCCCGATTCGCCTAGGCCGGCGAAGTCGGTGAGGTAGCGCTTATCTCCTGCGAAGCGATTCCAGGTGCCGGTGTAGAACAGCACGATGTCGCCTGGTTCCACGCTCACCGCAGATGCGGCTTCGACGCTGTCCAGGTCGTCGGCGGTGATGTCGGTGCGCGGGGCGAAGCCGGTGACATCCAGGCACACCGCGGGGCCGTAGAACAGGTCCAGCGACATCTGGTCGATGGTTTCCGCCGACGGGTCAGGATCGAGGTGAGAGAAGGAGTCGACGTGCGTGGGCCCGTTGTCGTTCAGCATGAAGCCAGTCGTCTGGAACGAGAAGCCGCTGGAGAACCGCGGCGCCGTCTCCTCGTGCGTGGCGTGCTCGAACTGCACGGTCTTCAGGTGGCCTGGGTATACCTTCATGCCCTCGTAGATGTCCTGCGAGAGGTCGATGATCTTCACCGGTCTCCTTCCCGGGAATCAGTACATGACGACGCCGGCGGTGACGTTGAGGTCCTCGCCGGTGATGGCGGCCGAGCCGCCGGACGCCAGGAACACGCAGGCCGCAGCAACTTCCTCAGCGTCCACCACGCGCCGCAGCGGCGTCAGGGCGGTCATCTCGGCCCGGGCCGCCTCTTCGGTGATCCCGCGGACCGCGGCCTGACGGGCGAGCACCTGGTCCATCCGGGGCCCGGCGACCGCGCCGGGGCAGATCGCGTTGACCCGGACGTTGTGCGGCCCGAGTTCGTCGGCGAGCGTGCGGACCAGCCCGATAACGCCCATCTTCGCCGCGGCATACGGGGTGCGGCCGTGCAGCGGGCGCTTGCCGGTCATGGACGAGATCGCGATCAGGCTGCCGTCCCGGCGCTCGATCATGGCGGGGATGAACGCGCGGAAGGTTAGGAACACCCCGTCCAGGTCGGTGGCGATCGTCTCCCGCCAGTCCGCCAGCGTGATCTCGTGCAGCGGTGCCGTGGGCCCGGCGATCCCGGCGTTGGCCACGACGGCGCGCACCAGGCCGAGTTGCTCGGCCTGTCCGGCCAGGGCCGCCATCGAGCCCTCGTCGCATACGTCGCAGGCGACCGGGACTGCCCTCCCGCCGGCCTGGTCGGCCTTCTTCACCGTGTCCGCCAGGCTGGCCGGGTCACGGGCGCTCGCGGCGACGGTGTACCCGGCGGCGGCCAGGGCCACGGTGATGGCCCGGCCGATTCCGCGGTTGGCGCCGGTGACCACGGCGACCGGGGTGTCGGGAGTGCTCACCCGGCCCGGCCCGCCGCACGCAGCGCGGACAGGATCCGCTCCGGCGTCATCGGCAGCTCGGTGAGGCGGACGCCGAGCGGCGCCAGCGCGTCGTTGACCGCGGCGTTGATGGCGGCCGGCGCCATCATCCGGCCGCCTTCCCCGCCGCCCTTGACGCCGTGCGGCGTGTACGGCGACGGCGTCTCGACGTGGCCGATCCCAACCTCCGGGACCTCCATGGCGGACGGAATCAGGTAGTCGAGATAGCTCGATGAGAGCAGCTGCCCGTCCTCGTCGTAGACGTACTCCTCGTACAAGGCCGTCCCGATGCCCTGCGCCGTTCCGCCGACGATGTGCCCGGCGAGCGAGCGCGGATTCACCAAAGTACCGCAGTCGTGCACCGCCGCGTAGTGCAGGAACGTGACCGCGCCGGTCTCGATATCCACTTCCACGACGGGGACGTGGCAGGCGTGGCCCATGAAGGGGTAGAAGACGCCGAGATCCTTCCGGTCTGCGGACGGCATGGTCGTGTACGGGTGGTCGAACACCTTCGACCCCTCCAGCCCGCTTTCCATGTCGTCCGGGAAGCTGTGCTTGAACAGGTGCAGCATGATCGCGATCTCGGCGAGCGACTTGCGCCGCTCGGGGTCGCCCCTCACCCGGAATCCGCCGTCGGCCCATTCCATGTCCTCCGGTGCGATCTCGAGCAGGTGGGCCGCGGCACGGCGGGCCTTCTCCTTGATCTTGCCCGCCGCCCCCTCGACGGCGCCCGCGAGCATCACCGTGGTCCGGGAGCCGCCTGGTCCGGTGGCCGGGAGCCCGTCGCGGCTGCCGTGGTAGACGACGGAGACGTCGTAGGGACTGCAGTCGAACTCCTCCGCGACGAACTGCGCGACCATCGTCTCCGGGCTGTTACCCCAGAATGCGCAGGAGTACAGGATCGCGGTGATCCCGCCGGTGGCGTCGACCTTCAGCGTCACCGACTCCGGGGTCGAGGTCACCGGCGCGCCTGGCTCGTCGAACCAGAACCAGAACTCCGTCGCGGAGAACACGCTGCGCTCCTGCGCGCAGATCACTCCGATGCCGATGTAGCGGCCTTCCTCCTCGCGGAGCCGCTTCTGCTCCGCCCGCCATCTGCTGTAGTCGGCCAGTTCGAGAGCCTTATCGAGCACCCGGTCGTAGTCGCCGGAGTCGTAGACATTGCCGGTGGGGATGAAGTGCGGGAAGTCCCGGATGAAGTTCTTGCGGCGGGTCGCGACCGGGTCCAGACCCAGTTCCCGCGCGGCCTTGTCGACCATCTGCTCGAGCATCCAGTTGTTCACCTCGGAGCCGAAGCCCCGGTAGGCGCCCTGCTGGTTCTTGTTGGTCAGCGCGGCGCGCACCCGGTACCGCACGCTGCCGATCGTGTACGGGCCGACGACCTGGGCCAGCGCGTTGCCGTGATGGCCCACGCCGAACTGCATGTAGGCGCCGTAGTCGTCAACGACGTCGATCTTGATGCCGCGCATGGTGCCGTCCCGCATCATCGCGAGTTCGACGTTGTAGACCCGGTCGGAGCCGTGATGGTCGCAGTTCGAGATGTTGTCGACCCGGTCCTCGAGGTAGGCGACCTTGCGCCCGGTGGCCCGCGAGCACATGGCGGCGATCACCGCCGGCTTGTTGGCGAACAGCTTGGAGCCGAAGCTGCCGCCGGCGGGCACGGGCCTGATGTCCAGCTTGTTGGCGGGTACCTTGAGCGTGTTCGCGGCCATGAACAGGTAGCTGGTGAAGCTCAGCGTGTTGGTGTCGATGGTGAAGCTGCCGGTGCCCGGGTCATACTCGGCGATCGCGCCGACGGTCTCCAGCGGCTGCCCGCCCGAGCGGTGCCAGCGGAGCCGGTCCGTGATGATGACGTCGGCCTCGGCGAAGTCACGCTCGACCTCGCCGAAGTCGAAGGTGCGCTCGTACGCGCAGTTCGACCCGAGGGCCTCGTGCACCAGCGGGGCCCCGTCGGCCAGGGCGCGCTCCGGGTCAACCACCGCAGGCAGTGCCTCGTATTCGACCTCGATGAGTTCCAGCGCGTCCTCGGCCAGGTAACGGCTGTCCGCGACGACGACCGCGACGCCCTCGCCGACGTACCGCACCTTGTCTACCGCCAGGCAGCGCCAGGTGTGCCGGGCCGGGTCGGGGCCGAAGTCGGGCATCGGATCGCACAGTTCGGCGGCCTGGAGGCCGGTGATCACCGCGCGCACGCCAGGTGCGGCCAGGGCCTGGGCGACCTCGATCCGGAGGATCCGGGCGTGCGGATGGGGGCTGCGCAGCACGGCGGCGTGCAGGGTGCCGGGGGTGATCCGGTCGGCGATGTAGCCGCCCCGGCCGAGCAGGAATTTCGGGTCCTCGACGCGCCGGATCGACTGGCCCACCCATCGCCGCTTAGCGGAGTGGTCACGTACCGGGGGAGCGCCGGGGCGCGAGGCGGTGGTCACGAGGCAACCTCCTTCGTGGCGCGCATCCGCGCGGCGGCGCTGATCACGGCCTCGATGATGAACTGGTAGCCGGTGCAACGGCAAAGGTTGCTCGCGATGGCCGAGCGCACCTCAGCCGGGGTCGGATCAGGGTTCTCCGCGAGGATCTCGCAGGCCCGCATCAGCATGCCGGGGGTGCAGTAGCCGCACTGCAGGCCCTGCTTGGCCGCGAACTCGTCCTGGAGCGGGTGCAGCTCACCGTCGCGGGCCAGGCCCTCGACCGTGCTGATCTCGGCGCCGTCAGCCTGGACGGCCAAGGTGATGCAGGAGCGGATGCTGGCGCCGTTCAGCAGGATCGTGCAGGTCCCGCAGACGCCCTGTTCGCAGCCGATGTGCGTGCCGGGCAGGCCAAGGTCCTCGCGGAGGAAGTCGACGAGGAGCCGCCGCGGCTCGACCTCGGCCACGTGCGGCTGGCCATTGACGGTCACTGTGATGGTGCAGGTGGTGGGGGCCAACGGGTTCTCACCTCTCATTCCGTGCGCGGGAGGTAGCTAGTTCGATCCCGCGCCGCAGGTAGGTGCGGGCCAGGGCGAGCCGGGTCTCGGCGCTGGCGTGTAGGTCAGCGGCGGGGGACAGGCCTTCGACGGCGGCCTGGGCCGCCTCGGCGGCCGTGGTCGCGTCGGCGCTGGCACCCGCCAGGACATGTTCGGCGGCGGTGGCGCGAATCGCCGTCGGGGCAACGCCGGTGACGGCCAGGGCGACACGCCCGATCCGGTCGCCGTTCAGCTCGGCGAGCGCTGCCACCCCGACCACGGCGAAGTTGGCGTGGATCCGGGAGAACTCGACGAACGCGTGTCCGCCGTGCCATAGGGGCAGTCGGATCTCGGTGAGGATCTCGTCGGGCGCCAGGGCGGTGCCGAATGGGCCCGTGAAGAATTCCGCGGCGCGGATCTGGCGCGATCCCGTCGGTCCGGCGGCCACCAGCTCCGCATCCGACGCGAGGGTCACCGCGGGCAGTTCGGCAGCGGGGTCGGCGTGGGCCAGGCTGCCGCCGATCGTGCCGCGGTTGCGCACTGGGGTGTGCGCGATGAACCCGACGGCCTCGGCGAGGAGGGGAGCGGCCATGGCCACCTCATCGGACCGTTCCAGCTCTGACATCCTGGTCATCGCCCCGATGATCAGGACGTGACCTTCGTGCCGGATGCCGGTCAGTCCAGTGACATTGCGCAGGTCAATGAGATAGCCCGGCTTGGCCAGCCGGAAGTTCATCAGCGGGATCAGGCTCTGACCGCCAGCCAGCACCCGCGGCTCGGCGTCGGAGTGCTCGGTGAGCAGCCCGATGGCCTCGTCCAGGGTCGTCGGCGCGGCGTATGAGAAGGGGGGCGGTTTCACGGCAACCTCCCGGGTTTCGCGGCTCCCTCGGCGCGGCGGACGTGCCCGCGGGAAACGTCCCCGCCTACGTCACGGCGCTCATTCGACGCCGCCGCCGGGCATGAGCTCCGCCATGTGCACCAGCCTAGGAATGACTGCGCGGTGGTGATAGGTGGCACAAGGGTTTTTTTGACCGAACGGTCCGGCGTACCCGTGCCGGGCTTGCCAGGCGCGGGCCCGAGCCGCTCTTCTGTTAGCTCGTTGTCAGCCGGAGCCTGCCGTTGGGTCAGGTCTCCCTTGCGAGTGCACCTGGACTCGCCGCAGCAGGGAACGAAGCGTGGATGCATTGGCGTAGCCCACCTGCGGCGCAATCTGCTCGACGCTTTGCACCGTGGTGCGCAGCAGGTGGACGGCGCGCTCGGCCCGCAGGCGCTGCACGAGCGCCAGCGGGCTCATTCCGAGCGCAGCCTGGGTCCGTCGCTCGAGGGTGCGTCGGCTAGTACCGATCGCCGCCGCAAGCTCCCGAACGTCCAGCGACTCGCCCAGGCGGGCGCGGGCCTGCTGCTCGAAGGCGAGGACCAGCCGATCGTTGTGGTTGAGGTGGTCCACGACGAGGTAGGAGCTCTGGGAGGCGCGTTCGTCGATGACCAGGAGCCGGGCGACGTGCTCGGCCAGGCACGGGCTGACCCGGCGTACGAGCGCAAGAGCGAGGTCGATGTGGGCGAACGCGGCGCCCGCGGTAACAACGCCGACGTCGGCGACCACCATGGTGCCCAGGTCGAGGAGCACGGACGGATACCGGCTTCGGAACGCGGCACCGAGCCACCAGCTCGTCGTCGCCCGGCGCAGATCGAGAAGCCCGGACTCTGCGAGCATGAAGACGCCGGTGCACGCGGCGGCCACAGTGGTCACATCCGGGTCCAGGTCGCCAAGGACGGCGATGATCGCCCGGCTGACGCGCGCAGCGAGCGCGCTGAGCGTGTCCTCGGCGGTCATCGTGCCAAGCGCCGGCACCACGACGACGTCGACGGCCTGCAACTCGCGGAGGTGCATCGTCACCGGCACGGTGAGGCCGGCCCCAGTGGTGACCTTGCGGCCGGTACCGGTGACGTCGACGCGGATCGGCGGGATCGAGGGGTCGACGTCGGGGCGCTGGGCCTCCGCCGTCGAGAGGACGTCGATGAGCGCGGTCAGCCCTGAGCTGAAGCAGCCGTCGCTGGCGAGCAACCCGACATGCATGACGTAGACGGTAGCAAAGCTGTCGTATGCGCCACTGGCTCAACGGGTCAGGCGCTCGTAGGGTCCTGGTGGTGGCCGGTGCCTGGCGATGCGCGCGAGGAGGGCGCATCGCATGGTTCCTGTCACATGCAGGCGAGTTTCACCAGGGCTGCCGTAACCCACGGAGCATCGATGATCTCGGATCAGGCACGGAATGGCGCATCTGCCGACGGGCCGGTCGGCGGGGCGCTCGCTGGCGCGCGCGGCGGGCCAACGGCGGGGCGGATCGCGCTCGGCGTGCAGCTGCGTCGGCTCCGGGAAGCCAGCCATGTCACAGGTGAGGAGGCGGGCGAGGCGATCCGGGCGACGCGCTCCAAGATCAGCCGTTTGGAACGGGGGCGCTGCAGGGCCAAACAACGCGATCTGGCTGACCTGCTCACCCTTTACGGGGTCACTGACGAGGCCGAACGCGAAGCACTGCTAACACTCGCCCGCCAGGCCAACGCCCCGGGCTGGTGGCAGCAATACATCGGCGTCCTGCCCAAATGGTTCGAGCTCTATATCGGGCTGGAACAGGCCGCCTCCATGATCCGCGCCTACGAGGTGCAGTTCGTCCACGGCCTGATGCAGACCGAAGACTACGCCCGCGCCGTCATCCTCACCGCCAACGCCCACGCGCCCGGAGCGGAGATCGACCGGCACGTCAGCATCCGAATGAGACGCCAGCAGCTCCTCACCCGGCCCGGTGCACCCCGGCTCTGGGCCGTGCTGGACGAGTCGGCGCTGCGACGGCCCTGGGGCGGGCCCGCGGTGATGCGCGCCCAGCTGGAACACTTGCTGCGGGTCACCGAACTGCCCAACGTCACGCTCCAGATCGTTCCGTTCCGCGCTGGCCCGCACGCCGCAGCCGGCGGCTCCTTCACCATCTTGCGGTTCCCCCAACCGGACCTGCCCGATCTGGTCTACCTCGAGCAGCTCCACAGCGCGCTCTACCTCGACCAGCCCGACGACGTCACCGGCTACCTGACCGTCATGGACCAGCTAGGCGTCCAGGCCGAAACCGGTGCCGCCAGCCAGGACATGCTTCGCGCGCTCCTCAGACGGGCCTAGGCCTGGCCTGCCCGCCTGGGCGCGGTGGCGACCACGGTGCCCAGCGCGGCCTGTGGCTTCCCGCTATCGATGCGCACCCACTGGACCGCACTCCGCGCAAGCCTCGCCGCAGCCGCCCCGAAAGCCGCCACCTCGTTGCCGCCGGCAGCGGCCGCGCCGCAAGCGCCAGATCGATCCAGGATGGTGCGATCCGCGGACCGCGCCTGGCCCGGGAAAACGAGCCGGCCGGATACCATCTGGAGGTTCGAGGTGGGGTGCGACAACGGCACACGCGGGTAAGGCGCCCGGGTTGATGCCTGACCGCGTGACAGACGAGCACCAGGGATCCTCTGGCGTCTGGTTACAGTGAGTTAGCAGCTTGTAATCACTTCTGACATGATAATTGCGTAATCCCGGGCAGCCTGCGCGTAGGGAGGCCCAGGGGAATGACCGGGCAAGAGCCATCCGCGCGACAGATCGCGGCCGAGCTGCGGCGTATCGCCGCCGAGCTGGACGAGCTGGGCCGCGCCGCGCCGCCTCGGTGGCGAGAGCGGATCGCCTGGTGCGCCATCACCACCGAATACGTGGCGCGCGTCATTGAAAGCGACCTGACCGGAACAACTGAGTTACCTCCCAGCTCAGTCCTGGGGGGTGAGCCTGCCGAACTCCGTACCGCCGCGCTAACGGATTGCTAACGAGACTGATCGAGAGCGGGCGACGGGAATCGAACCCGCATGACCAGCTTGGAAGGCTGGTAACAGACTCTCGAAGGCCACGCCAGCTTGGGGCCGTGACCAGGATATATGGCATCTCGACTCCGCTGCGTTGCCTCTTTGGGTAGAAGTTTGGGTAGAAAATAGCTGCCGCCTGGAATCTGTGGAGGCTAGTGCAGTGCAGTGCCGTTCTACGAACCCCTGATACCGCGCACCGAGGGCTCCGGTAAGGCGGGTGTTACGCCGCTGAATCGTGACCGGCAACCTCGATCCACTCTCTGCCGTCGGAGTTCAGAGCGGCCCCAGCGACGTCGACCCCGAGGCGGGCCGTCAGTTGAGGCTGCTGCTGTCTTCCGCGTCGTCAAGCTCGATCGGGGACAGCTCATCATCGGCCAGGTCCGCATACGGGTCGGGGTGCAGCCGGGCCCGGCGCCGGTCGTTCAGGTACACGATGACCTCGGCGGCCTCGACCAGCGCCACGCAGACCCCGCTCGGCGTCGTAGTCCATCCTGTCCAGTTCGGTCTTGTGCAGTTCTTGGAAGGCTATTGGGGCGCGAATCCTGTCGCCCGCAAATTCAGGGAGCTGCGGGTCAGGCATCACCGTAAACGGGCCGACGCGCTTGAGGAGAAGGATGTAGAAGGAGATCAGGAAGCTGGTCGGTTGCTCGACCAATACCCTGCCGATCCCGCCCTTGTCATGCCGACTCGGCTCGGT
>Ga0306922_10003735_pt1 | contig 14299 bp, 14 predicted proteins | sample sta12Cox44000082_FD_203758 | JGI IMG/M metagenome (GOLD analysis project Ga0306922, IMG submission 203758) | Lab enrichment of tropical soil microbial communities from Luquillo Experimental Forest, Puerto Rico - statoxic.12C.oxic.44.000.082 (v2)... | ecosystem: Environmental > Terrestrial >... | reverse complement strand
TACGATGGCTGGTTTCCGGAGACGTTCCGCTTGCAGGCACTACAGGGGGCCGACATTGTCTGCGTGCCGACCAACTGGGTGCCGATCCCGGGTCAAGAGCCCGGACGCCCGGCGATGGCCAACATCCTACACCAGGCTGCAGCGCACACGAATTCAATCTTCATTGCCTGCGCGGATCGGGTCGGGTTGGAGCGCGGCCAAGCATTCGAAGGGCAGAGTATGATTGTGGGTCCGACCGGTTGGCTTGTCGCCGGGCCTGCGAGCCGTGAGGCCGAAGAGACCATCTATGCGCGGATCAATCTTTCGGATGCGCGTCGTGGGCGCAATTGGAACACCTTCAACCAGGTCCTGCGCGATCGTCGGACCGACGTTTATGGCGAGATGCTCGGCGCCGACATCAAACGTGGCTGGTACTGATAGCAACGAAGTAGGGAGTGGACACATGCATCGCGATTTGCTCATTGCCACCGTGATTGCGCTTTTCGGCCTCGTGTCCGTCGGCGCGGCGCTTGGGGAAACTCCGATCAAAATCGGCGTGCCGGTCGGCCTCTCAGGGGCAAACAGCGTGGTGGCCCCCTCGGTCGTGCAGTCGGCGGAGCTCGCAGTCGAGGAGATTAACAAGGCTGGCGGCGTGCTCGGCCGAAACCTTGCGCTCGAAGTCGCCGATGACGGATCTGGCGCGGCCGGTGCACAGAAGGCTTTCGACTCGCTGGTCTTCCAGAAGAAAGTCGACGTCCTCATCTCCATGGAGACCAGCGCGGCTCGCAATGCGGGCCTCCCTATCGTCCAGCGTGGCAAGACGCCGTTTATCTATACGTCGTTCTACGAGGGGAGGTCCTGCAATCCCTATATGTATGTCAACGCCTGGGTGCCTGAGCAGCAGGTGCCGCCGATCGTCGATCAGTTTATGGCCGCAAACAACGCGAAATCGTTCTTTCTGATTGGCAGCGACTATGCGTTCGGTCGCGGTATGCTGCAATTCACACGTGCCTATATCGAAAAGAAGGGCGGCAAAGTCGTCGGCGAGGAATATCTGCCGATGGATGGCACCGACTGGACCCCGATCATCTCCAAGTTGCGTGCGTCGGGCGCCGACGCGCTGATCACATCGACCGCGGGTGGTGCGCCGAATGTGACGCTCACCAAACAACTGCGCGCGGCCGGTGTGACCATGCCATACGGCAACCTGGCAGTCGACGAGGGCACGGCCAAGAGCATGGGCGGCGATGCCGCCGGCATCTTCATCTCCGCCTCATATGTGACCTCGATCGATGCGCCCGCGAATGCCAAGTTCCTCGCTGCCATGAAGGCTAAATTCGGGGACGAGTTGAAGACTCCCAACGACCTCTCGGTTCCCGAGTATGAGGCTGTCTATGCCTACAAGGCCGCCGTCGAGAAGGCTGGCTCGACCAAGGTCGACGGTGTCATCAAGTCGCTCGCAGACGTCGCCGTCGACGGCCCACGCGGCACCATCAAGATGAACAAGGAGCGCCATGCACCGCTCACCATGTATCTTGGCCAAGTCGGGGCGGACGGCGGCGTGAAGGTGATTAAGGCGTTCAAGGACGTCGATCCGGGGGATCAGTGCCCGAATTTGAAGTAGCGCGTCCGACATGAGCTTGCTGCTCGACGTGGTGACGACAGCGGGAGTTTTGTTCGCCGTCGCCATGGGGCTTCTGGTGGTGTTCGGGGTACTGAAAATCATCAACTTTGCCCACGGGGCACTGCTTACCCTCGGTGCCTATGCGGCGTTGGTGACGACCAAGTTGGGGATCAGCGCGTGGCTTGCGTGGCCGCTGGCATTCGTGAGTGGCGGGGCACTCGGTTTGGTGGTCGAGCGCCTGATCGTGCGGCCGCTTTATGCGCGGCCGCTCGACGCCATCCTCGCCACCTGGGGACTTGGCATCGTCATCAGTCAGGTCATCACACTCTGCTTCGGCCGCGAAGTGCAATTCGCGCGGAGCCCGCTGAGCGGGACCATCGCGATTTTAGGCGACACGTATTCAGTTTATCGCTTGGCGCTACTCGGGGTTTCGATGGCTCTCGGGTTGCTCTTTGCGGCGCTGATTGAAGGCACGCGGCTCGGCCTCTCCGCTCGGGCCGTTATTATGAACGAGGATCTTGCTCGTGGACTGGGCATCGATACGCGGCGGGTGCGGCTTCTCACCTTCATGATTGGCTGCGGGCTCGCGGCGCTGGCGGGCGCGCTCATCACCCCGCTTTCGAGCGTCGATCCCAACATGGGTGTTCCGTGGCTCATTAACGCCTTCATGCTGGTAATGGTCGCCGGGGCCTCGTTTCTCAGCCTCGCGCTCGCGAGCCTGATCCTCGGGGGCGCTCAGGTGATCGTCAGCACGTTCGTTAGCCCGATCCTCGGCGGCATGACCATCGTGCTATTGGCCGCGGTGGTCTTGCGGCTGCGTCCGGCGGGTTTTGGCCGTGACTGAAGCAGAGGCGGCGATTTCTGCGGCGTCGCGCGCCTCGCCAAGGAATTGGCGGCTTGCCGGGTGCCTAGTGGGAGGCGCCCTTGTCGTCGCGGCCGGTCCGTTCATCCTCGACACGTATTCGGTCAACATCCTCATTCGCGGCTTTCTTTATGCACTCGTCGCGCTCACGGTGGACATCCTATGGGGTTACACCGGCATTCTGACGTTCGGGCAGGCGGCGTATTTTGGGATCGGCGCTTATGCGACGGCATTAATCTTCACTCACGTCGGCTTTGAGCCCGCAACGATCTTGCTTGCTGTCGGGCTTGCCCTGGGGGTACCGGCGCTCGCCGGCCTGGTCGTCGGCTGGCTTTCGTTCTATCCGGGGTCGACTCCGCTCTATGCGTCCGTGATCTCGCTTGCGTTCCCTATCGTGGTCACGCAGGTGATTTTTTCGGGCGGAACTTTCAGCGGATCAAGCAGTGGCCTTGTCGGCTACGAGGCGTTCGATCTGTCGATTGAGGCTTGGTTTTGGATCGTCGGCGCAGCGCTCCTTCTGGCCGCGGGTGCAGCCTATGCGTTCGTCAAAAGTGAGATGGCGCTGCTGCTTGTCGCGATCCGCGATAACGAGATGCGCTGCGCCTATCTGGGCATCGACGCCCCACGGGTAAAGATTTTGCTGACCGCGGCGCTCGCAACCGTCGCCGGCTTTGCGGGATTCGGGTACGCCAATTTCTCAGGCGTGGTCGCCCCCGAAATCGCCGGATTCGTCTTCGGCACCGAGCTCGTAATCTACGTCGCGCTCGGTGGACGTGGGACCTTGCTCGGACCACTGATCGGCACGGTCGTGATTGATGCGGCCAGCTCGTATTTATCTGGCGATTTACCATATGTCTGGCAGCTGATTGTTGGCCTGGTTTTCATCGTCGTCATAGTGGCGCTCCCCAACGGCTTAACACCGCTCCTCGGTCGGCTTTGGCACGCCATCAGTGGCCAGCACGACCGTCAGCGCCGAGCCGCTCCGGTGCTCGAATCCCAGTCGATGAAGGCGGCGCCTACGACCGCTACTCTCGAGATTTTTGGTGTGAGCAAATCGTTTGGCAGCCTGAAAGTGCTTGAGGACATCACGCTGTCAATCGTCGATGGCGAGCTGGTCAGCCTGGTTGGCCCGAATGGCGCTGGGAAGACCACGTTGATGCGCTGCATCAGCGACGGTCGGGAGCGATCAAGTGGGACCGTGCGAGTCAATGGCGAGGACATCGGGGGGCTTCCGCCCAACCGCGTGGTCCGGCTCGGTCTTGGGCGAAAATTTCAGACTGCCGGCGTGTTCGAGAGCCTGACGGTCGCCGAATGTTTGCGGATCGCAGGCACACTTCGCGACAAACCGTCGCCACGGCGTCCATTACACGTCTTGCGCTTACCGGAGGCGGCGCGAGCGGTGGTTGAGACAACGGGACTTGTCGATTCGCTCTTGCGTCAGGCACGGCTACTGTCGCACGGACAGAAGCAGGCGCTCGAACTTGCCATGGTGCTGGCGCTTGAGCCGAAAATCGTGCTGCTCGACGAACCGACGGCCGGATTGACCAACCTCGAACGTAGACAGATTGGCGGTATTCTCAGGGAGCTCGCTTCCCGGCATCGCCTTGCCGTCATTCTGGTCGAGCATGATCTCGATTTCGTAAGAGAGATTTCGTCCCGTGTGGTGGTGCTGCACCAGGGGCGCATCGTGCTCGACGGCGCAGTTGAAGCGGTGGTCGGCTCAAAGCTTATCCGCGACATCTATGCAGGCTCCGGTCATGGCTGATGCCGCGTTCGCTCCGACACCTCCGGCACTCGAGGTCAGGAACCTTTCGGGCGGCTATGACGACACGCTGGTTTTAAACGGCGTGACCCTGGCCATCGGTCGTGGCGAAATCCTGGCAGTGCTCGGCCGCAACGGCATGGGCAAGACCACGCTGCTACGCACGATTCTCGGGTTCCTGCCACCACGGGCGGGTTCAGTTTTTCTCTTCGGGCGCGAGGCGACCGGTCAGGCCCCCGATGCCTTGGTCCGTAGCGGCATCGCCTATGCACCCCAGGAAAAGGCCATCTTCCAGGATCTTTCCGTGCGCGACAATCTTCGCCTCGCGGCAACGAGCGATCACGCGTTTCGCGATGCGTTGCCACGGATCTTCGAGCTGTTTCCGCTGTTTGAGCACCGTCTCGTCCAGAAGGCCGGAACGCTCTCGGGTGGAGAGCAGAAGATGCTGATGGTCGCACGCGCCCTAATGGTGCGCCCGCGGTTGCTGTTGATCGACGAGATCTCTGAAGGCCTGCAGCCCTCTGTGATCGCACAAATTGCCGCTGTACTCCGCAGCGAACGCGACGCCGGCACAGCGGTGCTGCTCATCGAACAAAATGTCGCCTTTGCGCTTGCGATTGCTAATCGCTGGGCGGTGCTTAAGCGCGGCGCAATCGACGACCAAGGAACGATTGCGGACGAAACTGCAAGCCGAATCGCCGAACATTTCGCGATGTGACACGCCCGCTTTCCGCTATCTCGCGATCATCTGGGTGCCCAACGCGCTTGCCATCCGTACGCCAGATTGCACGAAGTTGTACGGCCCGCGTTGTTAGCCTATTTCTGGTGTGATCCGTCAAGGTACGCATCTTGGCCCGCGACCGCGGGAATCCGCAGGTACCACAAAGGCCATCGCATCACGGTACCGCTCCTCTCGCAAGACGGCGGCATTCGAGGCGATGGCTTGTCGAGTTTGTGGGAGACAGGGGGCTCAGTCCGGGGTTCTGGGCTAACAGTGCTGGTCGATCTTGCCGCGCTAGCGCGGACACGATCGACGATGGAAGCAGAGGCGAGTGCGTGGCTGACAGCGATTTGCGCAATGAGATCTTGCGCCTCGAGGAACGCATTGACGACCTTGCCGAGGCGATGGCGAGATCGCAGCGGATTTCGCAGATTTCCAAGGTTGCCATTGTCGGTGGATTGGTCTGGATCTTGGCGACGATCCTCGGAGTGATCGCATTTGTCCCATCAGCCGTCATTACCGCGGTGGCCGCGATGATCGGGGGCGTCGTTTTGTTCGGTTCGACCACGACCAGTACGAAGGAGACTTCGGCAGCGATGCGGGCGACCGAAGCCCAAAGGGCCGAGTTGATTGGCAGAATGCAACTACGAGTCGTTGGAGAAGAGAACGAGCGACGGCGATCAGGATACGAGTGAGCGTCGCGAGTGAAGCGCTACGCCTCGAGGCGGTTCCACGGGCTCAATAACGCGCCAGTACTCATAAGGCACCATGGGGTCTTTGGCCGGCCGTCGCGGATTGAGACCCAACATGGCCACGCGCGGGCTGGGGGCTAAGTGACCTGCCCATGAGAGTCGCATCGACGCCCCTCCGGGTCGGCAGGGCGTCAATTCTGCCAGACGTATAGAACCGTTGGGCACCCTTATTTGATCGTGTCCTAGAGGTGCTGATGGAGCTGCGCGAAGACAGCAACGCCGCCAATGGCACGACTCTCCCCCTTCCATTTCGGATGGAGTATAGAAATACCTGGGCGCTAAAGCTGTGTCCGTTGGCTTCGCGGCCATAATTGAGGGGACTGTTAGCGGTCCGCATCAGCAGACATTGTCGTTCCGACCACGTTCCCCCTTTTTGGGCTCGAACACGACCGGAAGGGGCGCAGCAGAGCCGAAGAGTTTGGCGGTACGCAAAGCCGAGCTCAAACATTGGCAAGCGGCGGAATCGACTGAGCGTATGCCGCGCCGGCTGTTGCCGGTAGGAGAACCCTATTGAGGGTCAGAGCGTCCAGGTTGTTTTTTGCTGTCACCCAGCCTCAATGGTGGGCGGAATGCGTTCCAGCCCCGCTCATTTGCCCTCGGAGTGCGTCCGAGCGTGATAAACAATCATGATTGTTGCTGATCATCGCCCAACTCGCGAGTTTTTTCACTCCGTCTACTCTTGCCACAATGACGACCTATATTCGGGCTAAAATATTCGGCCAGGCTGAGGGGTAAACTAAGAAATTATTTTTTGTAGTAGCACCTCCCTTAAAAACAGGCTTGGCGACACTTGAACTCGCAGCTCCCGACGATCATCCCGGATGCACGGCGCCTACAGCTAAACCGACGAGGGTGGCGGCTGCGCCTTGCGGCGCTCGCGGGATTGGGACCGGTGGTGCTCGGCCTGATTGTCATGCCGTGGGGCCGCGACAATGAGTCGTCGGGCATGAGAAACGACCGGCACAAGGCCTCGTTCCCGTCGCCGCTTGTGTCGGTTGTTGTCGATTCATGTCAAACCAATTCCTCGGCCCCCCGCTTTGTCGTTAGCAAAGCGTCCGGCACCCTGCGGTCTGAGGAAGCGGCCACGCTTGGCCTGACCGTTGATGGAGCCGCTGATGGCGCCTATGTGGTAATCAGCGGTTTTGAGACTGGATCACTGTTCTCAGTCGGCCGATCCGTGAGTTCCAACGTTTGGAGTGTTCCTGCATCGCAGATCGGGATCGCGGCAATTACGCCACCTCGCGGCTTCGCGGGCTCCATGGACATTACCAGTGGGCTCGTGCTCGCCGATGGGAAGCTTGCCGATCGGGGAACTTTGCACCTGGAATGGCGGCGTCCGAGATCGGCTTTGCAATCCCTGGCGTCTTCGCGCCAAATCAGCGCGACGGAAGTCCATGCATTGCTCAGCCGTGGCAATGCTCTCGAGGCGACCGGCGACCTGGCCGGAGCGCGACTGGTTTTCCAACGGGCGGCGGAAGCAGGAAGTGCGCGCGCCGCCTTCATGCTGGCGGAGACCTACGATCCTATTGTGCTCGAGACCTTGAGAGAATCAGGGCTCGCGTCAAATGTCGCGACAGCGCGCGTTTGGTACGCAAAAGCCAAGGATCTAGGCTCGGACGAAGCGCCAGAACGCTTGGAGAGACTCGCGCACCGGACGGACTGACCTGCGAGAGGTGCGGCGGCCCCGATTGAGCTCTCCACCCGTCGGAGAACCTAGCTTCTAAGACCGAAGGCTGCGAATGTTGCACTCCAGCCCCCAGGTTGTCACGGCCCGCAATTTCAGGGTCGCATGATCTGCGGGTCAAAAACAATGGAACTCCTGACAGCGTTCACCGCGTCAGCAAAGCTGAGGATTTAAACCCGAACCCGATGACTGTTGGCGAGCGCACCCAGTCAGTAACAAAGACCGTCAATCACCTCTATCCAATTGCGGGAAGTATTCAGAGCTGCACGTGATCGTTGTATGTCGGTTTGTTTCGGCATCTGACTTCGGTATCCGACAGAGTGTGACCTACGTCATAGGTTCGTTCGGTGGCATCTCGGTATTTTCCATGACGGCCGATAGGCGCGGTTGCGCGACCCTCATCAGTCAGGGATATAGAGCGATTTTCGATCAGGGTTGAATCGACGGGGTGCGCAGAGTCCGGCGTGGAACGGCATCAGTATGTGAGCAAAGCCCAATGTTGTTGACAGCAGAGAAGGCGCGTCGGCGCGTGTGCGTTTACCAGGTTGGCAAGCGGTCGAGGTATACGCTGTGGCAGCGCGCCAAAGAGCGTTTTTGGGGCAATTTCTTCCCGTGGTTCTATCGCAAGGTGCTCTATCGGCACGCGTACTGCCTGGCTGACGGGTGCATGCACTGGCACTTTGTCGACGGGCGCGAAAGGCACGGCTATTGCACGCTCGCCGGTCGTCACGCGTTGCTGCAAATGGAACTCGATGGTAAGAAGGTTCCGCGATCAGGGCAGTAAAGGTTGCGGATGCCAAGGACCACGTTCCAGTCTACCGCCGCCGAGAACAGAAACGCCTCGGCACTCCGACCAGGGGCAGTTCGGGTGTCTGAACGCGGCGCGTTAGGGATCACAGTGTGAACGATTCCTCACGCGATTGATCTGTGACGCGTCGCGGATTTCAAAGGTGTGGCCGCGCGCGTTTTTGCGGTGCGATTTCTGGACAGCGATGCCGCATGCGTGGTAACCCGCTTGCCAGAGCGGCCACTCCCACTGACTGAGAGCATCTTCGCGATGTAAATCGCGAGCAACAGCGGGTCAGGCGAGACTTTGTTCCGAGCGAGGGATGACAACAATCGATTTTTGGTACGAATTCGCAAGCACCTATTCGTATCCGGCCGCGATGCGGATCGAACGGCGAGCGAGAATCGAGGGTGTGACGTTACGGTGGCGGCCCTTCCTGCTTGGACCGATTTTCAGTTCGCATGGGTGGAACGATTCACCGTTCAATCTGTATCCGGCTAAGGGTCGCTACATGTGGCGCGATCTGGAACGCATTTGCGCCAAGGAAAACCTACCATTGAAACTGCCGCCTCGCCGATTCCCTCAGAATGGCCTTAAGGCGGCGCGGATCGCTCTAGTACTGGCCAACGACGGCCGGATCGGCGATTTCTCGTGCCGCGTCTACACCGCGAGCTTCGCGGAGCAGAAGGATATCTCCGACGATGAAACGCTCGCGGGGATCTTGAGAACGTTGGATTTGGACCCGGCGGTAGTCGTTGCCGCTGCCAACACATCAGAAAACAAGGCTAAGCTCAAGGCGCAGACCGATGAGGCCATCGCCCGGAGCATATTCGGTGCGCCAAGCTTTACGGTTGGAGAGGAACTATTCTGGGGCGGCGATCGGTTAGATGACGCCATCGCTTGGGCGAAGCGCTGATGCATTTCTGCGGCGTACCACCACGAGGAGATATGGAGCTTTTCCAGCAGGCGGACACACCTAGTCAAGTCGAACGAGAAGAGTCGGGTGAAGTGAGACGTCTTGGACGGTCCTTGGTGGTGATCTGCATGTAAAAGAGTGATATGCGACCCATCGGCGATCGATCGGTGGAAAGCAGCAAATCGTGAAGCGATCACTATGATCCGCCGCCGCCGCCTCTGCCGAGGGGGGTTATCTGCAACAACAGCGATGACTGCGAGCGTCGGTGGGCCGACGCCCTCAGCCGCAAAATAAGAGTTATCCGGAATAGTATTGTCTAATTTGCGCGTTCTGATCCGGCGTGAGCCAATCTCTCGTAATGATCTTTCCCAGGTATGGCTCGAAAAGAATGCTCGGCTCCGCCCCCTCATACATGCCTAAATTTGGTCGTTGGACACTGTAGCCGAGCATCTCTTGTAAATCTTTGGAAAAGTGCCTCGCGATTTCAGGAGGAGCGGCAAGATACTGATTTTCCGATTGCCTCAACCATCCCAAACAATAGCTCAGCGCAATGCCGGTGCGAGGGAGCTCACTGCGATTTTGGCCCCCTGCATGAATGACGGAGCCAAGATAGATTAGGACTTCGCCAGGCTGCATTTCCGCCAAGGCTATTTCGTGTTCAGCGGGCATGCGGTCGACGTCCCATAGATGACTGCCTGGCACAACGATCGTGGCGCCGTTTTCTTTCGTAAATTCGGTGTACGCCCACATGGCATTGACCATGAACTCAAAGGGCTTGTGCTTCACCGGGAACATTGAATCATCACGGTGGATCACTTGCGCCCTCTCGCCCGGCCAGATCTGGATACCTTGCGTGAGATTCAACTGAATCTTGTCACAGTTGGGACCCAGTATTAGCCGCATGATCTCGAGCACCTTGGGCCTCACAATCATTGAGCATATGGTTTTGGACTTGCGCGCTAGCGAATGAATTCGTTTTGTTGCTTCGCCATAAAAGAGCCCCTCGCAAAAATCGGCTTGCGCAAATTCAGGATCAAGTTCGCCCCGCAGATCAGCATATTCCTGATTACTCAGGAGCTCGGATATAATCAGCGCCCCATCCTGGGTAAGGATCTCCACCGCGTCTTCGGTCGGCTCGATACATTTGATCCTTCTTAGTGTGGCGTTGGTCATGAGATGCTCCATCGTTGGTAAGGGCGTAATATATCAATCGGGAACAGCGGAGCTAACTACCTACCCAAGTAGGTTCGTACGTCGCGGAGTTCTCACGCCATTGTCTCGCCGCCAGTGTGCCCGATAGAAGCCCTCGCCTTACCGGCCGTTTACTTATTCCGTTGAGAGAACCGGCGCATAAACTTGCTGGTCGCTCAGGGTAAGGAACTATCGAGCCTCCTTGTGCGTTAATATCTGCGATTCGCCCGGGGAACTGTCATGCACCTATCGAACGAAAGCCTTCTGATCATCATCTTGGTTGGGGTCGTCGCTGGGTGGCTGGCAGGCCAAGTGATGCAGGGGACGGGCTTTGGGCTCGTCGGTGATTTGATAGTGGGCCTGCTAGGCGCTTTCATTGGGGATTGGCTGCTACCGCAGCTGAACATCCATCTGGGGGTGGGGATCGTTGCCTTGATCATCAACGCCTTCATAGGCGCGATCGTACTGCTTCTGATCTTGCGTCTCATCGGAGGTGGGGGCTGGGGATATCGCCGGCGGTGGGGCAGACGTTGGTAGAGCGTGGCGACCTAAGTGGCCGCTCGGTAGCTGCGGCTTCGATTCGCTGATCGCCTTGTATCTCTCTGTTTCTGGTACGGGGGGGCAGGGGGTCTGGCGTGATCGGAGGTGTGCGGTCCGTTTCGGTCACGCCGTCTGGCGACTCGTTAAGGAATGGGGTCTCGACGAACAATCAGCATCGGCCTTCGACCGTCAGTCGGTCAGGGAATCGAGGTGGATGCTGAACGCAGGTTGAGTTCGAAGCCCGTGCTCCCATGAAACAAGTAAGCGGACGCCGGGGGTCACGCCTCCGCGAACTTGGATGGTGAACCGGGGGCAATACCGCGGGTCGTTCGGACCCTTCCGGCATCGTCGACGGGATCCGACATCGCACGTGTAGCTCGCCTGGCGACGCACGCTGGAACGGCGGGTCCTTTCCCGGCAGCCATTGAGGACGCGATCGCGCCAGGAGCCGCAACCCGCCGTCCAGCCTTAAATTTCTGCATTCTGGGCGTTGGCGCGGGCGGGGCGAGGAGGAGCGCGCGGGGGCTCGGCGGTGAGCGCTCTACGGCACCGGGCCGAGGCTCTGCGGGTCAGCTCTGAGCGCGCCGAATATGGCCGGGTGGCTTTAGCGTTGACAAGTCGTAGGCGAACCGTTTTTGCTACCAAGACTTTGGCTGGAGCGTTCAGTATTTCAATTCTTTCGCGCGAGCAATTCTGGCTATTTTCAGGCCAAGAGCACTTTTGATTGCGGAGGGCCTATGTTTGCGCCAGCGTTCGTCGGTGTGACACTGTTATCCCTGGCGACATCCGAGGAAGTCCCGTGGCGGCGGTCACTTACCAACCGCAACGTTCGAGGACCCGTTGGGGCGCCCCGGCCAGCCGTCGCGTCAGCGTCGATCAACCTGGACCGCAGGAGAGCGGGGCTGGGTGTCTCGGTCTCCGGATACAGGTCGAAAGGTCGCCGCGAAGCCGCGCACACGGCGCGATGCATCACGTCCATGGGGGTGGTGCACGACGCCTCAAAAGATGTTGCATCCTACCAGCGACCTGCGAGGCAGCGCGGCTCGGCGGATCGGAAGCCCGCGCAAGGCATGCCAGAGTTTAACCGTTAGGAAGATAAGCGCGATAAACCACCGAGGGAGGATATTGACTTGGCTCTCACCAGTGCGGGTATCAGGTCCAATCGACAGTTGTCACCAGAGCAGTTGATCACCATCTATAAGACAATGCTGCGTATCAGACGATTCGAGGAGCGGACGGCGGCGCTCTTCGTTGAAGGCACGGTGAAGGGGACGGCTCATAGCTACATCGGCGAAGAGGCAATCGCTTCGGCGGTCTGCGCCAACCTTCGCAAAGAGGACTATGTCGGCAGCTACCATCGCGGGCATGGTCATTGCATTGCCAAGGGGGCGAGCCTGCACAAGATGATGGCGGAGCTAATGGGGCGCGCCACAGGTTATTGCGGTGGGTTGGGCGGGTCCATGCATATCGCGAGTCTTGAGCTGGGCATTCTCGGGGCTAACGGGATCGTCGGCGCCGCGATGCCGCTATCTACCGGCGCAGCGTTGGCCTCCAAGGTAAGGCAGACCGAGCAGGTCGCCGTGGCGTTCTTTGGCGATGGGGCGGCCAACCAAGGTGTGTTCCACGAATCCCTGAACCTCGCCTCGGTCTGGAAGCTACCGGTTATTTTTGTGTGCGAAAACAATCATTACGCGTTGACGACCTCATTTCGGGCTTCAACGTCAGTGGAGCGGATCGCAGATCGTGCCAGCGCCTACGCGATGCCGGGCTACCGTGTTGATGGCAACGACGTGACGGAGGTCTACGAAACCGTGCGCGAGGCGGTTGCCCATGCCCGCGAGGGCGGGGGGCCAAGTCTCATCGAGGCGCTCACCTATCGTTGGGGGCAACACTCGATGCGGGCTAATCTGGCGGACCCGCGCCCCCGTGATGAACTCGAGGCGTGGAAGAATCGCGACCCCATCACGCTGGCGGAAGCCCAACTGCTCGATCGTGGGATTGAAGATCTTGCTGGTCTGAAGGTCATTGCGAATGAGGTTGACGAGGAAATCGAGTCCGCCACCGCCTTCGGACGCCAGAGTCCGCAACCCAGCCCACAATTCATGCTGACCGCGGTCTATGCACCGCACCGCAACGTGCCGGAACCCAGCCTCCAGAGTGATCGGGCGTTGTCCTTTCCGCAGGCGATCGCCGAGGGGCTGCGCCAGGAGATGGAGCGCGACGACTCCGTCATCGTGATGGGAGAAGACGTCGGCGCGACCGGCGGCATCTTTCAGGCGACGGCCGGCCTGCTCGATCGCTTCGGACCCGAACGCGTTCGCGATACCCCGATTTCTGAAGCAACGTTCGTCGGTTGCGGTATCGGAGCGGCGATTGCAGGACTGCGACCCGTTGTCGAGCTGCAGATCTTCGATTTCGTCGCACTGACCATGGATATGTTGGTCAATCAAGCGGCCAAATTCCGGTACATGCTGGGAGGGGGTCCCAAAGTGCCCGTGGTGATCCGCGGGCCGCAGGGCGGCGGGATACGTTTGGCCGCGCAGCACAGCCAGTCGCTTGAGGCCTGGTTCACCCACGTTCCCGGCCTCGTCGTGGTCGCGCCATCTTCGCCCGCCTACGCCAAAGGCCTGCTTGTGTCCGCTATCCGCGACGATAATCCAGTCATCTTCCTAGAAAGCAAATTGCTCTACCTTGCACCTCCCGCGCCTGTACCCGAGGAGCATTACGCCATTCCGTTGGGGAGGGGGGCAACCCTCCGCGAAGGTCGCGACCTGACGATCGTGGCCACGATGGCGATGGTGCCGCGCGCGTTGGCGGCGGCGGAGCAATTGTCGCGCGAGGGCATCAGTGTCGAAGTCATTGATCCACGTACCTTGCGCCCGCTCGATGAGGATTTGATTCTGACCTCAGTTCGCAAGACGCATCGGCTCGTCATTACGCACGAGGCTTGGACGCAGGGTGGCTTCGGCGGCGAAGTCGTATCGCTGGTGATGGAAAAGGCATTCGACTGGCTCGACGCTCCGGTTGTTCGCGTTGGGGCGCCACCCGTTCCGATGCCCTATAATGATGAACTCGAACGCTTCGTGATCCCCTCTCAGCAGCGTATCTATGAGGCCGTTCTCGAACTGCTGCAAGGAGTGAGATAGTTCCGCTCAAGCGGACCAGTTGCCAAAAAAGAAAGAGGGATTTAGGGAGCGAAGCGATTGATGCCGCGGTCCTGATGATATTGCACCGCGTATCAACCGTCTCCGCAAAATTGGTCGCGTGCCGCACTTCTGCAGGAGCCGAACGGCACGATAGTACGCTCGGACGAACGCATGCGGTTGGCACTCGCTGGAGTATTTACTCGCCTTAAGCTCTGAAGGGAAGCGAACACCAGAGGTGGGGACCAAGAGCCGCGTTGCGCGGTCTGCGCACGCGCTATCGGTTTTGGCCCCAGGCCGACGGTCGCAATTCGTGAGAGACGCTGCACGCGAAGCGG
>Ga0306922_10003732_pt1 | contig 14308 bp, 14 predicted proteins | sample sta12Cox44000082_FD_203758 | JGI IMG/M metagenome (GOLD analysis project Ga0306922, IMG submission 203758) | Lab enrichment of tropical soil microbial communities from Luquillo Experimental Forest, Puerto Rico - statoxic.12C.oxic.44.000.082 (v2)... | ecosystem: Environmental > Terrestrial >... | reverse complement strand
GACTGATAGTGAATATTGGCGTTGTCTTGGTGTTCGGAGCTTTCTATTTGACATTTCTCAGGCGTCCATGATTGCCATGGAAGTGGTGAGGTTTTCTCGATAGCGACCCCGCTTGAACTCATCGACTTCATGCCGGACGCGCTCATTCTTCCGCGCGCGGACTGCGTGGTCACACGTTGTTTCCTAGCAACCTCGATCGCTGGAGGGGAACATGCTTGGAATCGGCAATGGATCTTTTGATCCCGAGACCCTCGTAATCCTGGATCAGTCGGAAGCCGTACCGAGTGCTGCCTTGACGGCCCTGTGGCCCGGCGCGAGACTTGGAACCAACAAATCAAATGTGCGCCGCGCCGTTTTGGCTCGGATGCAATCGCTCGGAGCAATCCATGAAACGCCGAAGCAATTCCCCTGACGTCGCGCGCCGCAATTTCCTCAAAGGCGCGAGCCTCGCCAGCGCCGCCGCGCTCGCCGCGCCGTCGGCCGCGAATGCGATTCCTGCGCCGCCGCAACCGAAACTTAAGGCCGCGCTGCCGGGCCCGCTGCAGATCGCGGCCGACACGCAGCCGCCGAACAAGGACCCGGCGACGCAGACCACGAGCGGTGGCGACTTCATGGTCGACGTCTTCAACACGCTCGAGATCGATTATCTGGCGATGAATTGCGCCTCGAGCTTCCGCGGCCTGCACGAAGCCATCATCAACGGCAAGAACAACAAGCTCGAAATCCTCACCTGCCCGCACGAAGAGATCGCGGTCGCGATGGCGCACGGCTACGCCAAGATCGAAGGCAAGCCGATGGCTATGATCTGCCACGGCGTGGTCGGGCTGCAGCACGCCACCATGGCGATGTACAACGCCTGGTGCGACCGCGTTCCGATCTACGTCATGGGCGGCAATATCGTTGAGGCGAACAAGCGCATGGCCGGCGCCGAATGGGTGCATTCCGCCATCGACATCGGGGCGCTCACACGAGATTTCACCAAATGGGACGACCAGCCGACGTCGCTGCAACATTTCGCCGAGTCGGCGGTACGCGCCTACAAAATTGCAATGACGCCGCCGATGGGGCCGGTGCTGCTCTCGCTCGACGCAGAGTTGCAGGAGAACCCGATCCAAGAAGGCGAAACGCTCCGCATTCCCAAGCTCGCCAAGGTGATCCCGCCGCAGGGCGATTCGGGCGCGATCGCCGAAGCCGCGAAACTGCTTGCGGGCGCCGAGAACCCGGTGATCATCTGCGACCGCCTCGCGCGCACGCCGGCAGGCTTGGCGCGGCTCGTCGAGCTTGCCGAGGCGCTGCAATGCGCTGTGATCGACAATGCCGGCCGCATGAACTTCCCCGCGCGGCATCCGCTCAACATGAGCTTCCGCCGGGGCGCAGTGCTCTCCCAGGCTGACGTCATCCTGGCGCTCGAGATGAACGATCTGTGGGGCGTCCTCAACCAGTTCAGCGACCGCATCGTTCGCAGCTACCGGCAGGTCTACAAGAAGGACGCCAAGGTCGTCACGCTCGGCAGCCGCGACCTCTTCCTCAAGGCCAATTATCAAGATTTTGCGCGCTTCCAGGAAGCCGATCTCGCCATTGCGGGCGACGGCGAGGCCTCGCTGCCGGCGTTGACCGATGCGGTGAAGCGGCTCATCGACGAGGGCCGGAAATCCGCGTACGACGCGCGCGGCAAGAAGCTCGCGGCTGCGCGGCTCGCCATGATCGAGCAGGCGAAGTCAGACGCGACGCTTGGCTGGGACGCGAGCCCGATCACCAACGCGCGGATGTGCGCGGAGGTCTATGCCCAGATCAAGGACGAGAACTGGTCACTCGTCGGCAACGCCATCCGCAACGTCTGGCCGCTGCGGCTGTGGGACATCAAGGAGTCCTACCAGTGGAACGGCGGCTCCGGCGGTGCCGGAGTGGGCTACAACGCGCCGGCCTCGGTCGGCGCCGCGCTTGCCAACAAGCGGCACGGGCGGCTCACGGTTGCCTTCGGCGGCGACGGCGATTTGATGTTCGTGCCAGGCACGCTGTGGACGGCGGCGCACCACCGCATTCCGCTGCTCTATGTTTTGCACAACAACCGCGCCTATCACCAGGAGGTGATGTACCTCACCGCGATGGCCGCCCGCCACGGCCGCGGCATTGAGAACGCGCATATCGGCACCACGCTCACCGATCCGAATATCGACTACGCCACCGTGGCGAGGGGCTTCGGCGTCTACGGCGAGGGGCCAATCACCGACCCGAAGGAGCTTGCGCCCGCGATCAAGCGCGCGTTGGCGGTGGTCAAGCGCGGCGAGCCTGCGCTGATCGATGTCGTGACCGATCCGCGCTGATGGGGCTCGCTATGATCGAGACTCGGTCCAGTCGCGCTGACGCACTTCCTCCGCTCGTTCCCGTGCAAGCCGGAATCCAGCTTTCTTCAAGATGGTGGCTCACGTTGACGGCAAGGCTGGGTCCCCGCTTACGCGGGGACGAGCGGATGGACTTTCCCTCCATTCTCTCGGGGAGCATGTCGCGCGCCGCCGGGTTGGCCGTAGCGGCGTTCATCCTCAACGGCGTGGGGTTAGGCTGCTTCGACACGCAGGCGCGAGCGCAGGATACGCCGCCGGGCGATGCCACCAACGGCAGAAGCGTCTACCTCAAGGCCAACTGCTTCCAATGCCACGGCCGCGCCGGGCAGGGCGGGGCGATGAACTACCCCGCGCCGCCGCTTGCCAAGACCGCGATGCCGTTCGAAGGCTTCAAGATGGTCGTGCGCGAATCTATGCGCGACATGCCGGCCTACAACGAAGCGGTGCTGGCTGACAAGGATCTCGTCGATATCTACGCGTTCCTGCAATCGCTCCCCGGCCGGCGCCCGGCGAAGGACATCGCGATCCTCGGCGATTGAGTCCGCGCCACGGATGGGCGTGATGAACTCGCGCCATTTCATCGCTGGCCCAAACCCAAGGACAAGGCGGAGTATGGCAGGTCACGGCCGTGCATCGCAGCAAAAGCGGCCCGCTCTTGTCCGCTTTGGGTCATAAGCGGCGGAGATAATCAGGACAATGCGGTGGGCCATGTCCGCTTTGCTCCCAAAAGCGGACATCATAGCGGGCCTCTCTGAAAGTCCGCTTAGTGCCAAAAGCGGACATATGCGGCGCAGCAAAAAGGGACGCGGTGAGGAAGATAAAGACGATAATTTGGAAAGCCCCTGAGACGGAGGACTTCAATTCGTTAGTCGTCCAGTGCAGCGCAGACAGTCTTCCGCCCCTCCCACGGACCGCTATCGCGTGGGCGCCGGTGGGACCGACGACTGCGGGGCAGGCTGCTGGCCCTCGAGCTTCTTGTGCGCCTCCTCGGCCCGCTTCTGCAGCTCCTCCGCCAACTGTTTCTGCTGCTCCTCGAACTTTTTGGGGTCAGTCGGCGGACCGTCATAAGCCTTGGCGAAGTCCTGAAGCGGGAGGACGAGACTGATGGGCTGCCCCGCGCCATCGATCCCTTGAATGACGAGGCGCTGCCCTTTCTTCAGCTTGCCGATGAGTTCCCCGCTCGCCTCATAATCGGCCATGCAGCCGTTATTCAGGCAGATCACGTAGGGGCCGGTCATGGGTTTACCGTTGTCCACGATCACGCGCGTTCCGGGTTGGAGCGACATGCCCAGCGGAAAGGTGACGCGGAGCACTTTTTTCGGATTGTTCTCCGGCTCGATCAGCATGGCCGCGACGACCGGCATTCCCGACTCCACCCGGCCGTCCTTCCCGGTGAAGCAGATCTGTAAGATGTGTATGGCATTGGCCTCTTCGCCTTTCTGTTTGGCACTGGCCTCTCCGCCCAGGCAGAACTTGGTCCACGGCGAAAAGGTGAGCTGCGGCTGTTCGGCCTGTGCCTGCGGCTGCTGCGCCTGCGGGGCGGCGGGCTCGGCTGGCTTGTGCGCGGGTGCTGGTTTCGGCGCTGGCTTCGGAGCCGCTTTGGACGCGGGGGTCATAGGGGCCGGTGTCGGCGGAGCTTGGGCGAAAGCTGCGGAGCCGATCAATGCCGTGAGCATGGTCGTTGCCGCTGCGACGGCAAGCGCGCATGCAGCCGGCCGGGCCGGCGCAAAAACCAACCGGTGATCCATCGACAGATCCTCTTCCTGACCGTTCTCCCAGCGCCCCACGCCGGAACGGTTGCCCCCAAATGGGGGAGACTATTTCAGCGACTGATTAATAGGAACATCGCGCTGATCAAATTGTGCGGCTCGCCGTAATGCTCGGCTAATAACCTCGGTAAGGCTTACAGAGACCATCTTGTACGGTCCATCCCGATTGACAGCCGTTCCAGGTTTGAAATCGCCCAGGGCGATAATAGCCGCGTGGACCGGGGTCCCTGTGCCCGAGATAATACGGAGGGGGTACCGGCTGGTATGTAGGGCGGGCCGCAGGCGGGGTAACCCGCAATTTGACACAGAGCGGGGCGTCGACATGGCTTGCGCACCAGTCGGCCAACGCGGCTTCCACTTCCTGCCGCGTAATTCCGCGCGAATTGCCTTCGATGTCGTCCAGTACATCACCAGCCCGTGGCGAACCCTGCGCTTGTGCCATGACAATAGGCGGTGTTGCTGGGGGCGTGGGCGCCCCTGGTGGCAGCTTCGCCATGAGTGCTTCGATTGCGCTAGGAATTAACTGCACGGCAGCACCCGCCAATGCGCCGGCTAGCGCGGCGCCGAGATCGGGCGGCTGGCACACGTAGAAGCGCGGTGCCGCGTAGCGCTGTTTCAAGGATACGTGGGCGTAGCCGCCGGGACCGCGCACCAGAAGCTGGCCTCCTTTGGCGTAGGATGCCTGCATCAAGATCACGACAGCTCCAGCCGCCAGCAATTTCACCGTGATTGTCATGGCAAAATAACGATGTCATGCCCGATCTGAATGGTCTCTGAACAGAAAACCCGTCACGCAAGTATAGCGGCGGCAGCCGCATCGAGACGTCTGGCAATCGAAGCGACATCGCTCGGCGGATAAATCTCAATCGGTGGGCGCTGATGTCTGCTCTTCCGCCGTAAGCGGACAAAAAGGTGGCGTTTGACTGATGTCCGCTTAGTGCCATAAGCGGACATTATGCAGCGCAGCAAACTGCGGTCTATTCGATCACCTCGTCCGCGCGCCCAGGAGCGTGAAGGAACCCGCGTGTTCCGGTTTTGCGCACCATCGACATGGAGCACGCCCGGCGGCCACACGTCTTCCGCGGGGCGAGTAGCATCATATGCGGTTTCAGTGATGAGCCGAAACGCTCTTGACGCATTCGGACAGTAGATCACCGGGCGCCGAATTGCTGACATCACCTAGACTGAGGATGCCGACCATCCGTTTGCTCTTGTTGATCACAGGCAACCTGCGCACCTGCAGCTTTTCCATGTGCCGCACTGCCTTAGCGAGGTCATCATCATCTCGGCAGCAATGGATGCCTGGGGTCATCACATCGCGCGCCATCGCGCGGCGGGCATCGAAGCTGTCCTGCGCCAAGCCTTTGCAGACGATGTCGCGGTCTGTCACCATTCCAATCAGCCGGTCGTTCTCTCCAATTGGGATGGCGCCGATGTCGTGCTCACGCATCAATTTCGCGAGGTGACAGGCGTATCTGGACTGACCCAGTCAACGCCCTTGTGCATCACGTCTTTGACTTTCATGGCACACCTCCGTTGCTGAAGTTTGCATATCAGCCCCAGTTCCCTCGCCCCTTCGACTATACAACCGATCGGATCCCTTCTGGCACGGGCCTGAGCGTCGCCGTTAGCGGCAACGCAGCTCGCGGAAGGCAAACCTCGCTGGTCGAGCGGGGTTCCAAAGAGAGTCTCTAACTTTCCTCAGCCAGCAGTCCCTCCGCGATTGCCCATGCGCGAAATGCTCGTGCAGCGACACGCGCGCTGGCGTCGTCGGATACCTCTTGGAGGCGGCGCACAAGGCGATCGCGCCGATGTGGCAACCGGGGACCTACATACGTCCGTACGAACTCAGCAGCATCGTCGAGGGTACGTACAGTAACGTCGCGCGCGAGACGAAGCGGTGGCTCGAACACGAAATCCGTCATACCGCCGAAACCCGCGAGACATCATTGTAGTTCCGGCGGCACCCGCACGGAGGGGTTCGCAGCATGTCCGCTTCGCACCGAAAGCGGACAAGCAGCAGGGCTCCAGGCTAAGTCCGCTTTGTGCCATAAGCGGACATAGCGCGGTGCAGCAAAAGAGCAGCGTTATTCGATCACCTCGTCGGCGGCCACGAGCAGCTTATCGGGCACGGTGAGGCCGAGCATCCGAGCGGTCTGGTGGTTGATGATGAGCTCGAACTGCTCGACTGCACGACCGGCAAATCCGCAGGCTTCGCGCCTTTGAGGATGCGGCCTACATAGGTGCCGACCTGGCGGAAAGCATCGTTGAGGCTTGCTCCGTAACTCATCAGCCCACCGGCTTCGGCATAGTCACGCAACGCATATGTTGCGGGAAGTCGGTGATACGCCGCCAGAAGGGCCAGCTGGACACGCCTTGCGCGGAAGAAGGGATCGGGCCCAACGAAAAGCGCGTCGGGCCGCTCGCGCACGAAAGTTGCAAAGGCGGCATCGATCTCACCGGTTGTCGCAGCGTTGTGGACTTGGATTTGCAGGCCCATGGCGCCGGCCCCGGCTTGCACGTCTCTTAATACGGCCTCCGAATTGGGATTGCCCGGATTGATCAGCATAGCCACGCGAGTGACTGAAGGCACCAGCTCATGCAAGAGTTCCAGGCGCTTCGCCGCCAACTCGCCCGCAAAGAAATTGACACCTGTCAGGTTGCCGCCTGGCCGGGCGAGGCTCCCGACAAGACCAAGCCTAACCGGGTCGTCGCCGATCTGGAAGACGATGGGCGTCGTCGTGGTTGCGGCCTTACTCGCCAGCGTAGCGGCGTTTCCTACGGTGACGAGCGCAGCGACCCGCCGCCGAGTTAGTTCGGCTGCCAAACCCGGCAGCCGATCAATTTGATGCTCGGCCCAGAGATAGACGATCGCCACGTTCTCGCTCTCGACAAAGCCGGTGTCCTTCAGAGCTTCGCGAAATGCGCGCAGAAAGTCCGCGTTGAGGTCGGGCGACGTGGCACCGAGCACGCCGACCACCGGAATCGCCTGCTGCGCGCGCGCCGCGAGCGGCCAGCCTGCCGCCGCGCCGCCGAGCAGCGTGATGAACTCGCGCCGTTTCAATACCAGTGTCTCCCGTGCTTCCAAGCGAAAGGATAGCACACCACTGGTATGGCAGCAGACTACTGCCGTGCGGGATTTCGACCCGGCCTTTGTCCGCTATGGGTCAAAAGCGGCGGAGTGGTCGGGAGGATGAGGCGTCCCGTGTCCGCTTCTCCCCAAAAGCGACCATCAGCGATCGAGCTCTGATCCGACGCTTCGTGCCAAAAGCGGACTCGTGCACTACAGCAAACGACGTACACGGGCCAGGCAACTAAGCCGATTGCGCTCGCAAACATGGTCAGGATCGCCGCGAACGAAAGGACGCACAAAAGACCATGGTGCAAGGCTGTAAACATCGCAGCAAAACCGCCGCCCGCTCTCGGGCGTCATTCCAAGAAACGTTGCGGGAACAAGCAAAGAGAGCCCCGAACTGTGTCGGGGCTTCAAGGTTTCCGAGGGATTTGAAGCAACATCGCCTAGAGGGAGGAATCTCTAGACGGCTCAACGGTATTCCAAACCGTGAGATGCGCAATTAGGGAAAACCCTACATCCATAGTCCCACCCAGCCACATAACCCCTAGGACAAGACCTTAGTAACCAACAAGTATCCGATTGAGACAAGACGGGCGATGAGAATTCTGAGTTCCGTCCGCGCCCGCTCGAGTGGATTTAGGCCCAAGACCGGACTGATGAGTGTCGGTATCGCCGCGCGTTTCGATGTCCGCTTTGCCCCGAAAGCGGACAAAAGGTAGGTGCGTCTCTATGTCTGCTTTGTGCCACAAGCGGCTGTGAGCAATCGCAGCAAGGCAGCTCTTATTCGATCACCTCATCCGCGCGGGCGAGCACCGTCGCTGGCACTTCTAGGCCGAGCGCCTTTGCAGTCTTGAGATTGATCGCCAACTCGTACTTGGTCGGCGCCTGCACCGGAAGGTCGGCGGGCTTTTCGCCTTTGGGGATACGATCGACATAGCCCGCCGCGCGTCGGAATGGATCGGTGGTATCGGGGCCGTCGACGAAGCGCCGATGCCAGTAGACCGCGGGCAATCGATGCCGATTCGCCAGCGAGATGATCAAGTCGCGATGAACGAACGCCAATGGAGTTCCCGTCACAATCAGGCCGCCATTCAAACCGCGCGCGAAAGCCGTGAGGGCGCGCTCGATTTCGCCGGCATCGCGCACGTCGACGGGCGTCACCTGCACGCCCAGTGACGGCGCCACGATCTGCACCGCGCCGAACTGGCCGGTCCCGGAGGCCAAGGCCGGATCCCGAAGGACCGCCACTCGCGTTACGCGGGGCTCGATCTCTTTGAGCAGCTCCAGCCATTTTCCGCTCATGCTGTATTCGAAAATCGTGAATCCAGTCGCGTTGCCGCCTGGCTGTGCCAAGCTCGCGACGAAACCAGCGCCGACCGGGTCGATAACAGTGACGAACACGATCGGCAGGGTGCGGGTCGCCTCTAGCAACGGCGCCACGCTAGCGGTGCCGGTACCAGCCACGAGGGCGTCCGGCGCGAGCGCGACCAATTCCGCCGCCTGTCTGCGAATGTCGTCGGCCGTAGCCCAGCGGGTGTCGATCTGCAGGTTGCGGCCGTCGCTCCAGCCCAATTGCTTGAGGGTCTGTACCAACGCCGCGAGACGGGCTTGTCCTTCCGGATCGTCCGCGGGCAGATACATGAGCACGCCGATGCGTCGGATGCGCTCGCCGGGCTGCGCCCGCCCGGCGAGCGGCCAAGCCGCCGCGCCGCCGAGCAGCGTGATAAATTCGCGCCGTTTCACCAGCAATTTCTCCCGTGCTTCGAAGCGGAAGATAGCACTGCGGGAAACCTACCGCATTGCGGGATTTCGAAGCAGCCTTTGTCCGCTTTGGGTCATAAGCGGACAACAGACCTCATGTCGCGGAGTCGAGGATGTCCGCTTTACCCGCAAAAGCGGATATCGTTCAGGTCATTTGCGCCGGCAAGCGCTTGGCGAACGCCGCCATCGAGGCCTTGCGCGTCGCCATAGCCCTGCGCCGGCGACTTTTTCCAGTTTTCTAAAGGGGGAGCTTAAACAAGACAGCCCACCCAACAACCACGGCAGCCGCTACCAAAATGCACTTGTGAAGACTCAAAATTTCGCGGCCACGAATTGCGGCGTCGCGGTCGGCGGGGTCCAATGCGCGCCGAACCTTAACGATGTCCTCTTGAAGGTTTTCGAGAACGAACCAGCCAGCGCAAGCAGCCAAGAAAATAAGTATCACGGCGAAGAATTTATCCAATGCCGTGATGCGCACATTGGTGACGGCCGTAAGGAACGCCCCCAAAAGAACGACCCCCGCCGTTGTGACAGCCCACTGCTGCTTCTTACAGAACCGCAGTTCTTCATGCTGTGCTGCGCGGTCTATTTTGTCCTTATCGCTTAAGTGGCCATTAGCTTGGTCCGACATCTGCTAGCCTCGCCAGTCGCAATCTTTGTTAGGGGCACACACTGTACTCACAACGACGACCCGGTTCACCTAAATAGGAAGACTATGCCAAGGCCTGCCTTGAGAAGATGCAGCAAATGGCGCCCCTCGTCGATGACCTCGTCGGCGAGGACCAGGATCGAATCCGGGATCGTCAATTGAAGTGGGGACGTGTCTATCCCGGCATCGCCGTCCGCGCGCCCCCTTGCTTAGCGAAAAAGGCAACCGGGATTGTGCGTCATTCCAGGTGAGTTTTGGAATAAGCAGCAGATCGCATTGGTTGCTATGTCAGTCCGCCATCGCGGACAGAAATTTAACCACCCGACGAGCCTCGGTGTCTCCTGTGTAGTTCACCCCCCCTCCAGTCAATGAGCGGGTTGCTCTCTCTAAGTTCGACCACCTTTTTCCCAAATTTATGCGTAAGCGCGGATTCCATCGGGCCTGCGGCCGCAACCCAATTCGGCTGCTCGTGCGGATCCTCGATCAGCACGATCGGAACGCCCTGCGGGGGCTCCACGGCCAGTCCTATTTCCCTGACCAGTTCATTGGCTCTTTTCACAGCACCCTCCCTTTGTGCCCAGCGCGACGCAAAGTCGGCTGCCCGACTTAATCCCAAGGGGGGCCCATAAGTTCCGGGCCTAATTTCTTTGCGAATTTCTTTGAATGTCTGGAACCCGACTTATCGGCGTGCGTTATGCAGTCGGCGTGGATTAGGGGACGAAACGTGGCTAGCCGTGCCGCGGCGCGATTGCTGCGGTGCAGAAGCATAGCCCACAGGGAGCGTCCCTATGTCGACAGCCAGCGCGCCAACTCGTCCGTCGCACCGGGCTCAAACGCCCACACCGTCGATAAAACACTGCCTCAAGGCCACGGTTCAGGCGGCCGATCGCCTTGACGAGTGGATCCGCCGGTATGTCGTTGAGCATCCTCTTCGCTACCGTCCGACGGAATTTCAACCGCAGTCGGCGGGCCAGCCAAAGCCATCTTCTCCGTTCTCGCGCGTATCGGCACCCCATGCCGTGCGCCAATCGCGGACGAACTCTCGAAACCGGGCGGCTCCTGTTCGCAACAGAAGCCCTTGGCTGTGGGCAATTGGGAACAGCCTCAAGGCCGAGTACGACGCTGTCGCGACGCCTCTCCCCAGCCGTCTTGCGACGCTCGTCCAGCAACTCGAAACGGCGGACTAGGCCGGGACGTGCAAAAGCGCGAACTCCTATCGACAAACTAAACATCTTGGCAGGTCGCGCACGGGGTCCCTGCCGTCATTGCAGCTCGCGGCCGACGTCGTAGCCGTAGAGCCACGCGGTCTTAAACACCGTCTTGTCGCGGCCGAAGCGCTCGCGCGCCCGGACTTTGCTGCCTTTCCCATCGAGCAGTTGGGACTAGCTCTGCGCATCGGACGACCCAGAGCACGGCACGCAAGAGCAAATCAATGGCAACAAATAACAAAACGGCTTTCTTCCGGCAACTTACATAACTGTCCGAACCACTGCGTGGCCGGCGCGCCGGCTGCCGTTACCGGCGTTTGGCTTGGACTTCGGCCGTTCTGCTAGCTGCGGTTCGGGATAAAGCGGCGTCTTCGCTCTCGTGGCAGAGGCATTGCCGACGATTCCACCGAAAAGATAGTAAGGAGATTCCATTGTGGCTACTCCGCCAAAATACGATCTATTTCATGTCAGGCGGGGGGTGGCAGTTCTAACCACTTGCCTCGTTCAAACTCTGAATGAAACCGATCCAACGTTCCAAAAACGGTTCTTGCAGAGGGTAGAGAGGGCTTGTGATCTGCTTCGCCGTGATGCCCTAGACGACGTGAGGCAAGAGTTAAAATTGCTTTCAAGCGTACAAGAACTCCTAACCGGCTGGAATTGGAGTAAAGAACAGGGCAAGCCGTTCCTGGAGGATTGAGGGGGCCCCGGGTTCATTGGCCGCTAGCGGCTCCGGGTCAATCGCGTCGGACGCCCTTTAGCAATATGACCCGTCTGCTTGTCATCGAGGCGAGGGGATCATTGCAGCTCGCGGCCGACGTCGTAGCCATAGAGCCACGCGGTCTTAAACACCGTCTTGTCACGGCCGAAGCGCTCGCGCAGCGCAAATTTCACGTCGCGTTTGAGCCGCGCCCAGGGCGAGGCGAGATGATTTTCGCGCGCCCGCTCGCGCGATCCCAGCACGGCCGCCGTTGCGCGCGGCACCCGCAGCCGCTCATAGGCGACAAGCGCTTGATCGAGATCGTCGGCGTAGCGCGCGATCGCGGCTGCGAGCACGCAGGCGTCCTCGATCGCCATGGCCGCGCCCTGGCCGAGATAGGGCAGCATGGCATGCGCAGAATCGCCGAGCAGCGTGACCCGCCCCTTGCTCCATCGCTCCGGCGGATCGCGATCGTAGAGCGCCCATTTGTACCAGCGCGCGCTGTAGGGGTAGAGGCGCAGCAGGTCTTCATGCCAGCCGGCGTAAGCCGTCGTCACCTCCGACAGGTCGCATTCGCGCGTCCACGACTCCTCGGTCCACGCGTCGCTGTCGACATGGGCGACGATGTTGATGAGCTCGCCGCGTCGTACCGGGTAGTGAACGACATGACCGTGCGGTCCCATCCACATCGCGCCTTCCGCGACGGCGATGTCGCGCGGCACCGCGCTGGCGGTCGCCATGCCGCGCCAGCAGATACAGCCGGTGAAGCGCGGCGCGGCGGGGCCGAACAGGCTCTCGCGCACGACGGAGTGAATGCCGTCGGCGCCGACGATGACGTCGGCCTCGATTTCGCCCCCGTCCGCAAGGCGCGCGACGGCGCCGCGGCCGCGCGCTTCGACGCCGATACAGCGGGCGCCAAGTCGGAAATCGACCGTCTTGAGCGCGCGGCGCAGCACGTCGAGCAAGTCGGCGCGGTGCACGGAGAGGTGCGGCGCGCCGAATTGCTGGCGGAACGAGCCCCGGCGCATGCGCGAGATGACCCGCCCGCTGCGCCAACTGCGGATGGTGAGAAAATCCGACTCGCAGCCGAGTGCGATGGCTGCGTCCTCGACGCCGAGCGCGCGCAGCGCCATTAGCGCGTTGGGGCTGAGATTGACCCCGGCGCCGATCTCGCTCAGCGCGGGGGACTGCTCGCAGACGACGATGTCCGCGCCGCGCCGTTCCAGCGCCAGCGCCGCGGCCAAGCCGCCGACGCCGCCGCCGACGATGGCGATCCGTGGCGCGCGCGTCATTTAGGCCGTTCAATTTGCAGACGTTGAGCCATCGTTTGGCATTCGGCCTTTTAGACGGTTTGACGCACTCTACTACCCAAAACCGGGGCACCCTAGTAGGCTTCAAATCACCAGGCCCGCCCGCATTTCTGGCTTTTCACCGGAGCAACACAATGAACAGACTCGGTCCAGCATTGGCGTCGGCAATATTGCTGGCAGCTTTTGTTGAGATATGCCCGTCGGTCGCCCAGCCGATCAGCAGCTCGAAGCCGGCTGCGTCTTCGGCGAATGTCGTGTTGATTCCAGGCGCGATGAGAGGAGCCGGAACGATGGGGCCGACCGGATATCGGCGCCTGTGCGCACCCCTTTCCGTTGGTCTCTCTGAATGGCGCGCGCAGTGGGTCGAGCGCCTAGTCAGACCCACGGATGCTCAAAAACCTTTATTGAACGACCTGTCGGCGGCATCCACCAAGGCCAAGGAAACAATAGCGGCGGCATGTCCGAGAGAAACTGTGGAAACTTCAACCGTCCAACTGGCGGTCATGGAAAGGCGTGTAACTGGGCTGCTGGATGCGTTGAAGATCATTCGGCCGGCATACGATAAGTTCTATGCATCACTCGACAACCAACAGAAGGCTCGTCTGGATGGCCTCGGACCGGGGCGCCATGGTTGGCGATGGTGACGACGCAGCACGCGAGGATGCCCGGGCGATATTCCGGCGATACTTAAAGAGATGACCGAGCGGTGCCGTTCTCGGCCCTGCGATACTCGATCGCTACGTTTCGGCCCTCAACGGAGCCCATCTCATCGCCAGCATCACTTGGGCTACGTGCCGAAAGTTGGCGCCCTTTCACGAAGCGAGAAGCGCCGCCATCCTCTCGCGTTGCTGTGCGTCCGGTAAACGGCCCCTGGCCGCACCCAAGTTATCGATCATGTGATCAGCATTGCCGGTGCCTGGGATGACAGCGGTGACCTGTTTGTTGCCGAGCAGGAACTTGAGAAAAAACTGGCCCCAGGTGCGGGCGTCGAAGTCCTCGGCCCAGTCGGGCAACGTCTTGCCTTTAACCGCCCGGAACAATGACGCTCTCCCGAAGGGCGTCGCGGTTAGCACCGCGGCTCCCGCATCTGCTGCCGCTGGAAGGATGCGCTTCTCTGCCGCGCGATTGTCCATCGAATAATCGACCTGCACAAAATCCGGCTTCTCCCGCCGGATGATCGCTTCCATCGCGTTGTAGTCCGCACTGTCCGTGCTGGTGATGCCGACGTACCGGCAACGGCCGGCGGTTTTCCACTCTCGCACCTGCGATAGGCTCTGGCTGGCGCGCGAGACGTTGTGGAGCTGCAGCAGATCGACCTTTTCGGTCCGAAGACGCTGCAAGGATCGCTGGAATTCATCCGCGCTCGCCTTCGCAGACCGAACCTCGATTTTCGTTGCAATGAATACCTTGTTGCGGGCGTTGCTCGCGCGAACGATGTCGCCGATTACGCTTTCTGCGTTGCCATAAACCGACGCCGTATCGATTAGCTTGCCGCC
>Ga0306922_10003726_pt1 | contig 14321 bp, 10 predicted proteins | sample sta12Cox44000082_FD_203758 | JGI IMG/M metagenome (GOLD analysis project Ga0306922, IMG submission 203758) | Lab enrichment of tropical soil microbial communities from Luquillo Experimental Forest, Puerto Rico - statoxic.12C.oxic.44.000.082 (v2)... | ecosystem: Environmental > Terrestrial >... | reverse complement strand
GCCGCGCTCCTTGAGCTGCTCGATCGCGGGGCTGCTGCGTGCCGCGGCGACGCTCTCGGCGATGACGTAGTAGATACGCTCCTGCCCGGGCTTCATGCGGCCGAGGTAGTCGGCGAGGCTCACCGTCGCGGCATCATCCTCCCTCGAGGTGCTGGCGAAGCGCAGCAGAGGGAGGATCGCGCTGTGGTTGGCGTGATCCTGTGCGATACCCTCCTTGAGAACCGCGCCGAACTCCTTCCAGAAAGCGGCATACTTCTCCGGCTCCTCCTTCATGAGCCGCGCGAGCAGGTCGAGGACGCGGCGGGTGAGCCCGCTGCGGATCGCCTCGACCTCCGGATCCTGCTGCAGCAGCTCGCGCGAGACGTTCAGCGGCAAGTCACTCGAATCCACCACACCCTTGACGAATCGCAGGTACAGCGGCAGGAACTGCTCGGCGTCGTCCATGATGAACACGCGGCGCACATACAGCTTCAGCCCGCGCGCCCCCTCACGCTGCCAGAGGTCGAACGGCGCACGCCCCGGCACATACAGCAGGCTGATGTACTCGCGCTTGCCCTCCACCTTGTTGTGGCTCCAGGCGAGCGGGTCGGTGAAGTCGTGGGCGACATACTGATAGAACTGCCGGTACTCCTCGTCGGTGATCTCGCTGCGCGGCAGCGTCCACAAGGCCTTCGCCTGGTTCACCACCTCGTACTCGATCGATGCCTCGCCTTCCTTGCGCATGCGCACCGGGAAGCCGATGTGATCGGAGTAGCGGCGGATCAGGCCGCGCAGGCGGAACGGATCGGCGAACTCGCGTGCCTCGGACTTCAGGTGCAAGGTCACCACCGTGCCACGCGCGGGGAGCGTCACGGTCTCCACCGTGAACTCTCCGTCGGCCGCCGACTCCCAGCGCACCCCGTCCGCAGCCGGCTCGCCGGCCTTGCGCGAGCGCACCTCGACGCGGTCTGCGACGATGAACGCGGAATAAAACCCGACCCCGAACTGCCCGATGAGCTGCGAAACCTTCTGCTCATCCCCCGAGAGCCCGCGAAAGAACTCTGCGGTCCCGGAGCGGGCGATGGTGCCGAGGTTGGCGATTGCCTCCTCGCGCGTCATGCCGATGCCGTTGTCGCTGATGGTCACCGTACCGGCGGAGGGGTCGGCGTCGATGCGGATGCTGAGCTCGGGGTCTTCCGCGAGCAGCGCGCTATTGGCGATGGCGGCGAAACGCAGCCGGTCGCAGGCGTCGGAAGCGTTTGAAATCAGCTCACGCAGGAAGATGTCCCGGTGGCTGTAGAGCGAGTGGATCATGAGCTTCAGCAGCTCGCGCACCTCGGCCTGAAAGCCGTGCGTCTGCCGCTGCACGCCGGGCTCGCCCGACTCGCCGGGTTCCGGGGCCTGGGTCTCTTTTGATGATTCCATGCTGGTACGTCCGCAGACCTGGTGAAACTCCGCGGATCTGGGGAAGGCGGGGGCAATTTTCAAGCGCCGCCGCAGCAACGGTGAGAGCGTAGCCTCAGCCCCGAGAGGGGCCGCGCGTCCCAGGCGGGACGGAAAGCTCAGGCGAAGATGTCGAAGAGCTGGCGGTAAGAGAGGAGCAGCGTCGCCGCTCCGGCGAGGAGCGCACCCGAGGTGGCGGCAATGACCGGCGCCGAGGCAGCGACGACCTCGGCCGCCGTCACGGTCGCCAGGTGGCGGCAGACGCCGACGACGTCATCGATCTCGTCCCACAGGTGCAGAAAGAACTCTTCCATCGCACGGGCACTGTACGGGAGCGCCGGGCGTGCGGACGTGCGCGTGCTCACACTGGCGCAGCCGCCGCGGCGGCTTGCAGGCGCAGCGGGGCGTGCGTAGGCTTGGCTGCGACCCGCGTCACGCGGATGCGATAGAACATAAGGACATCATGCAACGTATCGTCGTCCTGAACCCCAAAGGCGGGTCCGGCAAGACGACCATCGCAATCAATCTGGCGAGCTATCTCGCCGCTCGTGGGCACGTACCCGTGCTCATGGACTTCGATCCTCAGGGATCCTCGGTCCGCTGGGTCAGGAAGCGCAAGCCCACACAGCCGCCGATCCACGTGATCGCCGCTTTCGAGAAAGACACCCGCACCACGCGTGCCTTCCAGTTGCGCGTGCCGGAGGTGACCACGCACGTCATCATCGACACCCCGGCCGCGCTCGAAGCACGCCAGCTGCCGGAAATGACGCGCGATGCAGACAAGGTCCTCGTGCCGGTTCTGCCTTCGGACATCGACATCCACACCTGCTCGCGCTGTATCCGCGACCTGCTGCTGGTCGGCAAGATCCGCCGCGAGGACGACCGCATCGGCGTCATCGCCAACCGCGTGCGCCGCAACACCCTCACCTACCAGTCCCTGATCCGCTTCCTGCACACGCTCGGCATCCCGATCGTCGCCACCATCCGCGATTCCCAGAACTACGTGCGTGCGGCAGAGCTCGGCGTGGGGATCCACGAGATGAAGAGCTACGTCGCCCACGATGACGTCGAGCAGTGGATGCCTCTGGTCGACTGGCTGGCGCGGCCGCGGGGCCGGCAGGCCCCTCCCGGAAACGGCCCACAGGCAGGCCCGGTAGGGGCAGAGCCGGACGGCAGTGCGCCGGGTGGGCACGAAGCCCGGGAGCCCACGCCGCCGGCCGAATTGCCCGAGGCTGCGGAACTGCCACCGCCAGTGGCGGCAGCGATGGCCTGAGGGATTGCCGCGCGCGGGCTGCGCGCGTTATTTCTTCGGCTTGGCGGCGCCGCCGTTCGGCGCGGGGTTCTCGGTGTTGGACCAGGAATCGCGCACCTGGTCGGCCCAGCTCTTGTAGTTCGTCCAGGTGTAGAGGTTGCGGGTGATGGCAGCCTGCCGGGCGCGAGCGCGTTGCATACGATCCAGCCAGTTGGCATACGCGTCGGCGCCACCCGTCGGGGTGCCGGCGGGTGCCGGTTCGCGTTGCGTGCCGGGCGCGTTGTCTCGCCCCCTGTCACTCGAGCTCATGAGAAGCTCCTGTAGATCGTGAGGGTCAGCGTACGGCGTTCACGCGTACGCCGCAGGAACTGGTTCACAGGCATGTCGCCAGTCGCATACGCTGGGTCACAGCTCTCGAACAGCTGTCGGAAAATGTGCGGCCCGCCGAGCGTTATGTAACGCGTCGCGCAGCGCCGCGCGCGGCCTGCGCGTAGCGTCGCTGCCGGCGCCTAGCCCTCACGCCACCAGTCGATACACCGGACGATAAGTGCTGCCTGGCAGACGCATGCGCCGCTGCGCCACGAACGCTGCGAGCAGGTCATCGAGCAGCCGCATGACCTCGGGGTCGCCCGCGAGCTCGTAGGGTCCTTCGCGCTCGATCGCCTGGATACCAACCTCTTTCACGTTGCCCGTGACGATGCCGGAGAAGGCTCGCCGCAGGTTCGCCGCCAGCTCGTGCGGGGGCTGCCCGCGGTTCAGGTCGAGCGCGCGCATGGCTGCGTGCGTGACCTCGAAGGGCTGCTGAAATGCCGGCTGAATCGACAGCAGCCAGTTGAAGTTGTACGAGTCGCTGTGCTGGCGGCGGAACTCGCGCACCTCGTGCATGCCGCGCACCATGCGCCGCGCCACCTCCGGCGGGTCATCGATGACGATGCTGAAACGCCTGGTGGCTTCCGCTCCCAGTGTCGCGGTAATGAAGCGGTCGATGTGCTCGAAGTACTCTCCGCTGTCACGCGGTCCGGTCAGCACCACCGGGAATGGCTGCTCGCGGTTGGCCGGGTCGAGCAGAATGCCGGCGAGATACAGGATCTCCTCGGCCGTGCCCGCGCCGCCCGGGACCACCACGATGCCGTGCGCCACGCGCACGAACGCCTCGAGGCGCTTCTCGATGTCCGGCATGACGACCAGCTGGGTAACGATCGGGTTCGGTGGCTCGGCGGCGATGATCCCCGGCTCGGTGATACCGATGTAGCGGCTGTGCTCGATGCGCTGCTTGGCGTGCCCGATGGTCGCGCCCTTCATCGGACCCTTCATCGCGCCCGGGCCGCAGCCGGTGCACACATCCAGCCCGCGCAGCCCGAGCTGGTAGCCGAGGTTCTTGGTGTACTGGTACTCCTCGGAGGAGATCGAGTGACCGCCCCAGCACACGACGAGGTTGGGGCGTGCCTTGTAGTCGAGCAGCCGCGCGTTACGCAGCACGTGGAACACCGCGTTGGTGATGGAGGCGGAGTCGCTCAGATCGAAACGGCCGCTGCCGATGATCTCGTTGGAGATGAACACCACATCGCGCAGCACCGCAAACAGGTGCTCCTTCATGCCCCGGATCATCTGGCCGTCGACGAAAGCGGCCGCCGGGGCATTCTGCATCTCGAGCTTCACCCCCCAGGGATGGCGCACGATGCGGATCTCGAAATCGCGGTAGCGGTCGAAAACCTCCTTGGAGTTGTCGGTCGGGGCGCCGGAGTTGAGCACTGCGAGCGCGCAGCGCCGGAACAACGGGTAGAGACCGCCCTGGCCGGCATCGAGCAGCTTGTCGATCTCGTCCTGGGAAAGATTTTCGAGACTACCCCGCGGACCGACGCGCGCGTCGACGAACTCTGAGAAATCGCTGCTCACTGAGCGTCAGGGAAGGATATCGATCGCCACGTCGTCCGGAGTGAGCATCCAGATCTCGGTCATGTCGGCGTTCGACAGCGCGATGCAGCCGTCTGTCCAGTCGTGACTCTGGTAGTACTCCGGCTCGTGCTTGAGGTAGTTCGGCAGCCCGTGGATCATGATCGAGCCGCCGGTATCCCAGTGCCGCGAGCGGGCGCGCTTGAGGTCCGCCTCGTTCGGATACGACACCTTGATGGAGAGGAAGTAATCGCTGCGGGCGTTGCGGCGCTCGAGGCGGTAGGTCCCTTCCGGGGTGCGGAAGTCGCCCGAACGCTCCTTCTGGCCGACTGGACTGAGCCCGAGCACCACGTGGTAGGTGCGCACGATGTTGCCGCCGTGCATGAGCAGCATTCGCCGCTCGGCCTTGTGCACCACGACCCGGTCGACGACCGGCAGCGTGTTGAGGGCCGGTACCGGCAGCATCACCGGCTGAGCCTGTGGCAGACCGTCCGCGCAAGCGATACCGGTCAGGCTACCGAGCAGCAGCCACAGCATCCCTAAGCTTCTGAAATTCATTACCTTCCGGTCCAAACCTGCACCTTGGGCGCGATTATAGGCGCAGCACACGATGCCCGGCATGTGCGGCCGGTCACACCCGCTGTACGTGTGCTCCTACAGGCCGCGCGGAAGGCCATGGCAAGCCCTGCCAATCGCGTGGAACGCGGCTCAGCCACCACTGCCGACCTCCTCCACGCGCGGCATGACGATCTGTGTACCGGCGCGCAGGGCCGTCAGATCGAGGTCCGGGTTGTACTGCTGCAGGAGCCACAGGGGTAACTGTGCGCGATGCTGGGTGAGCGTCCACACCGAGTCGCCCGGCCGCGCGATGTGAATCTCGGTGCCGACGATGCGGTGACCGGCGAAGTAAGCCGCCTGCAGCTCGCGGTGGTACTCGTGCCGCAGCGTCTCGAATACCTCACGCGTCACGCGCGAGAAGTCCAGGCGGATCCGCTGCCCGATCAGCATCGGGCTGTGAAACTTCAGGTGGTTCAGTTCGCGCAGGCGTGCGGAGGTCACCCCGAGCCAGTCGGCGTAGTGACCGAGCGTCTCCTCTGCCGCGACCCGGATGGTGTCATCCTGGGCCACGCTGTAATCGAAAGGATCTGCGCTCTGCTCGGTGTCCGCAGCCGGCCCGAGTGCCGGGCCGAGCGCTTCGGCCTGTGCGGCCGACACCGGCTGCGAAGCGGCCGCCGCGTGAGGCTTGGCCGCACCGGCGGCCGCAGCGGCTGCGGCCGCCGCAGCATCTTCGGCGCTCTCGCGCACCGCGACTTCCGCCGAGACCGCACCTCCGGGAGAAGGCGGCGCCACGGCCTCGACCTCCGCAGCGGAGGCAGCTTGTGCCGCCGGCGGCGCTCGCGAGGCCAGAACCGGCGGCGAGGCGCGCGCGGGAGCAGGGGCTGCCGGCGGCGGCGGCGGTGACGTCGCTCCCGGCGGCGGCGGAGACGTTGCTGCCAGCGGTGTCGCTGGAGCAGCGGGCGCAGGCTGCGCCGCTGTGGCTTGAGACGTCGTCGAGGGTACCGCGGCGGGCGAGGTCGCGGCGGCCAGACTGATGGTGGTGGTCTCGGGGACCGTGAGCACGCGGCCGGGCCGCAGGTGTGCACTCGTGCGCAGGTGATTCAACTCCGCGAGCGCCTCGATCGGCACGCCGTAACGGTCGGCGAGCGCGGCCAGTGTGTCGCCGCGCTGCACGCGGTAATGCGGCGGTGCGCGCTGACCGCTGAACATGTCGCCGGGCGCGAGTCGCTGAGCGAGCAGCTGGGTACTCCATTGCGTGCCGTCCACCGGCAAGCGCAGGCGATAGGCCTTCGGTACGCGCTGCGCACCGCTCCACACCGCAGGCAGCAGCGCCGGATTCAGTCCGCGCAGCTTCGCCGCGTCGATTTTCAGCGCGCGCTCGAGCGAAGCGGCGGAGACGTACGCGGGCAGCTCGACCTCGTGGAAGTGCGCCTCGCTCTCTTTCTGCAGCGGACCGAAGTACTTCTCCGGGTTGCGGTCGATCTCGAGCGCGGCGAGAAACGAGACATAGAAGTTGCGCGAGGCGAAGCCGAAGGTGCGGCTGCTGTAGCTGCGCACGATGCGCACGATGTCATCGGTGCCGAGGGTCTCCTTGGCGTGGCGCACCCCGGCGGTGCCGTGGTTGTAGGCGGTGAGCGCCAGCGGCCAGGTGCCGAGCACGCGGTAGTTGTAAGCGAGCAGCTGCGCCGCCGCTTCGGTCGAGCGGAAGGGATCGAGCCGGTCATCCACCGCCCCGTCGATGCGCATGTAGCGCCTGCCCGTCGAGCGCATGAACTGCCACAGGCCCGCGGCGCCGACCTTGGAGTAGGCACTCGGGTTGAAGGAGGATTCCACGTGCGGAAGCACGGCCAGTTCCGGGGGAAGCCCGAGATTCGCGAGCGTCTCGGCAATGTGCGTTTCCCATGCACCCGAGCGGAGCAGGCCACCCCTGAAGCGATCCGCCTGTCCGAGCTGGAAGCGGATGTCATCGACCGCCGCGCGCAGACGCGCCGGAGTACCCTCCACACCCCACAGTTCGCGGACGCGCTCATCGTCCGCGGAGAGCGGACCATCGCCGCTGCCTGCGATGCGGCGCAATGCTGCCGCGTAGCGTTCGCGTGTCTGGTCGACGAGGTGCTGCCGCTCGACCGGCGGCGAGTCCGGCGCGAAATGCAACGTGTCGTACACCACCCCGAGGTTCGACTGGTCGTGCAGAAAGCCCGCATTGGTGTCGATCTGCGTGTACACCCGGATCCAGAACTGCACATCCCGCTCGAGCTGCGGCGGGCGTGGCATGGGGTCATCCGCGGCCCGGGCGTGCCGAGCCATGAGCATGGCGGCGGTCGCGAGCAGGCACACCGCGACCCGCACCAGGCCCGAAATGCTGCTCCTTGGCGAACTCCACCTCCCTGTCGAGTTCATTTACACCCCGGGAAAAAGCTGACTTTCATCGTGGGTTCATAGACTTGCACCGGACCGCATTGCGATCGAACCTGACATTGCTCCGGGAAATGTGTCGAGTATTTTGACACTCGGCTGTCTAGAACGCCGACATAACCTCGTCTACAGTGCTCTTGGCGGCTGTGGATCAGTGACACTTCGAGTCAACAACGTGCACTGCGTCACATTTGTATCGACGCCGGAGCGTTCCGGAGGGGCCGACTGCGCCGTGGGTGCCAGTTGGCACGAGTGTTGCTCTTCTATACCCATCATCGGCAAAAGCCGGGAAGGAAGACGACACAGGGATAACTGAAAGAAAGTGCGGATCGGGCAGGAGCCTCCCGGCTCGCCGGATACCGCGCACACCGGATAATAACGAGAACGACACTCCTCCACACACAAGCAAGCGACCGACACCCCGCGAAAGCGGGGTTTTTTTTGGGCAGCCGCCGGCTGGAGCACCCCATGAAATTTCGCTTGCCATGCTCGAGCGGTATGTACCGCCCAACAAGACGCGAAATTTCCTGGGGACCCCGGCTCGCGCCGCATGCCCGGCGCTCGAGGCGTTCTTGAGGAGTGATCGCACGCCGCGAGGGTGAAGGGGCGCTCAGGATGCGCGACTGAGAAAGTGGCGAGGCAGTCCTGGAGCCCCCGGTAAGTTTCGCCTGCCGTGCCCGAGCGGTATTTACCGCTCAGCAAGACGCGAGCTTTCCCGGGGACCCCGCTGGGGACCGCCTCGCAAATCGCACCGTTCTGTCAGTCGTCGTTGGTCATCGCAAGTAAACCGTCGCGGGCTCACCCGCACTTCGAGTCGCCGCAGTTCAGGCAGGTCATGCAGCCATCCATCATGACGACCGCGGCCGTGCTGCAGCGGGCACAAAGCTGCGCACCCTCCGGGAAGTGCGGCTTGGCGAAGGCGTCGGTCTGCCGGGCGCGGGCCTCGAATGCGGCGCGCTTCTCGTCCACCAGCTTCTGCTGATGGGGGTCGAGCTGGGTCTTGCGGATCAGCCCGATCGCCTGCAGGTGCTTCTCGATCACGTGGCCGAGCTCGGCGATGATCGAGGGCATGAACTTGCCGCCGGGCTGCCAATAGCCGCCGCGCGGGTCGAACACCGCCTTGAGCTCATCCACCAGGAAGGTGACGTCCCCGCCCTTGCGGAACACCGCGGAGATGATGCGCGTCAGGGCCACGATCCACTGGAAGTGATCGAGATTCTTCGAGTTGATGAAGATCTCGAAGGGACGGCGCTGCTCGTACTCGGTGCCCTCGTTCAGCACGATGTCGTTGATGGTCACGTACATCGCGTGATCCGAGATCGGCGTCTTGATCTTGTAGGTCGAGCCGATCAGCACCTCCGGACGCTCGAGCTTCTCGTGCATGCGGATGACCTTGGCGGCACGACCGTGCTTGTCGCGCACCAGCTCCGGCTCGCCCGGCTGGGCGGGCTGTCGGGTCTCCGCAGCCCTGTCCCCGAGCGCCTTGTCCTCGGGCTTGTGAACCGCGTATTTGACGATTTTCCGATCGATCTTGGTCATGCTGTCCGTCCTGTCGGGTACCTCAGTACTTTCCGAAGTACCCCTCCTTCAAGCTATCGTAGAGATTCGCGGCAGTGTGCAGCTCGCCGTCGTATTCGACTTCCTCATCGCCGCGCGCTTCGACCACCGTTCCGTCCTCGAGCGTGAACTTGTAAAGGGTGTTCTTCAGGTCCTGCTCCTTGACCAGCACGCCCTGGAATGCCTCCGGGTTGAAGCGGAACGTGGTGCAGCCTTTCAGGCCCTGCTCGTGTGCATACAGATAGATGTCCTTGAATCTCTCGTAGGGGAAATTCGTAGGCACGTTCGCTGTCTTAGAAATCGATGAATCGACCCACTTCTGGGCCGCAGCCTGCACTTCGACATGCTCTTTGGGCGTGATGTCATCTGACGCGATGAAATAGTCCGGCAGTCTCTCGGCATCATTGGTTGCTCCCGGTTTGGCGTGCGGGTTGATGAGCTCGCGATACGCCAGCAACTCGAAGGAATGAACGTCGATCTTCTCTTTTGACTTCTTGCCCTCCCGGATGACATTGCGGAAATAGTGATGCGCGAATGACGGCTCGACGCCGTTGGACGCATTGTTGGCGAGCGACAGCGAGATGGTGCCGGTAGGCGCAATCGAGCTGTGGTGGGTGAAGCGCGCTCCGCTCTCGGCGAGCTCGTGCACCAGCTGCGGCGCCACCTGCGCGACACGCTGCATGTAACGGCTGTATTTCGCGTGCAGCAGCCGGCCGGCGATCTTGGCGCCGGGTTTCCAGCCATCGCGTGCCATCTCCGGGCGCTTGCGCAGCATTTCCCGCGTGACGGTGAACTCCTCGTTCATGATCGGCGCCGGGCCTTTCTCGCGTGCCAGCTCGAGCGCCGCCTCCCAGCCGGCGATGGCCATCTCGCGCGCCACTTCCTCGGTGAACTGCACCGACTCGGGCGAGCCGTACTTCATCCGCAGAAGAGTCAGCGTGCTGCCGAGGCCGAGGAACCCCATCCCGTGGCGGCGTTTGCGCAGGATCTCCTCGCGCTGCCGCTCGAGGGGCAGCCCGTTGACCTCGACCACGTTGTCGAGCATGCGGGTGAAGGTCTTCACCACCTCGCGGTACTCGCGCCAGTCGAATTCGGCGAAGTCGGTGAAGGGATGCTTCACGAAGCGGGTCAGGTTCACCGACCCGAGCAGGCAAGCGCCGTACTCCGGCAAGTTCTGCTCGCCGCAGGGGTTGGTAGCGCGGATGTTCTCGCACCACCAGTTGTTGTTCATCTCGTTCGAACGGTCGATGAGAATGAAGCCCGGCTCGGCGAAGTCGTAAGTGGACGTCATGATCACGTCCCACATGCGCCGCGCCGGCAAGGTCTTGTAGATCTTGCAGGCCACCAGGCCCTCGTCGTTGACGACGTAGCCGGCGTGCACCGGCCACTCGCGCCACATGAACTTGGTCGCATCGCTCAGTTCGGGCCTGTCGGCTTCATACTCCTTCTGCGCAAGCGGAAAAGCGAGTTTCCACTCACGATCCTCGCGCACCGCCTGCATGAACTCATCGGTGATCAGCAGCGACAGGTTGAATTGCCGCAGGCGGCCGTTCTCGCGCTTGGCGCGGATGAACTCCATGACATCCGGATGGCCGACGTCGAAGGTGCCCATCTGTGCGCCGCGACGACCGCCGGCGGAGGAGATGGTGAAGCACATCTTGTCGAAGATATCCATGAAGGAGAGGGGGCCTGAGGTATAGGCACCGGCACCCGAGACGTAAGCGCCGCGCGGTCGCAGCGTCGAGAACTCGTAGCCGATGCCGCAACCGGCCTTCAGCGTCAGCCCCGCCTCGTGCACCTTCTTCAGGATGTCGTCCATCGAGTCGTGGATCGTGCCCGAGACCGTGCAGTTGATCGTGGAGGTTGCGGGCTTGTGCTCGAGCGCCCCGGCGTTGGAAGTGATGCGGCCGGCGGGAATGGCGCCGCGGCGCAGCGCCCACAGGAAACGCTCGTACCAGTGCTCGCGTACGTCCTCGACCTCGACATCGGCCAGCGATCGCGCCACACGCTTGTAGGTATCGTCCATCGTCTTGTCGATGGGCGTGCCGTCCTTGGCGGTGAGGCGATACTTCTTGTCCCAGATATCGAGCGACGCCTCCTGGAAAGGAATGGCATCGACATCCTTCGGCTCGATCTTCACGACAGTGTTCATGTAATCCGCGGCGCTCCGAATCTTTTTGACGCCTTCTCTCGGATTGCAGGGAATGTCAGTCAGAGCAACCGGAAGGCTGCATGCCCCTCGAGCTGACTGGCACCTGCCGTCTTTACCGACAGTCAGGTCCCTGAAACCTCCCCCGACCGCGTGACCGTGATCGCCTATTCGCGAACACAAGATCTTGTGTCGGGGTCAAAAGACTAATGACCGCTCCCGGGTGCGTCAAGGCTCGAGAGTGCATTTTGTTAGGTTATTTTTATTCTCATTTTTCAACAAATTATGACGATATCGGCTGCAACTTTCACCATAATTCCTGGCAAAAATGCGGCCTGGTTCTCAGTCGTGCCCAACCCAATATATTGTGCCCAGGGCAAGCACAGGTTCTGCACAGGCTGCCCACAAAGCGCGCACCTTGAGCGCTGATTTGGCGGTTGAGGCCACAGCCCTCTGGCGGCCCGACTGATCAGTTTTCGACCAGCCGTGCAGCCCCGGGGCCGGCGCGCGTGGCGCAGCAGCGAGCGGCACACCTGGGCCGGAGTGCACGGCGCCGGGCGCCCGCACCTGCACGCCGCGCCGACGGCCGTGCTCTTGAAATTCCAACACTGAACCGCACATCCGGATGCATACGCGCACTGTGCAATCCGCGCACTGCGTACCCAGTTTTTTGCGGCAGTTTTCAACCTTTCAACAGGAGTGTTTCGCATGACCATCGTTCGTTACGAGCCCTGGACGTTCGTGAGCCGTTTGCAGCGGCAGCTCGATCGCGCCCTGGGCGAGGCCGCCAACGGCGCGACCGTCAGCTGGATCCCGCACGTCGACATTCACGAGGAGGCTGAGCGCTTCGTGGTAGCTGCCGACCTGCCGGGCGTCGAGGGCAAGGACATCGAGATCACGGCCGAGAAGGGCGTGCTCACGATCAAGGGCGAGCGCCGCTCGGAGAAGAAGTCGGCCCAGGACGGCTTCGAGAGCGTCGAGCGCGCCACCGGCACGTTCCTGCGCCGCTTCACGCTGCCCGAGAGTGTAGATGCGGAAGCCATCAAGGCGACTCACGTCAACGGGGTGCTCGAGATCAGCATTCCGAAGCGGCCGACGAAGCAGCCGCGTCGCATCGACGTTCAGGCCGCCTGACGGGCTCCTGCGGTGAGCCGGCAGCGTGCGAGCGCTGCCGGCCACTGTCTCCCGGCTACCCAGTGGTGCGGGGGCTGGCAACGGCGCAGGCCGGGCGCCGGCGCGTTGCGCCTCACAATCCCTCCGCTGCGTGCGGCCGGCGCCGCCTCTTGGAGCTAGAATTCGTGGCCTCATGAGCCGCGCCTTTGCCCTGTGTGTATTGGCAGCAGTCCTCGCCACGCCGCTGCCGGCGGCGATGCCGCCTGTTACGGGCGAGTCCGGCCTGCCAACGCTCGCGCCGATGATCCGCAAGGTCTCGCCCGCGGTGGTGAACATCGCCACGCGCGGCACCATCCGCGAGCGCGGCGCGCAGAATCCACTGCTCGATGACCCCTTCTTCCGTCGTTTCTTCGACGTGCCGCCGGACACCGGCCCGCGCGCTCGGCCGTTCCAGAGCGCCGGCTCCGGCGTCATTTTCGATTCGCGCAGCGGTTACATCGTCACCAACGCGCACGTGGTCGAGAACGCCAGCGAGATCACCGTCACGCTGCAGGATGGCCGCGACCTGAAGGCCGAGATCATCGGCAGCGACACCCCTTCGGACGTCGCGGTGCTCAAGGTAAAGCCCGACGGCCTCACGCAGATCTCGCTCGGCGACTCCGCCAGGGTGGAGGTCGGCGATTTCGTGGTGGCGATCGGCAACCCCTTCGGCCTGCAGCACACGGTCACTTCGGGAATCATCAGCGGGCTGTCACGCTCCGGCATCAATCCCGACGGCTACGAGGACTTCATCCAGACCGACGCCTCGATCAATCCCGGCAACTCCGGCGGCGCACTGGTCAACCTGCGCGGCGAGCTCATCGGCATCAACACCGCCATCCTCTCGCGCAGCGGCGGCAACATCGGCATCGGCTTCGCCATACCGGTGAACATGGCGCGCAGCGTCATGGACCAGCTCATCCGCTATGGCTCCGTCAAGCGCGGGCAGCTCGGAGTGAGCATGTACACGGTCACGCCTGACATCGCGCATTCGCTCGGTCTGCCGAGCGTGGTCGGTGCGCTGGTGTCGCAGGTGGTGGACGGTTCGCCCGCCGACCGCGCCGGCATCCGCACTGGGGATGTAATCACCTCGGTCAACGGGCAGCCGGTGAAATCCAACAGCGAGCTGCGCAACACCATCGGCCTGCTGCGTGTGGGTGACAAGGTCGAGATCGGCCTGCTGCGTGACGGCAAGCCGGTGCGGGTAACGGCAGTCATCGCCGACACCACCAGCGAGCTCAGCGGGGGGCCGGCCAGTATCCACAAGAGCCTGGAGGGCGCGGTGCTCGCCGATGCCGCCGACGCGGGCGGTGCGCTGGTGCGCAACGTCGAGCCCGGCAGTGCCGCTGCGCAGGCGGGGCTGCGGGCAGAGGACGTCATCGTCGGTGCCAACCGCGGACGCGTCAGCAGCGTGCACGACCTGCGCGAACGCGCCAAGGGCGCCGCGGTGCTGGTGCTCGAGGTGCGGCGCGGCGCCACGGTGCTGCTGGTGCCGCTGCGCTGAGCGGACGGCGCAGGCCGTGAACATCTGTGTGCTCGGAGGCAGCGGCTTCGTCGGCACCGAGCTGGTGAGGCGGCTGGTGTTCGCCGGGCACTGGGTACGCGTCCCCACGCGCAACCTCAGCAACGCCCAGCGGCTGCGCGTGCTCGACACCGCGGAGCTGCGGGCTGCGAACGTGCACGAGCCGCGCGTGCTCAGTCAGCTGTTCACAGACTGCGAAGTGGTAATCAACCTCATCGGTATCCTCAACGAGCGCGGACGCAACACCTTCCAGACGGTGCATGCCGGCCTTGCCGCCAAGGTGATGGCCGCGGCCCGAGCCGCGGGCGTGCGCCGGATCCTGCACATGAGTTCGCTCGGCGCCGCTGCGGACGCACCAAGCCGCTATCTGCGCTCCAAGGCAGCCGCGGAGGCGGCGGTGC
>Ga0306922_10003725_pt1 | contig 14322 bp, 9 predicted proteins | sample sta12Cox44000082_FD_203758 | JGI IMG/M metagenome (GOLD analysis project Ga0306922, IMG submission 203758) | Lab enrichment of tropical soil microbial communities from Luquillo Experimental Forest, Puerto Rico - statoxic.12C.oxic.44.000.082 (v2)... | ecosystem: Environmental > Terrestrial > Soil... | reverse complement strand
TGCATCTATTTAATCATGGGACGACTTTACCAGCGGTTCGCTCTCCTCGCGATTTGCGCTCTTTTTTCCGGTGCAATGCCGCCCTTGGTAGCGGCGCAAGAATCTAGCGAAATCATCCCTCTCTCGCAGGTTCGCATTGGGATGCAGGGCTACGCTTACACGATTTTCACCGGCGACCAGGTCGAGAAGTTTGACCTGGAGGTGCTCGGCGTGATGCCCAATTTCCTGGGGCCGAAACAGTCCATCATCCTGGTGCAGTTGAAAGGGCCGAAAGTCGAGCACACCGGCGTAGTGGCCGGGATGAGCGGAAGCCCGGTCTACCTAGAAGGCAAGCTGGCGGGGGCGCTCTCGCTGAAGCTAGGGATTTTCACGAAGGAAGCGATCGCCGGAGTAACCCCGATCGAAGACGTGCTGCACCCGCCCACAGAGATCACTACGGCCGAGAGCGCGCCACAGCAGTTCACCCTGCCTCACGATGCTTTGGCGCGGAACACGCTGCCGGGTGGAACATCGCTTCAGCCGATTGAGACTCCCTTGGTCTTTTCCGGTTTTCAGCCGGGGGCGCTCCAGCAGTACGCGCCTCAATTACAGAGCTACGGCTTCGTGGCCGCACAGGGCGGAACGACGGAGGCCACGCCGGACGACGCGAAACTGAAGCCCGGCGACATGGCGGGAATGGTGCTGGTGCAAGGGGACGCGTCGATCAATTCGGCGTGCACCGTGACCGCGGTGCAGGGAGATCGCGTCTTCCTGTGCGGACATCCGCTGATGAACATGGGCAACGTGCAAATCCCGATGACGCGCAGCCGCGTGGTGACCACGCTCTCATCGGAACTGGCCTCGACCAAGATCATGAATATGGGTGGCACGATCGGGACGATCACGACCGACCACTTGACAGCGGTAACCGGAAAACTGGGAGCGCCGCCGGCGATGATTCCGATGGACCTCATATTCGCAAACGGGTCATCCGAGAAGAAGCTGCATTTTGAACTGGTCAACAATCCGAAGCTGACACCGCTTCTCGTGGGCCTGACGGCGTTCAACGGCGTGAGCCAGAATTCGATTTACGCCGAAGGCACCACGATGCACCTAGTCGGAGAGGTGCAATTGCATGGACACGCGCCGGTGCAGATCGAAAATACCTTCGCGCCGGGCGATTCGATGGCACCGGACGCGCTGCAGGTTGGTTTCGTGGTGCAGAGCGTGTTCGGGAAGCTGTTCACGAACAACTTCGAAGTGCCGCAGGTAGAGCACATCTCCCTGCGGGTGGAAAGCGCGCCGGGAAGGAAATCGTACGTAATTGAGAGCGCTTGGCTCGAAAAGGGCGAAGCCACACCAGGAGAAGATGTCAAGGTTCGGGTGCTGCTACGGCCCTATCGCGGAGAACCACACATTGAGCAAACCACGGTGCACGTGCCCGACCAGATTAGCCGGGGCACGACGCTGCGGCTGCTGGTGAGTGACGCCGAGTGGCTGAACCGCGCGTCGAGAGGATTCAATTTTACCGGAATGCCAGGGGCCGGGATGGGAGCGGCGGGGGGGCCTGAAGGGCTCGACCAGTTGATTGGGCTGATGAATCGCGAACGGCGCAACGACCGTCTTTACGTGGGACTGTTCGTGCCCGCGCCAACATTGGTGTGGGACGACAAGGAATTGCCGAACGTGCCGCTCTCGCAGATCAACATGATCGACGGCCGGCCCGCTCCAGGCAGCGTACAGGTTCTGAGGGAATCGCTGGCAAGCGAAGCATCCGTACCGATGGGCGGACCCGTAAGCGGGCTAATCTCGTTGAATCTCCAAATCCGGTGACCCTAAATATGAAAAAACTCTCGACCCGACTTGCAGTCCTGACATTGGCGGTCTGCTTCGCGGGCGTGCACTCATTTGCGGAGCATACACGGCGGTGGAAGCAGTCCACCTACGAGGAGTTTCTGAAGGGAACGGCCAAGGGCGTGGCCGTGCGCAGCGACGGGCACTTCGAACTGGCGCCCAAGTTTACGCTGATGGCGGATGCGGACGCATCGTATTTGTGGTCGTTGAAGGCGGACAAAGCGGGTGCGCTCTACGCCGCAGGGGGCTCGCCGGCAAAAGTGTTTCGGTTTGAAGGCAGCGGGAAACCAACGACGGTCTTCGAGTCGACGGATCTGATCGCGCAGTGCATCGCTTTTGACGCGAAGGGAACGCTGTACGTGGGGACTTCGCCCGACGGCAAGGTATACAAGGTCGGGGCCAATGGCGACAAGGCAGTCTTCTTTGACCCGAAGACCAAGTACATCTGGGACTTGGCGTTTGGCACCGACGGCACCCTGTACGTAGCTACGGGAGACAAAGGACGACTGTTCGCGGTGTCGCCGGACGGGAGGGGCGAGGCCTTTTACGCCAGCGACGAAGCACACATTAAGGTGCTCGCGTTCGATTTGAAAGGCAATCTGCTGGCGGGAACGGAACCGAACGGGCGGGTGCTGAGGATCACCAAGAGTGGCGAGAAGGGATCCAAGAAAAAGCCGGAGCAGGGCACTGCGGATGGGTTCGTAATCTACGAAACGGCAAAGAAGGAAGTGACTTCGATCGCCTTGGCCGCGGACGGAAGCATTTACGTCTCGGCGATCGGGGAGAAACAGAAGGTCGGCCCGCCGGGAACAGCGGTTATCACCACCGCGCAGGGAACAACCACCGTCACCAACGTTCCACCCGGGCAACCGCCGGGCGGCGGCCCATTCGTCGCATTCCCCGCCGCGATTTCAAGCAGCGTTTACCGGATCACGCCCGAGGGAGCACCAGAAGAGTTGTGGACCTCGCGCGACGAAGTTGTGTATTCCCTGGGGCTTGACGCCGAGGGGCGACTGCTGGCGGGAACCGGAAACAGCGGATCGCTTCTGTCGATTGACGGGCGGGGCGTCTACGCGCAAATAGCGAAGTCGGGCTCGTCGCAGATTACGGGGATCGCCCGCGCTGCGGGCGGCAAGATGTACCTCTGCACGGCGAATCCGGGAAAGGTATTTTCGCTCGGACCGGAATTTGAGGCCGAAGGGACGTTTGACTCGCAGCCCTTTGACGCAAAGCTCTTCTCTCAGTGGGGCCGAATCGAGTGGTGGGGGACGCCCGCGACCGGCGGCCAGACGAAGAACGCGAAAGAGTCAAAGGAGCCGCGCGTAGAGTTTTACGTGCGGAGCGGAAATACAGAGGATCCAGGGAAGGAATGGTCGCAATGGTTCGGACCGTATTCGGTGGCGAATTCACAGGTGGAGACGCCAGCGGCCAGATTCCTGCAATGGAGAGCGGTGATCCGCGACGGGCATACAGGCGAGGGGATCGACTGGGTCACGGTGGCGTACTTGCCAAGAAACGTGGCGCCGATCATCGACGGAGTAACGGTGCAGGAACCGGGGGTGCGGGCTCAAGCGGCCGTGGGCATGGCCGGGCCGCCGGTGAATGTGCCGCTAAAGCAGCCTCCAACCCAAGCGCCAACACCAGCCGGGATCCCGATATCCACGACAACGGCTCCCAAATTTGAGCTGCAACCGCAAGGAGTGCTGCAAAGAGGCTATCAGTCGGTATTGTGGAACGCGCACGACGATAATGATGATGAGCTGCGTTACTCGGTGTATTTCCGCGGAGAGAACCAGCGCGACTGGCTGCTGCTAAAAGACAACGTGGATCAGAAGTTTTATTCCTGGGACACCACGACGATGGCGGACGGGGCTTACTATTTGAAAATTGTAGCAACCGATGCGCCGTCAAATCCCCCCGCACTGGCGCTGAAAACCGAGCGCGAAAGCGAACGGTTTGAAGTAGACAACACGCCGCCGACCATCGAGAAGGTCGAAGCGAGCGCCACGGGAATGAACGCAGACCGCTCGCACGGTGTCTCCTACAACATCAGCTTTACCGCGACCCACCCGACGGTGAGCATTGAAAGGGCCCAGTACAGCGTTGACGGCGGGGAGTGGATTCCCCTCGCGCCAGCGAATGGAATCACCGACTACAAAACCGAGAAGTACACCTTCACCGTGCGCGAGCTGACGCCGGGCGAGCATACGGTTGCCGTGCGGGCCTACGACCGCTTCGAAAACGTAGGAGCGGGAAAAGCGACCTTTACGGTCGCGGGAACGAAGAACTAGGCGCGGTCTTAGGAGTGGACGGCTCGGCGCGAACGGTCGCGGAAACCTTTGGAACTTCGTTCCTCGGTTCGATAAACGCTTCAATTTCAGCACCATAACCCATTCGGCCATCACTGAAGGTGTTCGGCTTGGCGTGTACCAGACGCGCCCGGCAGTGGGTCTCGTGCGGGCTGCCCCCATTGACCTCGGCGGGCATTCTGAATGTGGCTTCGATGGGCATGCCGACCTGGAGCGGAGCGGAGGTGACAAAGAAAAAGCCACCCCGAGAGAGGTTCAGGACCTCGGTGAAATGCTCGCTCTTGTCGGAAGCTAATCCTAAGGCACGGAAACGTAACGGAATACGGAGTGTGTAGCGCTCAAGCTGTCTGCGATCTGAGGTTGCCATTCTGGTTCCGCGGCAGAGCGGGGGCTGGAGTTCCCTCCGTTGCGCGCCTTGTCGCTAATCTACCAGAGACTGTGTACGGGTCAAGAGGCGTGTGGCCGAATAAAAGAGGCAGTACGGCTAGTATTTTCGGAAGGGTACTCCGGAGCCGGCACCGTGGCCTCGATCGGGAAACGGAATCGAATTCATCGATTAGAATCGGCCGGCACTGAAACCGGCGGACGCCCCGAAGAAATCTGCCCAAACAAGGAAGAATGGCACGGAGGCGACAGGGAATGCCCTCCGAACAGGAGTATTGGACATGAGCCGGAGCGTGTATGCTTAGAAGTATTCCAAGTACGCGAACGATAGCAAGCGAGGGGCAGGGCCGAAGACACCGTTTCGCAGTGATTCTTAGGCGGAAATACGCGATAACCCAACGATCATGGCGACCAATCTGAACGCGGAATTCAGGTCCACCCCGATTGTGTGGGAAACCGTTGTGCAAGCACACCAACGCATCCGGCCACGGATTCACCGGACGCCGGTGCTGACGAGCGCAACCCTTAACGCCCTGGCTGGCGTGGACCTGTTTTTCAAGTGCGAGAACCTGCAGAAGACCGGATCGTTCAAGATTCGCGGGGCGACCAATGCGATTTTCTCGTTGAGTAACGAGGAAGCCGAGCGCGGGGTGGTAACGCATTCAAGCGGAAACCACGCCGCGGCGGTGGCGTGCGCGGCGGGATGGAGAGGGATTGCGGCTTGGATCGTGATGCCGAAAAACGCACCCGCCGTGAAGTGCCACGCTGTGGAAGCGTACGGAGGCAAAATAACTTTTTGCGAACCGACCGTTACGTCGCGCGCGGAAGTGGCGGCGCGGATTCAGCAGCAGACCGGAGCGGTGATGGTGCATCCTTACGACGATGACCGAATCATCGCGGGGCAGGCTACGGCGGCCAAAGAACTTCTTGAGGAAGTGTCGGAGCTCGATGCTGTGCTGGCTCCCGTGAGCGGTGGCGGGCTGTTAAGCGGAACGTGCCTGGGAGCGAAAGGCCAAAGCGGCACCGTGAAGGTGTTCGGCTGCGAGCCGGAGCGCGCAGACGACGCTTACCGTTCGCTGACCAGCGGCGTGCTGCAGAAGCAGGAATCGAGCGATACGGTCGCGGATGGCTTGCGCGCTTCCCTCGCGCCTCGGACATTTGCCATCCTGCAGAAGCTTGTGGACGGGGTGTTGCTGGTGAGCGAACAGGAAATCGTTGAGGCGATGAAACGCGTATGGGAGCGCATGAAGATCGTGGTGGAGCCCTCGAGCGCGGTGGCGGTGGCGCCGTTGCTGAGACCGGGCGGCGTCTCGGCACTTCGGCTAACCAGCGGGCGCGGACAGCAGAAACCAAGAATCGGGATCATCTTGTCCGGCGGAAACGTGGAAACTGAAGTGCTAGCGGCAGGAGGGGGCGGATTGGAGTCCGCCCCCCTGTTGTGCGCGTGACTTTGGTCAGGTCGTCAGGTTGAGGGAGCTTAGGAAGCCCGGTCGCGGTCGCGCACGATCAAAACGACACCCGCAAACATTGCGACAGCGCCAAACAGCGGCGTTAGAGGAAGTCGAAGCTGTGCCTCCTGCGCAGCTTGAATGGACGCCAAGTCAAAGATGATGCTTTCGTGCGCAGCAAAACGGTAAACCTGGTAAGCCAACAGCAAGAAACCAACGAAAAGCAGCATCAGTCCGATCAAACTTTCCTTTTTCATTTTCCGATCACCTCCGCGCCATTGCCGCCAGACCAGGAACAGCCAGCGCATTGTGACCAACCCGATTCGAAGATTGCCTAGGGGCGACGGAAGACGTGTCCCAGAACAGCCACAAGAAACAGAAGCACGAACAGGAAGAAAAGAACTTTAGCAATCCCAACCGACGCGATAGCCACATGAGTAAAACCCAGTACCACAGCGAGCAAAGCCAATACCAGAACAGCAGTCAACCAGAACAAGCAGTTCCCCCAAATTGATTTGTTGAAAACACCCTGAACGGCGGGATTCAGAGCAGACGCTCAATCGGGTCGCAATTCGAGTGCCACACCAAGGGGAACGTCGGACCGCGCCTTTGGTTCGCACCCTACCGAACGCAAGCCGGCAACATGAGCAGGGTTACCCGTGCATTTTCAAACGACTGTGAGGGTGCGCAAACGACCTTGCCGGCCACTGAATGCACCGCGCTCGCGCGCTACGTGACGAAGGGTAGGGGCCGGGGTCGGCGTGTACTGAGAAAAAAGTGGACACTTATGTAAAATTTGCGCCCAAAGGAACAACTTGAATTTTTCGAATCGGATTCATCGAAATTTCTGCGCGACTCAAGCAGCATCGAAAGGGCAACGCCACGCAGAGCTGCGACGTAAAATTTGTAAGCTTTGGAGGTGGCGTGTAGACTATTCGCGGGAAAAAATCCTGACAGCAGCCTCTCGGATAACCCGGGGACGACTCGGCGCAAGGCGTAAAAGCTACCGCCCGCTCGCGGTGAAAGGCGCAAGGGGACCGTTCGAAGGTAGAGACACTTGCCGGTACTGCGACAGAGTCCTGCACTTCTCATACTCACTCTTATTTTTTTGGCAGAAAATTCCTCAGTTCCCGCCCAAGAGCCAGGCCGCATCCACGTAGCGATCGACAACCAGCAAGTAATCAGGCTCGAACACACCCGGCATCCGCTGGCTTCGAGGGCAAACAGCGTTGGCCGGGCGCAAGCAAACACGAGCCTCGAGCGCATCATCCTGGTGCTTTCGAGAGCGCGCCCTTCACGTTCGCAGTGAACAAGGGAGTGCCGCAAATACAGTTGGTGGCGCCGGCGTCGGCCAGCGCTACCAACAAGTAAGCTTGAACGCCAGCGTAACCGGAAGCACGGCGAATGCGGCGATTCCCTTCCCTTCCGGAATCATCGAGATTTGGGATTCGTTGAATGGCGCAACGGCTCGCGGCGCAGAATCTCACGCGCGGTGCCGGGACTGCAGGGGTGCTTGGAACGCGTGCAAAGCTCTCGCCGGGATCGCACACCTTGCGCGCGCACTACAGGGGAGACACGAACTGGACAGCAGGTGATTCAGCGAATGTGACATTGACATCGTCGAGTTTCACGCTGCTGGTTTCACCGACTCCGGTACCCGTCACCGCAGGAACTGCTGGAAGCGCCACGGTGCTCATTACGCCAAACGCGGCTTTTCAGGGACCGTGGCGTTGACCTGTCCGACCGCGGGCACATTGGCGCCGGCCGGCTACACGTACTCGTTTGCTCAAGCCAACGTGCCGGTGTCGGGAGGGCAAGCAACCACGCAACTGAACCTGACGGTGTCAACGTCGACAGCGGCGGGCGCAACGACTGCGGCCCAGGCCAGTCCCGGAAGTGTGGCCTTGGGCGCGGGCTTTGCTGCTGCGATTGTGCTGCTCGGATTGGCAGGCATTGGCCCGAGTAGTAGCAAAGGCTTGCGAAACTTTTTGCTAGGCGGCGGGTTCCTAGCAGGCATGGTCAGCGCTGTGCTGGGATGCGGTGGCGGGAGCACGGGTCCGGGGCAGGTGGCAACGACGACGACCCTGAGTTCGTCGGGACTGAAGGTTGGATTTGGAACGCCCGTGACATTTAGTGTGCTGGTCGTGCCGCAAGGCAGCGCAACACCGACGGGAAATGTGCAATTATTGGACAATGGGACGACGTACGGAAATCCGTCGCGGGTAAACGCAGGAGTCGTGTCGTTCCTGACGACGAATTTGCCCGTCGGCGTTCATGTCATCACCGCGCAATATCTGGGAGACGCAAGCACGCTCGGCTCGACTTCGTCGCCGATTACGCAGCTGATTACGGGAAGCGTGCCACTGCAGATCACCGGAACGTCAAATGGGATTGCGGAGACAGCGGATTTCAACGTCTCCGTGAACTAGCAGCCGTGCGGTTATGAGGAGTGCAGCAGGCGCGATAGAAGGCAAACCGCAGGTCGCTTGAAGGCATCTATGGTATGACAGCAAGGACCGTGGCCGCGTCATGGGGGCCGGAGACGCGGTTCCTGCCGACAGAGCGGGCCGAATCGCAAAAAAAACCGGAGTTCGAGGGGACCATGAAAACAGCAATCCAGTTCTGTTGGATGGTGTTGTGCGCGGCCGTGTTGGTGCTTGCTGGGGGCCCGGGGGCGAAGGCGCAGAAAGCGGAAGTAGCTTCAAGGATCGTACGCCTAGTCGATGACGCGAAAACGGTGCGGCTCGACGGAAACGTGCATCCGCAGGCAAAACCGGCGAATGATCAAGGGGCGGTGCCGGACTCGCAACCGATGACGCGGATGCTGCTGCTGCTGCAACGGGGTACAGAGCAGGAAATGGCGCTGCGGCGGTTAATCGACGCACAGCAAACCAACGGCTCGGGAAGCTACCACGCGTGGCTGACACCGGCCGAGTTCGGGAGGCAGTTCGGTCCGTCCGATACTGACGTTCAGGCTGTAACGGATTGGCTGACGAAACAAGGCTTCCAGGTAAGCAAAGTCGCGGCCGGACGCACCGTGGTTGAGTTCAGCGGGACCGCGGGCCAGGTGAGGAATGCGTTTCACGCGGAAATTCACCGCTACATCGTGAAGGGTGAGGAGCACTTCGCGAATGCGAGCGAACCTGCAATCCCGGTCGCGCTGGAGCCGGTCGTGGCGGGAGTCGTTTCGCTGCACAATTTTCCCAGACACTCGCAGTCGCACCTAGTGGGCCAATTCCAGCGAGACATGGCCACCGGCCAACTAAAGCCGCTGTTTACATTCACCGCGAGCGGCACACAACTTTTTGGCGTAGGTCCCGCGGACTTCGCAAAGGTTTACAACATTCCATCATCGGCAACCGGCGCAGGGCAATCGATCGCGATTGTCGGGCAGAGTAACATCAATATTCAGGACGTGCGCGACTTTCGCAGCATGTTTGGGCTGGCTGCGAATGATCCGCAGATCATCTTGAATGGGCCGGATCCGGGAATCATCGGGCCGAATACGATGATCAATGGCGTATTTCCGAATGACGAGCAGGAAGCGGACCTCGACATCGAGTGGGCTGGAGCAGTCGCGCCCCAAGCACAGATCATTTTTGTGACCTCGCAGTCGCCGATGACGGCGACAACGCTGGCAACAAACGGGGTAGACCTTTCCGCGTTATACATCGTTGACAACAACGTGGCGCCGGTCATGAGTGACAGCTATGGGAGCTGCGAAGCAGCGCTAGGCACGAGCGGAAACGCCTTCTACAGCGGGCTCTGGGAACAAGCCGCCGCCGAGGGGATTACGGTGTCCGTGGCGGCAGGGGACAACGGATCCGCAGAGTGCGACCCACTCACAAGTCCAAGCGCGGCAACACAGGGATTGGCCGTGGATGGACTCGCGTCCACACCATTCAATGTGGCGGTGGGTGGGACGGACTTCGATGACTTCAACAATCCGCTAACGTACTGGAATACGACGAACAACGCAACAACGCAAGCCTCGGCGCTCGGCTATATCCCCGAGGTAGCCTGGGACGATTCGACGTGCGCGGCGAATTACCTGACCAACCCGACCGCGGCGCCCTGCACCAGCGTGGATCCGAACGGTCTCGATCTTCACGCGGGGGGCGGCGGCGCGAGCAATTGTGCGATCTCAACGACTACGACGTGCACGGCGGGTTATCCAAAGCCAGCGTTCCAGAGTGCACTGACTCCGGCCGACAATGTGCGAGATACCCCCGACCTTTCGCTGTTTGCCAGCGACGGGTTCAACCTTAGCTTTTACATCGTTTGTCAATCGGATGCTAACCCAAACGGCGTGGCGTGCAATCTGGCGAATAGCGTCACAGACAGCACACAGAACTTTATCGGAGTGGGAGGGACATCGGCCGCAGCGCCGGCGTTCGCCGCTATCGTCGCGCTGGTGAATCAGGCGACCGGGCAGCGGCAAGGAAATGCGAACTATGTGCTGTACTCGCTGGCAGGAAAATCAGGTGCGAGCTGTAATTCGAGTTCCTTCACCAATCCGGCAAGCCCGGCACCTTCTACCTGCATCTTCTATGACACTACAAAGGGAACCATTACGGTGGCATGCGAGGCAGGTACTCCGAATTGCAGCAATTCGACGTCGACCGGATTTGGAGTGCTTACCTCCGGCGACGCGGCGTATAGCGTGAAGCCGCCGAACGCTCCAAACGGTGTCACCGAGGGGAACCCAGGCTTTACGGCAGTGAGCGGATACGACCTTGCGACCGGACTGGGTTCGATCAACGTCGCGAACCTTTTGGGGAGCTGGACTTCGGCTGTGCGAACCGCGACGACGACAACACTTGGTACGCCAAGCCCGACTTCGGGAAACTCCGGGTCGACATTTACCGCTTCCGTTACGGTTTCGCCGACGCCCACCGGAGCGGTAGAGGACGTTTCTTTGACGGCGCTGGCGAGCGACCAGAAAACGGTGCTGGGTTCCTTCGGGCCGTTCGGACTGACGGGTGGTCAGGCGACAACAACTGCCAACTTGCTGCCGCCAGGAACCGCCTTCCTGCAGGCCACTTATGCGGGAGACGCCTCGCTTGGCGTCAGCAGTTCAACACTCGTGCCTGTGACCGTCAGTGGTACGAACCAGGCGAGCACGACGAAGCTCAGTTTCGTGACGTTCAATTCGAACGGCGCTCCCGTGTTGAGCACGGGCAGCCAGAATGTACCGTACGGCAGTCCATACATCCTGCAGATTGCGGTCACGCCAACGAACGGAACGATTTGCACGAGCGCCAATGGCGGCACGCTCATCACACCAGGTGTTCCGTGTCCGGTCGGGACGATCGCGCTGATGGACGGTCCGAACGCGTTGAACGACTGGCCCAACGCGGGAACCGCCAATGCAACGAACATTGCAAAGTTGAACAATCAAGGTTATGCCGAGGACCAGCCGGTTCAATTGGGGGTGGGCAGCCACAGCCTTGTGGCGACCTTTACACCCGCGTCGGGAAACACCAATTACGCGTCGAGCACAAGCAACACGCTCTCGGTGACCATCACCCAGGCAAGCACGGTTGCTGTGGTCGGAACTTCCTCCGCTTCGATCACGGCGGGTGCGAGCGTCACGCTGACGGCATACGTGACTACGAACAGTACCGGAGCCGGACCGACGGGCTCGATCCAGTTTTCGAATGGGGGAACGAGTCTCGGCTCGGCGACCTGCACACCGACCAGTGGAACAGCGAGTACGAATCCGCCCGCGCAAATCACGCCTGGGACCGCTTACTGCACAGCGACGCTGACGACAGCGATTTCCGGCCTGTATCCGACGCCGGCATGGAGGCCCGGGGTCAAGGGCCCGCCCTTGCTTCCGCTGGTCGCGGCGCTCGGGAGCGCGCTTCTCTTTGCGATGGGCTGGCGCCGGATGCCGGCGGGGCGCAGGCACGCTTATGCGTGCGCCGGGCTGGCTGCTTTCGCGCTGCTGGCTGCAGGAATCGCGGGTTGCGGCGGCGGCGGCAGTGGAAGCAGCGGCAGCGGGCCGGGTACGCGGACCATCAACTCAGTCTATCCGGGTGATACGAACTACAAACCGTCGAACACGTCGGTACAGATCACCATCATGTAGGCCGCCGGCCCGTGGAGCGCTGGTATTTCATGCCAGCGCGCTCGTGGGTTCGATTAAAACGAACGGAAACGCACCAGCTTCGCCCGGGCGTTTTTCTGTGCGCAACCCAAAAAGCGCCCGGCGGAGCGAAGACCAGTACGGTTGAAATTGAGATGCCTCGTTGCCCTCAGGAGGACGAACTGTATCCATTGAAGGACACGGTTTAGGGTGGTCAGTTGGTGCTCGGCGGAAAGAAGATGTTCCAGAATTGCGGCGAGGGAGCGGTGAACTCAATGGGAACGAGCGAGCCTTCGGGATTCATTTGCGGAGGGCGCACCACGTGAGCATCGACGCGCTTTTGCGTCTTTGGATTTTCGACGGCGAGCTTGGTACCTGAAGGCAGACCCTCAGCGAGAATAATCATGGCCCCGCTCGCGCTGACCGTGTGCGTGAACCCTTGAATCGGGTTGGTTTTGCCAGGGAGATGGATCAGGACCGGCATGCGAAGTAGTACGCGTTGTGCGCGGCGCCGTTCTTCATTGGTCTGCGGGCGAACCGTGGTGGCGCTGCGCTTGACCTGCACGCTCGGCGTGGCTTGCGGTGCGTTCGGTTTTTGAGAAGGTGTCAAAGCTCCAACCCCCAAAAGTCCATATCCGGCGCAACCAGCTCGACGCCGTATTCCCAGCCTTCGGGCTGCTGATTCCCTTTCCAGACGATGATCGCAGCATTGCTTGCGTGGGTGCAGAGATTGGTGAGCGCCAGGCGCTGTTGGATCTCGAAAGAGCCCGGCATCACCACCATGCACCCGTAAGGATTGACAATACGGGTGTGGGTCTCGATGAACTCGCGTTGGCCGGCGGCTTCCCATTCCAAGCGAACGTGGACACGGGAATTCATCCGGCGACCGCGGCGTTTTTCACGATACTTTGCGCCTACTTGCTTCAGTTCGCGCAAGTTGACTGACATCGTGGCACCTTCGAGGCCATGCTAGAGTTACAGGGAATCAGGGTCAATGGTACGGAAGCGGGAGAGAATGCGAAAGAGTAGCTGTCCGTTCGGACAGGCGAAGGCCGAATTGAAGAACCTGATTGTGAATGCGGACGATTTGGGCTGGACTGAGGGTGTGAATCGAGGGATCGTCGAAGCCCACCAGAAAGGCCTGGTAACGAGCTGTTCCCTGATGGCGAACGGGCGCGCGTTCGAGTCTGCGTTCGAAGCCGCGCAGAGCAACCCACAACTGGGAATCGGGGTACACCTGAATCTGAGTGACGGCCCGCCGACCGCCCCCGCCGAGGAAGTCCGCGGGCTGCTGAATGAGGTTGGCGAACTCGAGGACGGGCCCGAGAGCCTGCTGTTGCGGATTGCGAGCCGAAGCATTGCGATGGAGGAAGTGGAGCGCGAGTGGGACGCACAAATCCAGAAGGTACGAAGGAACGGCATTGAACCGACGCACCTCGACGGCCACAAACATGTGCACATGCTTCCGGGCCTCTTCGAAATTGCGTTGCGACTGGCGAAAAAACATGGAATTCGCGCGATCCGAGTGGCGCACGAGGAGTCGACACTGCGATCGGTGCTGTCGTCGGCGGGCGAACAAAGAGCGGGCCTGGTGTTCAAACAGAGCGTGCAGGCGCGCGGGCTGAAATTGCTGGCACCAGACGCAAGAGAGATGGCGGACCATGCCGGCATTGCGACTTCGGATTACTTCTGCGGGATTGCGCAGACGGGAGTGTTGACGCGCCAAGGCGTGGAAAAGTTCCTCGAGAGCCTGCCGGACGGAACAACCGAGCTGATGTGCCATCCGGGATATGTGGACGAAGAGCTACGAAAGACCGCAACGCGGCTGCAGGAGTCGCGCCAGACCGAGTTGCAAATCCTGACCGACGGGAGCCTAAGAAAACTAGTCGCCACGCGAGGTATTCGCCTGATAAGCTATAGGCTTATGGGAGGCGTGGCTTGAGGGCGTAGGTGCGCGCCACGCACAATTCGGCAGGATGCCAAGAAAATACTCGGGGTGAGCTGTCGTCGCGCACGCAGGACCTGGGTCAAGTGCAAGAGAGGGACAGGAAGCAGTATGAGAAGTGAAGCGCCCATCCGGTATTCGATTGTCGTTCCGTTCTACAACGAACAGGAAAGCATCCCGACACTATACATGAAAATCACGGAAGTGATGGACTCGATTGGCGAGCCCTATGAAATGGTGTTTGTGGACGACGGAAGCAAAGACAATTCCTATCGCGTGCTTTCCGAGATCTATGAGCACGACCGGCGCGTG
>Ga0306922_10003724_pt1 | contig 14323 bp, 13 predicted proteins | sample sta12Cox44000082_FD_203758 | JGI IMG/M metagenome (GOLD analysis project Ga0306922, IMG submission 203758) | Lab enrichment of tropical soil microbial communities from Luquillo Experimental Forest, Puerto Rico - statoxic.12C.oxic.44.000.082 (v2)... | ecosystem: Environmental > Terrestrial >... | reverse complement strand
CATGGAGCCGGTGTCGGAGACGACCTTGGCCCAGCCGCGCCCGCGGTGGACGACGTAGGCCATCTCCGGGACGGTCTTCTTCACCACCTCGATCACCTTCTTGTAGTCGGTGACCACCGGCGCGGCCTGGCCGGCCGTGACCTTGAAGAAGCCGCCCACGTTGACGTGCCCCGTGGAGAGCGTGGTGGCGGTGTCGATCATCGTCTCGCGCACGCCGGTGGAGAGCCCGTTCAGGAGCACGAGCAGCGCGGTGACGGCGGCGATGGCCGAACCGAGAAAGAGCGTGCGCCGCCGGTGCTGCACCAGGCTCCGGAAGGCGATGGTGAGGTCGACAAACAGCTTGGACATGGCTACTCGTCCTCCTGCATGGCCTGGCGAGGGGTGACCCGCATCGCGATCCAGGCGGGGTAGAAGCTCGAGAACGCGCTGACGAGCAGCACGATGATGAAGGCGGCGATGATGTTGCTCGTGCCGATGAAGGGGTGAAGGCGCGGCCCCGAGAAGAAGAAGAACCAGACGTCCGACTTGGCGGGGATGCCGATCTTGCCGATGAACTTGACGAGCAGCGCCCCCAGGCCGGCGCCGAGGCCGCCGAAGATGGCCCCCACCACCAGCGACTCGATCACCAGCATCGTGAGGATGAAGCGGCGCTGGGCGCCGATGGCCCGCAGCGTGCCGATCTCGCGCACGCGCTCGAGCGTGGCCATGACCAGCGCGTTGTTGATGATGACCAACGCGATGAGGAAGATGATCAGGATGGCGATGTAGAGGACCATCCGGATCACGTTGATGAACTGGCCGATGAGGCCGGCCGCCGTCTGCCAGTCGATCGCCTTCAGCGCCAGCCCGTCGGCCTTCCCCTGCGCCTCGATGGCCGCCATCGTCTCGCGGATCTTCTTGGGGTCCTTGAGGATGACGGCGGCGTTGAGCACCACGCCCCGCTGCACCTCGTCGGCCGGGAAGACGCGGCTGCGCGCCTCCTCACGCTCGAGCTTGCCGCCCAGCGACTCGCCGAGATCGTGCATGACCGGCGCGACGCCCGGGGTGGTGGTTGCCTCGATCTTCCGCCCGGCAGGCGCTTTGTCCTCGCCCTTGTCGGGCGCGGGCGCGCTGCCGAACAGCTCCGCCTCGGCGTTGTCGCGGTTAATCTCCCGTGCGCCCGCCGCCTTCTGCAGGGCCTTGATCTCCGCCAGCTTCTCGCCGGTCATGAACCCGTAGAGCTCGCGGAACGACACCAGGTCCATGAGATTGAGCGCGCCGGCCAGCGTCGACTTCTCCAGCCCCTGGAACTCGAAGGTGCCGTAGACGGGGACGTTGACCGACTGGACGTAGCCGGACCGCGTGAACGCCTTGATGGTCAGCGTGTCGCCGATCCGGACGCGGTACAGCTCCAGCGACGGCGCCAGCTCCTTGTAGAAGAAGTCGTAGCGTTCGCGGAAGTTCTGGTCGGTGGTCTGGAAGAACGCCGCGAGGAGCTTGCCCACGTCGCTCTCCTGACTGCCGAGCTCGCGCCGCAGCTTGGTCCGGAAGTCGTTGGTCTTCGCGGCGTCGAGCTGCAGCAGGATCTCGCGCACCTGCGACACGTTCTCGCGCACCATCCGCTGCAGGTCCGGATCGCTGGCGATCTTCTCGCCCTGCGACTCGGTCCCCTCCCGGATCTTGTCCATGCGGCGCGCGGCCTTGAGCTTGACCTGCTCCTCGTAGACGTTCTTGGCGAACAGGAAGCCGCGCTTGCCGGGCGGGACCGTGGTCCCCTCGACGATCTTCATGCGGTCGAACGACTTCTGGAAGGCCTGGAAGTCCGTCCCCACGTAGTTGAGGAACAGGAGATCGGCGTCGGCCGCCTGGCTGGCGATCCGGTTCTCGAGGAACTCCAGCGACTCGAGCGGGTCCTTGTCGAAGTCCTGCCAGAACTTGTCGGAGGCCGCGCGCGTGACGGCGTCGGCGTCGTCCTTGTCGATGGCGTGCTCGTCGAGGACGCTCTTGGCGTTCTTGAGGTCCCCCTGGAGCACGGCGACGATCTGGCGCACGTGGCCCTTCTCGCTCTGCACCTGGGCCTCGGCGCGGAGCTTGTCGGCCTCGGTCTTGGCGTCGCGGCGCGCGTAGACGGCGTTGCGCAGCTTCTCGAGCGCGAGGTCGATGGTGTTGCCCGACGTCACGAGCGCGCCGCTGATCCCCATCGGCACCACCGACTTGACGTTGGGGACCTTGAGCAGCGAGGCGCGGACCTGCGCGAAGTCGTCGAGCTGCGAGATGTCGGGATCGCCCATCATCATGCGCCCCATGACCTCGAGCGGGTCCTTGGACTTGGCGTTGTAGACCTGGATGTGGCCGGCCACGCTGCCGATCACGCTGCGGCTCATCGAGGCCACCAGGCTGTCGAGCAGCGAGTTGCCGGCGACGACCAAGAGGCCCCCGAAGAAGATGATGCCGCCGACGATGATGGTCTTGAGCCGGCTGGCGAACAGGTTCCGGAACGCGATCTGCGCGACCACGCCCAGGGTGGCGAACCAGGCCCTCATACCGGCGCCCCGAGCGGCGCGGCCGCCGCCTGCGCCGGCGACACGCGATCGACGAACTTGCCGTCGGCGAGCCGGACGACCGCGTGCGCGTGCTGCATGACCCGCTGGTCGTGGGTGGAGAAGATGAACGTCGTGCGCTCCGACTTGTTGAGGTCGCGCATGATGTCGAGGATGTGCCCGCCAGTGACGGAGTCGAGGTTCGCCGTGGGCTCGTCGGCGAGCACCAGCTGAGGGCGCGTGACCAGCGCCCGCGCGATGGCCACGCGCTGCCGCTGGCCGCCCGACAGCTCGCTCGGCCGGTGCGTGGCGTAGTCGCGGATCCCGACCTTGTCGAGCAGGGTCATCACCCGCTGCGCGCGCTCGGGCCCGGTGAGCTCGCGCTGCAGGAGCAGCGGCAGCTCGATGTTCTGGAACACCGTCAGCACCGAGACCAGGTTGAAGCTCTGGAAGATGAAGCCGATGGTGTGGAGGCGCAGGTTGGTCAGCTCCCGCTCGGAGAGCTGGCGCGTGTCCTTCCCCGCGACCTCGACGGTCCCCGACGTGGGCGTGTCGACGCAGCCGATGAGGTTCAAGAGCGTGGTCTTGCCGCTCCCGGACGGGCCGGCGATGGCGAGGAAGTCCCCCTCCACCACGTCGAGCGTGACCCCGCGCAGGGCCGGGACCTCGACGGCGCCCAGGCTGTAGTTCTTGACGGCGTTCTTGACCGAGACGATGGCTTTCATATCGCGACCTCTTTTTTTCGCGTTTGCGCTTCGCGCTTCTGCAACTCTTTGTGGACGATCTCGCGCACCTCTTCCCGATCGGGGAGGGCTTGAATCTCCTTCACGACCCGGGCCAGCACCTTGCCGAACTGCCCTTGAACCTCTGGCGACAGGCTGGAGAGCACGCGGGTGAACTCGCGGGTGCGCGCCTCCTGCGTGCTCTCGATCAGCTCGCGCCCCTTGCCGGTGATGGCGATCCGCTTGTGGCGGCGGTCATCGGGATCCTCCGTGCGCCCGACCAGCCCCGCCACCACCATCCGATCGACGAGGTGGCTGGCCGCCGGCGCCGACAGCTTGATGCAGGTCGCGATCGACGACACCGACACCGGCCCCAGCTTGGTGAGCAGGTGCAGCGTCACCATCTGGGCCATGGTCAAGCCCGCGGCGTTCATGACGGCCAGCGTGTCGTCGGCCGACCGGCGGTGGATGTGGCTCATCAGCTCTTCGATCAGTTGGGCGAGATCGGCCGCGTGGGATGCGGCGCGGGCAGGCGGTGGGCGGCTTCGGGGCGGCATCTCGAATTAGTTCGAAGCTTGGAATTAATTCAAGCATGAGCAACTGTCAAGCGTCTATCTTGTGAAGAAGTGTTAGCGGAGTGTTAAGGCGGCGCTTTTCCGGGCCGGAGCGGCTACATTCGTGGCCGTCCGTACAGTCCGGTCCGTACAGTCCGGTACTCAGGGAGAGGGGGAGCTCATGAAGCGCTCGTCGATCGTGTCAGTGGCCATACTGGTTCTCGCGTCGATGTCGTCGCGCTCACGAGCCGCCGACGACAAGACAACGCCGGCGAAGCCAGGTTCCACGACCCCGGCGCCGGCTACGGCGCCCGCGCCGGCACCCGCGACCGCGGCCCCGGCGCCCGTGCCCCCGTCCGCGCCCGGCAACACCGGCACGCCGACCGAGTCGCACGACTTCAAGGTCAAGCAGCACGCGACCGTCTCGTCCGACAGCAAGCAACCTCCGATGGCCGTCGGCACGCCGTCGGTGTCGAACAAGGGGGCCATGGACCCGCCGGCCACACCGGGTAAGCCCGCGGCGCCGGCCGGCACCACGGCGATGTGGTGGGGTCACGCGGCCTGGATCATCACCACGCCCGGCGGCGCCACCATCGCCATCGACCCGTTCCTCGACAACCCCAAGGCGCCGAAGATGGATCACCCCACCGCGCTCGACGCCATCCTGGTCACGCACGGCCACGGCGACCACGTCGGCAACGCCGCGGAGCTGGCCAAGAAGACGGGCGCCAAGGTGATCACCTCCTACGAGCTCGCGAGCCTGATCGGCGCCCCCACCTCCGAGGGGATGAACATCGGCGGCACCACCGTGGTCAAGGACGCCACCATCCACCTCGTGGAGGCGGTCCACTCCGGCGGCTTCGGGCAGGAGAAGACCGGGCCGAAGTACGGCGGCCCGGCGATGGGGTTCGTCATCGAGATCCCGAAGGGGCCGGTCATCTACCACGCCGGCGACACCGACGTGTTCTCCGGCATGGCGCTCATCGCCGAGCGCTACCACCCGACGGTGGCGCTGCTGCCGATCGGCGGACACTTCACCATGGACCCGGCGGGCGCCGCGCTCGCCGCCAAGCTGCTCAAGGTCAAGACCGTGGTCCCCATGCACTTCGGGACCTTCCCCGTCCTGGCCGGCACGCCCGATCAGCTCAAGGCGGAGCTCAAGAAGCAGAAGAGCACCGCCAAGATGGTCGAGTTCAAGCCCGGCGAGTCGCAAAAGCTGTAGGGTTCTCTTTCATGATCGACCTCGTCCTGACGCTGCTCGGCCCCGATCGCCCCGGCCTCGTGGAGCTCGTCGCGGGCGTTATCGCCCGCCACCAGGGGAACTGGCTCGAGAGCCGGATGACCCACCTGGCGGGCCACTTTGCGGGCCTCTTGCGCGCGGAGCTGCCCGAAGGCGAGGTGAAGGCGGCGCTCTCGGAGCTCGCGGCCCTCGAGGCGCGCGGCCTCAAGGTGATCGCCGAGAGCGTGCCGCGCAGCGCCCCGCGGGCGGCGGACAAGACTATGGCCCTCGAGCTCGTGGGCCTCGACCGCCCGGGTTTGGTCCGCGAGATCGCGCAGCTGCTCGCGACCAGCGGCGTCAACGTCGAGGAGCTGACCACGAACCGCACCAGCGCGCCGATGTCCGGCGACATGCTGTTCGAGGCGCACGCCCACGTGCGCGTCCCCGCGGACACGGACGTGGCCAAGCTGCGCGCTGGCCTCGAGCGGCTGGCGAACGATCTCGTCGTCGAGATCCGGCTCGACTAGCGCCGCAAACTCCGCGATGAGGTCGGACGAGCCGAAGCTCGTCCGACCTCCGCGTCTTGCTTCTCTTTTCTACTGCCCACCGGTCTAGTGGCTCGCGGCGCAGACCGCGTCCACGAGCATTCGGCCGCAGGTGCCGGCGCGGGTCTTGGTCCGCTTCCCCGGCCAGCTCGCCTCGATGCTCTTGGCGCGGCAGTCGGCAACGCCCGTGTAGATCGGGTCCGCCGTCTCCGGCATCGGCCCGGTGGGCGCCGCCCAGCGGAACAGCGTGTCGTTGCCGAGCACGCGCACCGACTCGCGGTCGTACACCAGGCTCGTGCCACGCTTGCGCGTGCAGGCCACGTCCCAGTCCCCCGGCGCGACGTCGCCGATCTGCGCGTCGTCGTCATCCCCCACCCCGCTCATCGTGCCGATGGGCGGCCCCGCCACCACCGTCACCGTCGCCCCGTTCGTTTGCGTCTGCGTATCGCTCACCGCGCTACGCACCTCCACCTCTCTCCTCCAGGCTACGTCGTCGAAGCTCTGTCCTTGCTCTCGAACTACGGCCCCCGCCAACATCATCAACCCCGTCACCATGCTCCTCATCTTACGAACTCACTCCTTTCTCCAAACAGTCCAACAACCGATTCAGTTTTCAGGTGCTTCATCGGGCCCTATCGGCTCGACGGTGCGGATACTGATGGATGGACGCTCGTCGCGCAAGCAAGTCGCGCGCAAATTTACGCCGGCGCGACGTGCGCGAAACACGAACGTCACGAACGTCACGAAGCTCACGTAACTGCGAGCGGGAGCCCAGGAGGATCGCGCGCGTCACGAATGCGTCGCGTCTACCGCGCGCCGTCGATCGCCATCGCCGCGTCGACGGGCACCGCGCCGAGCAGGTCCCTCAGCACCGCCGGAGAGACGCTGACCAGCAGCCCGCGCGCGCCCCCGTTGATGTAGATGAGCGGCAGATCCAGGATCGTGCGCTCGACGTAGACGGGGAGGCGTTTGCGCGTGCCGAACGGCGACGTGCCGCCTACCAGGTAGCCGGTGTGGCGCTGCGCGACCGCGGGATCGCAGGGCGCCACGGTCTTCTCGCCCAGCACGCGCGCCAGCTGCTTGGTGGAGATCTGGCGGTCGCCGTGCATGAGGCAGATGAGCGGCGTCTTGTCGCCCGTCTCGAGGACGATGGTCTTGATCACGGCGTGCTCGTCGACGCCGAGCGCCTCGGCGCTGGCGCGCGTCCCCCCTTTGTCGACGTACTTGTAGCGGCGCGGTTCGAACACGACGCCTGCTCCGCGCAGCGCCAGCAGCGCCGGTGTCGACGGCAGGTTCTCCTTGGTCACGGGTTCCTCAAGGGGCCGACACGCCCAGGAAGTCCATGATGCGCGCGACCGCCCACGCGGGCAGCTCCCCCGCGCGCAGGGGCGGCATCCGATCCGGCGAGCTGCGCGGCAGCGAGATCCGGTCGGCGATGTTCGCAGCGGTCGCGGCGTCCAGCTGATCGAGCGCCTCGACGTCGAACCGGCTGCGGCCGAGCCGCGCGTCCGTCCCGGCGCCGTGGCATCGCCCGCACATCTCGACGAGAAGGGTCCGGGCCGAGGACGCGGGATCGGGAAGAAAGCCGATCGCCTCCGCCACGTCGACGTCGATGAGACCCGAGAGTGCGCTGAACGCGTCGGCGCCGTCCGACCCCGGCGCCGGCGTGCCCGCGGCGGCGACGAACGCGCCGAAGTCCCCGCCCAGCCGCGCGCGCCTCCCGGGTTCCAGGATGTCGGGATCGAAGTAGGGCGCCGGGAGGCCGCGCGCCCGCGCCACGGCGCGATAGCTGGCCCACGCGCCTCCCGGGGCGTCCGCGCGCCCGGCCTGGAGCCGATCGCACAGGACCTTCTCCGATGAGAACGGCAGTGGTTCCGCGTAGGCGCAGTTGGGCGCCAGGCAGGGGACATCGCCCGTACCGCTGGCGAGGGCGGCCGCGTAGAACATCAGCGACGACAGGTCGTAGCCGCTGGGCGCGGCGGTGAGGGTGGCGACCGGGATGCCGGCGTGACGGCCGTCCGGGCCGTCGACCTGGCGAAGCAGATCGGCCCCGTCGGCGCTGACCTCGCCCGCCACCTGAACGGTCGCGCCGGTCGCGTCGGTGCAGGTGAGCATGGAGAGGCCGTGAAAGTCGCCCCAGTGCATCCACGGGCCGTCGAGCTGGCGCATCAGCAGGCGGTGAGGTGCCCCGGGGCCGTCGGGCCGGTGGCACGACGTGCAGTCGAGCGGCGTATCTTCGAGATCGGCATCGGCGTAGAGCGCCCAGCCCGTCCAGCCGCTCTCCAGCCGCTCGGTCAGGAGATCCGCCGGGCCGCAGGGCGCGCGGGCCGGGCCGGCCGCCGGGCCGCCGCCCGCGCCGAGATCGCAGGAGGCCTGGAACGCGAGCAGGTAGTAGTTGAAGTCGCGGGCGGCGGGGTCGTAGCCCACGAGCTCGACGAAGGGTTCGCCCCGCGCGAACGCCGCCGCGACGATCCGGTTCTCGTCCAGGGGCGAGTAGTCCCGGAGCGAGATGACGCGCGGGTTGAGCGCGGAGACGACCCGCGCGGACAGACCCAGCGAGTGCGTCGCCACCGCGGCCCGCGCGTTCTCCCCCTGGACGAGGTCGAGCGCGCCGTAGAGATCGGTGAGGCTCCCCAGCACCGGCGCGGGCGACTGGCAGAGGGTGCGGGCGACGGGATCCGCGGCGCCGCGCCCGCAGGCGGCGGCCGTCGCCGCCGGCCCGTCCGCCACGCGGGCGAGCCATACCGCCTCGACGTTGCCCGGAGACACCGCGAAGGGGGCGGGCACGGGACCGTCGCCGCAGCCGGCGCCGAGCGCCATCACCGAGACGACGGCGGCCGATCTTGCGGTCATGGGCCATCCGACGCCGGCGGGCGCCGCCGCCGCGCGCGCAGCAGAATCGCAGCGGCGATCAGGAGAACCGGACCTACCGGCGGTGCGGCGCCGCCGAAGCCGCAGCCGCAGCCTCCGGCGCCAGGTGGCGCGCCGCCGCCCGCGTCGGCAATGCCGGCGTCGTCGGTGCCGGCGTCGTCGGCGCCGGCGTCGTCGGCGCCTCCGTCGTCCACGCCCGCGTCGTCCCCCGGGGCGGCGATCCGGAGGTCGGCGCAGTGGTGATAGAAACAGTTGCCGCTGCCGCCCACGTCGGCCTGCATGAACTCGAGCACCTGGAGCGTGCAGCTCGCGCAGGTCACGCCGGCGGGCAACGTGACCTGGAACGATTGCGGTCCGGTGAAGGAATCGGTGTGCGGGAGAACGCCGTCCGCGATCACAGGGAAGACCGGTGGGTCCTGGACAGCGAGGTCCATGCAGGTGCCGGGGAGCGTCGTCTCGGGATCTGGGCCGAGGCCCGCCTGGCCCGTGGTCGACAGGACGACGCGGTAGTGGCCGGGGTGGTAGACCGCCTCGTCGATGGTGACGGTGATGGTGTCGCCGGCGTGAAAGTCGGTGACGGCGTTGGTGGGGACGGCGGCCTGCGGGTCCGCCTGCCCGCAGGGCGCGCTCTTTTGCGGCATGCCGATGTCGTCCTGCTCGGCCCAGCTCGCGGGGGCCTGGAGGATGAAATGGGCCCCCGCGGTGGCCGGAGCGAACAGCACCGCGATGAATGTCGCCGCCCCGGCGGCGGCGATCGCCGGTCGGAGCCGGCGACTCACGTCACGACACCGAGATGTCGACGCTCGGGCGGAGCTCGGCGCACACGGCGAGCACGTCGTGGATGACGTTGCTCTTGAACGCGGCGATGAGCGCCGGATCGCCGGCCTTCCCCTCGTCCAGGTTCACGTAGCCGATCTGGGTGATGAGGTAGTCGAAGCGCGGGGCCCACTTGCGGGCGCCGAGGCGCGCCGTCGTCGAGCAGTTGTCGATCATGTAGGCCACGCCGCGGGCGTGCATGTAGGGGTTGAGCGAGTCGACCGACTCGATCACCGACTCGTTGGCGGCCTCCGAGTAGGGGTGGCCGTGACCGACGAGGATGTCGATCTGGGCCATCATCACCGCGATGTAGACGCCGGCCGCGAACGCGTTCACCGGGATCTTCGCCTCGTTGCGCTTGGCGCGGACGCCGGCGCCGATCTTCCACGTTTCGGTGCCGTCGATCTTCCCCATCGGCGTCTTCTTGAGGCGCTCGCCGGCCAGGACCACGCCGCGGATCTCGTTGCCGCTCGAGACCTCGTCGTAGATCTCCTCCAGCACCTCGCGGGCCGGCGGGTAGGCGGCCATGTAGGCGCGCTCGAACTCGGCTTTACCAGCGGCGTCGAGCCCCTCGTAGACGGCGCGGATGCCGCGCTTGGAGATGGTCTTGGAGATGGGGCCGGTGATCGACTCGGCGGAGTTGAGGAAGGCGTCCTCGCGGCTCATCCCCTGGGCCACGAAGCGGCGGTAGAGGCTCTCGATGATGCCGTGGACGGCGCCGAGCAGGATGCCGCGCTCGCCGTAGATGTCGGACTTGTACTCCGACTCTAGCGTGGTCTCGAAGGTATACGGCGAGCCGAGGGCCACCGACCAGCCGAGCGCGTAGTCGGTCGCCTTGCCGTCGATGTCCTGGTGGATGGCGATGCTGGCGTTGATGCCGGCGCCGTTCACCTCTTTCCCCTGCACGTAGAGGCGGCGGACCGACGGGCCCATCCCCTTCGGGCAGACGGCGATGACGTTGATGTTGGCCGGCAGCTTGGCGCCGACGTTCTTGAGGTGGCCGATGAGGAAGCCGTGCGACAGGCCCAGCGTGGCGCCCGGGCGCAGGCTCTCGAACACGCGCGGGAAGAGCTCCGCCTGCGCGGCGTCGGAGATGAGCAGGAGCGCGATGTCCGACTCCTTGACGACGGCGAACATCTCGCCGAGCGTGCCGTTCTCCTCGGAGAAGCCGGCCTTGCGCGCCTCGGCCATCGAGCTCGAGCCGGCGCGGAGGCCGACCTTGACCTTGATCCCGGTCCCCTCGAGCGAGTCGCGGAGGTTCTGCGCCTGCGCCGGGCCCTGCGAGCCCCAGCCGATGACGCCGATCTGCTTGACGCCGGCGAAGGCCTTGGGGAGCAGCGGAAACAGGTTGCGGCCGCCGCGCACGATCTGCTCCGTGCGATCGGACATCTTCACCGTGTCGACCTTGAACACCTTGGACGAAAAGCTCATGGGACCCTCCAGCGCCAACAATGGTAAGCGATCGTGTTCGTTGCGCAAAATGACTTATGGGCACTTCAGTGTTGCGATTTGTGCAATACTAACCCGGTTCAGGGAACATGGACTACGACGCGCTTCGGCTGTTCCTCCACCTGTCGCGGACACTCCGCTTCTCGCGCACCAGCCGGGAGTGCCACGTCAGCCCTTCGGCGCTGTCCCGCACGGTGCAGCGGCTCGAGCGTGAGGCGGGCTGGCCGCTCTTCGAGCGGGACCGCCGCTCGGTGCGCCTGACACCGGAGGGGGCGCGGTTCGCGGAGCACGCGCGCGACACGCTCGAGCGCTGGGACAACCTCGGGCGGGAGCTCGCGGGGCGCCGCGACCGGCTGTCAGGGACCATCGCCATCTTCGCCTCCGTCACCGCCTGCCAGAGCTTTCTCCCCGAGCTCCTGTCCGCGTTCCGCCAGCGCCATCCGGACATCCACATCCGGCTCGAGACCGGGTACGCCGCCGACGCGCTCGAGCGGCTCGCCGAAGGCCGCGTGGACGCCGGGGTCGACGTCAGCGTGGCGGCCATCCCTACCCGCGTGCCGCACGCGCTCGTGGCGCGCGTCCTGCTGCACACGCCGCTCGTGTTCGCGGCGCCGCGCGCCGCCTGCGAGGTGGAGCGCCTCTGCCACCGCCGCCCCCTCCCCTGGCCCGAGCTTCCGGTCGTGCTGCCGGCGTCCGGGCAGGCGCGTGACAGCGCCGACCGCTGGTTCCGCCGCCGGCGGATCACGCCCGCCCTCTACGGCGAGGTCCCCGGCAGCGAGGCGATCCTGGCCCTCGTCAGCCTCGGCTGCGGCGTCGGCATCGTGCCGCGGCTGGTCCTCGACGAGAGCCCGCTGGCCGCCAAGGTCCGGGTGCTCGACGCCGACGACGGCGGCGAGCCGCTCGGCGAGTTCCGGGTCGGCATCTGCGCCCGCCGCCGCAAGCTCGCCTCGCCGCTGGTGCGCGCCCTCTGGGAATCGATGACGCGCTCCGCACCCGCGCTATGATCACGACGTGCGCTCCGTGAACCCGCCGGAGATCGTCGTCCACGACGCGGAGGAGCCCTGCCCCTACCTGCCGGGGCGCCGGGCGCGCCGGCCGCTCCGCCACCCCATCCGGCGCCTCGCCCCCGCCGAGTTCGACGTCCGCCTCGAGGCCGGCGACCGGCGGACGGGCCCCCTGCTCTACAACCAGGCCTGCCCGACCTGCGCCGCCTGCGAGGCGATCCGCGTGGATGTCCGCGCCTTCGCGCCGTCGCGCGCCCAGCGCCGCGCGCAAGCGAAGGGCGACGCCGCGGTCGAGGTCGAGCTCGGACCGATCGAGGTGGACGCCGCGCGCCTCGCCCTCTACCGCGCCCACGAAGGGGGGCGCGGCCTGGCCCCCGACGGGCGCCCGCCCATCGACCAGGAAGGATACGAGAGCTGCTTCGCGCTCAGCTGCGTCGACGGCTTCGAGATCCGCTACCGCGTCGGCGGTCGCCTGGTGGCGGTGGCCATCACCGACCGCGGCGCGCGGTCGCTGTCGGCGGTCTACACCTTCTGGGATCCGTCGTGCGCGTCCCTCTCGCTCGGCACGTACTCGATCCTGACGCAGATCGCCCTCGCGGCGCGCGAGGGGCTCGACTGGGTGTACCTCGGCCTGGCGATCGCCGAGAACCACTCCATGGCCTACAAGCTCGCCTTCATGCCGCACGAGCGCCGGATCGGCGGCGTCTGGCGCCGGTTCTCGCGCGGCTAGACGGTGCCGACCGGCGACGTCACCGCGCCCTGCGCCGCGGACGACACCGCCGCCGCGTACTTGGCCATGACGCCGGTCTTGTAGCGGGGGGCCGGCGGCTGCCAGCCGCGCTTGCGGGACTCGAGGTCGGCGTCCACGTCGAGGCGGCGGGTGTCGGCGTCGACGGTCACCATGTCGCCGTCCTTGACGAAGGCGATGGGCCCGCCCACGTACGCCTCGGGCGCGACGTGGCCGATCATGAAGCCGTGGGTGGCGCCGGAGAAGCGCCCGTCCGTCAACAGCACGACGCTGTCGTCCAGCTTCTGGCCGACGATGGCGCCGGTCACGGCGAGCATCTCGCGCATCCCGGGTCCGCCCTTCGGCCCCTCGTAGCGGATGATCACCACGTCACCCGCCTTGATCTTCCCGGCCTTGACGGCCGCGAAGCAGGCCTCCTCGGAGTCGAACACCCGCGCCGGCCCGGTGTGCTTGCGCCGGTTGTGGCCGGCGAGCTTGAGCACCCCTCCGTCGGGGGCGAGCGTGCCGCGCACGATGCAGAAGCCGCCCGTCGGGCTCATGGGCTTGTCGAGCGGGCGGATGACCTCCTGCCCCGCCGTCTCGGTGGCGATCTCCGCCTCTGCGGTGATGCTCTGGCCGCTGATGGTCAAGCTCTCCTTGAGCAGCCCCGCGTCGAGCAGGCGCTTGGCCACGAGGCGGACGCCGCCCGCCTTCTCCATGTCCGGGGCCATGAACCGGCCGCCCGGCACCACGTCGGCGATGGTCGGCGTGCGCGCGGCGATGGCGTCGAAGTCCTCGAGGGTCAGCGTGATCCCCGCCTCGCGCGCGATGGCCATGAGGTGGAGGACGGCGTTCGTCGAACCCGCCGTCGCGGCGACGGCGGCGATGGCGTTGTCGAACGCGGCCCGGGTCAGGATCTTGCTCGGCCGCAGGTCCTCGGTCACGAGCCGCATGACGATCTTGCCGGCGCGGATGGCCGCGTGCTCCTTGCGCTCGTCGACGGCGGGGATGTCGTTGAGCCCCATGGGCGAGAGCCCGAGCATCTCGCCGGCCATCGACATGGTGTTGGCGGTGAACTGCCCGCCGCACGCGCCGGCGCCAGGGCACGCCACGTCCTCGAGAGCTCGCAGGTCGCTCTCCGTCATCCGCCCGGCGGCGCAGGCGCCGACGGCCTCGAACACGTTCTGGATGGTGACCGCCTGGCCGCGGAAGTTCCCCGGCATGATCGATCCGCCGTACAGCATCAGCCCCGGCACGTCCAGCCGCGCCAGCGCCATCATCGTCGCCGGGATCGTCTTGTCGCAGCCCGACAGCGCGACGACACCGTCGCACATCGCCCCGCGCACCGCGAGCTCGATCGAATCGGCGATCACCTCGCGCGACACGAGCGAGGCGCGCATCCCCTCCGTCCCCATGCTGATGCCGTCGGAGACGACGATGGTGTTGAACTCGATCGGCGTCCCGCCCGCGTGCCGGATCCCCTCCTTGACGTGCTTGGCCAGCTCGCGCAGGTGGAGGTTGCACGGCGTGGCGTCCGTCCAGGTGTTGGCGACCGCGATGAGCGGCCGGTCGAGGTCGGCGTCCTTGAGCCCGGTGGCCTTCAGCATCGCCCGCGCCGGAGCGCGGTCGATCCCCTTCTTGATCGCATCGCTTCGCATGAGCCCGGGGCTTATACCACGGCGGGTGGCGCCCCTGTGGCGGGCAGGCCCTGTTGATGCCCGCCGCGGGGCGATAAGCTCCGTGCATGGAGCCCTGGCAGGACGCCGCGGCGCGCGCGGCGGCGGCGGTGTCGGCCGCGGACGCGCTGCTCGTCACGGCGGGCGCCGGGATGGGGGTCGACTCCGGGCTGCCGGACTTTCGCGGCGACGCCGGCTTCTGGAAAGCCTACCCCGCGTAT
>Ga0306922_10003712_pt1 | contig 14345 bp, 12 predicted proteins | sample sta12Cox44000082_FD_203758 | JGI IMG/M metagenome (GOLD analysis project Ga0306922, IMG submission 203758) | Lab enrichment of tropical soil microbial communities from Luquillo Experimental Forest, Puerto Rico - statoxic.12C.oxic.44.000.082 (v2)... | ecosystem: Environmental > Terrestrial >... | reverse complement strand
AAAGCCGCCGACGACGGCAGCGGCGAAGGCCTTGAGCGCGACGGCTAGCCCCATATTGATGTCGATGAGCGTCACCGGTGCGAGCAGAATTCCGGCGGCCGTCGCCACCGCGGCGGAGATCGCCCACACCAGCGAAAAGATCAGCTTTACCGGGATGCCCATGCAGTAGGCAGCGAGCTGATTCTGCGAGGTGGCCTGCATCGCAACGCCCATCCGCGTGTACCTGAAGAACCCGTACAGGACGCCGCACAGGATCAGCGTAGCGACGATGATCGAGAGGTACTGATGGCTCAATGTCACGCCAGCGACCTGGGTGACGCCAGAAAACGGCGTCGGCAAGGTGTAGATCTCGGAGCCCCAGGTGACGCTGGCGAAGGTACGAAATATCGCGCCAAGTCCGATCGTCAGCATCACCACGGCAAACTGCGGTTGGCCGATCACGCGGCGCAGCACGGTCATGTCCAGCAGGGCGCCGAACGCTGCGACCGCGAGTGCTGCAATCAGAAAGCTGATCCAGTAGTCGAGGCCCCACCATACGATGGCCATGTAAGAAACGAACGCGCCGAGCATCAGGAAATCGCCCTGCGCGAAATTGACGAGCTCCGTGGCCTTGTAAATCAGCACAAAGCCGAGCGCGACCAAGCCATAGATACAGCCGACCGCAAGCCCATTCAGCGTGAGTTGCAAAAACGTGGCCAGTTTGTCCCCCCCCGAGCTGGCGGCTTCACGCCGACCCAGTCAATACCTGTATCGGAGCGGGTTCGGGGGACAAATTCAAGAGCGACGACGCCGTTGCGGCGCAAAAACATGAGTTGCAGCATGTCTGGAATTGGCCCAAGGCAGACCTTTCAACCTGACCGATCAGGGGTAAAGCGGACATCGGTGCGTGTGCTCGGGATGTTCGTTCCCGACCCGACTCGGAAATTGACTCTACCTCGATAGGGGCTGGATTGCGCCGTTTCGCGGCGCGCAGAGGCCTGAGTGCCGTTAATAAAGGCCTGATCATTCCTCCCGATGATGGAATTTGCCGGCGCGGATTCACCGCACCGAAATATCTTGACGTCATGTTCGGCTAGTGTGGTGGATTTGACATTCGATTCAGTATTGCCGCGACTTTTCAAATCGAATGTCAAATCCAAAACCACACTAGAATTGGATATTTGCTAGTGTCCCCTTGGTTCTGCCATTCGTAAATGAGCCAGCCGCAAAGTGATACGAATGTCAGAACCGGGACACTAGAGGCGAACGGCGATGGTGACGATTTCATGATGATTGGACCATCGGCCCTGCAACTGCGAGGGTTAACAAAGCGTTTTGACCGTATCGCGGTCGATGCGCTCGATCTCACCATCCGCTCGGGCGAATTCTACGCCCTGGTCGGCCCCAACGGCGCCGGCAAGACCACGACGCTGCGCATGGTAGCGGGCCTGCTCAAACCCGACGCAGGCTCGGTGGAAATCTTCGGCATCGACGCCCTGCGCGACCCCGTGGCCGCCAAGCAGGCTCTCGCATGGGTATCGGACGAGCCGATGATCTACGACAAGCTGACGCCGCTGGAATATCTGGAGTTCGTCGCCGGACTCTGGGGCATCGAGCCGAGGTGCTCACAGGTCTCCGCCCGTGAACTTCTGATCTCGCTCGGCCTTGAAGCCCATCTCGGCGAGCGCTGCGAGGGCTTCTCCAAGGGCATGCGCCAGAAGGTCGCGCTCGCCGGCGCGTTGGTGCACGCCCCCGCCTGATCATCCTGGATGAGCCGTTGACCGGGTTGGACGCCGTCTCCGCCCGTCACGTCAAGGGGCTGCTCGGCGATCGCGTGCGCGGTGGCTGTACCGTGATCATGACCACGCATATTCTGGAAGTTGCCGAGCGAATGGCGGACCGGATCGGGGTCATCGCTTCGGGAAGGCTGGTTGCGGAGGGCACCTTGATGGAGCTGCGCCAGCAGAACGGCTGCAGGGACACCAGTCTTGAGGATCTTTTCATCGCGCTGGTCGACGACAAGGCGGCCGCCGCATGAACTCGGCCACCGCGCTCTCCTGGTTTGCCCGGCACGAGCTGCGTCTGGCCTGGCGCGAGTGGCTCGCGATGATGACCGGCGGGCGGCGCAGGCGAACCCGCGTTGCCGTGATTGGCCTGGTCCTCTTTGTCGCCATTCTGCATTTGCCGGCCTGGGCCGTGGTCGGGCGCTTCGCCGCCGTCGAAGCACCGCTCGACAAATCCGCTGGGCTGATCATGACGGCGACGATCTTGCTGTCGTGGGCGCTGATCCTGTCGCAGGCGATCGAGTCGGTGACACGGGTGTTCTATGCCCGGGCCGACCTTGACCTCATCATGTCGTCGCCAGCAACGTTGGCGAGCGTCTTTTCGGTTCGCATTGCCGCCATAGCGCTCACCGTGACGGGGATGGCGCTGGCGCTCGCGACCCCGTTCATCGACGTGCTTGCGATCGGCGGCGGAGCCAGATGGCTGGCGGCATTCGGGGTCGTCGTCGCGGTCGGATTGTCGGCGGCCGCCTTTGCGATCGCCATCACCATCGCGCTGTTTCGTCTGATCGGGCCGTCGCGAACCCGGCTGATGGCACAGATACTCGCAGCAATCATCGGAGCGGGTTTCGTGATCGCGCTCCAGATCGCGGCGGTCATGTCCTACGGTACGCTGTCGCGCTTTGCGGTGCTGACCTCGGATGCCGCTGCAAGCTACGCACCCGACCCCGACAGCGTGTTGTGGTGGCCGGCACGCGCGGCGCTTGGCGATAGCGAGGCCTTGTTGCTTTTGTTGTCGGCAAGCCTTCTGTTGTTGGGCATCGTCATGACTGTCCTGTCACCGCGCTTCGCCGACACCGCGGCCAGCGCCTCGGCGCAGGCCGCTTCCCGCAGACCAAGCCGCGGCATCAGGGCATTCCGCGGCGGCTCGCGGCAGCAGGCTTTGCGACGAAAGGAATTGTTGCTGCTACGCCGCGATCCCTGGCTGGTGTCCCAGACCTTGATGCAGCTGCTCTATCTCGTACCGCCGGCGCTGTTTCTCTGGCGCAGCTTTTCCGATCACACCACCGCGACAGCGCTGATCACGCCCGTCATAGTCATGGCGGCGGGTCAGCTGGCGGGCGGTCTGGCCTGGCTGACGATCTCGGGCGAAGATGCCGCCGACCTGGTTGCGACCGCACCGCTTCCGGCCTCGCGGGTGATCCGCGCCAAGATCGAGGTGGTCTTGATCGTGATCGCGGCGGTGTTCGCACCACTCGTGGCGATGCTCGCGCTTCTTGCGCCGCTGCAGGCCGCGGTGGCGGCAACCGGCGTCATCCTCGGCGCAGCGTCGTCAACCGCAATCCAGTTCTGGTTCCGCGCGCAGGCCAGGCGCAGCCAGTTCCGCCGCCGCCAGACCTCGTCGCGCCTTGCGACTTTTGCGGAAGCCTTTTCCTCGATCGGGTGGGCTGCAACCGCAGCGTTAGCGTTGGCACTTCCCGTGGCGGCTTTGGTGAGCGGGCTGATGACGATCGCTATCATCGCCGCGGCCTGGAAGCTGAGCCCCAAACGGGCGTAAGTGGCGCTTCTCCAGCAACGATGCGCGCAACATCGTGACTGCAACTGCGGACCTGCTCCCTCTCAATCAATATATAGTTCTGATTGCCGTTGCGCGATAAAGTACGACGGTCCCGCAATGCGGTCGCAGGATGGACTGGCCGTGTCACGCTTCGTTTCCGTCATTGCTGCCCTGATTGGCTTTCTGGTTACGCCAGCCGTGGCGCAGGACGGCGCTGCCCGCAGCGAATGCCTGGCGATGGCGCAGTCGCCGCCACGCGCCACGACCGTCAGCTTCCCTCAGGCCGCGGCTGGAAGCGATCAGGTCGCGATCACCTATGGCGGCCATTCCACCTATTTCATCGACACCCCTGCAGGTGTGCGGATCGCAACCGACTATAGCGGCGCCTACCAGACGGGGCGGCTGCCCGACGTCGTCACCATGAACCGGGCGCACTCGTCGCATTACACGCTGTTTCCGGATCGGCGCATTCCGCATGTGCTGCACGGCTGGGGCGACGACGACCAGCCCGCCAAGATTTTCGAGCGGATCGGCGACGTATTGATCCGCAATGTCACGACCGACATCCGCCGCTTCGACGGCGATTACTCGGGCATTGACATGATCAAGGACGGCAACTCGATCTTCATCTTCGAGGTGGCCGGTCTCTGCATTGGCCATCTCGGGCATTTGCATCACCAGCTCGACGATACTCATTTCGCCGCGATCGGCAGGCTCGACATCGTCATGGTTCCGATCGACGGAACCTACACCATGTCGCTGGACGGCATATCCGAGATCACACGGCGATTGCGCGCCGCCGTTGTTCTGCCGATGCACCGCTTTGCGACGCCGCTGGAGGAGTTCATGGATCGGATCGGACGACAGTTCGAGATCGATCGCAGGGATACGCGCACGTTGAAGATTTCCCGCGAGACGTTGCCCACAACGCCGACGGTGATTATTCTCGACGGCGTTTGAGATCAAAGACACCAGAATAACCTGATATCGGGGAGCAACATCCATGGTCGTCAGCACCGCGCCCGCCGCCAAGAGCGGGCTCTATGCCGATCCGCGCGAAGACTGGCTCAGCCAGCACAGCGAAGAGATCATCGAGCCCGCGCGCGTCATCGTCGATCCGCACCACCACCTCTGGGATCGCGGCGGCCTGCGCTACATGATCGAGGAGATAACCGACGATATCGCCTCCGGCCACAACGTCATCGCAACCGTCTATGTCGAGGCACGTTCGATGTACCGCGCCTCGGGCGCCGAAGCGTTTCGCCCGGTCGGCGAGGTCGAGTTCGTCAACGGCGTAGCGGCGATGGCGGCGAGCGGCGGTTACGGCAAGGCCCTGATCTGCGCCGGCATCGTTGGCCACGTCAATCTGCTGCTCGGCGACGGAGCCAAGGCCGTGCTGGAAGCCGAGATAGCCGCCGGTGGCGGCCGGTTTCGCGGCATTCGGCATTCATCGGCCTGGGACGCCGACAAGGACGTTGCGGGGATGTACGCGACGCGGCCCAAACAACTGCTGCTCGATTCCACCTTCCGCAAGGGCTTTGCCTGCCTTGCGCCACTCGGGCTGAGTTTCGATGCCTGGCTGTTCCACCCGCAGCTTGGCGATTTCGTTGACCTTGCCCGCGCCTTCCCGGATACGCGAATCTGCCTTGACCATTGCGGCGGGGTGATCGGCATCGGCAGCTATGCCAACCGCCGCGACGAAATCTTCTCCACATGGAAGGCCTCGATACGGGAAGCCGCGAAATGCCCCAATGTCGTGGTGAAGCTCGGTGGGCTTGCGATGCGATTGCTCGGCTACGATTTTCACGAACGTGAGAGACCGCCGACCTCGGAACAGCTGGCTGCCACGTGGAGGCCCTACATCGAGACCTGCATCGAGGCTTTCGGGGCGGCGCGCTGCATGTTCGAGAGCAATTTCCCGCCCGACAAGGGCCAATGCAGCTATCAGGTGATCTTCAACGCCTTCAAGCGGATTGCCGCGCAATATTCCGAAACCGAGAAAACCGCGCTTTTCTCGGGGACGGCAACAGATTTTTATCGGCTTAACCTCGGCTGATGCGCCAAGCCGCCCTGGAGCGAGATGAGTCTTGTTTGAATCAGCCTTTCCGCGGACACCTCACCTCTCCCCTTGCGGGAGAGGGAGCTCGCTTCCGATGCGGCTTCAGTTCAACCTGATCTCATCACGCCCTATGCCCATTCACCCCGGCGGAACACCGGCACGCGGCGTCCGTCGGCGTGGATACCGTCGACATCGGTTTTGTCCGAGCCGATCATCCAATCGATATGAATGAGGCTCTGGTTGCCGCCCTGGGCCGCGATCTGTTGCGGCGTCAACCTGGCGCCGTCGATGAAGCATTTCGAATAGCACTGGCCGAGCGCGATGTGGGAGGCCGCGTTCTCGTCGAACAGCGTGTTGAAGAACAACAGCCCGCTTCTTGAGATAGGCGAGGAGTGCGGCACCAGTGCTACTTCGCCAAGCCGGCGCGCGCCCTCATCGGTGTCCAGCACCTTGGTCAGCACCTCCTCGCCGCGCGAGGCCTTCGCCTCCACGATGCGCCCCTCCTCGAAGCTGACCGCGATGTTGTCGATCAGCGTGCCCTGATAGGACAGCGGCTTTGAGCTCACGACGTGCCCGGTGACGCGCCGGCAATGCGGCGTGGTGAAGACCTCCTCAGTCGGAATATTGGCGTTGCAGGTGATGCCGTTTTTGGCAACCGAAGCGCCGCCTACCCATTCATGACCGTCGGCAAGGCCAATCGTGAGATCGGTTCCGGGCGCCGAATAATGCAGTGCGGTGAAGCGTTGTCCGTTCAGCCATCGGGTCCGCTCACGCAGGACGGCGTTATGTTCGTCCCACGCGGCGACGGGATTGTCGAGGTCGACGCGCGATGCGGCAAAGATCGCATCCGCAAGCTTTGCAACCGCCACCTCCTCCGTGCAATCGGGAAATACCTGGCGGGCCCAGGACGAACCTGGATAGGCGATGATGTTCCAGTTGGTGTCGAAATTGACGATCTTTTCCAACGCCGGCTGATAGGCCAGTGAATTGGCCTTGTTGGCGCGCGCCACTTTGGCGGGATCCTGACCGGACAGCAGCATCGGATTGTCGCCCACGACGGCAAGGCGAGCAGTGTTTTCCGAAAATGCCTTCGCCATGCCCTCGTAAAGCCAACCGGCCGCACGGTCGTAGCTCGCATCATGCGCGAAGCGGTAGCGCGCCAGCGTCAACTCCTCATCGGAAAGGATCGGCGTCACGATCCCTGCGCCGGCCTTGTAGGCGTGCTCGGCGATCCTGCGCACCAGCGGCAGCGCCACCGCCGGTGCGGTCAACAGCAGATCCTGCCCCTCTTTCAGACGCAGTCCCACCTTCACGGCCACCTCCGCGAGGCGGTCGAGCCTGACCGGATCAATCGAGCTGGACAAATGGCGTTCGTGCACGGTCATGAATGGTCCTTTGGATTGCGTGGTGCCGACCTTAGCACCGTCACGCGCAATCGCGCCATCTTCAAAAAAATGCCGCCCTGCCGGAAACGACAGGGCGGTTGCAATGACTACGGAGAAAAGCGCCGGTTCAGGCGTTCAGCCTGCAGAGCGCGGCGCGGTTACGGAACTGGATACGCCGCGACGTTTCGAGCGCAATGAGCCCCGACTGCACGAACTGGGTGAAGGTTCTGGACACCGTCTCGATCGTCAAACCCAGATAATCGGCAATGTCCTGACGAGACATCGGCAGTTCGATCGCCATGGTGCCGGTGTGGCGGCCCGCCATCTCGAGCAGGAAGCCGGCAACCCGCTCCTCGGCGTTCTTGATCAGCACGAGGGAATGCTGCTGCACACGCTCCAGCTCGCGCGTGATCAAGGTCCAAAGCTGCCTGGCGAAATCCCCTTCGCGCTCGACGCGGGCAAAGACGCTGCTGCGCCGGACCACGAGCACCTGTGCCTCGCCGATAGCCTCCGCCGATGCCAGATGCACCTCACCGCCCTCGATGCCGAACATGTCGCCGGGCAGATAGAAAGCGATCACCTGGCGCCGCCCGTCATCCAGCATGCGGTAGGTCCGCACGGCGCCGGAAGCGACCTGGTAGAGATATTCCGCAGGCTCGCCCTCGCCGTAGATCTCGGCATTGCGGGCAAAACGCATCGGTGCCGCCATCAGGCCCAGCGGACCTTCGGCGAGCGCGGTTGAACGAACCGGAACAGGCGGCCGTATCTGGATCGACGACTTGTGGATCAGGGACTTGGCGGTTTCTGCGGCGGTGAGCATGGCAAAACTCCGGTTTCAATCGTTTCGTGACCGGAAATCTGCCCGTTTAGAAAGGATTCGAAATTCAGGTCGTTCCCCTAAGTATAAGACCGGAGGGCTGCGCAAATATGCAGATATACTGAACTCAGGGTTTATTCGGCGGGGATTTCCGATGGATTCGATGACTCAGCCGGCTCGTCGTCGGAAATTGCCCGCCACGCCGCTCCATCCAGATCATCATATTGGCCGCTTTTCAGCGACCAGAGAAACGCCGTCAGCCCGATCAAGCCCAGCATAAGGGCCAGAGGTACGAGGAAGACCAGGACTTCCATCAGACCGTCTCCTTCGTCTGAACCCGCGCGCGCAGCGCATTCGCCATGACCAGCAGGGAAGAGCCGGACATCGCGGCTGCCGCGATCAAGGGTGTCACCATTCCCGACATCGCGATCGGCACGGCAAGGGCATTGTAGACGACAGCCAGCCAGAGATTTTGCCGCATAAGCCGCAGCGCCTTTCGCGATACCGCGATTGCGGTCGCAACCGGAGCCAGCGGCTCGCCGAGAAACACAGCGTCTGCCGCGGCCTGGCTCATGTGCGTGGCCGACACCGGCGATATCGAGGCGTGCGCCGCGGCCAGCGCGGGCGCGTCGTTGAGGCCGTCGCCGACCATCAGTACCTTGAAACCCTGGCGCGTGAGTTCGTCGATCCGCGCGATCTTGTCGACCGGCGTCACTCCGGCGCGCCACTCATGAACGCCGAGCGACTGCGCCGCCGCCTCCACCGCCGCCTCGCGATCACCCGACAGCACCTCGACGCCGATGCCCTGCCGATGCAGGTTCGCGACGACCGCGGCAGCATCGGGGCGCAGGCGTTGCCGGACCGCGAAGACATGGCAGGCCGTGCCGTGCCGGAACGCGACTACCGATGCCTCGGGGTCACGGTGGAGAATTTCGTCGGCTTCCTCATCCGCACCGCAATAGGAGGGACGACCGAGCCTGACCTCAACTCCGTCCCACCTTCCGTGCACGCCTTCACCCGGCACCTCCTCGATGCCCGGCAGCGGCGAGCTGGCCTTGGCTGCGCGCGCCAATGCGGCTGCGACGGGATGCTTGCTGGACAATGCAACGCGACCCGCCAGTTGGAAAACATCGGCAGGAATGCCGGCGGCGTTGGCGACATCCAGCTCCGGCAAGGTCAGCGTGCCCGTCTTGTCGAAGATGACACGGTCGACCTCCGCAAGGCGCTCGATCGCATCGCCCGCATTGAGCAGCACGCCGGAAGAGAACAGCGTACCCGATGAGACCGTCTGCACGGCGGGAATGGCAAGACCAAGCGCGCAGGGACAGGTGATGATGAGAACCGCGATCGCCGTGACGATCGAATCATGAAGGCTCGCGCCCAGAGCAAGCCAACCCAACATGGTCAAAAGCGCGGTCGCATGAACGACCGGTGCATAAAGGCGGGCCGCGCGCTCGGCCAGACGAAGATAGCGCGAGCGCGCCTGCAGGGCGTTTTCGAGCAGGCGCGAGATTTCTGCGAGCAGCGTCCCTCCGGAGGCCGCGGCAACGCGAACGCGCAAGGTACCCGAGCACACCAGCGTGCCCGCAAATACCGCACTGCCGGTCACAGCCGTCGTCGGCAGCGTTTCGCCGGTGATCAGGCTTTGATCGATCTCGGAACGACCGCTGATGACGTTGCCGTCGACCGCCGAACGCTCGCCGGGCCGCAGCAGGACGATGTCGCCCGGCTTGATTGCCGCGACAGGAACGGTGCGGACCTCGTCGTCAGTGACGAATTTCGTCGCTGTTTCGGCCTTGAGGGCGGCGAGATTGCCGGCAAAGGCGCGGGTGCGCCGGCGCATGTTCTGATCGAGGTAGCGACCCGCCAGCAGGAAAGCGATCAGCATGATGGCGGCGTCGAAGTAGGCATGCTCGGCGTGGGAAGCGGTTTCAACCAGCGACATGCCGAGCGCAAGGACGATGCCGATCGAGATCGGCACGTCCATATTGACGCTGCGCGCGCGCAGCGCAACCAGCGCGGAGGAGAAGAACGGTTGAGCGGAATAGGCGGCGGCCGGCAGCACGATCAGCGCGGATAGCCAGTGAAAGAAGTCGCGCTGCTCGGGGAGCATGTCGCTGACACTGCCCGACCAGACCGGTACCGACAGCATCATCACATTCATCGCGGCGAAGGCTGCAACGGCGAGGCGGCGGAGCAGCGAGTTCGTGCGCTCCACCTCCTGCGTTTCGGCGCTCGCCCGCTCGAACGGATAGGCTTTGTAGCCGAGTTCGGCCAGCCGATCGACGAACACGGCCGGATCGATGGCACCGGCCTTCCATTCGAGCGCCAGCCGGCGATCCGTAAGGTTGACCCGTGCCGAAGTTACGTCGGGAATTGTAGACAGGTTGCGCTCGATCCTGGCCATGCAGCCCGCACAACTGATGCCCTCGACCGCGAGGTCGAGATGGAGCAGGCCCGCTCCGGCACTCTTCAGATAATGCGAGAAATCGCGCGTCGCCTGCATGATTCGGACCCCTAGTGCCCACTTTCCGAAGTTCGTGCTACCTCTCAGCGCCCACCTTTCACGAACTTCGGAAAGTTATGGGCACTAGCAAATCTAACATTCCAGTGCCGCTTTTCTATTTGAAGTTCCTGAACAGAGTTCGCCGCTTGTGGTGCAGGAACTTCAAATAGGCGGCACTAGTTCAACATCACGCGATTCCTGGACAAGAACAGGCGGCCATCCTTGCCGTCGCCTTCCAGCACGAGATCCCACTGACCCGGCGGGATTGTCTCGGTGCGGCCGCGATAGATCCCGATCCCGACCTCGGCAAGATCGACCGCAAGGTCAGCACGCTTGTCGGTCGGCCGCTCAAGGCGCCCCAGGAATTTCAGTCCCGTCACCGGCCTGCCGTCTCGGTCGCGCGCTTCAACCTGCAGCAGGGCGGCCCCGTCAGCGGTGCGCTCGATATGCGCGTCAACCTTCCAGTGGCGCGCTGCCTGCGCGCGTGCAGCCACAATCTCCTTCTCGTAACCGAGGCTGGCGCTATAGGCGCTGTCAACCTCGGTGCCCGGAAGCGTGGCGATCGCAAGCTTCATCATGGTGACGTTGACACCGATCACGACGCCGAAAAAAGCAAGCAGCATGACAAGCACCATGCGCCCGGTCAGCGGCCTTGAAGAAACTGGTGTCGGCATGTTCGAGACTCCGGATAAGCTCAGGGCGCAACGAAATTATCGGTGGCGGATGCAGCGACGCCGAGCCCGACGTCGGTGACGCGGAAATGAACCGGAATCGAGGGTTCCGGATTTTTCGCGGCGGGCGCCGTGACAAGCACGCGCAATTCGGTGGTCTGATCGCGCCCGATCGTGATCGTCGGCCGGTTCGGCGTCGCCGAATCGGTGCCGACCACATGCACGGTCGCGTCGACCGGGCCATCGGCGTCGATGGTGACGACGCGGTCAAAGCCGCTCTTGTTCAACAGTCGCACCGTATAGGCGTTGCGGATCGAGCCGTCGCTGAGTCTGACCGCGACCGGATTGCGGTCATGCAACACATTGAGGTCCAGAAGCGAGCGCGTCGCCAACGTATACAGCATGATGCCGCCGACCAAGGCGATCACCAGGATGTAGATGATGGTGCGTGGGCGGACGATCCGGAAAATCGGCGTCTTGCCGGCCTGGCGGCGCGCAATATTGATGTCGTTGTCATAGCCGATCAGGCCGGTCGGGCGGCCGACCTTCTTCATGATGTTGTCGCAGGCGTCGATGCATAGGCCGCACTGAATGCATTCGAGCTGCGGACCGTTGCGGATGTCGATTCCGGTCGGGCAGACCGCCACGCATTGATAGCAGTCGATGCAGTCGCCGACATGCTCGCCGAGCGCGCGCAGTTCGGCGGCCTTCTTCACCGAGGTACGCTTTTCACCGCGGTCGTAGCGGTAGGTGACATTGAGCGCCCATTCGTCGGTGAGCGAGGCCTGAATTCGCGGCCACGGGCACATATAGGTGCAGACCTGCTCACGCATGTAGCCTGCCAACAAATAGGTCGTCGCGGTCAGGATACCGATCCAGACATAGGCAATCATCGGCGCCTGGAAGGTGGCGAGATCTTTCACGAGCGTCGGCGCGTCGCTGAAGTAGAGCACCCAGGCGCCGCCGGTCCACCAGGCGATCATGAGCCAGATGGTGTGCTTGAGCGCGGTCTCGGAGATTCGCCTGACCGTCCACGGATTGCCCGCGGCGTCCTTCTTCATGCGTTCGCGGCGATCGCCCTCGACCAGACGCTCGACGGCATAGAACAGATCGGTCCAGACCGTCTGCGGGCAGAGATAGCCGCACCAGATACGGCCGCCGACCGAATTCATCAGGAACAGGATTACCGCCGCCAGAATCAACAGGCCCGTGAAGTAGTAGACCTCCTGCGGCCACAGCTCGATGAAGAAGAAGTAGAACCGGCGGTTCGGAAAATCGATCAGCACCGCCTGGTTAGGCGCGCCAAGACCCCGGTTCCAGCGCACGAACGGCAGGAAGTAATAGACGCCGAGGCAGACCGCCATCAAAGCCCATTTGATGCGGCGGAAGGTGCCGGAGACGCTCTGCGGATAGACCTTCTTACGGGCTGCGTAGAGCGGTCCGTAATCGTCGAAATCCATTTCCTCTTGCGTTACGGGCTTGTTCATGGCTGGCCCACTTTCCGAAGTTCGTGTTCCATCGCAGCACCCACTTTCACGAACTTCGGAAAGCCATGGGCACTAGCAAACTTATTGATTCTGGTGCCGCTTTTCTATTTGAAGTTCCTAGGTCGAATTCGCCACTTGTGGTGCAGGAACTTCAAATAGGCGGCACTCGTCTCGCTTCCCTGCAAGCTCCGCTACTTGCCTCCACCGAGCGAGTGGACATAGACCGCCATCGCCTTCAGCGTCACCGGATCGAGCCGGCCGTCCCATGCGGGCATCACGCTGCCACGGCCGTTGGTGATGGTGTCGATGATGGTCGCTTCGTCGCCGCCGTAGAGCCAAATGTTATTGGTCAGATCCTTTGAACCGACCTCCGGGTTTCCCTTGCCGTTGTCGCCGTGACAGGTCGCGCAATTTTCCGCAAAAATCTTTTTGCCCGCGGCCGCATCATAACCCGGCCTCGTCGGCAGACCAGACAAGGCGCGGACGTAGTTGGCAACCGTAACGATCTGGTCCGGTTTCAGCATCCCGTCCTTGCCGAATGCGAGCATCTGACCCTCATGGCCCTTCGAGTTGCCCGATCGCGCGCCAAAGCGGATGGTCTGCATGATCTGGTCAAGCGAACCGCCCCACAGCCAATCGTCGTCGTTCAGGTTGGGGTATCCCTTCGCCCCGGTGGCGCCGGTACCGTGGCATGGCGCACAATTGTCGCCGAACACCGTCTTGCCGCGGGCTCGGGCGAGCGTCAGCAGGGCCGGATCCTTCTCGATGTCTGCAAGGGAGGCGGTCTCCAGTACGGCGAGTTTCTCGCCGCGGATCCTGTCCAGGTTGGCAAGCTCGACTGCGACGGCAGCGCGCGATGAATAACCCAGGATGCCGGGGGTGTTGCCCCTCAGCAGCGGCCAGGCCGGGTAGACGATCCAGTAGCCGATTGCCCAGATGATCGTGAGGTAGAAGGTGTAGAGCCACCACCGCGGCAGCGGCGTGTTCAACTCCTTGATACCATCCCACTGATGTCCTGTGGTGCTGGTACCGGAGACGCCGTCAATTTCGCCCTGATCGCTCATGGTCTCAATCCTCCCGCAACGGCATGCGCGCCGCCTCGTCGAAGGCGGCCTTGTTGCGAGGCCAGAGGGCATAGATCACAATCGCCAGAAAGATCGCGACGAAGATCGGCGTCCAGAACGTCGTCACAAGATCGGACGCCAAGTTCTGGATCGTAATGATGGCTTTCATCGTTTGAACCTTCTCAACGCAGGTTGGCTTTTTCGTTGTAGAGCTTGAGGTCGACGAGCGTGCCCAGCATCTGCAGGTAGGCGACAAGCGCATCCAGTTCGGTCGGCGCGCCTGTCTTGCCGTCGAAGTTACGTGCCACGGCCTTGGGATAGCGCTTGGCGAAGGCATCACCCGCGGGATCATCCGGATCGGCCTGAGCCTTCAGGTCGGCGGCGGCATTCGTGATCTGCTCATCCGTATAGGGCACACCGACCGAGCGCAGCGTTCGCAGATTGTCGGCGATGTAGCTCGGATCGATCTCGGTCTCGGCAAGGAAGGGATATCCGGGCATCACCGATTGCGGAACGATGGAGCGCGGATCGGTCAGATGCCGCACGTGCCAGTCGTCGGAATATTTGCCGCCGACCCGGGCCAGATCAGGCCCGGTCCGCTTCGATCCCCACTGGAAGGGATGGTCGTACATGCTCTCGGCAGCGAGCGAGAAGTGACCGTAGCGCTCGACCTCGTCGCGCAGCGGGCGGATCATCTGCGAATGGCAGAGATAGCAACCCTCGCGGACGTAGATATTGCGTCCGGTAAGCTCCAGCGGCGTATAGGGCCTCATGCCGTCGACAACCTCGATCGTGCTCTTGAGATAAAACAGCGGG
>Ga0306922_10003708_pt1 | contig 14348 bp, 11 predicted proteins | sample sta12Cox44000082_FD_203758 | JGI IMG/M metagenome (GOLD analysis project Ga0306922, IMG submission 203758) | Lab enrichment of tropical soil microbial communities from Luquillo Experimental Forest, Puerto Rico - statoxic.12C.oxic.44.000.082 (v2)... | ecosystem: Environmental > Terrestrial >... | reverse complement strand
GATCCGGTCGGTGCGCAGCCGCTCGAGGCTGCGCTCGCAGGCGGCGACCACACCGGTGCGGGAGGCGTTGTGGGGATAGACCTTGCTGACGATGAAGAGGTCATCGCGCAGCCCCTCGGCGGCGCGGGCGACCATCTCTTCGGCGCCGCCGCTCCCATACATCTCGGCGGTATCGATCAAAGTCATGCCGAGCTCGATCCCGAGCCGCACCGCGGCCGCCTCTTCCACCGTACGGCGACGGTTCTCGCCCATGTGCCAAGTTCCCTGGCCGAGCGCCGGCACGCGCTCGCCGCCGGGCAATGTCACCATCGGCAACTCTTGAGTCATTGGGCTCTCCTGATAAGGCCGGCCTTCAAATCACGCTGCCGTGGCGTAGGTGGCGCGGCCGATCGCCAATAGCTGGCCAGCCTCATTCGCGACAGCAACATCGACGACGCCGACCAGCCTGCCGCTGCGTCTTACTGTGGCAGTGACGACCAGCGCAGTGTCGATCGCCGGGCGCAGATAGTCGACCCGGAAATTCACGGTTGGCAGCGGCCGCCCCAACAGCATCACCAGTGCGTAGTCGCCGGCCATGTCGATGATCGCTGCGATCGGGCCGCCGTGCCACTGGCCGCTGCCGCGCCCGCGCTCGAATTCCGGCCGCATCGCGGCGCGCATTACCAGCTGCTGCTTCACCGGATCGGCGCTCAGCACGGTCAAGTTCAACAGCTCGATGAACGCGGACTGCCCAAGGCGCTCCTGGATCTCCCCCGTGCTGAGCGGCAGATCGCTCATGGGCACGATAGCGCGGACCCGCACAACCACATCGCCCGCGCCGGGCACAGGATCGGGGAAGTCCGTCTCATAGCGTAATCCACTTTCGCAATGCTCGCGCAACACCACAGCCTTCATCGCAAACCCCGGCGGTCATGCCTTTTCGGTGTCCAATCGAGGATAGCGCGTGTACCGGCTTTCGTGCAGGTCCGTTCGGGGAAAATTGTTCTACAGCGATAAATTGCTTTCGGCGCAACAGAGCCATTCGCGGTTCGCACCCGGGGGACGCGCTAGCATGGAGAAAATGGGTCTCACCCTTCCGTCATCCCGGCGAAAAGGCCGGGATCCATGTCTGAAAATGGGCACCGGCCTGTGCCGGGTGACTAGGGGGCGATACCGGGAACGGCGAATGGCTTAGGTCAGGCTGTTACGCCGTGTTCGCTTGAGAGCTGCTCGACGAAGCGCTCAAGGCAACTGGTCCAGCCGGCGCGGTGCGCCTCGCACGCCAACACGGATGCGAAGCCGGCCTGGTGCACGGTGAGCCTGGTCTTGCCGCCGAGATCGGTGAACGTCACCGTCACGAGCGTCTCAGGGCCCGGATCGCCTGCAAGGTCGTCGGTGACGTAGGTGAAGACGAGCCGCTCTGGCATGACGATCTCACGGTAGACGCCGTGTTTGCGAATGACACTTCCGTCGGGCGCGCGCATCGAGCGCGACCAGACGCCGCCCGGCCGGACCTCCATCCGCCCAGAAATTGTCGCAAAACCGCGCGGTCCCCACCAGCGCACAAGGTGCTCGGGCTCGGTCCACATTTTGAAGACGAGACGGCACGGCGCGTCGAAGATCCGAGCAATGACGAGTTCGCGTTCTGCAGAGAGAGCAGCGGCGTCAGCGCTTATCGCCATCCTTTTGCTCCCCGCTCTGCAATTCGCCGAGATACTCGTTGAGGCGATCAAAACTGTCGTCCCAGAAGCGGCGGTAGTGCTCGAGCCATTGGGTAGCGTCCTTGAGTGGCCTCGCCTCGATCCGGCAGGGCCGCCACTGCGCTTTGCGGCGACGCGCGATCAGCCCGGCCCGTTCCAGCACCTTCAAGTGCTTGGAGACGGCGGGAAGACTCATCGCAAAAGGCTCGGCGAGTTCGCCGACCGTGGCCTCGCCCGCGGCCAGCCGTGCCAGGATAGCGCGCCTCGTCGGATCGGCTAGGGCCGCATAGGTGGTGCTGAGATGATCGGGCAACATGCTATCACAAACCGCTCGGTTAAGTAACTATACGGTCAAGTAGATAGCAAAGATGTTCGTGTCAAGATCAGCGCATCGACAGCGGTGATCTCGCTGCCGGTGCAGATCAATGGATTGAGGTCGAATTCGCTGACGAGTTGGCACTGGTCGGCGATGAATTCGGAGGCGCGGCTGACAATGTCGCAAAGACGCGCCAGGTCCACCCCGGGCAGCCCGCGATAGCTTTGCAGCAGGCGGAAAGCGCGCAATTCGCGCAATAGTGCCTCCGCCTCGGACGGCCCGATCGGCGCCGGCGCCAGTGCGGTGTCCTTCAGCACCTCGACGAGAACGCCGCCGAGCCCGACGACCACCAACGGCCCGAATTGTGGGTCGACGCGCCCGCCGACAACAATCTCGACCCCTTGTGCCACCATTCTCTGGACCAGCACGCCGTCGAGACGCGGCGCAGGCGACCGAGCCGCAATGCGCTCGATGATCGCATCATGCGCGGCGCCGGCCTCCTCTGCGTTCTTCAGGTTGAGGTAAATAACACCCTCTTCGGTCTTGTGCAGCAGATCGCGCGAGAGCGCCTTCAGCACCACCGGATAACCGAGCTCCTCGGCTGCCGCGATGGCACCGTCGCGGTCGGTGGCTAGGCGCTCTTCGACGCAGGGAATGCCGTATGTTGCGAATGCGGCCTTGGCTTCGCGTTCCGTCAGCGCCGACGCCCCACTGGCGGCGATCAGTCGCGACACGATATCTTTCGTGGTCGGCGGCGCCACCCTGCGCGGCTCTTGCCGGCCCTCCGCCTGGCGCGCGGCACGCCAGTTTGCGGCGGCCAGTGCTGCAAAGCAGCTGCTCATCGTCGGGAACAGGGCGATGTTCCTGGCCTGCTCGCGTTCCTTGGCGCCGGGTCCGTCGCGCCATTCGCTCTGCCAGGCGCTGCAGATGATCTTGCCGTAGCGGCCGGCGAGCTCATCATAGACCGGGATGAACCGTGTCCCTGCCTCGGATGAATAAACCGCCGGTATTGCGAGGGCGCCGTATTCCGGTGCGCCGAGCAGCGCCTCGACGCACTCGATCAGAGAGTTCGGGTCGTTGATGACCTGTGCGGTCACGTCGCACGGGTTGCGGGCCGCGCCGAATTCGGGAATGCGTGCCTCGAGGATCGCCCGCACGCCGGGGTTCGGCTGTGGCAATGGCACGCCATGCTGTTCGGCGCGATCGGCGGCCATGATTGCAGAGCCGCCGGAGGCGGCGACGACTCCGACACCAGGTGCGGTGGGCTTGGGGGCCTTGGCAAAGAATGACGCGGTCGGGATCAGCGATTCGTAGTCCTCGACGAGGACGACACCGGCCCGCCGGAATGCGGCGCGGTAGGCCGCGTAGGAGCCGGCGAGCGAGCCGGTGTGCGACAGCGCTGCCGTCGCACCCTCCTCGCCGGTCGCCATCTTATAGACAACGAGCGGCTTGTCGGCCTGCCATGCCAGCTTCGCTGCAGCGAGTAGGCGTTCGGGCTCGCTCATGCCTTCGAACAGGCAGGCGATGACGGCGCAGGCAGGATCGTCGACCAGATAAGCCACACAGTCGGCCATGTCGATGTCACAGGAATTGCCCGAAGTCAGCACATGGCTGAACGACACGCCGCGCGTCACTGCTTGCGCCAAAGCCATGCCCAACGCGCCCGACTGACTGACGAGGCCGATCGCCCGCGGCGCGGGCGGTGGCACGGGGGTGATGTCCATAAAGGTGATTGCGGCACCGCACAGGGCATTGACCATGCCGACCGTGTTCGGCCCCAAGAGCGCCATGCCGCTCTCTTGTGCAATTGCGGTGAGGCGGGTCTGGTCGGCGATGCGCTCCGCCCGACCGGTCTCGGCATAGCCCGAGGCAAAGACGATCGCACCCCCCACCCCGGCGGCAACGCATTCATGAACGATCGGTTCGACCGCCTCGCGCGGGGTCGCAATCAATGCGCAATCGACCGTCTCCGGTACGGCACCGACGCTCGGGTAACAAACCAACTCGCCGATCTGCGGATAGCGCGCGTTAACCGGATAAATCCGGCCGTTATAGCCGGCGAGATTGCGCAGGACCGCGGCGCCGAACGCGCCGGGTCGCGGCGAGGCGCCGATGACCGCGATGGTGGCCGGGTGCAACAGTCTCTCCAACGCCTGGTGGCGCCGCAGCGGCCGGGACAAGGTATTCATCGGACTGTCAGGTGGGTCAGACACCGGCAACGGCATCTCGAAGCTCGGCCACCCAGGCCGGATCATCGAACACGCTCGCCGGCCAGGGCAGACCGTAGTGGTCGCGCAACATCGTCCCGCCGTATTCCGTGCGGAACAGCTCGCGCCGCTGCAGGATCGGGATCACCTCGGCGCTGAACACGTCGAGCTGCGCCGGCAGCAGGGGCGGCATGATGTTGAAACCGTCCGCGGCACCGTCGTTGAACCAGTCCTCGATCAGCTCGGCGATTTGCTCCGGCGTCCCGGCGGTCACGAAATGCCCCCGCGCGCCGGCCAGATAGCCGAGCAATTGCCGCAATGTCGGCTTGTCGCGCTTCACCAGATTGAGGATCACCTCGGTGCGGCTGCGCGCCGCCTCTACCCGGGTCGGGTCGGGGAAATCGTCAGCTGTGAGCGGGCGATCCAGCGGCAGATGTGAGAAATCATACCCACCAAAGCGGCCCGACAGCCGCTTGCGCCCGACCTCCGGATCGGTGAGCTCGTTGACCTCGCGCACAAGGCGCTGCGCCTCGGTTTCGGTCCCGGCGATCATCGGGCTGAGGCCGGGCAGGATCAGCATCTGCGCCGGCAGCCGTCCCTCGGCCGCCGCCAGTGTCTTCAGATCGGCATAGAACTCCTGCGCCGTCGCCTTTGCCATGTGGGCGGTGAACGCGGCGTCGGCATGCCGCGCGGCGAACCGGCGACCGGTGTCGGACGAGCCGGCTTGCACCAGCACCGGCCGACCCTGCGGGCAGCGCGGCATGTTGAGTGGCCCGGCCACCGTATAGAAATCGCCGCGATGATTGATCGATCTCATGCGGTCGCGCCGGGCGTAGACTCCGGCGGCCCGGTCGTCGATGACCGCATCCGCGGCCCAGCTGTCCCATAGTGCCTTCACCACCTCCATGAACTCCTCGCCGCGAGCGTAGCGGTCGGCGTGAGTTACCTGCCCGGCGCCGCCGTAATTTTCCGCCGCGGTCGCGAGCCACGAGGTCACGATGTTCCAGGCGGCACGACCGCTGCTGATGTGGTCGATTGAAGCGAACTGCCGCGCGAGATTGAACGGTTCGGTGTAGGTGGTCGAGGCAGTTGCGATCAACCCGACCCGGCTGGTCGCCACCGCCATCGCCGCCAGCACGGTGATCGGCTCAAGCCAGGTGCGCGGCGCCTGGGCCACATCGCCGCCCAGTGCGAGCTGGTCGGCCAGGAAAACGGAATCGAACAGTGCCGCTTCGGCGCGCTGCGCCAAATCCTGGTAATAGCGGATGTCGGTCAAAGGCAGCGGCGACGAGGCAGGATGGCGCCACGACGCCTCGTGATGTCCGCGGCTGTGGATGAACAGATTGAGATGCAACTGCCGTTTCATCGGGCCTGTCCTTGCTGCCGCCGGCCGGCCGATCCTCGACGGGAGGGCGGGGCTGCATCGGAAACCTATGTCCCGGCGGTCGGCTAGGGCAAGATGGTTGCAAGACTAGGCTGGACGACAGACCTCAGGGTTCTCGTCGGATGTTCGGTTCTTCGGCTAAATTCGGCTAGGTTGTGGATCTCCGGCACGATCGTCGACGCATCACCCGGAGACCGCCTTTGTTTCCTGGTGCTGACCCTAGCAGGAGAACGACACGATGTCTCGTCCGCGAGCCCTTGAAAACATCCGTGTGGTGGACTTCAGCTGGGTGCGGGCCGGGCCATGGGCCACGCGGTGGCTAGGGGCTTTCGGGGCCGAGATCATCAAAATCGAGTGGCCAGAGAATGAGCGGGGCAGATTGCCGAGCACCACCACCCCGCAGAGCCTCGAGGTCAACCTGAACACCTCGGGAAACTTCAATGATACGAACCTCAACAAGAAGAGCCTCTGTCTCAATGTGCGAAGCGCCAAAGGCTTGGAGATCGTCAAGCGGCTGATCGCCATTTCTGACATCGTAATTGAGAATTTCAGCTCGCGAGTGCTGCAGAAATGGGGCCTTGGTTATCAGGAGCTGTGCAAAGTCAAACCGGACATCGTCTATGTATCGATGTCAGGATACGGCCATACAGGTCGGCATCATCATTATACAACATTCGGTCCGGTCGCCCAGGCGGTCTCCGGGCTGACCTATATCTCGGGCTTGCCTGACAAACCGCCGGCTGGCTGGGGCTGGTCGTATATGGATGATACCGGCGGCATGTACGGGGCGATGTCTGCTCTCACCGGCCTCTACCATCGCAATATGACAGGACGAGGCCAGCATATCGACCTGTCTCAGATGGTGGCGAGTGTTCCCCTCAATGGTCCGGCGCTGCTGGACTTTACGGTGAACGGGCGCGGCTCGCGCCGGGCTGGCTATCCGCCCGGCAACCGGGCGCACTGGCCAGGCACTCCTTTGGTCAATAACTACCGTGGGCCGACGGTGGCACCCCACAATGCCTATCGCACCCATCCTGGCGAATACAACGACTGGTGTGTGATCGTCTGCTACTCGGACGAGGAATGGCAGCGGCTGGTGCAGGTGATGGGCGGTCCGGCCTGGGCCTCCTCGCCGAAATTTGCCACGGTCATCGGACGCTTGCAGCATCAGGAGGAATTGGACGAGCAGATCGAAGCGTGGAGCATGACATTGGGGAAATACGAGCTGACCCAGCGCTGTCAAGTTGCCGGTGTTCGCGCCCTTCCCGTGCAAAGCGCTGAAGACCGGGTGGAGCATGACCCACAGTTGCGCCACCGGGAGATGTATCTGGCGATGGAGCATCCGGCGCTCGGACTGCACAAGGTGCAGAGTGCCCCGTTCAAACTCTCGGAGACTCCAGCGTCGAACCACCTGACGAGCCCTCTGATCGGTCAACACACTAGGGAGATTGTCGAGGGCTTGCTGGGCTTCAGCCACGAAGAGCTCCGGGCCGGCTTTGCCGACGGCACGTTCTGGCCGACGAAGCGGGCACGATTTCCATACATGGAGGAGATGCTCCAGTGAGCGAAGCCCAGCCTCTGCCAAGCCCGCTGGCCGGCCTCAGAATCCTGGAGCTCGCGGATGAAACGGGGCAATTCTGCGGCAAGCTTCTCGGCGATCTCGGCGCCGACGTAGTCAAGATCGAACCCCCGGGTGGCGAGCGCAACCGCCACGTCGGGCCGTTCCTCGACGACATCCCCCACCCCGAGCGCAGTCTGTCATTTTGGTATTACAATACGTCCAAACGGTGCATCACGCTCAGTCTGGAAACCGCTGACGGTCGCGGGCTTTTCCGGCGCCTGGCGGCGACATCGGACGTCATCCTTGAAACCTTCCGCCCCGGCTTCCTGGCGTCGCTGGGGCTCGATTACGATTCCCTGAGCCTACAGAACCCGCGGATGATCATGTGCTCCCTGACCCCTTTCGGCCAGACCGGTCCCTGGCGGGATTACCTTTCGAGCGACTTGCTCCATATGGCGGCAGGCGGCGAGATGGCCTCCAGCGGTTATGACCAGGCGGACGCGCCCAATGCGCCGCCAATCGCCCCCGGCGGTGGTAACGCCTGGCACATGGGCGGCCATTTCGCCTACATGGCGATCATGGCTGCCCTGGTCCACCGAACGGTTGCCGGGCAGGGGCAATACATCGACACCTCGATTCACGAGGCCTGTGCGCTGACGACCGAAGCGGCGATTGCCAACTACATCTATCGCGGAGAGGTGGTCCGGCGTCAGACCGGCCGCCATCATGCAGCCGGTCCCACACCCCGTACCCAATTCCGAGCCAAGGACGGCTCGTATGTCTGCGCCCTGGTAGGGGGTCGGTTAAATCCAAAATATATCGGGGAACTGGCAGACCTGCTGGACAGCTACGGTATGGCCGGCGATCTCAGGGACCCCAAATACAAGGACCCGGCCGTCATAGCAGCGAACACATCGCACATAATTGACGACCTCGTGGCCAATTTCATTGCCAGCCTACCGGCAGAGGAGGTTTATCACGCTGCCCAGGATCGAGGCTTCACCTGGGGGGTGGTGCGCGCCCCGGAGGCATTGCTCGACGACGCCCATTTGCACGATCGCGGTTTTTGGAAAGAGGTGGAGCACCCGGAGCTCGGCCGCAGCTTCGTCTACCCCGGCGAAGCGGCCATTTATAACGGCTCTCCGTGGCGGATCTCCCGACGCGCGCCGCTGATCGGCGAGCACAACATCGAAATCTTCGGTGACGAATTGGGACTATCTCGCGGCGAGCTATCTATTCTGGCGGAAAATCGCGTGATCTAGCCGATTTGACGCCAGGTAGAGCGTCGTCCTGGGTTTTGCCGACTTTGATCCGGGGGATCGACCGCAAAAGCCGGTCACGCAGCGCGGCGGCGGAATGCGTCGAGACTGCCGGCGTGGATCAGCTCGCCCGGCAACTGGTGCCCGACGATCTCCTCGGCCATACGGCCGACCTCGATCAGCGCGTCGAGATCGACGCCGGTATCGATGCTCATCTCCTCGCAGAGCAGCACCAATTCCTCCGTGCAGATGTTGCCGGCCGCCTTGGGTTGCCCGGCGAACGGGCAGCCGCCCAGCCCGCCGACCGTTGCGTCGAACTGGGTAACGCCCATCTTGAGCCCAGCATGCGCGTTGGCGACGGCGAGCCCGCGAGTATCGTGCAGGTGCAGCGAGATCACCATGTCGGGCCACCGGCTGCGCACCTCGCCTAGCGCGCGCTCGATGCGCAGCGGTGTCGCCCAACCCATCGTGTCTGCCAGAGAAAAATATTGAATTTCGGCGCCGGCTTCCTCGGCGATCGCGAGCCCATCTTCCAAGGTCGAGATGACCTGCGCCGGCGCAATGTCGCCCTGGTAGTTGCAGCCGAACGCCGCCATCACCCCAATCCGCGGCACCTCGATGCCGTTTTCGAGATGCAGTGCCGTCTGCTTCTTCATTGCCTCGACATTTTCGGCGTGGCTGCGATGCAGATTCTTCTGAGTGAACGCCTCCGACGCGGTCAGCGAGATCGCCCCCGATATTGTCAGCTTGTTGCGGAAGACCAGCGCGCGGTTGAGCCCGTTCGCGTTGAACCAGAGAGCGGTGTAGTGGACGCCTTCCTTCGGGGTGAACCCGGCGACGACGTCTTCGGCGTCCGCCCAGCCCGGCACGATTCGCGGACTGACAAACGAGGCGGCTTGGATGTGGTGCAACCCGGTCTCGGCGAGCGCCTCGATCAGCTTGATCTTATCTTCGGTTTTGATCGGGCCGGGTTCGATCTGGAACCCTTCCCGCGGGCCTTCCTCGTGGATTTCAACCTGTGTCGGCAGATCGCTCATGGTCTTATTCCTCAATGAGAGTGGGACGAGCCGAGCCGGTAAAACCGCGACGCAGTGCCGGCGAAGAGATCGGCCTTCTCCGATGCCGAGGCGCCGTGTGCCAGCCGCTTGAACGCATTGAACAGCACCGGATAGCTGCACGCACCCTTGTCGACCGGGAAGTTACTTTCGAACATGCAGCGGTCGGCGCCGAAATTTTCGATGCAGGCCTCGACATAGGGCTGCCAAGCGTTGGCCATCTCTCTGGATGACGGCGGCAGCGGTGCCAAGTGAAAATCGAAGGCGTTGACGATCATCGCCAACCCGCCGAGCTTCACATACACGTTCGGACAAGCGGCGAGCGCCTTAACGTCGGCGCGCCAGCCGGGGAACACCTCATCGCGCTCATAGGGTCCGACCCCGAGCGGACCGCCGAAATGGTTGAGCACGATCTTCACGTCCGGACATTCGCGCGCCACTTCGGTCAGGGTCTTGATCTGTGGGTGATAGATCCACGCTTCGAAGGTCAAATTGTGCGCCGGCAGCCGCCTCAGGCCGCGGCGAAAGGTTGGGTCGTCCATCAGCCCCGGCGGCGGTACATAGGATGAGGCGCCGAGAATCGCCGGATCATGCGCGGCGATCTGCCGGACGCCGCGAAACCGACCGCCGGCCGCGGCGATCTGTCCTTCGAGCACCGCGTCGACATTGGGCAACCGCAAATCGGCGAAGCTGACGATCCCGGCACAAATTTTGGTCTTGCCGCCGCGCCGGTCGCTCTCCTCGGCAATCGCGCGGACGATCTCGCTTTAGACGATCGCGCGAATTTCCTCCGGACCGCTGGTCCGATAGCCCGAACCGCACTGGATGAACACGGTCGCGACGATGTTGTGTCCCGAGTTGACGTCGGCCAAGAGTTCGTCGAGCAGATAGCGGCTGCCCGGGTGGTCCCAGAGATGATGGTGAGGGTCGACGATCGGCAGATCGGGTTCGAGTATCTCCTCCGTCAGCTTGCCGAGCCATTCGAGATTGGGCAGCGGGCGGGGGTAGGCGCGGGCTTCGCTAGTGGTGTTTGGGGGCATGGCGTTCTCTCCGGAATCAGGCGGATGCGATAACGAGGCTGATTGACAGCGTGTGTGGTAAAATCTAGCTCAAAATCGATCGGAGGCGAGCAATGAACGATGCCGGCACACTACCACCGAACATGCTGGACATCAGGGAGCTGACGGCCGAGGCGTTTGCGCCCTATGGCGAGGTCATCGTGCCGCTGCGAACCGGCGGCCGGGGAGCCGGGACCCACCACGACCCCGAGGCCTCAGCGAGCGAAGCAAAGCTCGTCTTGGGCAATCGCGAACCGCGGCTGTGGATCATGCATCTGCCGCATGTCGGGCTCGGCTTCACTCGGATCGCGCGCCACCGACGGGTTACGCAATGCCTGGGCTCGCTCGGCGGCAAGGAATGGCTGATCGGCGTGGCGCCACCGGGCGACCTTGATGATGACGCTCGGCCGCGCGTCGAGGACATCGTCGCCTTCCGGGTGCCGGGTGATCGTCTGATCAAGCTGCACGTCGCGACCTGGCACGCCGGCCCGCACTTCGTCCACGACGAATGCCTATTCGTCAACCTCGAGAACCTTGACACCAATCGGCATGATTTTCACGCCGTGCCGCTTTCGGTCGAGTGCCAGTACCGGCTCTGAGCCGCGCGATGCGCTGAGGCTCCTCGGCGGCCCGGTCCGTCTCAGCACCGGCGGCGGCGAGGCCAAGTTGGGGCGCGCGGCAAAATGAACCCGTCGGCGCCGTTCATCGCGCGGCCGGTCGCCACCACGTTGCTGACGATCGGCGTGGCACTTGCCGGGTTTTTCGCCTTCTTGCGGCTGCCGGTGGCGCCGCTGCCACAGGTCGATTACCCGACCATTACGGTGTCTGCGTCGATGCCGGGCGCCAGTCCCAACACGATGGCCGCGACCGTGGCGACCCCGCTCGAACGCCATCTCGGCATCATTGCCGATGTTACCGAGATGAGTTCGGAGAGCTCGGTCGGCATTACCCGTATCACCTTGCAGTTCAACCTCAACCGCAGCCTCAATGGCGCCGCGCGCGACGTCCAGGCGGCGATCAATGCTGCGCGCGCCGACCTGCCGACCAGTCTGCGGCAGAACCCCTCCTACTATAAGGTGAACCCTGCCGCAGCACCGGTGGCTCTCCTGGCGATGACCTCTGAGACCCTGACGCGCGGCCAGATCTACGATGCCGCCTCGGGAGTCATCCAGCAGGCATTGTCACAGATCGAAGGTGTTGGCCAGGTCCAGCTAGGCGGCAGCTCGCTGCCGGCGGTGCGGGTCGAGCTCAACCCGCTCGCGCTCTTCAAATACGGCATCGGGCTCGAAGACGTTCGCGCTGCACTCGCCTCGGCCAACGCGCACAGCCCCAAGGGTGCGATCGAAGAGGGGGAGCGCCGGCTGCAGATCTACACCAACGACAAGGCAAACCATGCCGAGGATTATCGGGGGCTCGTAATTGCCTACCGCGATGGCGCGGCAGTGCGGTTGAGCGATGTAGCAGAGGTTGAAGACTCGGTCGAAAACCTGTACGCCCTGGGCCTCGCCAACGGCAAGCCCGCAGTTATTGTGATCCTGCGCCGGCAGCCGGGCGCCAACATCATCGACACCATCGATCGCGTAAAAGCAGTGCTGCCGCAGCTCAAAGCAGCGATCCCGAGAGCCATCGATGTCGAGCTGATAATGGACCGGACGACCACGATCCGCAGCTCGCTGCACGAGGTCGAGCGCACCCTCGTTATTGCGATTTGCCTGGTCGTTCTGGTTGTGTTCGCCTTCCTACGCAGTTTTCGCGCCGCCCTGATCCCGAGTGTGGCGGTGCCGGTCTCGCTGCTCGGCACCTTCGGGGTGATGTACCTCTTGGGCTATAGCCTCGACAATCTGTCGCTGATGGCGCTGACGATCTCGACCGGCTTTGTCGTCGATGATGCGATCGTCGTACTCGAAAACGTCACCAGGCATATCGAGGCCGGCGTGCCGCAGATGCGGGCGGCATTGCAAGGCGCGCGCGAGGTCGCCTTCACCGTGCTGTTGATGACCATCTCTCTCGTCGCCGTCTTTGTGTCGATACTGCTGATGGGCGGCATTGAGGGGCGCCTTTTCCGCGAGTTTGCGGTGACGCTCTCGGTGGCGATCACGATTTCGCTCGCCGTCTCGCTGACCACGACGCCAATGATGTGCGCCTATCTGCTGGAGCGGCAGCGACATCCCCACCCATTCCCTCCCCCGCTCGCGGGGAAGGGAATGGGTGGGGGTAAGTTGTATCGCGCCGGCGAGCGGGCTTTTGCCATGATACTGGACGCCTACGACCGCTCGTTGCGGCGGGCATTGCAATGGCCGGGTCTCGTGATGCTCGGCCTGCTGGCGACATTGTGCTTTGCCCTCCAGCTCTTCATCAACCTTCCAAAGGGGTACATGCCCGGGCAGGATAATGGGCTGGTCTGGGGCGGCGTCCAGGCCGACCAGAGCATCTCGTTTCAATTGATGAAGAAGAAGCTGGCGCAGTTCGTCGATATCATCCGGCGGGATCCGGACGTAGCGCAGGCTGCCGGGTTCTATGGCGGCGGCAGTTTCGGCTCCGCCTTCGTGATGCTGAAGCCGCTGTTCGAACGCCAGGCATCGGCCGAGGAGGTCGCGAACCGACTGCGCCCCAAGCTCGACCAAATTGCTGGTGCGACGCTCTATTTAGGGGCAGATCAGGATGTCCGGGTCGTCGGGCAGACCGAAAACACGAGATACCAGTATACCTTGCTTGGTGAAGACACGGGCGAGCTCTACGAGTGGGCGCCGAAGATCGCAGCGGCGCTCAAAACTCTGCCGTTGCTGAGCAACGTCGATTTCGACCAGCACCAAGCGGGGCTCGAGGCCAGTCTGATCATCGACCGGGGCACCGCGGCGCGCCTCGGGCTCACCGCGGGCCAGATCGACAACACGCTCTACGACGCCTTTGGGCAGCGGCAGGTATCCGTGGTCTACAAGGCGCGGAACCAGTACCACGTCGTGATGGAGGTGGCACCCGAGTTCCGGCAATCGCCCGAGATATTGAACCAGATCTATGTCAGCACCGAAGGCGGCCCGCTCAGCGGCACGCAGCGAACCCAACCATTGTCCGGCACCGTGGTGGTCAAGCCGCCGCCCGCAAAGAGCGGCAGTGTCGCTGTCAGCACGGTGCAGAACACGGGCGAGGCGGCCCGCAATGCGGCCAACAATGCGCTCGCCAACACCGGACGCAACGCCACATCGACCGGCGCCGCCGTCAGCACCGCCAAGGAAACGATGGTGCCGCTCTCCGCCTTCACCCGTTTTGGCGCGGGCAATACGCCGATCTCGGTCTATCACGCCAATCTGTTCGCAGCCTCGACGATCTCGTTCGATCTGATGCCGGGAGTGGCGCTCGGCGAGGCGACCGCGGCAGTCGATGACCGGATCGCTCGCCTCGGTGTTCCGGCTTCGATCCATGGCACTTTCCAAGGGACGGCCAAAGCGTTTCAGCAGGAGCTCGCCAACGAGCCCTTGCTGATCGGGGCGGCACTGCTCGCTGTCTATATTGTGCTGGGTGTCCTTTACGAGAGCTATGTCCATCCGATCACGATCCTGTCGACCCTGCCCTCGGCCGGGGTTGGGGCGGCGCTGGCACTGATCGCAACCGGCTCCGAGTTCAACCTGATGGCGCTGCTCGGCGTGATCCTGTTGATCGGCATCGTCAAAAAGAACGCGATCCTGATGATCGACTTCGCGCTCGACGCCGAGCGCGGCCTAGGTTTGACTTCGCGCGAGGCGATCTATCAGGCTTGCTTGAAACGCTTCCGGCCAATCATCATGACGACCATGGCGGCGATGCTCGGGTCGGTGCCGCTGGCGATCGGCTT
>Ga0306922_10003706_pt1 | contig 14353 bp, 11 predicted proteins | sample sta12Cox44000082_FD_203758 | JGI IMG/M metagenome (GOLD analysis project Ga0306922, IMG submission 203758) | Lab enrichment of tropical soil microbial communities from Luquillo Experimental Forest, Puerto Rico - statoxic.12C.oxic.44.000.082 (v2)... | ecosystem: Environmental > Terrestrial >... | reverse complement strand
GCTGACAGTCAACGTCTCGACCTGGCGGCCCAACTCCTCCGTGCGAAGGCCACAGAATTTCCAAACGACCCGAGCGTGGCCTCCAGGTTGGCAGCGATCGAAGAATTGCTGCCGGGCTGGGAGAAATCGCGCCTTGTTCAAGATGCACTAGGCCGCGCCCGCGATCTCGAACAATCCCAACAATGGTCCGTCGCCCTGGCGGTGTTAGAAGAAGCTTTGCAGATCGACCCATCGTCGAAAGATGCCCTGGAGGCCGCTGAGCGGTTGCGTACCCGCTTGCGGGAACAGGAACGCCGCCGCAAATTGCTGCGGCGCCTCGACGCGATTGGACAGAAGGTGGCCGCCGAAGCTTGGCCACAAGCGCTCTCGCTTCTGGAGGCAGCCCAAGCAGAGTTCCCCGGCGAATCCGAATTCGAGGCCCTCTTACCGCAGGTCCGCGACGGCTTGCGGCGGGCCGAGAGTGAGCGAGTCGCGGCGGAAGTCCGCCAGTCACTGGCTGACGATGAAATCGAGCAGGCCGAGCAGATTCTTCTCGAAGGCGCCGAGTCTTTGCCGGAAGCCTCCCGACGAGCGCTCGAACAGGAGTTGGAGGCGAAGCGAAAATATCGAGACGAATGGCGGACGGCTCAGGTTTTATTCGGACGACGCCAGTTCCAGCAGGCCGAAGAGATCCTCGTCCGATTGGCCGCGCCGAATCGGCCGGATGTCGAGGCGCTGCTCGAGAAGGTCCGCGAGGCAACTGCTGCTACCGAAGAAGACCTTCTATACCAGCGAGGCCGCGAGAAGGCCCTCAAACTGATTCAGAAGCAGGAATTTCAGCAGGCATCCGATCTGCTCCGCAGCTTATTGTCCCTTTTCCCAGCCGATCCGATTCTGGAACGGGATCTGTGGTCCATCCCGGGCGGCCAGCGAATCCCCAGCAAGCATAAGGTTCAAAGGCCTTCGAGCGACCGACCTCCCGCGACCGCGCAACGCTACGATGAGGAGTGGAGGCGGCCTGGGCGTGAGCAACCGCCTGCCGCGCCTAGCGGGTCGTCCTCGCGGATATCGAATGTGGGCAGTCCGCGCTGGGCGGCGAGCGCGGCCGCAGCGTTGTTGGTTCTGGTCTCGGCCAGTGCCGCGGTATGGCGGCTTTCGCACAGCGGTTCGCCTGCGGCCAAGCCCGTTTCCGTCACCCAAGCCGCGCCTTCAGCTCTCAGGAGCGCTCCCGAGCCAGACGCCCCGGTCCAATCCCCGGCGTCGGTTCCCCCTGGGGCTTACACGGTGCGGCCTGAACCTTTGGATGCCGCGCCCGTTGAAGAAAAGCCAGCCACGAAGCCGGTTCCACCCCAACCGCGCCGGAGTTTTGTCCCGCCGCCCTTGAACACCAACCCACCGGAAGATTCGGCGGCGTTGTTACTTCCCCCGCCCAATGCGGATCCTACCTCCGTGCGCCAGGCGCCGGCGCTGCCCGTCGCCGTCGGAGAGCCGCCTCGCGTCGTTCCACCGCCCGAATCACCCAAGAACGATCCCGGCGCTGGGACTGGTCCGAAAGCGTCTTCGGGGGGCAAGTACGTCCCAGCCAAGTTGCTCAGCCGCCCCCTCCCCATCCTTCCGGCTATTGCGAAGCAGCGGGGATTGTATGGTGTCGTGACTTTGTCGGCGACCGTGGACAAACAAGGCGCAGTGAGCAACGTGAGAGTGGTGAGTGGGTACCCGGCTCTGGGCGCCGCTGCTCGGGATGCCGTCCTCAAATCGCGGTATCAGCCAGCCACCCTCGATGGCCAGCCGATTGAATCCCCGATTCAGATCGAGGTGAGCTTCGAACGAAAGTAGATCTCTGGGGAACGCGCGCGGCTCGGGTACCGCGCGCTAGCGAGGGGTACGCCCCTTTCAGCGGCGGCCTCCCCCGTGAGAGCCACCGCCCCCGTGGGAACCGCCACCACCGCTGTGGCCCCCGCCCCCGCCTCCACCGGAACGGAAACCGCCGCCGCCGCCACCGCCGCCAAAAGAGCGCGGTCCGCCACCACCGCCGAAACCGCCACCTCCTCCGCCGCCAAAAGAGCGGGGTCCGCCGCCGCCGAAACCACCCCGGACGCCCCCGCCTGCGAACGACGGGCTGGAGCGATAGCTTGGAACGCTGCCGTTTCCTCTGGCGTAGCTCGGTGCCGGACTCGCTCGATAGGGAGCGCTACCACCGGAAAAGGGACTCGACCGGTAACTGGGCGTGCTGCGGTTTCCGCCGTAGCTGTAGCTGGGAGAGGGAGTGGCGCGGTAGTTGTTGCCACCGCCCGAACTTCTGGCGCCAAAGTTGGGCTGGGAGTTGGGCTGGGCGTTAGACCCGCGAAACTGGCCCGCAACCGGAGTGGGCGCTCCCGGCTGCCCGAAGCGCCGCCAACCCGAAGCTGGCGTATTGTTCGTCAGGGGCCGGTTTGCTCCACCGGGTGCAAAGGCACGTGGCCCGGGCGAAACTCCGGGCCGGGAGCCAACCGATCCGAACGAACTGCGGCTCCCCCGCCCGCCGCCGAATCCGGACGAAGCGAAACGGCTGGCCACAGCGCCATTGGGATAGGGGACGCCTAACCGGTGCCCGGGATCGTGGACCCAGTTTCCGCCGCGGAATCCGCCGCCGTAGTAGCCGCCGCCGTAGTAGCCGCCGCCATAGAACCGACCAAAGCCATAGTGGTTGAAAAAGTAAGGGCGCTGAAAAACGGTGAACGAGAACCAATTCGGCCCCCAGCCCCAGCCGCCCCAGCCGAGACCGCCGAAGAAGGCGTCGATGTAGATGCCGGGACCGAACCCGAACCCGAAGCCAATCGCCGGGTAGTAGAGTGGCGGATAGTAACCCCAGATCGGCGGGCCCCAAATGTATTCCGGGTTGTAGTAGGGCACGTAAACCACCGCAGGATTAGCCGGCTGGATGGCGATGGCGGTTTGGCCGTTCTCGGTCTCAGTGGTGACGGTCTGTTGTGGGTTCGAACCCAGTCTGCCCGCCGCCTGGGCTCGCGCCCGCAGCCTCTGCACGGCGTTCATCACCTCGGCCTGTTGCGCGAGAAAAGCATTCCCTAGGTCGGTCGTCCATTGAATGTCGGAATTCAATCGATTCAGCACATCCGGGAAGACCACCAGGGCCTGGATACTGGCATCCCAATTCTGCTGACGGGCCGCGTCCACCAGTTGCTGTCCTTGCAGGTTTCGATTTTGGGCCAGCCACTGCGCCGCCTCCACCACCTCCAGAGGATAGGTCGAAGCCACCAGGACTTGGCTGAGTAGAGAGTCGGGATAGAGCGCGATAGGCGCGAGCAGCGTGTCCAACTGCTCTGGACTCAATGACTGAGCCGGTGGAGGGGCATTTTGCGCGGGGGGCACGGGTTGCTGTGCCATCAAGAGCGCTCCGACCGGAACCAGCGCCAGCGAGCAAAGGATGCTCACCGCCTGCCGAAAAAGCTTGCCGAGTCGCGCCGTCATCTTCCGCCTCCGATCCACTGGCGACGAAGGCACGCCCCAGACCAAACTTGAACTCTTTGATTCGGGGTCAGTTACGCTGAAGCAACGGGTCTCAAAGGTGGCCCAATACCACCACCGGTGGCCCGAGGCGGCCAGAGCAACTGCGGGGTTGGCTTGTCGGCGGCCTTATTTTTGGTTTTCGGCCGACCGCTCAGCCAGGCGGGCGCCGCGCAAGATATCGCCCAGCGCATAGTTGCCTTCGTGGCATGCGTACTCGTAAATCGGCTTGTCGGTCGCCGGCCAGGTGTATTCGCCGGTCCAGGGTTTGTCCCAAGTATTGGGGTCTTCTACCGTGAAGCGATAGAGGAGCGTCTTGTTGTCGACGCGCGTAAAGCGCTCAACCACATGCAAGTCTTCGGTTGCCCCACGAAACCGCGTTTTGTCGTTGAAATTCGTGGTGTCCACCACCAGCGTGTCGCCTTCCCAATGACCCACCGAGTCGCCCATCCAGCGCCGGATGTTCTTGGGAAGGTGCTCGGCGTTCATGCGGATGATGCGCGCGTCATGCACCATCTCGGTGAGGATCAGGATCGAGTCCGACGTCTCGACGATCTGGTGCAAATCGTTATAGAAGTAGTCGGGCAGCGCGGGCGGACCGGACGTGGAACCGAATCCGAGCAGGCAGCGCTCGCCGAGCGGCCGTTGCTCTGGGTTGTCGAAAGCGCCGGGCGGCTCCGCGGTGGGATCGTTGTTTTCGCGCTGGTCCGAGGTCGGCGTGGCCCGGAGAGCGGCGAGGCGTTTTCGTGCAGCCTCGTTATAGGGAGGCACATGGCCGTCGGCCGGATCGACTACGAGGGAGGTTCGAATCTGCCCGTCCACCACGGTGTACACCGTCCCCTGGTTCAACCAGAAGCGGTTGTAGCCGCCGACGGCGCCGCCGCCAGCCCTTTCCAGAATTTCGAAGAAGGATTTCGGCTGCGTGTTGACGCCGCCGACAGGAGGCGCGGGTCGGTCAGCCTTGTCGGGCTTGTTGTCCTCGGCTCGACGGGCAAGTTCCGCTTTCAGCTTAGCGTCGGCAACTTCCTTGGTCAGAAAAGGCGGATCGCCCGGCAGCCGCTCGAAAGGCGTGACGGTGGCCAAGTCGTAGGTGCCTTGGAGATCTGGATGACCGTCCGCCAGGCGGGGCGGCGAGTAGGGCTTCCCCGTCTGGCCCATGATGGGAACGGCGGTTAAGGTCATGCAGGTGAAAGTTACTGCGATCCATCGATTGCGTATCATGATTCCTCCTCGACTCCCACTTCGAACTATTATCCCTCCGCCGGTGTGGTTGGCGGCGGCTTCGGCACAAAAGACGAGAACCCGTAGGTCGACTTTAGCAAGCCGCTACTTCCTTTCCGGCCTGGCGGCTTCGAAGCGAATCTCTTTAAGGACCTCGCTCTGGTGAGCCAGTTCGATCGAACCAGCCGGAAACTGGTTCACGGCGAGAATCTGCGCCAGAATATCCGCGACTCGCTCGCGCTTGAGGCGTCCGGGCGAGTCCGCTGGCATCGAAGTACGGATGCGGTCGAACAGATCGCCGACCGTCAGCCCGTTCCAGTTCGACAGAAACTCGCCCCCCATGAGGGGAGGCGCCGATTCCCCGCCGTTCAAAGCCAGTCCGTGGCAGGATGCGCAATCCTCGGCGTAGGCAGCCTGGCCACGCGAAGCCTGCTCGGGGGTATACACGCCGTCCCACACCGAACGGGAAGGTTCGGCCCGGGCGATGAGAACGAGAAGGCCCACGGCCGCCCCGATCCACAGAATGAATCTACTCGGATGGGAGACTGTAGGCAATGTACTCACCCGAATAGGCGCCGCCGCTGACGGCAACGACGATGTATTGCTTCGCATCCACCATATAGGTCATCGGCGAGCCGCTTTGCGGCGCCGGCATGTACACCGCACCGACCTCCTTGCCGGTTGCCTTGTCGTAGGCGCGCAGCATCGCGCCGCGCGGATGCGTGACCGAGGTGACCTGGCTGTCGCCCAGGATCACCAGTGTCTTGGTGACCACCAGGCCGACGCTGCCGGGCTGGCCGGTGTTGGGAATGTTCATGTCCTTGAGAATATGGTGATTCCGGATGGCATCCGGCGTTTCGCCATACGGCACCTGCCACTGGATATCCCCGCGGTCCAGGTTGATCGCCGAGATCACAGCATAGGGCGGCTTGATGATCGACAACCCATCCACCGTCAGGCCGCCTACTTGCGGGGCTGCCGGCCTGGCTGGCGCCGGCCGCGCCGGGCGCGCCGGGCGCTGCGGCGCATCAGCGGCGGTGCCAAAACCGGGCCCTTCGGCGACCACGAAGTCCGTGTCGTTTCTGCCCATCACGTAGCGGATGTCGGAGAATCCCGCCGGCGGAATACGCATCGAGATGGGAGTCACAGCGGACTGATTGGCTTGGGCGTAGACGATATGCGTTTCCGGATCGTACCCGGCTCCCGGCCAGTTGGTGCCGCCGCTGGCGTTGCCCAGGTTGATCGCCGCAAGCAGGCCCTTGGGATCGCCGACGATAGGCGGCAGGAACATCGGGCCGGTCTTGTAGCGCGAAATATTGTCGCGCGCCTGAGCGCGCATCTCTGGCGTGAAGTCGATCAAGTCGTCAGGCACCTTCATGAAGTTGCGCGCATAGGCCGGCGGCTTGGTGGGAAAAGGCTGCGTGGGCGAAGTCTTTTCGCCGGGCACGTCGGATTGCGGCACCGGCCGCTCCTCGATCGGCCACACTGGCTGGCCGGTCACGCGGTCAAACACATACAGGAACGCTTCCTTGCTCGGCAACGCCACCGCCTTGATCGCCTTGCCGTCGACGTTGACGTCGGCGAGGATTGGCGCCGAGGAAAGATCATAGTCCCAGATGGGGTGATGCACGATCTGGTAGTGCCACTTCCGCTTGCCGGTCTTCAGATCGACGCATACGAGGCTTTCGGCGAAAAGATTGTTGCCCGGCCTCTCGCCGCCGTAATAATCCGAGGTCGGGGTCTCGACCGGCAGGTAGACCAAGCCGAGGTCTTCATCCACCGTCATCTGCGTCCAGACACCGGTGTTGCCGTTGGAAGCCCAGGAGTTGTTCTCCCAGGTATCGTTGCCGAATTCGCCCGGGCGTGGAATGGTGTTGAAGGTCCACAACAGCTTGCCGGTATGCACGTCATAGGCGCGCACCAAGCCTTTGGTGTTGTTGTGAGTGACCACGGTCATGCCTTCCTTGAAGGAAGAGCCCACGATCACCACATCCTTTACCACCAGGGGCGTCGAATGCAGCCCGGCTTCGCCGATTTCGAGATCGATCTGCTGTCCGGTCCCGGTCACCATGCCGGCCTTCAGATCGACGATGCCGTCCTTGCCAAACCCGCCGATCGGCTGGCCGTTGTGGGCATTGAGTTCCACCAGGCGGTAGCCGGTGGTCACGAAGACGACGCGATCGTCGCCACGGCCATCGGTCCAATAGGAGACGCCGCGTCCGGACAACTGGCGGGGCGCAATCGCCGCGCGCTTGCCTTCGCGCAGGCTGTAAACCCAATTAATTTCGCCGGTCTTGGCGTCGAGAGCCACCACATCCCGCCGCGTGCCGGCGGTTGTGTAGATCACTCCCTTGACCATGAGCGGCGTGCCTTCCAGCTTGTATTCGGGGTGGGTTCCGAAGCTGTCGGTTTTGAAGCGCCAGGCGACTTCGAGCTTGTTGAAGTTGGAGGCGTTGATCTGGTCGAGGGGCGAATATTTGGTGCCCTTCAGATCGGCCGTATAGTGCGGCCACTCGCCGTTCTTGGTCGAAGGCTGGCCGCCGGACTGGCCCCACGCCGCAGCTGCCGCCGAGAACAGCACGATCGGTAACACCAAGGTTGTCTGGATTGTGCTCTGATGCATCTTTCCCTTCTCTCCCCCTTCCTTACTGTGGCGGTTCTCGCTCGCCTTTTGAGCGGCCGGACCTTTTATTTGACCGAGACCTTGACGAATGCGTTGGTCCAACAGCACTGGAATCCGCGACCGCCCTTGCCAGTCCAGTCGTTGGCTACCAGGTACAAAACATACTCTCCGGGTTCACTGAACGTCGCCGTAGTGGTGGCCTTTCCGGCGAAGCCCGAAGCCTCGACTCCCGCCGTCTTTTCGACCGGCACCTTCGCATTACCGAACGCCACCGCGCCCGGGCCGCGAAATTTACTCCACGCCAGCGTGACGGGCGGCGTCTTCGGCTTCCGCATGCCGGGAATCAGTTTGGCGTCATCGGAGGCAAACACGGTCAGCTCGAGCGGCTTCGACACCGCAGCCTGGAGCGGAACGGTGATCGGACGCGGGCCCTGGACCGAACGGTCCCCCTCAAAACGGACGACCGGCGGCGTATTCCCGGTCGCATCCTTGAACGGTTCCACTTCCCACAGCGGACTGAGGCCTACCGGAATAGCGGTGGTCTGGCTGTTGGCAGTCAACGTCCAGGTGAGCTTCTGATCGCCGAAATCCTTCGGCACCGTAATGGTGAAAACACCCCATTGCCGCCCCGCCAGGAAGTGGGTCGGCTGACCCCGGTCGGGACCTCCCGGCTCAATCCGGTTTTCGGGACCGATCGGAATGTCGAGCTCCTGCTGCTGATTGCGATTGTAGTAGCCGAGCAGGATGGAGTAGGTTTCATCGGGATTCTGAAACCAGCCTTCAAAGGCGGCCGTGACACTCTGCCCCGAGTTGTGGAAAGGCTCGAGCGGGAGGTTCTGCGCCCCGAGTCTCGCCGCGATGGCGAGGACGATTACCGCATACAGACTTGGACTCTTTAGCCGTCGCATCGCCATCGCCAAAATCTCAAGCTCCGAACGTTATCGGGAGGCGACGGTTGCCGCCTGCTTGGGTTTGTGCTCGTCCAGCCACTGCTTGTACTCCTCATCGCTGAGGTAGGTCACATTCACCCAGGCGTGCGCCATCTCATCGACCGTTCGATCGCCCCAGCCGACCCATTGGTTCGGATCCGGATTGTTCCGGTTCCCCGCCGTATTGTCGTGCCAGGCCGTGACGTGAATCACCGTGCCTTTGGGCAGAACCGGAGCGGCATCGTCGGCATAGATATAGTTGATCATCCAGTTGAAGCTGAAATGGTCCACGTAGCTCAGCATCTCGCGCCGGCCGTCCGGCAAGATGGCTTCCATCGACATCGCCTTGCCGCGCAAGTGCATATGCGGTTGGAAGTTTTCCAATCGAGCAGCCTGCTTCAACGTGTGGAATCCTTCGGTCTCCTCGAGCGAATTCGGCGGGATGTCGAGCAGCGCTCCGCCGTCGCTGATCGCGGTCGCGTTGAACGTCATCAGGCGCGTGCGATGCTGGGGCTCTTGGCCTTTCGGATACAGGTAGACGCCCAGTTCGGCGTGATCGCGAATCTGTTCGCCCACGGCATGCAGGTGGAGTTCCCACCAGATGTGCGCGCCCGGCAGCAGCAGTTTCCCGGAATTGTTCCGGTAGACATCGAAGTTCTTTCCAATCGCCCACTCCATGAGGAGGCCAGGGCCCGCATTCGGATCGAGATCGTCGGCTCCTTGCGCGCCCGGTTCATCCTGCTGAAGCCGCGCCAGAACGTGATGCATGATCCTGCGCCCCGCGGGCGTGCCGGGACGGATCTCGACTGCACGCACCCACCGCGCTTCAGTGATCGGAACCGAGGTGAGCGGCTTGAACCAGACGTCCTGGCCGTGCGCCGGCATCGTGTAATCATCCGACTTCAGCACTAAATCCGGCTGCCCGAACTGACTGACCAGTTTCCAGCCGTCGTAGTCAGGCCACTGCTTGGCCGGCGGCATGTCCTTGGGATCGCCCATGGGGGCGCCCGAATCAACCCAGTGCACGAGGGTCGCAATCTGATCGTCCGACAACGAAATGTCATTGGCGAAATGCTGGATGCCAACGGTCTTGTCGATATGCCACGGCGGCATCTGCCGCGTGAGGACGCGCTCTCGAATGGCTTTCGCCCAGGGGCGTGTCTCCTGGTAAGTCACCAGAGACATCGGCGCCATGGAACCCTTGCGGTGGCAATCCTGGCACTTGGCCTGGAGGATGGGCGCCACGTCTTTGGTAAAAGTGACCGTTTTCTCCGTCAAGGCCGCCGCCATCGACGAACCAGCGATGACACATCCGCCCACGACCAGCGCACTGGCCTTCATGATTTCCCTCATGATCCGTTCCTTTTCCGCCTTGTCCGGTTACCTATCGCTCGGTAGGTATTCTATTTCGCGCAGCAAGTCTTGTCAAGGCCGCCGTGGCCCGCCGTGACTACCAGCTTACGTTCGTTTCGGCCACAAAACGCCTTGATCTTTCTTCGTCACGGGTCCCAGTCCTTTGTAGACGAACTTCTGGATGCGCTGGCCGCGGTAGGTCTCGGTGGTGTAGATGTTGCCCTTCGAATCGGTGGCGATGCTGTGCACGGCGTAAAACTGGCCGGGCTGACGGCCGCCATCGCCGAAGCTGGTCACGACCTCGAGCGATTGCCGGTCGAGAATATGCACCTTCTCGTTGGAGCCGTCAGCCAGATAGATATACTTCTGCTGCGGATCTTTGGAGAAGGCAATGTCCCACACCGCGCCATCGCCGAGCGTTTCTTTAAAAAGGATCTGCTCTTTGACGAAAGTCCCGTCCGGTTTGAAGACTTGGATGCGGTTGTTGACGCGATCGCAAACATAGAGGAGGCCGTCGTCGGAGAGCTCGGCACAATGAACGGGATTGCGGAACTGCTGCGCCGGCGGGGCCAGTGGGTCATAGCGCGGCATCGGCGAATCGTCGGGCTTGTGGCCATAGGCGCCCCAGTAGCGCTTAAAGGCTCCGCTATCGGCATCGTAGACGATCACGCGCCGGTTGCCGTAACCATCTGCGACGTAGACTTCGTTGGTCTTGCGATCGACGAAGATCTTCGCCGGCCGGCCGAGGTTGGCGGTGTCGTTGCTGCCCTTGCTCTCGCCGGACTTGCCGATCTGCATCAGGAATTTGCCGTCCTGGGCGAACTTCATGATCATGCTGTCGTGATAGAGCGGCGGTGCCCCCGGCGGGCGTTGTCCGCGGCCGGCCCCTTCCCGCGGGCCGCCCAGGGTCTCCTCGGCGGGAACGCCCATGGTGGCGGCATTGCCCCCGATCCACACGTTGCCTTTGTAATCGACGGTGATTCCGTGATTCGACGCCGGCCAGACATAGTTGGGGCCGTCTTGGCCGCCCCAGCTGGCGAGCAGATTGCCTGTCTCATCGAATTCGAGAACCGCGGGTGCGGGCGCACAGCACTCCGCCTCCACCACGCCCTTCTGCCGCTTGGGGCCAGGGGGATTGGCGACGGCGTAATTTTCCATGGCTTCGAGCGACCCTTGACGGTGAATGATCCAGATATGGTCACGCCCGTCGACCGAGACTCCGATGGTATTTCCCATGACCCAGTGATTGGGCAGCGGCTTCGGCCACATGGGATCCACTTCAAATCGGGGCGCCTGCACGGCGGCGGCTTCGACGGCGGCCTTCCGTTGGAATACCGACGACCCGATACCGAACGCAATAACGAATCCCACCAGCATCGCGCCGATTGAGAGTTTACGCTTCATACTTTTCCTCCTCCATTGCTCTGGATCGATTTACTTCGCCTCGTAGCCCGCTGGCACCGCTTGGTGCGTACCGATGCGCACCTCCAAGTAGGCAATCTGCGGCGATTCGGTCTCGTCCGACCAATGCGGCGTGTTCGGCGGAATAGTGACATCGCCCCCCGGTCCAACCTGGCGGCTCGTACCATTCTGAACCACGCCCTCTGGCGTGCTTGGGCCGTTCAGCACCTTGACCACGGCCGTGTCGGGCGCCGACTCCCTGGCGCTTTCGAAGGTCCCCCCGGTCGCCAGCGCGGCCTTGCCCTCGATCACGCGGCAGACCTCGGTGATCTGGCTCGGTTCGACCGAACCCCCAGTGGTCGTGGCTATGGTCTTCGCGCGATCGACGGCACCCACGCCCACGTTGTACTCGCGGTTAATGCCGATCACGCGAATGGCCCGGCGCGCCATATGCTGCGTCTCGGCATGGCTCGCCAACGCTACGAGCGCCACCACAATCAGACTCAGCCCTCGGTTCCACATGGCCGGCCTCCATAGGATTTTCAGGCGAGTATACATCAGGAAATCGCGGAAAGCAAAAGGTCTGGCGCCGGAAATTCTACCGATCGACCGGTCTATCGTGTAAGATGAAACGCAAACGCCCATTCGAGAGGAGGAGAGGGTGATGCGAAGTCTGAGGGGAGCGATGATGGCGGTCGCGGCACTCGCGACAGCGAGTGCACTGGCGGAGGCGCCGCCTAATTCGCAGCCCAACCCGTTCCGCACTGTCGAGAACTGGTTCAAGCTGCCGGCGGGACGGATGTGGGGGTCGACGAGCGCCGTCGACGTCGACCGCGACGGCACGAGCATCTGGGTCGCCGAGCGGTGCGGCGCCAATACCTGCGCCGGCAAGATGGACCCGCCGATTCTCAAGTTCGACCAGTCCGGCACGCTGGTGAAGAGTTTTGGCGGCGGCATGTTTGTCTTCCCTCACGGAATCGCGGTGGACAAAGACGGCAACATCTGGGTGACCGACGGGCAGGGCCGCGATGGCAAAGGGCACCAGGTCTTCAAATTCAGCCCGGATGGAGAGGTGCTGATGACGCTCGGCAAGGCCGGAGTGGCCGGCGACGGGCCGGATACGTTCAATCAGCCTGACGATGTGGCCATCGCCCCCAACGGCGACATCTTCGTCTCCGACGGCCATACGCCCGCCATGGGCAACGCGCGCGTCATGAAGTTCGCCAAGGATGGAAAATTTATCAAGCAATGGGGTAGGCACGGATCCGGTCCGGGCGAATTCGAAGTGCCACACGCACTTGCGTTCGATTCCCGCGGCCGTCTATTTGTTGGCGACCGGGCCAATAACCGCATCCAGATCTTCGACCAGGATGGGAACTTCATCGACCAATGGAAGCAATTTAGCCGGCCCAGCGGAGTTTACATCGATAATCACGACGTGATCTACGTGACCGATTCGGAGTCAACCGACAAGCCGGGATACGGATACAATCCAGGCTGGAGGCGTGGCATTCGCGTGGGCAGCGCGAAAGACGGCTCGGTCGCCGCCTTCATTCCGGACCCGCTCTCACCCACCACCGACGGGAAGCTCCCGGCGACGAGCGCGGCCGAAGGCGTCGCCGCAGATGCCGCCGGGAACGTATACGGCGCCGAGGTAGGACCCAAGACCCTGAAAAAATATGCAAGGAAATAGGTGGTCATGAAAGACCGAACTCGTGAGGGGCGCTTCGCGTTGACCCAACTTAGCGTCTTATCGCACGTTCTCAGCGTAATGTTGGCCGGCGGCGCATACGCACAGACCCTGCCATCGCCGCACTTCCATCATTTGCACCTGAACTCAATCGACCCGGCGGCAGCGATCGATTTCTATACTCGCGAGTTCCCCTCGACCACCAGAGCCACCTTCGCCGGGCTTCCGGCCTTGAAGGCGGCGAACGTCTACGTGCTGTTCAACAAAGTGGCCACCCCTCCCCCGCTTGAGCCGCAGACCGCCATCTGGCATTTCGGCTGGCACGTGGTCGACGTCCGCAAGAACCTGGAAATGTACCAGCAGCGAAAAGAGGTCCACCTGCTCCCCTTATACACGACCGACGAAGGCGGTTTCGTGTACGTCAGCAGCGACACCTGGCCGGGTACCGGCGGCGTTCTGGGACTCACCAACGCGCAGATTGCCGAAGCCAAAGCCAAGGGCGTGAAGCCGGCCGGAGGCGCCGGCTTCGCGTACCTCGAGGGTCCCGACGGAGCGATTATCGAATACCAGGGCAACCTGCCGGCCGAGCGCTTCAATCACGTGCATATGTACCAGGAGGACCCGTTCTGCGCCCAGCTCTGGTATCAAAAACATCTCAACGCCTCGCTCAGCCCGGCCGCCTCCCGAAGCGGGCGCACCGAGGCCAACTGTAAGGTCGTTCGCGGAGCCGATCGCAGCTGGCCGGCGCTCGAAAAGGAAGGGATGTTCCGCGTGCCCGGCGCCAATGTCAGCTTCGACGATGTATCGCTCAATTGGTATATGAATCCAGGTCGCCAGCCGCTGGTGAGCACGCGCGGTCACTTGGCCGACCACATCGCGCTGAGCGTGACCGATCTCGACGCCTGGATCGCTAAGCTCAAAGCGGAAGGCGTCACGTTCCTCGACGAGCCCTATCGGTTGGGCGAACAACGCGCGGTGATGATCGAAGGGCCGAGCCGCGAAGCCGTGGAACTGGTCGAAAGCCGGTAATTGTTAAGGGGAGGAGCTATGAAAAAACTAGCCGTTTTGTTGTTCCTGTCTTCCGCCGCCTTTGTTCTGCGCGCGGCTGACATCACGGGTACCTGGGCAGCGGCCGTCATGCTGGACGCCGGCTCGGGCACCGCCAGTTTTGTCTTCGAGCAAAAGGGCGAGACGCTCTCCGGCACCTATTCGGGTGTGCTCGGCCAGGCGAATGTCAGCGGGACCGTGAAGGGTGACCAAGTCGAATGGTCGTTCGACGGCGGACCGGCTGGCAAAGTAACGTTCAAAGGAGCCCTCGACGGCGCGACCAAGATCAAGGGGACCGCCGAATACGGGCAGTTAGGGAAAGGAACCTTCACCGCCGAAAAGAAGTGACAACCCAACCCCCCGGGCCGCTCTCGCCCGCTTCCGATCAGGCGGCGGGGCGGGCGGCAGCGCCGGTGAGGAAAATCGCCCCCAGCAGCTCGCCCCAAGCCCGCGCCGATAACGGCCCGCTCGGCCGATACCATATCTCGACACGGTTCATCAGCCCCAGCAGGCTCAGACACAGATACTTCACATGAATGTCCGCCCGCAGCAGCCCCGCCCCCTGCGCCTCCTGCAACACCGACCGCACCCGGTTCTCGTAGGCAT
>Ga0306922_10003702_pt1 | contig 14356 bp, 10 predicted proteins | sample sta12Cox44000082_FD_203758 | JGI IMG/M metagenome (GOLD analysis project Ga0306922, IMG submission 203758) | Lab enrichment of tropical soil microbial communities from Luquillo Experimental Forest, Puerto Rico - statoxic.12C.oxic.44.000.082 (v2)... | ecosystem: Environmental > Terrestrial >... | reverse complement strand
GTCACGACAACGGGTTGTCGATCTGCTGAATTCGCGAGGAGATTTCAGCGATTCAATGCCGTTGCTTCTCAATTTTCTGGGTCTGCGTGATCCAAAGAATCCTGAACCGAAACACGATCCTGCTACCCGAAAGCATAGGCTGCTCGCCTTTGTTCGCCATCTCATACATTCGAGACCGGCCGACGAAACGGTGTTGATCGTTGTCGAGGACTTGCACTGGATCGATCCGGCCAGCGAAGAGTTTCTGGAGGCGCTGGTCGATGCGGTCGTTGGCACAAAAACATTGGTGCTTCTGAATTTTCGGACCGGCTATTTCGCCCGGTGGATGCAGCGATCGCACTATCGTCAAATCTCACTTGAGCCGCTTCCGGCTTCAGAGGCCAGCGAACTGTTGAGGAGTCTGTTGGGCGACGATCTTTCCCTGGCACTGTTAGCCCGTAACATTGGAGAGCGCGCCCAAGGTAACCCGTTCTTTCTGGAAGAACTGGTGCGCTCGCTCGTCGAGCGTGGCGACTTTGAAGGTCAGCAGGGGGCATATCGACTAAAGGCCGGAATAGATGTGATCCCTCTGCCAACGTCAGTGCAGGCGGTGCTTGCTGCGCGCATTGACCGGTTGAGGGAGCCATCGCGCCAGGTGTTGCAAACCGCATCTGTCATTGGCCGTGAGGTGTCGCGCGCGATCCTGGACCGCGTCGCCAACTTGCCGGAAGGTCAGGTAGCGGAAGCCCTTCGGCAACTGCGACGTGCCGAATTGCTCTACGAGTTGCCCCCCTCAAGTCCGGCGACACATGCGTTTTGGCATCCGCTGATTCAGGAAGTAGCCTACCGATCCCTTTTGCATGGACGACGTTCCGAGCTTCATCGCGAAGTCGCACGGGCCGTGGAGAGCCAATTTGCTTCTCGGCTCGATGAGTACTCGTCTCTGGTCGCATTTCACTTGGAGCAAGCGGGGGATCTGCTGCCTGCCGCGCAGGCCCATGTGCGTGCTGCCATGTGGGTCGGTGCAAAGGATCCGAATCAGGCAGTGCGAAGCTGGAGCAAGGCGCGGGAACTGGTTGTTGCCCTCCCGCGCACCGAAACATCTGACTATCTTCGGATGATGGCTTGCGGCCAGATCATGAACATCGGATGGCGTGAAGGCCTCTCAGCAGAGGAAGCCGAGCCCTATTTTGAAGAGGCCAAACAAATAGCCCTGCGGAGTGGCAACACGCGCGCCAACGCTATGCTGCACTCCGGCTTCGGCAGGGTCCTCGCGATAAGAGGATCGGCTGACGATTATGTCGAAAAGGTGCGTCAGGGATTGGCTCTGGCCAAAGAGGCCAACGACCAGAGCCTGGAAGTGATGCTGACGGCGGGATTGAGCCATGCACTGCGGCTCTCGGGCCGTCTCGCCCAGGCTCTCGAAGCCAATATTGAAGCGACCAATCGCGCAGGCGAACTCAGCAAATTTCATCGTCAGATACTTGGTTTCGATCTTGAACCCTGGCTGATGACGTTGCGCGGTCAGTTGCTGGTCATGCTTGGACGCGGCGACGAAGCGCGCCCCTTTCTTGATCGCGTGATCGCCATGAGTACCGACGAGATAAATACCACCGATCATGTCATGCCAAGCATTTCGTACGTTGACCTGGCCTGGGCCCGACATGACGTCTGGCTCGCAGAGCGACATGCCGAGCGGGCGTACTCGATGGCGATACGGAGCGGCGTTCCGTACCTCCGAACGTATGCGACGGCATGCCGTGGTCTCTCTCAAATCGTGGCGGGTAAACCGAGCGGGGCCATTGAAGATTTGACTGCTGCCCTGGATTTCGCCCGACGAAGAAGCGCTGGGCTCGAATACGAACCGAGAATGTTGGCTGATCTGGCCAATGCCTACCGGCTGAAGGGTGATCTTGCGATCGCGTTGAGAACGGCAGATGACGCAATAAAAACTTCGATGATCAGGCACGCCAGGATCGCCGAGTGTCTGGCGCGCATTGTGCGTGCCCAGATACTTTTCGTGTCCGGGGAGATCGTGAGTTTTCGGGAAGAGCTTGGACGAGTCGATTTGCTCTTTGAAGAGACTGGCGCCGCACTTTATAGGCCGCTTGTTCAAAACCTTGAAAACGGGATGGCGCGCATTTCCTTGAGCAATGTTCAAATTGGCGATAGCGCGGCTGTCGGGGACAAGTAATTACGTCTCACCGGCGCTGCAGGTCACTGCCACCAATGACCCGGACGCGGCTCCAGGTTCAATTTGGGGAAAGAGCTCAATCGTCGCATCGAGCGTAGTAACTTCTGATCAGCCTGTAGTGCGAATGTGAAAGCTCAAACTCCTCGTGGAGGCAGCGGCCCGCGTCGCGAAAAATTTTTCTTCCCTCGCAATCGAAATGTTCAAAATGCAGCCTGATTATTCTCGCGTTGTCGAGATAGGTCGCAAAGTAGTGCGCGGCGCTGGGTCTCTCGCTGCACATGTGAATCACGGCATTTCGTATTTCGGGTGGAAGGCGATCGATATGCTCCGGATTCCAGGGGTCGTCGTGCGAAAAGCCGCCGTGCGCAAGGGCGCCAGACTGAGCACACAGCACAAGTAACAAAAGAAAGATGAAAGGTGATCCGGGAATAGAGTGTGTTTTCCAAGCGGTCATGCGCGTCGACCCAAACGGTTCGAGAAACCGTCTCAGCCACTACATCCCTGCCTTATCCGGATCATTGCCTGCGATCATTGGCAAATCCGGATCAAAGCATACGAAAACGCCGCTCTTAACTATCGCGCATTGATATGGATCAACGTCGTGCCGGTCTCGGGTTCGACAGGGCTTCCGCCTGACATCAAGGCGGGCGTGACTGCGTCAAAGAAGCGGCCTCACCGGCTGCCCGGTGAGGCCGAAGACTGCCGAGAGAGGAGGAATTTGGCTATTGAGGCATCAATCGCTCGAGTTCATTTAGCCGCCTCATCGCGTCCTGCTGGCGAAGCATACCATAATTGATGTTGCCAGCATTGAGTGAGCTGCCGCTCTGATACGGATATTGCTCGAAATCGCTGAAGAACTCCTTGACCTTCCCTTGAATGGGAACGAGCAGCCAGATGTTTCGTGCCAGGAACTCGATAGCGCCCCCACCTTCTTCAAGGCCTTTCTCGTAGGGATCCATGCGCAGATTTGCGATGAGCGCCCAAGCTGACGTTTCGCGAACCCCTGTTGCGATGTTGCCCTTGGTTGTTGCGAAGCTGAGCTTCCAATCGTTCCATCGCAGCGCGTTGAGATTGCCGCCTTGATCGAAATAGTAGATCGCATCTCGTGGTCCTTGCTTCGCCTCACCCTTGAAGTAAGGCAGGAAGTCGTAACCATCGAGGTGGACCTTGAAGGTTTTGCCGCCCGCGCCGGCAAAGCCGGTCTTCATTTTTTCCTTGATGTCGGGGATGCCCGCGGCCGCGCATAGCGTCGGGAACCAGTCGATGAGCGAGATGATGTCGTTGTACTGCGTTCCCGGCTTCACCACGCCCGGCCAACGCACCATCATCGGGATACGGAAGCCGCCTTCCCAGGTCGTGCCCTTCTCGCCGTGGAACATTGTCATCGCGCCGTCGGGCCACAACGCGATCTCGGCACCGTTATCGGTCGTATAGAGCACGATCGTGTTGTTCGCGATGCCGAGGTCGTCGAGCTGCTGGAGAAGCTCGCCGACCATGCCGTCGTGCTCGACCATGCCATCCGCGTGAATGCCCTTTCCGGTCTTGCCGAGCGATGCCGGTTTCAGGTGAGTAAAGACATGCATGCGTGTGGAATTGAACCAGCAGAAGAACGGCCGGTTGGCTCGAGCCTGGCGGCCGATAAAATCCTTGGCCGCCCCCAGGAACTCCTCGTCGACTGTGGGCATGCGCGCGATGTTCAGAGGACCTGTGTCCTGAATCTTTCCATCGGCTGAGGATTTGATGACGCCGCGCGGTCCGTACTGCTTTCGGAAGGCCGGGTCCTTCGGATAGAAGTATCCTTCCGGCTCTTCCTCGGCGTTGAGGTGATAAAGATTGCCGAAGAACTCGTCGAAGCCGTGCTTTGTCGGCAGGTGTTCGTCACGATCGCCAAGATGGTTCTTGCCGAACTGGCCGGTAGCGTAACCTTGCGTCTTCAGCGCGTCGGCAATGGTCGGCATCCAATCCTGAATGCCATGCGGATCGCCCGGCATGCCGATGGTAAGAAGGCCGGTGCGGAACGGCTCCTGACCGAGAATGAACGATGCGCGTCCGGCCGTGCAACTTTGCTGACCATAGGCGTCGGTGAAAATAGCGCCTTCACGCGCAATGCGATCAATATTGGGCGTGCGATATCCCATCAGGCCCATGGTGTAGGCGCTGATTTGAGGCACGCCGATATCATCGCCGAAGATAACAAGGATGTTCGGTTTCTGTCCGGCGGCCGGTGCCGCTTGCTGCTGCGCCTGCGCCGTTTTGACGGGCGCTGCTGCTGTCAGGGCCGTCGCCGCCGCGAGCGCGGTACCGCCCAGCAGCATATTGCGGCGATTGACGGAATGATCGACGGGCGTTGAAGCCGAGAAGGAGGTATGCGGCGTGTCGGTATCGTTCATCACGGACTCCCAATTCCGGTTGCCCCGCCGGGGACGAGACACCGGCGAGGGGTGTTGAGGTGCGAAGTTTGGGGGTTGCCGAAAATGCCGACTAGTTGGACTCAGGTCCAATAGCTCTGGTCATATACGTTTATCGGCCCACTAACGTGATCATCGCGCCCAGAGGTCCGCTTTTAAGCGCGGGAGCGGCCAGGCGCCGATCACTCTGCAATGTCGTCTTTTGACCTCTAAGCAGACGTTGTCATCGACCGTTGCGGGTCACTATGAGCGAGCGCGGCGGACCGCCCGCGCAAGAGCATCTTTACAAGTATCGCTTAGGCTAGCGGCAGCGGACCTCAGGCAAGCAGCGAACTGTCCCCCTCCACGCTCGACGCCCGCACACTGTTGCCGAAGATGGGCGCTGCACTCTTTGTGAGACCCGCGAACCTCAGCGAACTTAGCAAGCGTCACTAGGCATGGAAATGAGACATCGCGGATGTGTTCCCTCATGCAGGCCCGGAGGGCGTTGTTTCCCGGCGGAATACCTGGGCACAGGTTCCTGAGGTCGGCTATGCAATGCCCTACCAACCTTTCTTGTGCCGTCGCATTTGATGACCACCATATCAAGATGGTGCCAATCATCAGAATGATCTTCACCACGGAAGGTCCTCCCACCGCTGGTGGCTAAAATATCCGGCAGCGAAGAACTTATTGGCTTCGCGAGGCTAAATCAAATGGGCGATACAGCCCTCGCGATCACCCGGGCGTGTCTGCGATTGGCCCACAATCAGACATCGATGATCACCTCGTCGAGCCGAAATGAACCTTGGTGCCCTCACGAAGACCTTTGCTCGGTGCCAGCTATCCGGCGGCGCCGCCTACCAGCGGATGTCAAGCTCCACCGGCGATCCGTCGAATCGCGTTATCGCCGTTCCCTTTTGATCAGCCTCCGGTCGCCGCATGGATCTGTGGAAACCAGCCGACGCACGCGTCGCGGCGCTTTTCGGACGCAAACTTTGATAGCTCATCGTGCATGCGCATCCGGGGAAAATGGCGAACCGCGAACGCGGCCTTCGTTTTCCATTGATCTGGATCAACGTGAAGTAGCTAGGTCGACGGAGTAGTGAACGTACAAAATGTGAGCCGGAGGACTCGGATGATTTTGCCCCGGGCGGTGAAGGTTGCGTCGCTAATCCTTTGGTTTTTCGTGCTCACCCCATCGGCGGTCATGGCGCAAAATCAGCAGGCGCCCAGCGCTGCGCCGCCAAGTCAATCGACGCCAGCCGCTTCGCCGGCCCAGCCGGCGCCGACGGCGGCTCCCCCAGCTCAGCCAGCGCCCGCCGAAAAGCTACTCAAGCCCGAAGAGCTCGAAGCGCTCGTGGCGCCGATCGCGCTCTATCCAGACAATCTGCTCTCTCTGGTCCTGATGGCCTCGACCTACCCGGTCGAGGTTGTACAGGCCGATCGCTGGGCAACGGAAAACAAGAAGCTGAAAGGCGAACGGCTGAAGGCGGCGGTTGACAGGCAATCCTGGGATGACAGCGTGAAATCGCTGGTCGCCACACCCGACGTCCTTGCAATGATGAGTTCGCAGCTCGATTGGACCGTGAAGCTGGGCGAAGCGGTTCTGGCGCAGCAGTCGGAAGTCATGGATGCCATTCAGCGCTTGCGTGCGAAAGCTGATGCCAACAACAAGCTGACCTCAACCAAGGAGCAGAAGGTCACCAAGACCCAGGAGGCTGGCAGAACGATTATTGCGATCGAGCCGACCGATCCGAACATGCTCTATGTCCCGTACTACGATCCCGCCGTCGTGTACGGCACGTGGCCGTACGCGGACTATCCGCCATATTATTGGGGATACCCCGGATACATCGCCGGCGGGCTGATCGCGGCCGGACTTGCATTCGGTGCGGGCTGGGCTCTCAGCAATTGGGGGGGCGGCCGATATTGGTGGGGCGGCGGAGTCAATTGGGGCAATGCCGGCATCATCGCCAATCGGCCACGGGTGAATCCGCTCGGCGGGACCAACTGGCAACACCGGCCCGACCGCCCCGGAGCAGGGCTACGGCCCGGTGCCGGACAGCGGCCGAGCATAGGACAACTTCCTGCTGGTGGTAGACCCGGTGCAGGACAACGGCCCGGCGCTGGCAGGCCTGGCGCAGGACAACGGCCGTCGGGCGGCCGGCCGAGGGCAGCGCAGCGACCTTCCCGCGGGCGAGGCGGATTAGGAAACGTGAGGTCTGGACGAGCGCACGTTGCGTCAGGACGGCGCGCGAGTATCGGCCGTGGAGGTTTCCGCGGAGGCGGCGGCATGCGAGCCCGCGGCGGTGGTGGGTTCCGCGGCGGTGGCTTCCGTGGTGGTGGTCGCGGCGGCGGACGGCGATCCGACATCACGGTCAAGCACGACATCGTCCTGCTTGGCCATCTCGCCAACGGTCTTGGCTATTATCGCTTCAGCTATAACGGCAGCGATCGCGCCTATGTGGGCGTCATAGCGCAGGAGGTGCAGCAGGTGATGCCGCAAGCAGTAGCTCGTGACGGCGACGGTTACCTGCGCGTCCACTACGACGAGATCGGCGTCAAATTCCAAACTTATGAAAATTGGCTTTCGTCGGGCGCGCGGCCGCCAAACGCTGTCCCGATTTCACGCTGATGCTCGCTCTCAACCCGTAGGAGTGCGCCCATCAAATCGGCCGCTGGCCGGAGCCTATCATGAATGCGATAGGCAGGTTCAGTCCATCGTCTGATTTGTAGACGTTTGCGCAACGTTCGAACGCGGTTCGGATCAAGTCTTGAGTCGCCTGATCTTGACGCCTGATGACAGAACCGGTCAGAACGAGACTGCCCAATCCACCTCGCCAAAGAGTCTCCGTATCGGGGACGAGGTAGGTCGCTGCGTACTCCGTGACCGCAACTTCCGTGAGTCCAGCTCCCTCCAGCAGCCGAAGGAATTCGCCCGAGTTGGAGAAACGAAACACATTGTGGCCCTGTGGCACGTCCAACGGTACCGATACGCCAATCTCCGTAATGGCTTCACGGAAGATGCCTTGGATTCGCTGACGCGCCGGATCATGCCACCAGGCGAATGCAATGCATCCTCCGGGCGATAAGGTTCGTACGCACTCTGCGACGGCAAGTTCTGGCTGGGGAAAATGTCCAAGCCCGAAAGCGCAGACGACTGCGTCAAACGCGTGATCAGGAAATGGGAGATGTTCTACGTCAGCTTCACGAAATTCGATCGCGGGGTACAATCGCTGCGCCAGTTCGATCATCCGTGGGGACAAATCAACGCCGACCGAGCGTGCGCCGCGGTTTGCGGCTTCGGCTGCAAGAGCACCTGGCCCGCTCGCGACATCCAACAGACGTGTTCCGGCGCGCAATCGCACTGCATCGAGAAGGGGATTGGTAGCCAGCGCAGTCACGGCTGAAAAAAATGCGTGATAGCTGTTTGCCAAAGCATCATGACCTTGGCGTTCGAATGCGCGCAGTCGTTCCGCCTCGCTGCTCGACAATTCACCTGGAGGCATGATCATCCCCCTCTGGACGGACTTTCCCAAAACCGCGCAACACTAACAGCTCTCGGAGAGCGGCAACATAATGTTCAGATCTGGCCCGACGCAGACCTCCCACAACGTAAGCTCTCATGTCGAATTGCTCGGGGTAGCGCGCACTCGTTATGCTCAGCGCGAGTTGTTCCGGGTTTGACCCCATGCGGACTTCGCGGTTTGGCTCGGTGGGTGCTCAATATCCGCTCTGGAAGATGCCAGGCTTCTGTCCAAATTCGCGGTCCTTGGTGGGCACATGGTATCGCCGCCACCGAACCTGGTCCCGCAACGAACTCCCGGCGTAGCGCTCGGCCTTGATATACCGCCGCCGCTGCTCGTCCGCGCCGACGAGGTGATCGAGTAACAGCCGTTTTGCTGCGGCGCATGAGTCTCCTGTTGGCCCGAAGCTGGCGTGATGACGTGCGCCCACCACCATGCAATGTCGCCTTGAACCAGAGACACATTTGTTCTCGACTGAGGCTTGTTCGATAGCGCGCTCTCGTGGGAGGGTGATTGCGAACGCGAATTCACACGAGAGCCATCGGCAAATCTTCGCTTGGAAGCACTGTTGCCAACGCAGGAATGTATGACTACGCTTTACCTCAGGTAGGCCCAAACGGTCTTTCGATCGGCCGCACATTCATGTCCAAGTTCCTTCGCATCGGAGTCCATCAGTCGAACGTTTCCGGATACACGTCAAAGGCATGGTGCGTTCGACGGGTTGGCTCGACGGTTTTCCTGAAGTGGGGCGCTGTGGAGGTCCGTGGCGTCGGAGACGGGCGAAAGGTTTACTGGACGCTTCCACCGAGGGCGAAAACAATTCGTTGCGGCACGGTGCAGCGTGCCAAAGACTATGCAAAAACCGCAATCGCGCGGCGACGCAATCATCGCTATGAACCGCTGGCTGGAAATATTGCGATCCGGCGCCGAACCGCCGATCGCGGCGCCGAGCTCGAACAAGCGCTCGCCACGATCCTCTTTGTCGATATCGTCCGGTCTACCGAAAAAGCCGCGCGGCTGGGCGATTCGCGTTGGACACAGGTGATGAATCACTATTACGCCGCCGTCCGTAGAGAGCTGAAGACTTTGCGCGGAAGAGAAGTCGTGACGACGGGGGACGGACTGCTCGCGACGTTCGGCGCGCCGGCTGCCGGGGTCCGTTGCGCGACCGCAATCCGCGAGGCAGTGCGCACGCTGGGGCTGGAGATCAGGGCGGGGCTGCACGCGGGCGAATACAAGGTGAGCGGGGCAGAGGTGTTCGGTCTAGCGTTTCACATCGGCGCGCGCGTCGCCGCGAAAGCGCGTGCGGGCGAAATCCTGGTCTCGAGCGCGGTCAAGGATCTGATGTCGCAGTCCGGAATCCGCTTCAAGGATCGCGGCGTTCACCAGCTCAAAGGCGTGCCGGAGCGATGGCACCTGTACCGGGTCGAACATTAAGGTTTTCCGCAAGAGTGGACACCGGTTTTGTAATCGGTTCGATGTTGCGACTGCAGGTGCCGAGAGTGGGCAGGGCGAACCGCCGGGCAAATCAAACGTTTCGTATTTCGTAGGGTTACGATTTCTGTTTTGATGACCTGCATCGAAAACTGAAGCCCTGCGCAGCGGGGATTACAGTGAAGCGGCGCTCCTTCATCGCCCTTGCCGGGAGTGCGGCGGTCTGGCCGGTGTGCGCTTGGGCCCAGTCAGCGCTGCCCCGGATGGCGTGCTCAGTGGCGGAACGCCAAACTCCGATTTTCACTCGGCGAGCATTGGCGGCGCTGGAGCAGGGTCTCGCCGACAATGGCATGACCCGGAATCGCGATTGCCGGGGCGCATGAGAATCCTCATGCAGTCGCCAACCTGCGCTGGCGCATCCGCAATCAATGCCGAAAATGAATTGATCGATGCTCAATAGGATGTCGACCCGCACCGACGATGTCCTTTAGATACGTTTTATCCATCCGCCCTGAGCGATGACGAAGTTCTGACCAGCGAGTTGCGCGTCGTGGGGAAACAGCCCCACGGAAAACAGCCGGACCACGCCGGAGGTGAGGGGAATGCCGTACAGAAAATATGGGTGGCTTGCGCGAGCCTTCGTTGCTGCCGACCGCGCAGGGGCGGACAGAACATGACCAAGGTCGCATTGTCAGGCGCAGAAGGACAGCTAGGGCAATTTTTGCGTCGAAGGTTGCTCGCTCAGGGTGTCGACCTTCGCTCCGCTGGTCGTTATCCGTTAGAGCCGCTTCGTTCTGGGGAGGACCTGACGCACGGCGATTTGCGCGATTCCGATAATGTCGACCGACTTCTACAAGCAGTTGACGTTCTGATCCACATGGCGGGCACAAGCGTCGAGCGGCCATTGCCCGAAATCATCGAGAACAATTTGGTTGGGCTGCACGAGGTCTACGAGGGTGCGCGGCGACACCGTGTGAAACGCGTCGTATTTGCCAGCTCGAACCATTCGATCGGCATGCATGAGGCAACTGAAAGGCTCGGGCTGGATTGTGATTTTCGCCCCGACGGCTTCTACGGCCTGAGCAAGATGTGGGGCGAGGGGCTGGCTCGACTTTACTGGGACAAGCACGGCATCGAGAGCGTCTGCGTGCGAATCGGCAGTGCGCTCGAGCGACCGACCGAATTCCGCCACCTCAGCACCTGGTTTGGCCTCGAAGATCTGATGCAGTTCATCAATTGCTGCATTAACGCGCCGAATGTCGGCTTCCTTACGGCATGGGGCGTGTCGAACAATACGCGCAGCTACTGGACGCCGACCGACTGCGCGCGTCTCGGTTACCAGCCGATGCAGAATTCCGAAGACTTCGCCGCAGAGATCTTGCGACAGCAGAACCCGCTCGACGCAATCGGTCAACGATATCAAGGCGGCAGCTTCGCACGCTTCGACTACACATTGCACGATCAACGAGCGCGCAGCCGCTGACGAGCGCCTCGACATAACGACATCAGCGTCAAAAGACACCGTCCACGAGCCACCGCCGGGAGGAAAGATGAAAGAGTCAAACCTTCAAGCCTTCACCAAGGCTACCACTCACTACCGCTGGGTCATTTGCGCACTGTTGTTCGTCATCACGACGATCAACTATATGGACCGCAACATCCTCGGCGTGCTTAAGCCGACGATTCAGAGCGACCTGCATTTCACCGAAACCGACTTCGGCAACATCATCTTCTTTTTTTCGATAGCCTATGCCATCGGCTACGCTGGAATGGGGTGGCTTACGGACAAGATCGGAATCCGCCTTGGTCTTGCCGCAGCCGCGATCCTCTGGTGCCTTGCATCCACCGCGCACGGCATGGTCGCCTCCGTCTCGGGTTTCATCCTTGCCCGCATTGTGCTTGGTCTAGGCGAAGGAGGGAACTTCCCGACCTGCATCAAGACGATCGCCACCTGGTTTCCCGTGCGTGACAGGGCGCTCGCCACCGGTATCTTCAATAGCGGCAGCAATATCGGCGCGATGCTGGCGCCGCTGATCGGTGCCCTGGTTGTCAGCTTGTCCGGCTGGCAAGCCGCCTTCTACGTCACGGGAGCGATCGGGCTGGTTTGGGTGGCCTATTGGCTGATGAGTTACCGCAGCCCCGCCGAACATCCCCGCGTATCGCCGAGCGAACTCGCCTACATCAACAGCGATCCCGAAATCGCGACAAAAAAAATTCCCTGGGCCAAGTTGCTCGCCTATCCCGGCACCTGGGTCTACATTGTTGGCGCCGTGCTCACCAATCCGGCCTGGTGGTTCTACAACAACTGGGTTCCGAGCTTCCTCAACAGCAAGTTTCATGTTTCCCTGTTTGCGGTTGGGTTGCCTCTCGTCGTGATTTATTTGCTCACCGATGTCGGCTCGATCGTGGGCGGTTGGGTCTCTTCGACCCTGATCAAGCGCGGCATCGATGTGTTCCCCGCCCGAAAGATCACGCTGCTCATCTGCGCAGCCTGCACCTTGCCGGTGTTTCTGGCGCAGCAGTTGGACAGCATGTGGGCCGCGGTGGTTCTGATCGGCATCGCCATGGCCGCGCACCAGGGATTTTCCGCCAATCTCTTCACGCTGGTATCGGACACCATGCCTCGTGGCGCGGTGGCTTCCGCAGTCGGGCTGGGAGGCGCCATAAGTTCTTTGGCAGGAGCCTTTTCCGCTGCGGCCGTCGGTCGTGTGCTCGACGCAACTGGAAACAACTACACCATTGTGTTCTTTGCTTGCGCCAGCGTCTATGTGATTGCAACCGCGATCATCCACTTTGTCCTGCCGCGCACCAGGGCTTCCTTGGCTACGGCCGACGACGGGCTGGTATCAGTTGGCTGAGGTTTCGTTCGGTCAACGTCTGCGAGCGCGCAAACAATGTGGTAAGTTGCTTTCGTGAGGGCCTATGAGACGCAGGAGTGCATCAGTCCTTAGCGGCGCTGCATTCCGCATCGAATCCGATGTTCGGCACTTGTCTCTCGAGGTGCGAGGGTCTGCCCCCCGTGGCAGTGAGCGGAAGAAAAACGACCCATTGAGGACCGCAATCTTGAGCCGCGCGGCAAGACGATAGAGAGGTGATCAAGCATGGTTGGGACAATCTACCTTCTTATCCTCGTCGCTGCATTCGTAGGCATCGTGATCTGGGTGTTCGGCCGCAAGCGCAAAGCGCGCTTCGAGGCAGATGCCCGGATTCCTCTCGACGATAAAAAGAGAAATCCATGACGATGGCAGAATGCCATTTTATCTGAGGCGAGACGGCCTATCAGGCTCGCGTGTTGTGTCGAGTGATGAGTTGATCGGCAACGTCGTTTAGGTCATCGCCTACCATGTGAGGCTCAGGGCCAACCCCCAGCACGTCATTTCCGGCACGTTTGATCAGCGCTGCCTCCCAGCCGGCCGCGACGGCGCCGAGAGTGTTCCATGCGTGGCAGGCTATAAGACAGAGCTCGGAAGGCTTAACTCCGAGCTCGCTCCTTACACGCTAACCCGCCTGATGGCATGAGTTAGGTTACAAAGAGAGGAGGCTTAAATGGCGCCCATCAAGTACCGCATGGCGGATGTCGATGGTTTCGGAATTTTCTATCGTGAGGCGGGGCCGGCGGATGCGCCGAAGCTGCTGTTACTGCACGGCTTCCCCAGCGCGGGTCACATGTTCCGCGATCTGATCCCGCTGCTTGCCGACAGATTTCATATCGTGGCGCCGGACCTTCCTGGATTTGGTCAGTCCGACATGCCACCACGGGAAAAATTCAGTTACACCTTCGACAACATTGCCGGCGTGATTGATCGTTTTACCGAGGTCATCGGATTCGATCGGTTTGCAGTGTATGTCTTTGATTACGGCGCGCCGACAGGCTTCCGCCTCGCCCTCCGCCATCCCGAGCGGATCACTGCCATAATCTCGCAGAACGGCAACGCCTACGAGGAAGGGCTTAGTGATGGCTGGACTCCGATCCGGGCCTATTGGCAGCACCCGACGCCCGCGAACCGAAACGCGCTCCGCGCGTTCCTTGCGCCGCAGACGACCCGGTGGCAGTACACCCACGGCGTCCCCGACCAAACGATCGTGTCGCCGGACGGTCAGAGTCTTGACAACTTCTACCTGGCGCGCCCCGGTGCCGATGAAATTCAGCTCGACCTTTTTGGCGACTACAAGAGCAACGTCGCGCTCTATCCGTCATTCCAGGAATACTTCCGCACGCAACAGCCGCCGCTCTTGGCGGTGTGGGGCAAGAACGACCCGTTCTTCCTGCCGCCCGGTGCCGAAGCGTTCAAGCGGGACAATCCTCGTGCGGTTGTCCGCTTCTTCGACACCGGCCACTTCGCGTTGGAAACGCATGCTCGCGAGATTGCCGAAAGTATCCGCGATTTCCTCAAATAGTGAGGTCAGTCTGGCCTGAGGTGAAGCCGAGCTTTTGGAACTCGGGCTACCTCATCATCGAAGGATGCGCCGGCACGAGCTCATGACGGTTGCTGGCGGTGCGCTTCGACTTATCTTCGTACGCGCCATACTGAAATTTTATGCGTGGGGTCGAGGTCAAGTGGCTCAAGGAAATCGAACCTTTCACCACGGCCGAGCCGCGCCGCCAATCCGTCCGGAGCGAGTCTGACAAGATCCTGGTCGGGATCTGCCGAGCAAATGACGACGTAGTCGACACGACGATCGGACAATATTTGACGCGCAGTCAGTACTGGCGCCAGCATGAGCGTGAGCATCGCGAGGTTGCCATCGTTATTGCGATGGTAGGGCGCTGCAAAAACGGCGTGATCGGTCTCGGCAAGAATTGTCGGCCCAAGATCGATCGGTGCCATCAC
>Ga0306922_10003699_pt1 | contig 14358 bp, 10 predicted proteins | sample sta12Cox44000082_FD_203758 | JGI IMG/M metagenome (GOLD analysis project Ga0306922, IMG submission 203758) | Lab enrichment of tropical soil microbial communities from Luquillo Experimental Forest, Puerto Rico - statoxic.12C.oxic.44.000.082 (v2)... | ecosystem: Environmental > Terrestrial >... | reverse complement strand
GTCATCCAGGCCGACGGCGGCACACGCACCGCGTCGATTACCGGCGCGTTCGTCGCGCTCGCGCTCGCCCTCGAGAAGCTGCGTGACCGCGGCGCCATCGGCACGATTCCGGTCATTGACTACGTCGCCGCGACGAGCGTGGGCATCGTCGACGGCATGGCGCTGCTCGATCTGGCGTACGACGACGACAGCCGGGCAGAGGTAGACATGAATGTGGTCAAGACCGGAGACGGCCGCTTCATCGAGGTGCAGGGGACGGCCGAAGGGTCCCCGTTTGGGCAAGAGGCGTTGCTCAGGCTGCTCGACCTGGCCGATCGGGGCATTCAGCAGCTGGTCGAGAAGCAGCGAGCGATCGTCGGCCATCTGGTGAAACGGCTGGCCTAGCATGCATCTGTGGCGTGCGATCCTTCCGACGCCGCTCGGCGACATGGTGGCCATGTCGTCGAATGAGGGATTGTGCGCGCTCGAGTTCATCGGACCCGACAGGCTGGACCGCGTCGACCAGAGCGTCACGCGCAGTCTGACCCGGCTCGAGCGACGCCTGGCACGGTGGTTCCCACCTCACGACGTTCGGAACGGCCGGACGGCGGTGATCGAGCGGGCTCATGACTGGCTGCAACGGTACTTCGAGGGAGCCGGTACTGACATCGGAGATCTGCCGCTCGACATGCGGGGCGCCGCGTTCGAGCGGCGAGTCTGGAAGGCACTGCTTGCGATCCCCCCCGGCGAGACGACGAGCTATGGCACCATCGCCAAGGCTCTCGGATCCGCGGGAGCGTCACGCGCTGTGGGGCTCGCCAACGGCGCCAATCCGATTGCGATCATCGTGCCGTGCCATCGCGTCATCGGATCGAGCGGATCGCTGACCGGCTACGGAGGCGGGCTCGGCCGCAAGAAGTGGCTCATCGATCACGAACGCCGGTGGCGCCGCGACGGTCTGTTCTGAGAAGAAAAGTCTTCAGGGCGCGGAACGCCTGGCCGCGGTGGCTGGCCGCCGCCTTTTGGTCCGCCGTGACCTCAGCCAGCGTGCGGCCGTACGGCGGATAGAAGAAGATCGGGTCGTAGCCAAAGCCACCCGTTCCGCGCGGCGGCATCACAATCCTGCCCTCGATGACGCCGCGCGTCTCGAACAGGATGTCGCGGCCGCGCGCGAGCGTGAGCGCGCATACGAATCGCGCTGAGCGATCGGCCTCGGCGCGTGTCGCGTGATCGGTCGCTGATCCCACCCTATGCCCACTCGCCGTGTGGAGCGCGGCTTCGATGAGCTCGAACTTCTCCGGATACGGTGTGCGGGGCCCGCCGTAGCGCGCCGACTCGACACCGGGGAGGCCGCCGAGCGCAACAATCTCCAGGCCGGAGTCTTCTGCGACCGTCGTCTCGCCGGTTGCCACGGCATAGTACAGCGCTTTTTGACGGCTGTTCTCTTGAAAGGTTCGTCCCGTCTCCTCCGGCGCCTCGAGACGCGGCCAGGCGTCCAGCGTGATGAGTTGAATCGGGGCGCCCTCGAGCAGCGCGCGAATCTCACGGATTTTGCCCGAGTTGGTCGTGGCGACGAGAAGACGCATGACCGACAGCCTAACTGAGAGGCTGGCCGCGGGCGGCGACCTCGAAGGTCGGCCGCCCGGGGTGGGCTCGGCGGGCAGGTTCGGTCGGCTGGCAGACGGCTCGAGGTAAGACTTGCGTCCAGCCGCCAGGGGGGATCTCCGAACGACGAACAACCTACGAGCTACAAGTACCGAGTACCGAGTTAAGCAGCGACAATCCTCGATCGCGCACGCAACGCGGCTCTTACAGGCGCCCCGTGCTCAGTGCGCATGAAGGCCCCATCCCGTGTCTGAAACAGGAACTTGGCGTCGACGAGCGCAGCAAGCAGCGCTCCGCACTGCGCCGCGTCCAGTCCCCAGAGGCGCCGTGCCTGCGCTTCAGTCAACCGCAGACCCGGCATTTCCAGAAACTCACCTTGGACGCGCCGAAGCACTTCTTCATTGGTTCGGATGGGCTCTGGCACCATCACATGACCTCGTGTTTTCTGATCGTGAGCTCTGAAATCTGGGAGGAGCAACGCATGTACCAGGCGCGGTTTTGGCGAAACAGGCCGGAAATCAAGCCCGTACTTCCCGGGGAGGCTCAGCCGCCGTTCAACTGACGACGCAGGGTGTAGGAAAACCCATCAGAGTGTGGGCAAACGACTTCCCACCGGCCTCAAGAGCGAGCTCGAGACACAGGTGGTGAGCCGTGATTGGCGAGCCGCCGGCCTGGGCGGCGGGTATCATGATGGCGGTGATGCCATGAATGATGCGAACGAACTCAACCTGACCGCTCGCCGGACCCCGGTCAGTGTGTGGAGCCGGGAAGGCTGGGACGGGACCCAACAGCAACTCACGCTTTCGAGGTGGCTGGTGGGCATTGGCGGCGGCGCCCTGGCGATCCAGGGTCTTCGGCAACGGTCCATACCAGGCTCGCTCCTCGCCGCGGTCGGCGGCAGCCTTGCCTGGTGGGCGCTGACGGGCGAAGGCGACCTGTCGGACGGGTGGCGATGGCTGGCTGAGATGGCCAGTCGGGCGCGCATGCGCCGCGACGACCGGATTCACGAAGCATCGACTGAGTCGTTCCCCGCGAGCGACGCGCCGTCCTGGACGCCAACCGTCGGAACAGGCCTGCGTTATCGCCGCGCCCAGCCGTAGGACGACGCAAGCAGGGAAGGTCCTCGACGCTCAGAACCCGCAAAATCTCCGCTCAAATCAGCAGATGTAGAATGCTCGTGAGTGGAGAGTCTCTTTCGCTTCCTGTTCAAGTACCCGCCGCTGATGTTTCAGCAGGGCGATCTCTCCTGGGCCTTCTCGCGCGCGACCGTCATGACGGCAGGCGCGGGCGTCGCGGCAATTGGCGTGGCGCTCGTGACCTACCGCGGCCTTGCCGCGGCGGACCGGCCGCGCGACCGCGCGGTGCTTGTGGGGTTGCGCCTCGCCGCGCTCGGCGTATTGCTGATCTGCCTCCTTCGGCCGACTCTGGTTCTCAAGGCGGCCGTCCCGCAGCAGAATTTCCTCGGCGTGCTGGTCGACGATTCGCGAAGCATGGCCATCGCCGATCGGGGCGGCCAGCCACGGAGCGCCTTCGTCGAGGGGCAGCTCGGCGGTCCGGATGGGCCGCTGCTTCGGGCGCTTTCCAAGAAGTTCGTTGTCCGCTTCTTCAGCTTCTCGTCGGCCTCTGTGCGGGTCGCCTCCGCGGCCGATCTGAAATTTCAGGGCACGGCGACGCGCCTGGGCCAGGCGCTCGACCGCGCGCGCGACGAGCTCGCCGGGCTCCCCCTCGCCGGGCTGGTGATGGTCACCGACGGCGCCGACACGTCAGACGCGGCGCTCGATGAAACGCTCGCAAGCTTGAAGGCCCGGTCGATTCCCGTGTTCACGCTTGGCGTCGGCCAGGAGCATTTCGACAAGGACATCCAAGTCACGCGCGTGGAAACCCCTCGATCCGTGCTCAAAGGCACCGCCCTCGTGGTTGACGTCGTCGTCTCGCAGACCGGCTACGCAGGACAGACGGTGCCGATGACGGTTGAAGACGACGGGCGAATCGTCAGTACTCAGGATGTGACGCTGCCCGACGACGGCGAGTCGGCGACGGTGAAGGTGCGGTTCCAGGCAAACGAAGCCGGAGCTCGCCTGTTCTCGTTCAAGATTCCGGCGCAGCCGGGTGAACAGGTCACGCAGAACAACGCGCGCGACACGCTCATCCAGGTGAACGACGGCATCGAGAAGGTCCTGTACTACGAAGGCGAGCCGCGACCCGAGCAGAAGTTCGTGACCCGCGCGATCGAGGGCGACCGGAACCTGCAGGTCGTCACGCTGACTCGAACGGCCGAGAACAAGTACTACCGCCAGAACGTCAGCAGCGGCGACGAAGTCGTGGGCGGTTTTCCGAAGACCCGCGAGGAGCTGTTCCCCTATCGCGCGTTGATACTGGGAAGCGTCGAGGCGGCTTCGTTCACGCCCGATCAGCTGCGCATGATCGCGGACTACGTCAACAAGCGGGGCGGCTCGCTCCTGATGTTGGGAGGGCGCCGGTCCTTTGGCGAAGGAGGATGGGCCGGAACGCCCGTTGGCGAAGTGCTGCCCGTCACGTTGGATGCCGCCAACGCGAAGTACTTCTCGGAGCTGTCCGTGCGACCGACGCGCGCCGGGCTGACCTTCCCGGTCACGCAAATCGCCGGCGACGAAAAGTCGTCCGCCGCGAAATGGGACACGATGCCGGTCGTGACCACGGTGAATCCCGTGCATCTCGTCAAGCCGGGGGCGACGATCCTCTTGAACGCGGCCGACAACCGCAAACAGGAGCAGATCGTGCTCGCCTATCAGCGGTACGGGCGGGGCAAGGCGGTCGCCATGCCGATCCAGGATGCCTGGGCGTGGAAAATGGACGCCAAGATGCCGGTCAACGACACGACGCATCAGATGTTCTGGCGGCGCCTCGTGCGGTGGCTCGTGGACGGCGTGCCCGATCAGGTGAATGTCGCGACGTCGACCGACCGCGTGGAGCCCGGCGAAACCATAAAACTGAGCGCCGAAGTCCTCGACGCCGCTTACGTCGAGGTCAACGACAGCCGCGTCGTGGCTTCGATTGTTTCGCCGTCGGGAAAAACGACGGAAGTCCCGGTCGACTGGACCGTGACCAGGGACGGCGACTATCGCGCAACGTTCGTCCCGGATGAAGAAGGGATCTACAAGCTGAGCGTCCACGCCGAGCGGGGAGACAAAGCGATCGGGACGGCATCGATGAGCGTGCGCGTTTCCGCCGGCGATGCCGAGTACTTCGACGCCGCCATGCGCGCCCCGCTCTTGAAGCGCGTCGCCGAAGAGACCGGCGGGCGCTTCTTCACGGCCACCAACGCGTCGTCGCTGCCCGAAGCGATCAGCTACAACGGCCGCGGCGTGACGGTCGTCGAGGAGCGCGAGCTCTGGGACATGCCTGCGCTGTTCATCCTGCTCATCGGGTTCGTCGCTGCCGAGTGGGGATATCGCCGGGTCAAGGGGCTCGCGTGAGACACGCCTCGCCGGCCGCGTCGCTGGCGTTCTTGGCCGCACTCGCCACCTCCGCCCCGGCATTCGCCCAGGCCACGCATGTGCTCGTCGTCACAGGCGTCCCGGGCGACGAGGAGCACGCCAGGAAGTTCCAGCAGTGGGCCACGACGTTCATCGATGCCGCCAAGACGAAGGAAGGAGTCCCGGCCGCCAACATCACGTTCCTGTCGGACCGCGGCGCGACGAAGCCGGCGGTTGAGAAAGCGTTTGGCGACATCGCCGCAAAGGCAAAGGCGAACGACGAGGTCTTCATCCTCCTCATCGGCCACGGCAGCTTCGACGGCACTGTCGCCGCTTTCAACCTTCCGGGCCCCGACTTGACGGCGGATGACTACGCCCGGCTGCTGACCAGGTTTGCCGCCCAGCGCGTCGTGTTCGTGAACACGAGCAGCTCGAGCGGGGCTTTTCTCAAACCGCTCGCGGGTCCCGGCCGGGTGATCGTCACCGCCACCAAAACAGGCGGCGAACGCAACGAGACTGACTTTCCCCAATACTTCGTGGCAGCATTCACGGATGAAGCGGCCGATCGCGATCGCAATGGCCACGTGTCAGTCGGCGAAGCCTTCGAGTACGCAAGGACGAAAGTCACGGAGGCCTTCCAGAAGAAGGGTCTGCTGTTGACCGAGCACGCCACGCTGGACGACGGGGGCGAGGGTCGGCTCGCGTCGACCATCTTTCTCGGCAGCGGAGGCGCGGCGGCGCTGCACGTCGACACCAACGACCCGGACATGCGCGCCCTCGTCGATGAGCGCGACGCGATCGACCGGCAGATCGTCGAGCTGCGTGCCAGGAAGGGAACGATGGACCAGGCCCGGTACGATGCGGAAATGGAGCGCCTGCTCACCGAGCTCGCCGTCAAGACGAAGGAGATTCGCGACCGTCAAGCGAAAAAACAGTAAGCGTCACAATAACCGGATAAGAGTAACCTCAAACGCCAAACTCAGGATCACTCGATGGCCATCGACACTCTCGAATTCGATTCGGCGGACGACGTCGCGTTGGCAGACAAGATGAACATGGGGCGCAAGCAGATCATCGCGGAGCTGCAGAAGCGAATTGTGGGCCAGTCGGACGTCGTCGAGCTGGTGCTGGTCACGCTCTTCGTCGGCGGCAACAGCCTCATCGTCGGCGTGCCCGGCCTGGCGAAGACGCTGCTGATTGCCACACTGGCGAAGGTGCTCGATCTGAAGTTCAACCGCATTCAATTCACGCCCGACCTCATGCCCTCGGACATCACGGGGACCGACATCATCAATGAAGACGTGAGCACCGGCCGCCGCCAGATGGTGTTCGCGCCCGGGCCCATCTTCGCCAATATTGTTCTCGCCGACGAAATCAACCGCACACCGCCCAAGACCCAGGCGGCCCTGCTCGAGGCGATGCAGGAGCACCGCGTGACGATTCAGGGACGGACCTACGACCTCGACGAGCCGTTCTACGTGTTTGCCACACAGAACCCCATCGAGCTCGAAGGTACGTATCCGCTGCCCGAAGCCCAGCTCGACCGCTTCATGTTCCACATCGTGATCGAGCATCCGCCCGAGAACGAGGAGTTCGAGGTCGTGCGGACGACCACGGCGCTGCAGGATCCGGTGTACGAGCGACCCGTCAACGGCAACGATCTGATCGCGTTCCAGCGCCTCGTCCGGCGCGTGCCGGTCGCTGAGGCGGTGATGCGTTACGCGCTCAGCCTGACGAGGACGAGCCGGCCGAAATCCGCGCAGGCGCCTGATTCGGTGAAGAAGTACGTGGCGTTCGGCGCCAGCGTGCGCGCCGCGCAGTACCTGGTGCTCGGCGCCAAAGCGCGCGCGCTGACCAGCGGCCGCTATCACGTCAGCTTCGACGACATCCGCGCGCTCGCTCACCCGGTGCTCCGCCACCGCGTGCTCACCAACTTCCGCGCCGAGTCCGAGGGCATCACGTCGGACTCGATCATCGACGATCTGTTGTCCGCGGTCGTGACGCCCAAGAGCGGAATGTAATCATTGCGGATTGCGGTTGCGGATTGACAAGCGATGACATCAGGCGAAGCGATTCCGGGCGCGCGATTCGTGGATCCGCAGATCCTCGCGCGGATTGGCAACCTCGAGCTGATGGCGCGCAACGTCGTCGAAGGCTTCATCAACGGCCTGCATCGCGCGCCGTTCTTCGGCGCCTCGATCGACTTCGCCGAGCACCGCGGCTACGTCGCCGGCGATGACATCCGGCGCGTCGACTGGCGGCTGTACGCCCGCACCGATCGCTACTACGTCAAGCAGTATGAGGCGGACACCAACACGAACCTCAGCATCCTGTTCGACGTGTCGAAGTCGATGAGCTTCGGTAGCCGCGGGATCAGCAAGCTCGAGTACGGCAGTTTCGTCGGGGCGTGCCTCGGCTACCTCGCCCAGCGCCAGCGCGACCGCGTCGGCATCATCACCTTCGACAGCGACATCGTCGCGCACGTGCCGCCCTCGGCGAAGCATTTCAACGTCATGCTTCACACGCTCGACCGTTCGAAAGCCGAGCGTCCGGGCAATCTCGTCGGGCCGCTATCGAAGATGGCCGAGCATTTCAAGCGCCGCGGCATCCTCGTGTTGATCTCGGATTTCTACGAAGAGCCGGACGCGATTCTCGAGGCGATCAAGCCGCTGAAGTTCATCGGCAACGATCTCATCGTCTTTCACGTGCTCGATCCGGCGGAGCTGTCCTTCGAATACGAGGATGCGTCGAGCTTCGAGGATCTCGAGAGCGGCGAGCAGATTCCCGTAGTCCCGGAGTCGCTCGCGAAAGAATATCGCGCGCTCCTCCGTGAGCACATCGACGCGCTGACGACGAAATTCTCGGAGCACCGAATCGACTACACGCTGCTGAACACATCCGAGCCGCTCGACCGCGCACTGTTCAGCTACCTGTCGAGCCGCGAACGCCTGATGCGCGTTAGATAATCAGGTGTCATGACCATGCCATCAGCCACTCGCCATCCAGCCATGACGACGGCCACCAGCCATCAGCCATGACCTTTCTGACCCCTGCCTTCCTCATCGGCCTCAGTGCGCTGGCGATACCGGTGCTCGTCCACCTGATTCAGCGCGAGCGGAAGCGCGTCGTCGAGTTTCCGTCGCTGATGTTCGTCCGGCGAATCCCTTATCAGTCCGTGCGGCGCCGGCGCATCCGTCATTGGGCGTTGCTGCTGCTCCGCGCCGCGGCGGTCGCGCTCATCGTCGCCGCGTTCGCGCGGCCGTTTCTCCGCCAGAGTGCCACGGCGACGGCTCTGACAGCCGGCGCCCGCGAGGTTGTCATCTTGCTGGACACCTCAGCCAGCATGGGGTACGGCGACCACTGGGCGCGCGCGCAGGACGCCGCTCGCGCCGTCGTGCGCGGCATGGGCAGCGACGACCGCGCGACGCTCGTGCTCTTTGCGAAGAACGCCGAGGAGAACATGCGGGCGACGCCCGACCGCGCGCGGCTCGAGAGCGCCATCGCCGCCGCGAGGGTGACAGCGGGCGCGACGAGGTACGGGCCCGCTCTGAAGCTCGGAGAAAGCATCCTCGCGCGTTCTCAAATCGCGCGGCGCGAGGCCATCCTGATCAGCGACTTTCAGAAGACGGGATGGAGCGGCTCCGAGGAGGCGCATTTCCCCGAGGGGATGACGCTCGCGACCGTGTCGGTCGCGTCTCAGAACACGTCGAACCTGTCGATACCATCGGTCGGCTTCGCGCGCGCCGCCTTCTCCGGCCAGGAGCGAATCACCGTTACCGCCGGTCTCACCAACAGGAGCGACGACGCGCGGCGGGACGTGCCGGTCACACTCGAAGTCGACGGGCACGAAATTGAAACCCAACGCACAACCGTGCAGCCGCACGCATCCGGGTCGGTGGCATTTACGCAGTTCACGCTGGCCGGCCCGAACGTGCGCGGCCTGGTGAGGGCCGCGCCATCAATTGACGCGCTGCCCGCCGACAACGCCTTCTACTTCGTCTTGACGCCAAGCGAGCCGGTTTCTCTAGCGCTCATCGACAATGGGCCCGCAGACGCCAGCCTGTTCCTCGCCAAAGCGCTGGCGATCGGCACCACGCCCACATTTCAGCTCGACGAGACGTCGGCGCCGAGGGTCACGCCCTCGACGTTCGACAAGCGCACCGTGGTCATTCTCAACGACACGATGTTCCCGCCGGCCGGAGGCGGACGGGCGCTCGAGCGATTCGTCGAACGCGGCGGCGGCCTGCTGATCATCGCGGGCGAGCACACGACGTGGCCGGCCGGCGAGTCCGCCCTCTTTCCAGGGAAGCTCGGAAGCACCGTCAACCGCATGTCCGGCCGCAGCGGCTCGCTCGGCTACCTGGATTACAGCCATCCCGTGTTCGAGGTGTTCAAGGCGCCTCGCTCGGGAGACTTTTCGGCGGCGCACATCTTTCAATACCGCGCCGTTGAGCCGGCGGCGAGCGATCGCGTGATCGCGAGGTACGACGATGGCGCGGTGGCAGCGGTCGAGCGGAAGGTGGGCGCGGGCCGCGTGCTCGCCTGGACGTCGACGCTCGATGACACGTGGACAGACATCGCGGTGAAGCCGGTCTTCCTCCCACTCGTGCACCAGCTGGTGCGTTACCTCGCGCACTACGAACAACCAGCGTCGTGGTTCACCGTCGGACAAGTGCTCGATTTGAACGCTCGAGCTCGAGGCCGTCGTGATCGCTTCGTCATCACGCCGTCTGGCCAGCGTCTCACGCCGCTGATCGCAGGAGAGGGCCCACCCGATGCGCCGGGCAGTCAGAATGGATCCGGCATCCTCGAGCTCACTGAACAGGGCATTTACGAAATCAGAACGCCTGGGGACAATGTGGCCCGCCCGGAGGCGGTGGCGGTGAACCTCGACCCCGCTGAGTCGGATCTGACGCCGCTCGACCCGCAGGAACTCGTGGCGTCGGTCACGGGGCACGCTGCGCCCGAGGCCCAACAGCCGGCCTCAGCGCAGCAATTGACGCGCGAAGAAGCGGAGCGTCGTCAGGGTGTCTGGTGGTACCTCCTGATGGCCGGGCTGTTGCTCCTGGCGGCCGAGACAGCGATCGCGAATCGCCTCTCGCGCACGGAGAAATTCCTGTAATCTGTCAGTGTGGGAGCGGATCCCGAATTACGCCAGGAGAAGAGGAGAACATGGATCGACGGAGCGAACTGATCGACGTCATCCGGGAAGTGCAAAACCACTGGAGGCGGCGGCTGGCGCTGCGCGGCCTGGTGGTCGTGGTTGTCGGCACCATCCTCGCGCTTCTTGCCTCGGCGACCGGTCTCGAGTCATTCAGGTTCAGCCCGCCTGCCATCATCGGCTTCCGTTTCATTGCCCTGATCGTCTTTGCGGGTCTTCTGTACTCCGCGTTCGTGCGCCCGATGCGGCGGCGTGTGTCCGAGTCTCAGGTGGCCCTGTATCTCGAGGAATCGAACCCGCAGCTCGAAGCGGCGATTATCAGCGCCGTCGAAGCGAGCAGAGCGGCGGCGGCGGACTCGGGCGTGACGCCGGCTTCGAGCGCCTCGCCGCGCCTTGTGGAGAAGCTCGTCGAGCAGGCGATCGAGCAGTGCCGGGCGATCGACCATCGGCAATCGGCAGACGGCATCGCCTTTCGCCGTCATGCCGTCACGCTCGTGGCGGTGGCAGTGGTCGCCTCGCTGGTGATCGGCTTCGGTCCTGCTTATTTGCGCCATGGAGTGACGGCGCTGCTCGTCATCTCGCGCAGCGCGGAAGCATCCAGCCCCTATCGCATCCAGGTCACGCCGGGAAACGCGAAGGTGCCCAAGGGCGGTGATCAAGTCGTGCGCGCGAAGCTCGTTGGCTTCACCGCCAAAGATGTCAGCGTCATGATGCGTACGGCAACCAACGCCCCGTTCGAGCGCGTGCCCCTCGTTCCGAGCGCGGCGAACGGCCCGGGGAGCGCGGGCGACGCGGCAGGCACGTTCGAGGGCATGCTCTTTCACCTGGAGAAGCCGACCCTCTACTACGTCGAGGCGAACGGCGTCCTGTCGCCCAAGTTCACGCTCGAGGTCGTGGACCTGCCGACCGTGCAGCAGCTCGATCTCGAATACCACTTCCCGGCGTATACCAACCTTCCGCCGCGCAAGGTTGACGGCGGTGGCGACGTGGCAGCCCTTCGGGGCACCGACGTTCAGCTCCACATCACGCCGACCATGAAGACGCCGGGCGGACAGGTGATTCTGAGCGACGGCGCCTCGACGCCGCTGACGACCGGGGCGGACGGCACGCTGACGGGGAGCTTTGCGATCAAAGAGCAGGGGTTTTACAGGATTCAGCTTACTGGGCCGCATGGCGAGAAGGTCGACGCATCGCCTCAATACACCATCGACGTGATCGACGACCAGCCGCCGTCGGTCAAGTTCACCAAGCCGGGGCGCGACAGCCAGGCCAGCCCGGTCGAAGAGCTGTTCCTCGAGGCGCGTGCGGACGATGACTACGGGGTCAAGCAGCTGCAGCTGTTCTACTCGGCCAACGGCGCGCCGCCGAAGACGGTCACGCTCTTTGGCGGGTCAAGGCCGCTCCAGGAAGTCAGCGCCGGCCACACGATCTATCTGGAAGAGCTCGGCCTCAAGCCCGGCGACTTCGTCTCCTACTACGCGAAGGCGACGGATACCGATACCATCGCCGGCCCGAAGACCGCGACGAGCGACATCTATTTCGTCCAGATCCGCCCGTTCCGCAAGGACTACAAGCCTGCACAGTCGCAGGCGATGGCTGGCGGCGGGGGCGGCGGGCAGCAAAACGTCGGGCAGCTCTCGCAGCAGCAGCGCGAGATCGTGGCCGCCACGTTCAACGCGGTCCGTGACAAGGCGAAGACGAAGCCGGAGAAGTATCGCGAGAATGTCGTGTTCCTGAATCTTGCGCAGGCGAAGCTCCGCGAGCAGGTTGAGGAGCTGGTCGGCAAGCTCGATGCGAGGCTCGGAAGCGTCGACCAGTCGTTCAACAATATTGCGGCGCTGCTGCCGAAAGCGGCGGCGGAGATGAAGTCCGCAGAGGGCGAGCTGAAGGCCATGAAAGCCGACGGCGCGCTCTCGCCCGAGCAGCGCGCGCTGAAGCTGCTGCAGGAAGCCGAGCAGGAATACGAGGTCCAGGTGGCCATGCAGCAGGGCGGCGGCGGGGGCGGCGGTCAGAGCGCCCTGGCCGAAGATCTGGCCGACCTCTTCGAGCTGGAGCTCGACAAGCTCGCCAACCAGTACGAGATGGCGAACCGCGTCGGGCAGCAGACCAACGATCGTGAGATCGACGCGATGGTCGAAAAGCTGAAGGAGCTCGCACGGCGGCAGCAGCAGGAAATCGAGCGGCAGCGCCGGCTGGCGCAGCAGAGCAGCAGCGGCGGCGCCGGCAGCAGCGCCAGTCAGCGGCAGCTCGCTGAAGAGCTCGAGAAGGAAGCGCGGCAGCTGCAGCAGTTGACTCGCGATCAGCAGCAGCAGCAGAACGTCGCCGATGCGATCCGGCGGATGCAGGAAGCTGCCGACGCCATGAAGCGCGCGGCCGCAAATGGGTCGCGCGACGGCGGCGCGCAGGCCGCCGAGGCGCTCGCCCGTCTCCGAGAGGCGCAGCAGAAGCTCGAGCGCGATCAAGGCGGCCGCGGCGAGCGCGATCTCCAGCGCGCGCAGCGGCAGGCCGATGAGCTCGCCGGCGAGCAGAAGCAAGTGCAGGCCGAGGTCAACGGTCTGGACCAGGCCGGCGCCCGGCGCGCGGAAAAGGCGCAGCAGCTCGCGCAGCGCAAGGACGCGATGGACGCCAAGGTCGGCGACCTGCAGAAGCAGCTGGAGGAGCTGGCAAACCAGGTCCGCCGCGACGAGCACGACGCGGCGCGGAAGCTGGACGAGGCCGCGGGGAGCATCCGCGACAATCGCATTCGAGAAAAGCTGCGCTATTCGCGCAACACGCTGAGCGGCGCGTCGTCGGACTACGCGCGGGGGATGGAAGAGAGCCTGAGCAGCAACCTCGACGCGCTCTCGAAGAAGATCGGTGAAGCTGCCGCCGCCATGGGCAAGCAAGCCAAGCAGGATGCGGTGGCCCGCGCAGCGGAGAAGGCGCGTGACCTCGTGCGCGGAATGGAGTCAATGGATCAGCGGCTGAGGGACCGCGCCCAGCGCGATGGCAGGAGCGCGCAGAACGGGCGCACGTCCGAGAACGCGCAGAACGGCCGTGGCGGGCAAGACTCGCGAGGCCAGAGCGCCGACGGATCGCAGGATGGTCAGAACGGCGGCGGCAGCCAGGCCAATGGCGGGACGGCCAGAAACGGCGGGCCTGGGGGTGATGGCCGCAACGCCGGTCAATGGGGCGGCGCCTGGGGTGGCGCGTGGGGCGGGCCGTGGTATGGCGGCTACGGCTACTACAACCCCGAGGACGTCCGTCAGTTCCGGCGTGACTACCGGGAGTGGGCCAACGATGCGGAAGCGCTGCGCCGGCAGCTACTCGCATCCGGCGTCAACGTCCGCGAGCTTGACGACATCATCCGCGAGCTCCAGCGCTTCGACAGCGACCGTCTCTACGCCGATCCCCGGGGGCTCGAGCAGCTCCAGGCATCGGCCATCGAAAAGCTCAAGAAGTTCGAGTTCAGCCTGCGCCGCAAGGCCGAGACGAACGACTCGCCTTCGCTGTCAGGCTCGGATCAGGTGCCCGAAGGGTTCCGGCAGGCGATTGAGGAGTACTACCGCTCGCTCGCTCGAAGACGCTGAATCGAGCTAGGAGTACTTACTTATCGCTGCACAAGTTCGATCTTCGCGCCCGCCGGTCCCGCGAGGTACGCGAAGTTGACCATCACGCCGCTGGCCAGGCGCAGCGGCCGCGGCTCGGTCGTGAACGCGACGCCTTGAGCCTTCAGCTCGTCGGTCTTTGAGCTGAGATCGTTCGTCCGCCAGCCGATGTGATCGATCGCGTGCCCCTCGCTCGGCGTGGCGTCGCCGCGCTGCACCACGACCCAGACGCCGCTGTACTTCACGCCGTCGATGCGGTCCTTGAGCTTTCCTGCTTCGCCCCCGAACTTGTCCTTGTACCAGGCAAGCGTCGCGACTGGATCCGGAGCGCGGAGGTGAACATGGTGGAGCCCCAGCTTGTCCGCGTCCTGAACGACCTCGATTCGCGTGCCCCACGGATCTTCGATGAAGGCGAGCTTGAAGAGGCCCTGGACATCGCGAACCGGGTTGACCACCTTCACGCCGGCGCTCTCGAACTCTTTCATCTTCGCGTCGAGATCAGCAACCGAGAAGCCGAGGTGATCGAGCGCGCTGCCCGCGCTCGGCTGCGCCTTGTCGTTCTTCAAGAAGA